>Ga0315904_10000687_pt1 | contig 54325 bp, 43 predicted proteins | sample LakEriMetagenome_6_FD_203529 | JGI IMG/M metagenome (GOLD analysis project Ga0315904, IMG submission 203529) | Freshwater fungal communities from buoy surface, Lake Erie, Ohio, United States - Buoy 12 MA120 | ecosystem: Environmental > Aquatic > Freshwater > Lake | place: USA: Lake Erie, Ohio...
ATTTCGATCGGGCGGCTGCCGGGGGACATGAGTTCCTTGTCGGCGTTGATGCCGATCTGGTGGTAGATGGTTTTGGCGAAGTCCTGGACGGTGACGCCGTTTTCATCGACCTCGCCGCCGAGGGCGTCGGAGGCGCCGTGGACGTATCCCTGTTTCACGCCGCCGCCGGCGAGCATGGTGGAAAACACGCGCGGCCAGTGGTCGCGGCCCGCGGTGGGATTGATCTTGGGCGTGCGGCCGAACTCGGTGGTGACCATGACGAGCGTGGTGTCGAGCATGCCGCGCTGGCCGAGGTCGCGGATGAGGGCGGCGATGGCCTTGTCCACGGGCGGGAGTTCGCGCTCGATGCCTGCCTTGAGGTTGTCGTGGTGGTCCCAGCCGCCGGCTGTTAGAGAGACAAAGCGCACGCCGGCCTCGATGAGGCGGCGGGCGAGCAGCATGCGCTGGCCGGCGGCGTTGCGGCCGTATTCGTCCTTCACCTTGTCCGGCTCCGCGGCGAGATTGAACGCCTCGCGGGCCTTTTGGGAGGAGATGAGTTTGTAGGCGTGCTGATAGAACGCGTCCATCGAGGTGATGGCGTCGGAATCCTCCATCGAGCGGAAGTGGTGGTCCACGGTTTCCAGCAATGACTTGCGGCGCTCGAAGCGGGCATCATCCACACCGCCGGGCAGCGAGAGGTCGCGCACCTTGAAGTCGGCGCGGGCAGGGTCCGAGCCGAGGGCGAAGGGACCGAAGGCGGAGGAAAGATAGCCGGAGTTGGCGAACTCGTTGGGCACGCTGGGCACGCAGACGTATGGCGGCAGGTCGTTGCGCGAGCCGAGTTCGTGCGAGATCACCGAGCCGATCGACGGGTATTCGAGCGCGGGCGACGGCCGGTAACCGGTGAACATGTTCTGCGTGCCGCGTTCGTGGGCGGCCTCGCCGTGGGACATCGAGCGGATGACGGTGATCTTGTCGGCGATCTTGGCGATATTCGGCAGAAACTGTCCGAACTGGATGCCGGTGATGGCGGTGTCGATCGCTCCGAAGGGCCCGCGATACTCGGCGGGGGCGTAGGGTTTCGGATCGAAGGACTCCTGGTGGGCGATGCCGCCGGGCAGGAAAATCTGGATGATGCCCTGCGCGACAGGTTCGTGGGTGGCGTAGGTTTTCTGAGCGCCATGTGCCTGATTGCGAAGAAACTGCGGCAGCGTGAGGCCAAGCCCGCCGAGCAGACCGACGTAAAGGAACTCACGGCGCGAGGCGTAGCGGTCGAGCGGATTGCCGGGGCAGAAGGGTTTCATGGCGGTGAAAGGGAAAGGCTGGAGATTACCTCAAACCGACCGTTACGGAAAGGACGGAGTTTTCGTTTCATCATCCGGCGAATGCGCGTGGATTCACCTACGCGAGTCCGCGTGAAAACACCAACGGTGGACCGCGCTTATTGCTGATGGATGCCAGGGATGTCCGGTGATAGCGTAACCCTCCCGCGGGGTGCTGCGCCTGTGTCCCACCCCACCGCGAACAGGAAAGGAAAAATCATGAGAACGCCAACGGCCGACGGTTTGAAGCCCACCACCTATTCCATCCGATCATCCGGAATGCTTCTCAGCGGCATCCTATGGCTGCTGTGCGCGATGGCTCTGCCATCCCCGCGAGCCCTTGGTGCGGATGGATCCCTCGAAAACCCGGGCTTCGAGCATGATTTCGCCGGATGGACGGTGAGCGGCAACGCGTGGGTGCGGTCCACGACACCGTATCGCGCGACTGAAGGAGCACGCCTGGTGGCGTTCAACACCGCCAACACCGCTCCGAACGGTGTGCTTTCACAGACGTTCAACACGGTGCCCGGACAGACCTATGGGGTTTCGTTCGCTCTCGGCGTACTTGCTTACAACAGGAACACCCAGGTGCTCGGCGTGGATGTCCGCGGGACCACCATGCGCTCCTCCAAAGCCTATTCGCTCACCAACAGCAGCAATGGAATCCGCTGGGTGACGCGTGAGTTCCAATTCACCGCGGACAGCGCACGCAGCACGCTGACATTCCGCGACCGCTCCACCGCGACACAGTCGATCGACTTGTTGCTGGATGCGGTGATGATCGTCCCGCCAACGGCACACACACTCACGGTGGATGTGAACCCGACCGCCGCGGAGCTTGTGATCACTCCACCCGATCAGGCGGGAGACTCCAACGGCAACGCCGGAACGGGCTTCGGGCCCTTGTCACGGACCTATACCCAGGGCACGGAAGTCACGGTAACCGTTCCCGAACTACTATGGTCATCGTCGTATCCGGACAAAGCGCTCGTTTACCGTTTCACCGGATGGACCCTGGACGGAAATCCGGCGGGTAACGTGCCTTCCATCCGGGTGATGATGAACGGCAGCCACAGCCTGCTGGCAACCTACGCGCCATCCCCTCCGATCATCACGCGTCAACCGGAGGATGTGGTGGTGCCCTATGGCGGGACGGCCACTTTCACGGTGGAGGCGATCGGTTCGTCCGACATGAATTACGAATGGAAGTTCACCGGAGGCCTTTGGGGGGCCGTGGACTGGACTTTCCAGAACGGACCATCAAATACGACGGTGCATACCACCGTGGGTAGCGACTACCTCGGCCTCTATGAGGTGATCGTTTCGAACGCTGCGGGATCAGTCCGCAGCCGCCAGGCGAGAATGACGGTGGTGGACAGCGATTTTGAAAATGATGGCTTTGAATACGGGACATTCGAACGGATGGGCCATATGCCGTGTTGGACCGCGACGGGAAACGTGCGCGCGCAGGCGACTTCCAATGATCCCAACAACCGATATGTCGCCGCCTTCAACGCGGGCAATTCCGTGCCGAATGGCAGTCTTGAGCAGCCTGTGGCGACAAAGCCGGGAACCAGATACATGCTGAGTTTTGATCTGGGAGCCGTAAATTACACCACCGCCAACCGGGCAATGGGCATGGGCATCACGGTCACGGGCACCTCGACGCTGGCGGACGTCGTGATACCGATTGGCGGAGGCTCCTACGGCCGGGCTTACTGGGAGCGAAGGGCGGTGTTTTTCACCGCCGATTCGGAAGTCAGCCATATCCGATTCACCGACCGCTCAACACTCACCAAGTCGATCGACATGCTGTTGGACACCGTGCGAATCGAAAAGGCGAGATAAGGACATCCGCGGAATCCACGGGAGCTCCTGCCACACATGCATCCGATGTGTGCCGCGGACTGCCATCTTCCCGTCAGAAAAGCCCCAGCTCACCGCTCGCGCGCTCGGTTTCCGCCGCAAGACGCTCGCGGGCGGTTTGCAGGTAGTGTTCGTCCAGTTCAATTCCGGTGAACGAGGCGAGCTTCATGCGTTGCGCGGCAACCGCGGAGGTGCCAATGCCGAGGAAAGGATCCAGCAACCGGGTTTCCGTGCCTCTTCCATGGATGCGGACGCATTGCTCGACGAGTGCCAAGGGAAAGGTGGCGGGGTGAGGACGCTCCTTGTCGCGCGACTGAATCGTCTCGTAGGGGATGAACCAGGTGTTTCCCCGGCAGCGGAGGTCCTCGCCGCCGGTATGGCCCCAGCGGGCGATGTTCGACTTGTACACGTAAGGGACACCGGCGGCGCGGCGGTCGAGTTCGATGTTTCCGGTCTTGGTCAGATGGAAGACATACTCGTGGCAGTCGTTGACGTAGCGCTTCGAGTTGATCGGCTTGAAATGCCCGGCGCTCACCTGCTCGCCCTTCACGGTCTCCACGGTGATGGACTTGATCCAATGAAAGGTGTTCTGGAGGACGAAGAGCGGATCATCGCCGTCCGTGAGGGCAAGGATCAGTTGATGCGGCATCAGCGGATTGGCGGGGGCCGCGCCGACATTGAGGAAAAACGAGGCTTGGTCCGCCATCGCGCGTTTCACCTCCGCCGCCCACGCGCGGCACCACGCGAGATACTCTCCGCGCGGCGCGGTGTCCTTGAAGGTCTTGTAGGAAATGCCGAGGTTGTAGGGCGGCGAGGTGACCACAAGGTCGATGGAACTCGCGTCAAGCGTGGGAAGAACTTTCAGGCAGTCGCCATGGAGAAGGTTCATGGGAAAAATCGCACTCTCGCGAATGCGCCTACGGGTGAATCACGCGTGATGCAACAAGATCGAGTTCGCTCCGAAGTGATCCGATAGAATGTCCGAGACGATGACGATGGGTGATCCGGAGCGCACCAGGTCTTCCTTGAGCAGTTGCTGGCTGACGCGGCCGATGGTTTCCTCGATGTTGGCGGAGAAAGCGAGTTTCATCGGTTTCACACCGCGCGTGAGGGCGAGCTTGCGACAGACGCTTTCCTTCGGCGTGACGGCATAAAACCCGGCGGTGCGCGGGCGGAGCATGGCCACCTGGTTGGCAAGCACGCCGCGCCTGGTGAGCACGACGAGGCGCGCGTCCGGCAGCGAATCCGCAAGGGTGACGGCGGCGCGGGCGACCTTCTGGCGTTCATCGCGCAACAGCATGCCCTGACCGAAGCCCTGGCCGCCGGAACGTTCGATGCGGGTGGAAATCCTCACAAGCGCATCCACACAACGCACCGGATACCTGCCGACGGAAGTTTCTCCGGAAAGCATCAGCGCGTCAGCCTCCTCGTAGGCGGCATTCATCACATCGGTGACCTCGGCGCGGGTGGGGGTGGGGTTCTGGATCATCGATTCCAGCAACTGGGTGGCGACGATGACGCGCGTGCCGAGTTCGTGGCAGCGCTTGATGATGCGGCGCTGAAGCAGCGGGAGTTCCTCAAACTCGACCTCGGTGCCGAGGTCGCCACGCGCGATCATGATCACATCGGCCTCGGCGATGATCGCGTCGATGTTTTTCACCGCCTCCTGATCCTCGATCTTGGCGACGATCTGGGCATCGCCTTCAAGGGCCTTCATCGCGTCGCGCAGTTCGCGGACATGGGCGGCGTCCCGGACGAACGAGCCGGCGATGAAGTCCGCCTCGCACTCGACGGCGAGTGCGAGGTCCTTGCGGTCCTTTTCCGTTAGAGCGGGCAGGTTGAGGCGCACGCCGGGCAGGTTGATGTGGCGGCGCGAGCCCATCGTGCCCGGGGTTTTCACGGTGCAGAGGATGCGGTCGGCCTCGACGGCATCGATGCGCATCAGCAGCGCGCCGTTGTCCACCACCAGGGTGTTGCCGACGGCAACGTCGCCCATCAGTCCGTCGTAGTTGACGGTGGTGGACAGGGCGGTGCCGGCTTCGGTTCCCTCCTTGCGGAACTCGACGGTATCGCCATCCGCCAAGGTGTAGGGCTCGGGCAGGTCGCCGGTCCGGATGGACGGGCCGGTGAGATCGAAGAGCACGGCGATGTGCGCGTCACGCTTGGCGGCCTGATGGCGCACCTTTTTCACCAATGCGGCGGCCCATTCGTGTTTGGCATGGCTCATGTTGAGACGGAACACGTTTGCCCCGGAATCCATGAGTTGGCCGATCAGTTCCTCGGACTCCGTGGCCGGGCCGAGCGTGCAGATGAGTTTGGTCTTGCGGGACATGGCGAATGGCAGGCGGACGGAGGAGCGGAAGGAGACACCGGCCGCAGATGCATGGCAAGCCGCGACAGTCAGGCATTGGTGGAATCCCGTGCCGGGTTGGGGATTTTCTCAAAGAACTTCGCCGCCACCATCCACCCGCCGCTTCCCCACATTTCAAGACGGCTGGATCCGGTCGGGCGGGCGTCTGCAAGGTCGCAAGGGAATGATGGGCGAATGAAACGCCCCATCAGCCCGGTCCTTATCCCCCCACCCTTCCGGACCGCCCGGGGCATTCGGTTCAGGCGACCCGCACACCGCAAGACAAGGCGAATCCACGTGCCGTGGCATTTCAAAAAAATTGCGGGGTTGCGGGAACACCACACTGCGGGTTTCATTGCCGCGCGCCGCCTCGCAGCCGCCTTCGCCCATGTCTGAATCCGCCGTCACCTTCAGTCCCATTGATGAGATCATCGCCGAAATCGCGGCCGGGAGGATGGTCATCTGCGCGGACGATCCCTCGCGGGAAAACGAGGCGGATCTCCTGTGCGCCGCGTCGCTCTGCACGGCGGAAATGGTCAATTTCATGGCGGTCCACGGCCGCGGGTTGATTTGCGCGCCGCTCTCGCCCGCCCGCACCGAGGAACTGGACCTGCCGCAGATGACCCGCCGCAACCAGGAAGGCCACCGCACCGCCTTCACCATCAGCGTGGATGCCGCCAAGGGCATCAGCACCGGCATTTCCGCCGCCGACCGCGCACTCACCCTTCGACTGCTGGCCGATGCTTCCGCCCATGCCGACGCCTTCGTCCGTCCCGGGCACATTTTCCCTCTCAAGGCCACCCCGGATGGCGTGCTGCGCCGCGCCGGCCACACCGAGGCCGCCATCGACCTCACCCGCATGGCCGGGCTGCCGGAAGCCGCCGTGATCTGCGAAATCATCAACGACGACGGCACCATGGCCCGCGTCGGCGAACTCGGGGCCTATCAGAAACGCCACGGACTCAAGGCCTGCACCATCGCCCAGCTCATCGAATACCGCCGCCGCTCCGAGAAACTCGTGAAGCGCGAGGAAACCATCAGGATGCCCACCGAGTTCGGCGAGTTCGACTGCCATCTGTACCGCGTCTCCACCGACGGCTCGCACCACCTCGCGCTGAGCCGTGGTGCGATCGATCCGGAAACACCCACCATCGTCCGTGTCCACTCCGAGTGCCTCACCGGTGATGTGTTTCACTCACAGCGCTGCGATTGCGGCGGCCAGCTCGCCGCCGCTCTCGAACACATCTCCAAGGAAGGCGGTGTGTTGCTCTATCTCCGCCAGGAAGGGCGTGGCATCGGATTGCCCGCGAAAATCCACGCCTACAAGCTTCAGGAGCAAGGTCTCGACACCATCGAGGCCAACGAAAAACTCGGCTATCCCTCCGACCTCCGCGACTACGGCATGGGCGCGCAAATCCTCGCCGACCTCGGCGTGAAGCGCATCCGCCTGCTCACCAACAACCCGAAGAAAGTCATCGGCCTCGAAGGCTACGGACTGGAAATCGTCGAGCAGCTCCCGATTTCCCTGCCCGCCAATCCGCACAACGAGAAATACCTCGAAACCAAGCGCGTGCGCATGGGACACACGCTCTGAGCGGTCTTTCTAACAATCCGCGCCGCGCATGGATTACTCCCAGCTCATCGCCAAACGCCGCGAACGCTTCGCCGAACTCGAGGAGGCCGTGGGCGATCCCGATCTTTTCTCCGACGCCAAGCGCGCCACCGCCATCCTCCGCGAGCACCGCAACCTCAAGCGCACGCTCGATCTCTGGGACCAACTCGAAAACGCCAGACGCCAGCTCGCCGACAACCAGGAACTCGCCAAGTCGGACGATCCCGAGTTCTCCGCCATAGCCGCCGAGGAGATCCCCGGCCTGGAGAAAACCATCGCCGCCCTTTCCGAAGACCTCCAATACGCCCTGCTTCCCGCCGATCCCAGCGAGGACCGCGATGCGCTCATCGAAATCCGCGCCGGCGCCGGCGGCGACGAAGCCTCGCTCTTCGCCGCCGAACTGATGCGCGCCTATCAGCGTTACTCGGATGTCCGCGGCTGGAAGTGCGAACACCTCGAAAGCAGCCCCTCCGAAGTCGGCGGCTTCAAGGAAGTCATCCTGAAGATCACCGGCGAGCAGGTCTTCCGTTTCATGAAATACGAATCCGGCGTCCACCGCGTCCAGCGCGTGCCGGAGACCGAAACCCAGGGCCGCGTCCACACCTCCACCGTCACCGTCGCCGTCCTGCCGGAAGCCGAGGAGGTCGATGTTGAACTCCGGCCCGACGACCTCCGCATCGAGGTCTGCCGCGCGGGCGGAGCCGGCGGCCAGCACGTCAACCGCACCGAATCCGCCGTCCAGATCTTCCACCTGCCCACCGGCCTCTACGTCCGCTGCGAGGACGGCCGCTCGCAGATCAAGAACAAGGAAATGGCCCTCCAGATCCTCCGCTCCAAACTCTACGAGCGGAAACTCCACGAGCAGCAGGAAGCCTACTCGTCCCACCGCCGCTCGCTGATCGGCTCCGGCGACCGCTCGGAGAAAATCCGCACCTACAATTTCCCCCAATCCCGCGTGACCGACCACCGCATTGGCCTCACCTCCCACAACCTCACCGGGGTGATGGCCGGCGATTTCTCCGAGTTCACCGACGGCCTCCAGCGCGCCGAAATGGCCGAACGCCTGGCGGAGATCTCGCAGTAGGCGCGTTCGTGAAAACGCGAACCCCACTCACCCGTTCTCACGAACGGGCCTACGCGGCGGGCAAGTTTTTGAAAAAACCACGCGATCGCGCGTGATATTTCAAATTTCTTTACATTCCGGGCTACCGCTGCATTCTGCCAGCGCTGTCCCAAACATGAAAACACAACCCGCCGCCGCCATGGCCGTGGTGCTAGCCGCCCTTGCGCTCGCATCATGCGCACCACCCGTTCCGGAGACCCAGCGCATCCAGGTCTCTTCCACCGTTCGCCCGGACTCCTCGCTGCCAAGCCAGGTTCTCCGGCAGGTGAACGCCTATCGCGCCACCAAGGGAGCCGTCCCGCTCCAGCGACATTCCGGGCTCGACCGCCTCGCCCACGAGCACTGCGAATACCTCCGCAAGCACCGCGGATCGTTCCAACTCAGCGGGAAAAATGTCAGCCACTTTGGTTTCGAGGGCCGTGCCCTTGCCGCCCGTGAGCTTTACAACATGCACAACGTCAGCGAGAACGTCGCTGCCGCCACCCGTCCCGGAAAAGACAAGGCCGGGGTGCTCGTCAGCCTCTGGAAAGGCTCCAAGGACCACCACAAGAACATGATCGACGACTGGACCCATACCGGCATCGGCGTGGTGGTGGACTCGGACGGCACCGTGTTCTCCACCCAATTGTTCTCCACCGTCTCGATGAACCAGATGAGCGTGCGGGAACGGTTCAACCGCTTCTGACCCCCGTGCCGGACCTGGCTTTCGAATCCGCCCTCCACGCCCGCGGCCTGAAAAGGATCGCCGGAGTGGACGAGGCGGGCCGGGGGCCTCTCGCCGGTCCGGTCGCCGCCGCCGCCGTCATCCTGCCCGCCGGCTTTGCCTGTCCCGGTCTGGACGATTCCAAAAAAATCCCGGCCGCGAAACGCGAGGCGCTCTACGAGGAAATCACCACCCGCCCGGACGTCGAGTGGGCCGTCGCCCTCGCCGAGGCCGGGGAGATCGACTCGCTCAACATCCTGCGCGCCACCCACCTTGCCATGCGCCGCGCCGTCGAGTCGCTGCGCCCCGCGCCGGACCATTGCCTCATCGACGGCCTGCCGGTCCGGGATTTCCCGCTGCCGCACGACGCCATCGTCAAGGGCGACGGCCGCTCGCTCTCGATCGCCGCCGCCAGCATCATCGCCAAGGTCACGCGCGACCGCATCATGCGGGACCTCGACGCCGAGTTTCCCGAATTCGGCTTTGCCCGACATCAGGGATATGGCACCAAGGAACACCTTGAAGCCCTTCGGATTCACGGCCCTTGCCGCCATCATCGCCGGTCGTTTCAGCCGGTATCTCAACTCACCCTGCCGCTTGACTGACAGCCGCGGGGAAGCCCGCGACCGCGCATGGATCGGCGCCTACGGCGAAAACGTCGGGGCCGCATGGCTGCGCTCGCAGGGTTGCCGGATCCTCGCCCGCAACTTCAAGGCCCCGCGTGGCGGCGAGGTGGACATTGTTGCCGCCCAGGGAAAGCTCCTGCTCTTCGTCGAGGTCAAGACCCGCCACAAGGACACCACCATCCGCCCGCTCGATGCCGTGGACAAACCCAAGCAGGCCCTCATCGAGCGCGGCGCGAACGCCTGGCTCAAACGCCTCGGCACCCGCCAGGTCCGCTGGCGCTTCGACGTCATCGAAGTCCTCGTCGCCGAGGACGAGAAACCCAATGTCAACCATGTCCGAGACGCTTTCTGATGACCTAACCAGTTCCCCATCACCATGAAACACCTCCTCACCGCGATTCTGCTCGCCACCACGCTCACCGCCGCTCCGGAAAACCCAAAACCCGATGCGCCGAAACCGCAACCCTACACTCCGGCCGCCGACCTCCGCGGGCAGTGGGCATTCACACCCGATCCGAAGCTGCCGAACGTCCTCATCCTCGGCGACTCGATTTCCATCGGCTACACACTGCCCGTCCGCGCGGCCCTGGAAGGCAAGGCCAACGTCTTCCGCCCGATGCGGCCTAACAAACAACCGGACAACTGCGGCGACACGCCCATCGGCCTCGGATCCCTCGACAAATGGCTCGGCGACACCCGCTGGGACGTCATCCATTTCAACTGGGGACTCTGGGACCTCTGTTACCGCAATCCCGCTTCCAAGCAACAGGGCAACCGCGACAAGGTGAACGGCAAACTCTCCACCACGCCCGAGGACTATGAGAAGAATCTCGAAAAACTCGTCACCCGACTCAAGGCCACCGGTGCCAAATTGATCTGGGCGAGCACCACCGTGGTCCCCGATGGCGAGGTCGGCCGCTTCGTCGGCGATGACGCCAAATACAACGCCATCGCCGCCCGTGTGATGGAGCGCCATCAAATCCCCATCACCGACCTTTACACCACCAGCAAATCCTTTCCGCCAACCCTGTTCACCAAGCCCGGCGACGTCCATTTCACCCCCGAAGGCTCCGCCAAACTCGCGGCCCAGGTGGCGGATGGGATTTCAAAAGCCCTCGGCGCAAAGTGAGGTGGTCAAACCCTCCTCCAGGCACGACAACTTGTCGTGGGTGGATGCCTGAACTTGGCGGTTCATGCGCGGATTTGTAGCGGCACTCTATGAGTGTCGATGCCGATGAGACGTGCGAAGCTTTTGCGATTCCGGCACCCCAATCGCATCGGCGGTCATAGACGCGCCGCCACAGGCAGCGTGTCCCCGTTTCCTTCTGGCCTTGCCACCCGCGCGCGGATGCCCTTTCCTCCCGCCCGCATGTCCTCACTTCCCACCGCTGACCTCCTGGCGCTCGACCTGGACGGCCTGAAAGGCCGCCTGTCGAAACTCAGGAGGTACCTTTGACGTCCCGGCCCTCGAAAACGAAATCCAAACGCTCGAGGAGGCCATGGGCTCTCCCGATTTCTGGAACGATGCGGACAAAGCCAAGTCCATCTCCTCCAAGGCCGCCGGGCTGAAGAAGAAACTCGAAAGTTTCCTCAAACTCGAATCCCGCGTGGCTGACGTCGAGGAAGGCATCAACCTCGCCAAGGAGTTCGACGACGGCGACCTCGCCCGCGAGGCGCTGGACAATGCGAAGACCCTCGAAGCCGACATCCGCTCATTCGAACTACTCACGCTTCTCAACCAGCCGAGCGACATCTCGCCGTGCTTCCTTGTCATTTCGGCGGGAGCCGGCGGCACCGAGGCCTGCGATTGGGCGCAGATGCTGCACCGCATGTACACCCGCTGGGCCGAGAGCAAGGGCTACACCGTGGAAACCCTCGACTGGCAGGACGGCGACGAGGCCGGTCTGCGCACCGCCACGCTGAAGATCACCGGCGACTACGCCTACGGCTTCCTCAAGAACGAGCGCGGCGTGCACCGGCTGGTTCGAATCTCGCCCTTCGACTCGAACGCGAAGCGCCACACCTCGTTCGCCTCCATCGACGCCACGCCGGAAATCTCCAAGGAGATCAACATCGAGATCAACGACAAGGACGTCGAGATCACCACCACCCGCTCCGGCGGCAAGGGCGGACAGAACGTCAACAAGGTGGAAACCGCCGTGCTCCTTCGCCACTTGCCAACAGGCATCCTCATCCGCTCCACCGCCGCGCGAACGCAGGGAGCCAACCGCGAACTCGCCTACGAGATCCTCAAGGCGAAACTCTACACCATCGAGGAGGACAAACAGAAAGCCGAGGCCGACCGCTCCTATGGCGAGAAAGGCGACGTGTCCTGGGGCAACCAGATCCGCTCCTACGTTTTCCAGCCCTATCAGAAAGTGCTGGACCTTCGCACCGGCGAGGAAACCAACAACATCCAGGCCACCATGGACGGCGATCTCGACGCCTTCATCGAAGCGAAACTCCGCGGCAAGGTCCGCGTCAAAGGGGCCAAGGACGACGAGGATTGATCCACGAAGGCTCGTTCGTCAGAACGAGAGGCCAGGGCGAGGAAAGCAGGATCGCATTCTCACGAATGCGCCCACGTCACGGGATTTTCCCAAGCGCTTCCTTTGCGAGCCTGCGGGCCATGGGTTGGCTGAACCCGGGACCGGCGGCGGATTCGAAGTCGGCCTTCGCTCCGGCGGTGTCGCCCACTGCGAGTTTGGCGCGGCCGCGGTTGTAGAGCGGGTAGGCGTCTTTCGGAGCCAGCGTGGTGGCGGTCTGATAGACGGGCAGCGCTTCGGCGGGCCTGTCCATCAGCATGAGGCAATCGCCGAGGCGGTTGTGGGCCTTGGCCGAGAGTTCGTCCTGCCTGCGGTGGTCGGCGGGCAGGCAGTCGCGAAGGAGATCCAGCGCGGTGCGGCAGGTGGTGGCGGTGGTTTCAACCGCGGGCGAGGGACCGGTGGCTTCCTTGAGGTCCTCCTTGGCTTTCTCTAACAGCGCGTCGATGGGAGCGGCGGCGAAGTCACCGGGTCCGTTCGCGGCGGTGGCGAGCCGCAGGGCCTCGGCGGTTTCCTTCACCTTTCCGGCAGCGGCGAGGCGGTTGATTTCCGCAGGCGTGGGCACGATGACCGCTTCGGCTTTCGGCAGCTTGGGTTCGGTGGGCGGCGCCGGAGCGGCGCCTGCCAGATAGATGTCATCCCCGACGAGTCGCGAGTATTCGGCGGGAATCTGTTTGCCATCGGACTGCTGCATCACACCGGCACGGGTGCGTTTGAAGACCTGCTCGATGGTCAGGCCGGGAGTCTGGAGGTGTTTGATGAACTCGCCGGTGTAGAGGCCGTTGCTGCCCTCGCCGTCCATGGCGACGTGGCCCGCATCGGTGGCAAAGGCGATGAGCGAACCAGCCGGCGGTTTCATTTCCGCCAGGCCGCCGCGCGAGGCGTCGCGAGCATTCGGATCGCGGGCGACGGGAGTGCTGCGGCAGGCGTCCAGGATCACAAGGTGGCAGCGTCCGCCGGCAGCGCTCATCTCGGCGACCACCTGGTCGGCGTTGAAAAGTTTCGTCTCCGCGAGCATGCGCATGGCGATGGCGTCACCGGAGGCAGGCTGATAGCCGGATTTCACCGGCAGCAGATAGTTCGATCCGCCGACGGAAATGCCATGCCCGGCGAAGTAAAAAAGCGAAACCTCGGAATCGCGGATGCGCGCGCGGAAGTCCGTGACCGCTTCCATCAGCTCGTCGCGGGTGACGTTGTGCTCCTCGGTGACGGAGAAGCCGAGTCCGCGCAGGGTTTTGGAAACCGCCTTGGCGTCGTTGACCGCGTTCTTGAGCGGGCCAACCGATGATTCATAGCGGTTGTTGCCAATCACGAGCGCGACGCGCGGTTTGGCCGACTGCGCGGATGAACCAAGCGCCGCCATCAGCCAGAAGGCGGTAAAGAACGGAAACCATGGCCGTGGCATGGGATCTATCTGCCCGGTCGGCCCGCGGCGGTCAAACGCGAATGCCCACAGCGAGACGGGTCAACGCCGATCCGGCGATCGGGCCAGGCACGCCGTCGGCGTGGGAGGCGGGTCGATCATCGAAGTTGCGAGTGACCCGAAACGATTCTCTCGAAGTTCCGGACGACCAGTCGGGTTCCGTTACGCAAGGTCGAAGCGATCCAGGTTCATCACCTTGTTCCAGGCGGCGACGAAGTCGTTGACGAACTTCGCCTCTCCGTCGGCGCAGGCATAGACTTCGGCGAGCGAGCGGAGGACCGAGTTCGAGCCGAACACCAGATCGACGCGGGTGCCGGTCCACTTGAGTTCGCCGGTTTTGCGGTCGCGGCCTTCGAATTCCGATTCATCGGGACCTGCAGGTTTCCACTCGGTGGCCATGTCGAGCAGGTTCACGAAGAAGTCATTGGTGAGGGAGCCGGGACGAGTCGTGAAAACACCGTACCTGGCTCCACCGGTATTGGCTTCGAGCACGCGCATTCCTCCAACGAGGGCGGTCATTTCCGGAGTTGTTAGGGTGAGGAGCTGCGCCTTGTCCACCAGCAAGGCCTCGGCGGGAATGCTGTAGCGGCCCTTGAGGTAATTGCGGAAACCGTCGGCGATCGGTTCGAGGACGGAGAACGATTCCACATCGGTTTGCTCCTGTGAGGCATCCATGCGGCCGGGAGTGAAGGGAACGGTGATGTGGTGGCCGGCAGCCTTGGCGGCTTGCTCGATGGCGGCGCAACCGCCGAGCACGATGAGGTCGGCGAGCGAGACCTGTTTGCCACCGGCATTGAACTCCTTCTGAACGGTTTCCAGCGCCGCGAGCACCTTGGCGAGCTGGGCCGGCTGGTTGACGGCCCAGAATCGTTGGGGCGCGAGACGGATGCGCGCGCCGTTGGCACCTCCGCGCTTGTCGGATCCGCGGAAGGTGGAAGCGGCGGACCAAGCGGTATACACCAGCTCGGAAACCGTCAGGCCGGAGGCAAGGATCTTGGCTTTGAGAGCGGCGATGTCGTTTGCATCCACAAGCGCGTGATCGGCGGCGGGGATCGGATCCTGCCAGATGAGATCTTCCTTGGGCACTTCCGGGCCGAGATAGCGCGCCTTCGGTCCCATGTCGCGATGCGTGAGCTTGAACCACGCGCGGGCGAAGGCATCGTCGAACTCGGCGGGGTTTTCGAGGAAGCGGCGCGAGATCTTCTCATACGCCGGATCGAATCGCAGCGAGAGATCGGTGGTGAGCATCGTCGGGCGCTGCTTCTTGTTGGGATCGAAAGCATGGGGGACGTCTTCGGGCGCATCCTTGGCGATCCATTGATGCGCGCCGGCCGGGCTCTTGGTGAGTTCCCATTCGTATTTGAACAGGTTTTCGAGATAGGCGTTGGACCACTTGTCAGGAGTTTGCGTCCAGGTGACTTCGAGACCGCTGGTGATGGCGTCCGCGCCCTTGCCGGACTGGTAGCTGCTCATCCAGCCAAAGCCCTGTTCCTGGAGTGGCGCGGCTTCCGGTTCCGGGCCGACGTGCGAGGCGGGGCCCGCGCCGTGGGTCTTGCCGAGGGTGTGGCCGCCGGCGATGAGCGCCACGGTTTCCTCGTCGTTCATGGCCATGCGCGCGAAGGTTTCGCGGATATCCTTGGCGGCGGCAATAGGGTCGGGGTTGCCGTCCGGGCCTTCGGGATTCACGTAGATGAGACCCATCTGCACGGCGGCAAGTGGGTTTTCCAAGTCACGATTGCCCGTGTAGCGGCTGTTCGGCTTCTCACTCGTGGCGAGCCACTCGGTTTCGCGGCCCCAATAGACATCCTGGTCGGGCTCCCAGACATCCTCGCGTCCACCCGCGAAACCGAAGGTTTTGAATCCGCAAGTCTCAAGCGCGACGTTGCCGGCGAGAATCATCAGGTCGGCCCAGGAAATCTTGCGGCCATACTTTTGTTTGATCGGCCACAGCAGGCGGCGGGCCTTGTCGAGATTGCCGTTGTCCGGCCAGGAATTGAGCGGTGCGAAACGCTGCTGGCCCCGGCCCGCGCCGCCGCGGCCGTCGCCGGTGCGATAGGTGCCCGCGCTGTGCCATGCCATGCGGATGAAGAGCCCGGCATAGGTGCCGAAGTCGGCAGGCCACCAGTCCTGCGAATCGGTCATGAGCGCGGCGAGATCCTTTTTCAGCGCCTCGTAATCGAGGGAGTTGAACTCCTTGGCATAGTCAAAATCGCCCTCCATCGGATTGGCCTTTTCCGAGTGCTGGGAGAGCAGTTCGAGCTTGAGCTGGTTGGGCCACCAGTCGCGGTTGGAGGTTCCGGTGAAACGCGCTCCGTGGTTGAATGGGCATTTGGATTCGGTGGACATGGTGATGGGTGGATTCGATTGGGCTTCAGAATTCGCACCGATCCCGCCGCCCGCAAGCACGAAGCGGTGAAAACCCGCGACCGAATCGCTTGCCACGCGGGCCGGGCGGGCCTTGGATGAATCCGTTCCCTATGGCTTTCTCCGCGCTTGATCTTTTTACCATCGGCATCGGGCCGTCCTCGTCGCACACGGTGGGCCCGATGCGCGCCGCGCGGCGGTTTGTCACCGAACTCGAAACCCGCGGACTGGCCGGTTCCGTCGCCCGCCTGACTTGCGATTTCTACGGATCGCTGGCCGCCACCGGCAAGGGCCACGGCACCGATGGCGCGGTCATGCTCGGCCTCACCGGCGCGGATCCGGAAACCGTCGATGTGGACGACGCCCCGCGCCTGATCGAGGCGATCCGCGCCACCGGGAAACTGCCGCCGCCATGGGGTGCGGCGATCGATTTCGACGCGAAACGCGATCTGGATTTCAAGCGACTCAAGCCTCTGCCGCTCCATCCGAACGGCATGCACTTCAGTGCCGCGGACGATGCGGGGGCTGTGCTGTTGGATGGAGTCTTCTATTCGACCGGCGGCGGATTCATCGCCAGTGAGGAAGAGATGAAACAGCCGGCGCTCCCGGGTATTGCCCAGCCCCATCCCTTCGCCAGCGCGGCGGAACTGATGGCGTGTTGCGAATCCACCGGTCTGCCGGTGAGTGGCGTGGTGCTGGCCAACGAGGGCGTTTTCCGCGACGAGGCCGCCACCCGCGCGCGGTTGGACGCCGTGTGGGCCGCGATGCAGGCCTGTGTGAAACGCGGATGCGCCCGCGAGGGCGTGCTTCCCGGAGGGCTCACGGTCCACCGCCGCGCCAAAGCCATCCATGACCACCTCCGCTCCTCGCCGGAAGCCGCGCTCACCGATCCGCTCACGATTCTCGACTGGGTAAACCTCTACGCCCTCGCCGTGAACGAGGAAAACGCCGGCGGCGGCCGCGTGGTCACCGCGCCCACCAACGGCGCGGCGGGCATCATTCCCGCCGTTCTGCATTATGCCGTCCGTTTCCGCCACTCGCCCCATCCGGACGGCGTGCACCGGTTTCTTCTAACAGCCGCAGCCGTCGGCATGCTTTACAAACGCAACGCCTCGATTTCCGGTGCCGAGGCCGGTTGCCAGGGAGAGGTGGGCGTGGCCTGCTCGATGGCCGCCGCAGGACTGACCGAATACCTCGGCGGCACCCCGGGGCAGGTGGAGAACGCCGCGGAGATCGGCATGGAACACAATCTGGGCCTCACCTGCGATCCCATCGGCGGCCTGGTCCAGATCCCCTGCATCGAGCGCAATGCCATGGCCTCCGTGAAAGCCATCAACGCCTCACGCCTCGCGCTTTCCGGCGACGGCTCCCACTTTGTTTCCCTCGACAAGGTCATCCGCACGATGCGCGACACGGGCCGCGACATGAAATCCAAATACAAGGAAACCTCGCGCGGCGGACTCGCCGTCAACGTCGTCGAGTGCTGAGAACATGAAACGCCTGTCGCGGAACTCTGCGAGCGTCGAAGCCATGGATATGACCGTAGCCCGATCCGTTCCGGCATCACCTGTGAATCGACGGAGGTCCTCTGACGCTACATTCATGGCCGGAATTTCCATTGGACGCGGCGGCTGGAAAATCTAGCCTGCGCCCATCATGGAACCGTCCGCCGGGAGGAAATCATGTCTCGTCAGGGGACTGCTCGTTCTCACCATCGTGCTGCTGGTCGCGGCCGGGTTCTGGTGGTGGCACAACCGCCCGATCAAACCGGTGGTGCTCACACCCGAGGAAAAACAGGTCGTCGAGCGCAAGATCGAAGCCATCCAGAAACCCGAAGACCCCAAATATGAGAAGGGCTCCAAGGAAATCATCCTCACCGAGCGCGAGCTGAACGGCCTGCTCAACCAGAACACCGACCTCGGCCGCTCGCTGAAGTTCGAACTCGCCAGCAACGCCATCCACGCGCGCCTGGAGATGGACCTCGACAAGGACCTGCCGCTCGTCGGTGGCAAGCGGCTCAAGGCGCGCTCGCGCTTCGTGGTGGGTGAAACATCGGGCCATCCCATGCTCACGCTTGATGACGTCACCGTCTGGGGGATTTCGCTGCCCAACGACTGGCTCGGCGGGCTGAAGGGCCAGGATCTGTTAGGAAACGCGCTAGGCGGCGGAAGGATTTCCGGAGTCGAGGAGTTCCGCGTGGAGACCGGCAGGCTCATCATCCGCCTCGCCGAGTGAAACGATGCGCCGCGTGGTGGTTCCAGAGTTGTTAGACCATCTGCCGCCGGACGATCCCGCGGCGGTGCGCAGCCGCGCGGACCTGCGGCGGGTGAATTTCCTGATGGGTAACGAGCGCTGGGTCATGAGGTCGCTGCGGCGCTTTCCGGATGCGGTGAAGCGCGGTGTTTGCGAGTGGGGCGCCGGTGAGGGCACGCTGGCCGCGCGCATCGCCCGCGCGTTCCCGGAAACCACTGTCACCGCCTGCGACCTCGCGCCGCGCCCGGAGTTTCCCACGGAGGTGGGGAGCCGGATCGACTGGCGGCAGGGCGACCTGTTTTCCTCACCCGCTCCGCAGGGCGGCGTGCTGGTGGCCAATCTGTTTCTCCATCATTTCGAAGGTGCCGGGTTGGTCGAGCTTGGGCGGCGCTGTTTGTCGTTCGACGTGCTGGTTTTCAGCGAACCGGACCTCGCCCGCCTGCCCCTGCTGCATGCCCGTTTGATGAGTCCATTCGTCAACCACGTCACCCGTCACGACATGCGGGTGAGCATTCTCGCCGGCTTCGGCAAAGGGGAAATCGGGCGGCTGATGGGGCTCGATCCGGCGCGATGGCACATTCGGGAAACTTCCACATGGCGCGGCGCGCGGCGCGTGATAGCTTCGAGCGGTTGAGGAGAAGCATTACCATCGCCGGTGGCGGACTCGCGGGCCTGTCACTGGGCATCGCGCTGAGGGGTCGCGGCGTGCCGGTGCACGTCACCGAAGCGGGCCGCTACCCGAGGCATCGCGTTTGTGGCGAGTTCATCTCCGGGGTCACCGGTGAAACCCTGGAGTTCCTCGGCATCTCCGGATGTTTTCACGACGCCAGACGCCACCGCTCGCTCGCCTGGCACGAACGCGGGCATTGGCTTCTAACAGACGAGCTGCCCGCACCCGCTCTCGGCATCTCGCGCCACCGGCTTGACATGCGGCTGAGCGACCTCTTTGTCGATCTCGGCGGCTCGCTCGCCACCGGCATCCGCGCGCGGCCTGAGCCCGCCGATGGCCTCGTGTGGGCCGCCGGCCGCCGGTCGGTCAACGGCCGCTGGATCGGGCTCAAGGCGCATGTCCGGCTCCAAACACGGACCGACCTCGAAATGCACAGCGGCACCAACGGCTACGCCGGATTGGCCGGCGTGGAGGATGGCTGGACCAACGTGTGCGGGCTGTTTCTGTTAGATAAGGGCATCGCAGCCACCGGCGCCGACCTGCTGCCTGCCTATCTCGAAGCCGGCGGCAACCACGCCCTCGCGGCGCGTCTCCGCGCGGCCGAATGGCGCGAGGGGTCGTTCTCGGCCGTCGCGGGCTTTGAAACCGGACGCCAGGCGGGAGTTCCCGGGCTGCTATGCGTGGGTGACGCCGCGGAGATGATCCCGCCCTTCACGGGCAACGGCATGAGCATGGCTTTCGATGCGGCGCGGTTGGCGGTGGAGCCGCTCGTTTCCTGGTCGTCCGGCCGGTGCTCCTGGCCGCGGGCCTGTGAGGCCGTCCGCATGGCGGCCACGCGCTGTTTCCGCCGCCGCATGTGGTCCGCCTCGCTGGCCCATCCTCTCTTGTTCCGTTCAGGCGGCCGCGCGGTGATCCGCTCGCTCGCCGCTGCGGGGGTGTTTCCTTTCCGTCCACTGTTATCACTTGTCCGTTAGATCAACTCCATGTTCCTGCAATCCATCGCCACCGCCGTTCCGCCGAATTCGTTCCTTCAGAGCGATTGCTGGGAGGCGATGCGCCACTCGCCGCTGATGGACCGCCTCAAGCCGCGCTCGGCCACAATTCTCAACAAGGTCCTAACCGGCGGCGGATCGGGAATCACCAGGAGGAACCTCGCGCTCGACGGCGTGGAGCAGGTGTTCGATCTCGACGCTCAGCGCCTCAACGAATCCTTCGAACGCGAGGCGCCGCCGCTGGCCGCCGCCGCGCTGGAAAAGGCGCTCGCCGATGCCAATCTGGCCGCCAGTGACGTGGATGCCTTGTTTCTCTGCACCTGCACCGGCTACCTTTGTCCGGGCGTGACCAGTCATGTGGCGGAACGCATGGGGATGCGGCCCGACGTTTACCTGGCGGACCTCGTGGGCCTCGGCTGTGGCGCGGCGATCCCGATGATGCGTGCGGCCCATGGCTACGTCGCGGCGAATCCGGACGCGGTCGTTGCCACCGTGGCCGTCGAGGTGTGTTCCGCAGCGTTTCACGCCGACGATGATCCGGGTGTGCTGATCAGCCTTTGTCTCTTCGGCGATGGCGCCGCGGCAGCCGTGTGGAACGGGCATGCGACCGGACAAGGTTGGCAGGCCGGCCATTTCTCGACGGTCCATCACCCGGCGGAGCGTGAAAAGATCCGTTTCGTGAACTCCGGCGGCCGGTTGCGCAACCAACTCCACAAGGCGGTGCCCGGACTCGCGGCCCAGGCCGTCTCATCCCTCTATCAGAAACGCTCGGCCGATCCCGACCAGATCCTCGCCCACTCCGGAGGCCGCGATGTGATCGAGGCGCTGGAAGCGGTCCTGCCCCATCATTTGGGTGAAACCCGCACGGTGCTCGACGATCACGGCAACATGAGCAGCCCTTCGGTGCTCTTCGCACTCGAACGCAGACTCGCCGCCGCGCGTGACGATGACAAGCGCCTGTGGCTCACCGCATTCGGTGCCGGTTTCGCCGCGCATGCCTGCGAACTCTGGCGCTGAATGTTCACTCCCCGCCCCGCCACTCGCGCACCAGCGTGTGGCGCGAGAAATCGGCGGAGTGCCCGGTCGCTAACAGAATCCGTCGATCATCCCTGGCCAGGTCCCAAGGGTCGGTCGCCCCTCCCGGTTTCCAACCCTCGGCGAGCAGACGTTCCAGATGAATCTCGCGCGGGCCGGGCCAGATGGATGTCTCGGCTTCAGTGGCCGTTTCCGGATCATGGATGGGATCCAACCACCGTGGCAGGCGACGGTTGCGTTTCCACGCGCGCCACAACGGCGCGGCCACCTTCAAACCTGCCAACTCCACCCTCGCCCGCCAGCCGTCGAAGGCGGGATCGAGCCCGCGCAGCGGCAGCATGCGGTTGAGCACCGACTGATATCCGGCGGCACCCATCGGGCCATGATAGATGATCGAACCGGACGCCACACGCACCGGTCCGCCGCCATAGACAAACCCGAGCCACCTCGCCTCGCCACGAGATGAAAACCGCGTGGGATGTTTCGCGATCAGCAGCCGCTCGGCGTGACCGTAGCCTGCCTGTTGCCTGAGAAACGCGCGAAGCGAAGGCCGCCGCCAATGCCAGACGAAGGCCCCCGGCGCGAAACCGAGGCGATAACCCGCGTCGCGCAGCCGCCAGCAGAAGTCCACATCGTCGCCCGCGGTGCGGAACCGCGGATCGAACCCGCCCACCGCGTCGAAAGCCGCGCGGGTGACGCTCAGGTTGCAACCCGGAAGATGCTCGGCCTCCTCATCGTCCAGCATCACATGGCTCGGGGCTCCGGGTGCCGCGCGCACCACCGCCTCGGCGCGGCTGCGTGCGGCAGGCGGCAGGTTGGGCCCACCCGCCACGGCGAAACGGCCGTCCTGATAGATCCGGGCCAGTCGCGCCAGCCATTCGCAGTCCGGTTCGCAATCGTCGTCGGTGAAGGCGAGGATTGCACCCGCTGCCGCAGCGGCACCCGCATTGCGCGCGGCACTGAGGCCAACCGCGTCCACGGATAGGAGTTTCACTTCGGGAAACTCATATCTAACAAACTCAGCGGTGCCGTCGTCCGATCCGTCATCGACGACGATGGTTTCGTAGTCCGCCTCACGCAGCGCGCCGATGACCCGCAGACACGCGCCGATGCGCTCGCGGCCGTTGCGGGTGCATACGATCACCGAGAAGAACGGCCGCCCCCCACACGCACCGGAAGTCATCCCGGCCGCAAGCGCTCCGAGCGCCGGCTTCGCGTGGCCGTTTCGATCCACCAAGCCGAAATCCCAATCCGTCACCTCGGCTCCGGCGTTCCACCAGCGGTCGCTCCACGCATACACCGTGAAACCCGCGGTTTCCTCCTCGTTGGCGATCCGTGCCGCCCATTGCAGTGTTTCCGCCTGCGCTTGCAGCCCATTGCGCCGTGAATCCAATCCGAACTCGGAAACCACCAGCGGCCGGTCGCCCGCGATGTGTTGCAGCCGTTTCAGATAGGCTCTGAAATCCTCCGCATGCTCCAGATAGATGTTGAAGGCGGTGAAGTCGGCGTTTTCCGGTTCGAGATACTCCGTGCTCGGATAGTTCGCATACGCGAAGAGCAAACGCGGCGCGTGTCGCCTGCCCAGCGCGATCAGTTCCTCGATCACCCGCAACACCCGTGGCGGCCCCATCCAGCGGACCAGATCGGAGGGTATCTCATTGGCCACATACACCCCCGCCAGCGCGGGGTGCCTGGCGATCCCCCGCAGCGACTCGACGAGTGAAACCCGCGCCGCCGAGAGCAGGCCCGGCTCGCCCAGGAAATCCGCGTTCTGCCCCCACATCAATCCGCCGAACACGCGAAGACCGTGCCGATGCGCCGCGTCCAGCACTTCCAGTCCGGGCATTTCGAACAAACGGATCGCGTTGAACCCCGCGGCCGCGATGCGCGCGAAGTCCCCATCCGGATCCTCCGGCCAACCACCCGGAAACGGCCCATAAGTCACCGCCACGATGCGCACGCGATCCGCCCCGGATCGGAAAAACTTCCCGTCCGTCCGCCAGCGTCCGTCGTTTCCACTTCCGGCCACGGCCACAGGCTAAGCCTCCGGCGCACCGATCCGAAACCGAAATCGCCGCGCGGCTTGCCAAACCATGAACGAACTCCAAACTCCGGGCTGTTCTTCCTTCGAATGCCTCCCCTTCGCCTCGCCGTCCTCGGCTGCGGTTCCCGCGGTCGCACCTATTCGCGCATCGCTTCGTCCCTCAACGGCCGCTACCGGATCACCGCCGCCGTCGATGTGGTGGAATCACGCGCCGCCGCCATCGCGGCACTCTCCCCGGCCGGAGAAACCCGCACGTTTTCCTCGACCGGTGACTTCTTCGCCGCAGGCCGCCTCGCGGATGTGCTGATCATCGCCACCCAGGATGCGGACCACTTCGCGCATGCCACCGCCGCGTTGAATGCCGGCTACGACCTGCTGCTGGAGAAACCGGCCGCCGGCACCCTGGCCGAGTGTGAGGAACTGGACGCGCTCGCCCGCTCGCTCGGCCGCCGCGTGGCGCTTTGCTTCGTGCTCCGCCACACGCCGTTCTACACCGCCGTCAAACAGGTGATCGACAGCGGAAAACTCGGCAGAATCATCACCATCCGCGCCAGCGAAGGTGTGGAACCCTTCCACCAGGCCCACTCGTTCGTGCGCGGCCACTGGGCCAGAAGCGACGACTCCACTCCCATGATCGTCGCCAAGTGCTCCCACGATGCCGACCTGCTCTGCTGGCTCAGCGACGCCGCTCCGCGCTCGGTTTCCAGTTTCGGCGGCCTCGACTGGTTTCATCCCGGTCACGCTCCCGCCGGCGCTCCCGCCCGCTGCACCGATGGCTGCCCGGCCGCGGAGACCTGCCCGTACGACGCACGCCGCTACCTGACCGACAAGCGCCGCTGGCTCACGATGGTCATGGATCACGCGGAGTCGGCGGATGACCGACAGATCGATGATTTCCTGAAATCCTCGCCATGGGGCCGTTGCGTTTATCGCTGCGACAACGACGCCGTCGATCACCAGATTGTCGCCGTGGAAATGGATGGCGGCATCACCGCCAGCCTCACCATGACCGCGTTCGACAACGGCCGCACCATCGAGGTCCACGGCACCCTCGGTTCACTCCGCGGAGGTTCCCCCTATCAGGAAACCGGGGCCCCGGAACTCTGGTTCCGCGATCACCGCAGCGGCGGAAACGAGTCCATCCCCTTGGCCTCGCCAGCGGTGGACGGCTACGCCGGCCATGGTGGCGGCGACTTCGGGCTCGTCAACGCCCTGGATCACCTGTTCCGCGGTCCGGACGCCCTGCCTCCGGGCCTCGACGGTCTCGACGGTCTCGGCGGCCATCGTCTGGCGTTTCTGGCCGAGGATTCCCGCCGCCAAGGCGGCATTGCCTGTTCCCCGGCCCCCGTCCCGGCGCGTTGACATCGGCCCCCGCCCCAGCCACGGTTCGCCGCATGGACACGATGAAACTTCTCCTTGGCGCCACCGTCGCGCTGCTTCTCGGCGCGCTCGCGGTGTCCTGGCAGGGCATGAATACCGGCATGAAAAACGCCCCGCCGGACGAAATCGCCCGCATCAAGAAGCAACTCGCCGAACTTCGCCTCGAAAACGACCGCCTGCTGCTCGAAAAACAACTCCAGGAACACCGCGCGTCCGCCCCGCAAATCCCCACCGCCGCCTCCAACGCGGCGGAAATCGAGGCCATGAAAGCCCAGATCGAGCGGGGCAAGGAAGCCATCGCCGAACTCGAAGCCGAGAAAGCCAAACGCGACGCGCAAACCGACCAGGCCGAGGAAGGCTTGCTCGGCCAGCGCGATCTGGAAAAAGGCGATGCCGAACTCAAGCGCGCCCGCCTCATCGCCGAGGCACTGCTCATCGGCAGGGTCCAGGAATACGTCGAGGACGCCCAATACGGCGGCTTTGCCACCTTCACCATCGTCATGCCGGAGCAGGTCCAGGTGGGAACCATTCTCGCCATCCGCCGCAAGACCGGCATCCTCGGCCAACTCAAGGTCTCCGACGTCACTCCGGAAGGCGGGATCGCCAATCCCCTCCCCGGCGTCGCTCCGGTCCAGCCACAACCCGGCGACGAACTCATCCTTCCCCCACCGTTCTGAGGCGTTCTACCTCCGTCATCGGTCAACAGTCATCGGTTGCCAGGCAATCCTCGACTCTTCCACTGATCACCGCTCACTGATCACTTTCCACTCTTTGCCATGTCCACCACCGTAGGCCTCATCTCGCTCGGCTGCGCCAAGAACCTGATCGACTCCGAAGTCATGATCGGCCACCTCGCCCAGGCCGGCATGACCCTCACGCCCGATCCGGAACTCGCCGATGTCCTCATCGTCAACACCTGCTCGTTCATCGACATGGCGAAGAAGGAATCCATCGACGCCATCTTCGGCGCGGTGGAAGGCCGCAAGGAAGACCCGGATCGCGAGCGCCAGAAGATCATCGTCGCCGGATGTTTGTCGCAACGCTTCGCCACCGAACTCCCCGGCATCATGCCCGAGGTGGACGCCTTTATCGGCCTGGACCAAATCACCAAGGTCGCGCCGATCATCGAGAACCTGTTAGGGAAAAACAACGACGCCGACGTTCAGAAAACCGAGGGCCCCGCCGCCACCGACGATCCGCGCGACTTCGTCACGCTCAAGCCGCAATACGTGCCGGACTATTCCACGCCACGCATGCGCCTCACGCCGGACCACTTCGCCTATGTGAAGATCGCCGAAGGCTGCAACCACACCTGCACCTTCTGCATCATCCCGAAGATCCGCGGCCAGCACCGTTCGCGCACGCAGGAATCCGTCTTCCGCGAAGTCGAGGCCCTTGTGAAATCCGGCGTGAAGGAGATCAACCTGATCTCCCAGGACACCACCTACTTCGGCATGGACCAATGGGAAGACCAGCGGCCGAAACCGAACTCGCCCGTCGATTCCACCAAAGGCAACTCACTCTGCACCCTGCTGCGCCAGATCAACACCATCGAGGGCGACTTCTGGGTGCGCCTGCTCTACACCCACCCCGCGCATTGGTCGGACGAACTCATCCAAACCATCGCCGAGTGTGACAAGGTGGCGAAGTATGTCGACATCCCGCTCCAACACATCTCCGACCGCATGCTCACCGCGATGAAACGCGTCACCAGCGGCGACTACATCCGCGACCTGCTCCGCCGCATGCGCGCCGGCATTCCCGGCCTCGGCATTCGTACGACGTTCATCGTAGGTTTCCCCGGCGAGACGGAAGAGGATTTCAATGAGTTGTTGGAGTTCATCCGCGAGTTCCGCTTCGAACGCGCCGGCGTCTTCCAATACTCCAAGGAGGAAGGCACCCGCGCCTACAAGATGGACGGCCACATCCACCACGCCACCCGCAAGAGCCGCTGGTCCCGCGCCATGGCCGAACTCCAGAAAATCGCCGGCGAGGTGAACCAGGCCCAAGTCGGCAAAGCCGTCCGCGTCCTCGTCGAGCAACCCGGCATCGCCCGCACCGAATGGGACGCCCCGGAAATCGACGGATCGGTCATGGTCGATGAGTCCCTCCCCGTCGGCGAATTCGCCGACATCACCATCGGCGACTGGCGCGGGTATGATCTGGTGGCGGCGCGATAGAATATTCGCCAGAAGAAGCTGTCGATATGCAATGCGTCAAGGAGCGGCGGACTCCGATCCGCCGAAGTCCATGCCTGGCCAATGAATGACGGTTTGCCACAAATCATGGGCTCCTCATGGGCGTGGCGATTCGGAGATCGCCTCTTGTTAGGAGCTTGCGACAGTAAGTATTCCGAATAGCGGAAATCTTTTTTGGCATAGGGTCCAGGGGGTCCTTGGACCGCGGCAACCTGCTGCCGCCACTCACCGCGTATGCGGATTGGTGCTGGGGACCGCGAGCCTCCTGAGTGCATCCTCCCGGATCTCCGGATCGCCGATTCGCATGATCAGTTCACGGGTTTCCACAGGGCTTGTGGCGCGGGCGTAAATCGCGGCGCTATGGGCCGCGGCGTCGAAATACGGGCCGGGTGGAAACTGGGAAATCCAGGCCACAACACCGTTCGGATTCTGATAGTAATAAGCTCCCACGATGGATTCCATGAGTTCCGCGCCAAGGCGGTCCGGATGGGCGATCACGTGGTTGGCAGCGGCGGCGGGATCGGTTTTCGCCCATGTGCGGAAGAGTTCTTCCCGCCCGTTTCTGTAAGGATCGTCTCCAGGCCGCCAATCTCCGAGAGTTGTTTTGGCCGGCAATAGGCTTTCAAGTTTCGCGAAATCGATCTCCGGGGGCAGTTCCTCATGGAACAGCCGCTTGATGCTCTCTGCTCCCGAAGGCGAGTGCATCAACTGTGAATGAGCCAATTGCAGGGCATACACCATCGCAGTGACGGCCGCCTCCGGATCGGTGCGCATGAGCTGGGAGTTGTATCCAATCAGCGCCTCTTGGGCGAAATCTCCGTCCTTCAGCCCGGCGCGCAGCTCTTCCAAGGTTTCCGGGGAGCAGCTTCGCCCGGCGGCCTTGCTCCACTCCGCGAGCAGTTGATGGCGTTGGCTTGCGGCTGTTTTCCACGCCAAGGGGTCGCCACGCAACGCGGCCATTTCTTCGCGGTTTTCTCCGGACATTTCGATCAACATCATCCTCGCTTCCGGATCATCCCTGGATGCGAGATAAGCGGAGATCCCGTCACGAACCACATCGGCGGCGATGAGCCGCTCGTTGGCCTCAAGGAAAACCACCAACTCCAAAGCCTCCCGACCGCACAACAACAACCCGGCCGTCTCCCGTGCCAGTTTCTGGTGCTCCTCCGTGATGATGCCTTTGTTCGCATCGTTCTCCATCCACACGATCTTCAAACGCTCCAGCTCGGCCTTGCGGTCGATGGTCGGCTTTTCATCACGGGACTTTGCCAGTCGCTCGGCGAGGGATCCTTCCTCCTTCCGCTTTCGCTTGGATGAATCGGTGGTTTCCCGCAACGCCTTCATCCCCCCGTCGGCCTGGCGGGTGATTTGATCGATCACCGCACCCGCGAGGAGGACGATGGCACATGCGGCGACTGACTTCTTCACTACGGTCATGGCGAGTATTCCGCTGATCTCACAGGAGAAGGAAGTGGAAAAAACAAGTCCGCCGGAAATCGGCGGCTCCGGCTTGGTCGGCCCATCGGCGACTGGCACGGAGATGACCTCTTCGCGGCGAGGCGGGCGAACGGATGAGGGAGCCTCCGGACTGATGGGTGGGATGCGCTCTGGGAAACCCGTGAGCGACTATCGCGAAATCGGAAACATCCGCGGCATTTCATGGCGCATCATCTCCCGGGAAAGCTTCCATTGATGCGAGAAGTTGGCGAAAACGCCGATGGCCACCAGCACCGCCATCGTTCCGCCGAAGAGCAGGACGAGAACAAAGGCCGCGAGAAACTTCGATGGTCCCGAACCCTTGCTCCTGAACACCAGAACCAGCGAAAACACCATCGTCACGAACACCAGCAGCCCACCGATAAACAAACCCCAAAGCCAAACGGGATATCCATTCACGACGGACGAGGTGGCCGAGGCGGCCTCGTTCAAGCCGTCTTCGGAGGTGAGCCAACGCCACAAAGGCTCGCCCACGACGGCGAGCAGGCCACCCACGAACAAACACAACGCCGCGATCCCTAACAGAGCAGCCTTGCCCGGGGTCCGGTCATGCAGGCGGAAACCGAACTTCTTGCGACGATGCTTCCTCCTTCCGGATGAAACCGCAGATTTCTCACCAGGTTCCCTTTCCGATGACGGTGTGACCATCGCATTCCTCTCCCGACGCACTGGGGAAAGTTGACTGGACGCGGATTGCAAGCTCATCGGAGGGCCGTCGCGGTAAACCGTAACCGGTTTCCCCGGAATCAGGCGGTGGAGAAGCGCTGCAAGCATCCACCCTAACAAGGGCGACACCAGCAGGCCGCCGACTCCCGCCAACACGAGGTTCAGGACCATGTTCGGCGAAACCGGAGTGTTCGGCAGTGTTGGTCGATCAAGAACCACCACTTCGTAGCGACCATTCGGAATCATCAGATCGATCATGGTGTTGGCGATATCCACCGCGTCTTGTGGAGAGGTGTGACGGACGCTGATCGCCAACACGTCGGTATTCCGGACGTTCCGGATCTGGATGATTTCGTTCAGAATCGGATTCACCCGGGTTTCGTCCAGCATCCATCGGTTCGAAAGATCCAGACGCCGCGAAATTTCGGCAAGGGTTTCGCCGGATTTCATTTTCCCGAACTGACCCGCAACAAAATCGGAAGTAGCCCGCATTCCCTCTTTTTGCCGAATCAGGACCTTTGCCACGACCTCGAATTCCTTGGGAGCCACATAGTTGAATACCACGCCCGACATCAGAGCGAGCATCACGCTGACCGGGACCATCAACAGAAACACCCACCACCAGCGGCGGAGCATGCCGGGCGGCTTTTCGGTGTTCACGGCTGGCACTGGCCGCATCGGTGGCGGTGATGAATGGATTGTATCCACCGCAGTCCTGAATTCCGCTGCCGTCTGATAGCGGCGCTCGGGTTCCTTTTCCAAGGCGCGCAGGACCATTTCATCGAGTCTCACATCGATCCGGACCTTTCGCGAAGGGGCAATGATTTCCTTCTCCGGCCGCTCGCCGGTGAGCATTTCGTAAAGAACCACGCCGAGCGCGTAGATGTCGGCGCGGTGGTCGGCGGTGCCGTTGGCTTGTTCGGGGGCGCTGTAGCCTTGGGTGCCTGCCTGTAATGTCGCGTCGCTCTGTGAGCGTCGCTGGTTCCCATCCGGGGAAGAGCGACGGTCACAGACCGACGCTACAGGGCCGATGAGTTTGGCGATGCCGAAGTCTGCGATCTTGATGCGGCCCTCGCGGTCTAACAAAAGATTCTCCGGCTTGATGTCACGGTGGACGATGCCCTTGTCGTGGGCGTATTGCAGCGCATCGCAGATCGGCGGGACGATGGCGAGGGCCTGCTTGGCTTCGAGTTTGCCGTCGCGGAGCAGGTCGCGGAGGTTCACGCCGTCGATGAACTCCATGACGAGATAGTAGAGAGGTTGAGAGTCTGGATTTGAGGGTTGGGAGTCGGTGACGCCGAAGTCGTGGATGGTGACGATGTGCGGGTGGTTGAGCTTGGCGAGCAGTTCGGCCTCGCGGGCGAAGCGTTCGGCGAAGCGGGATTCGCTGCCACGTTCCGGCGCAAGGATCTTGATGGCGACGAGGCGGTTGAGGGATTTCTGACGGGCCTTGTACACCACGCCCATGCCGCCGCGGCCGAGGCACTGGAGGATTTCGAATTGCGGAAACTTTCCGGCGATTTCTTCCGGCGTGAGCGGCGGCGACGCGGGAGCGGGATGATGCCCATCGACGATGGTGCGCGATGCGAGAGCCTGGCGCATCAGGCAGGCCGGGCAGAGCGCCTGCGGGGAATCCGGCGGCAGGGGCGCGCCGCAGTCGGGGCAGGTGGCTGAGGGAAAAGGATCGGTCATGGTGGCGGAGTTCTCCTTTTCTCAAAAACGAAGTGCGGAAATTGTTACCGGGTTTTTTCTCAACTTGCGAGGGCGGCGAAAAGCGAGCGCATTTCCTCCTCCATGGCGTCCGGCGAAGCAAGCGTGCGCGAGATTTCCTCGGTGAGCAGATGGCGGTAGCGCTTGCGCAGGCGGTGCACGGCGACCCGGGCCGCGCCTTCGCTGGTGCCGAGCGTGGCGGCGATCTCGGCGTAGGGGATGCGGGCGGAATCGGCGGTGAGGCAGGGTTTCAGCGCCTCGAACTGCGCGGCTCCGCCCTCGGCGCGGCAGACGGCTTCGAGTTCGGCGAGAACCTTTCCTAACAAGGCGAGCGCCCATTCGCGGTCATAGAGTTTGTCCGGGCTTTGGTCGTGCGCGGGCTCAAGGTGCAGGCCGGTTTCGGCGCTTTGCCAGTCAAATGAGAGCACTGCTTCGCCGCCGCCGCGTTTGGCGCGGGTTTCGCGTTTCCACTCGTTGATCATCCAGTGCTGGAATGAGGCGAGAAGAAACGCGCGGAAGCGGCCTTTCGACAGGTCCGTGTCGCGCAGCGCGCGGGCTTCGATGACATGGGTCAGGAAGCCTTGCACCAGGTCCTCTGCATCTTCGGGTGCCTTGCCCTTCCGCCGGGCGTAGCGGTAAAGCGGTTGCCAGTAGGTGCGGGCGAGCGCGCCAAGCGCCTCAACCGCCAGCGTGTCTCCGCCATGCGCGGCATCACGCACCAGTGTCCAACGGGTGGTGGCGAAAAAACCGGGTTCGGCCATAGGCTGGCTTTCCCTACCACAAATCGGCGGGGTTGTTACACGGAAAGTCGGATTGTTCGCATTCATTTCGGCAAGCACCCGGGAATCAGCGGGCAAACCGTAAAATCGACGGCTCAGTCATCGTCGATGAAGCATCCCTCCAGCCCGCTCACCGACATCGCCATCGGCGACCGGCGCGGCTATTCGCTTGGCGGCGGGCAGAGAATCGCGGAAGCTCGAACCGCTTGATATGGCGGACGTTCCGCTTCTGGCAAAGACCCATGCACGCCACACCGATTCTGCCGATGGTCGCATCGCTGCTCTTCGCGTCCTGCGCACTCCATGGCGACAGGCGCGATGTTTGTTCGGCTTGTGATGGCTATTGGGAATCGAAGCAGACCCGGGAACAGGGCAACGACGACGCGAAACGGGATGTGCGGGAAAAGGGATTCCGGATTCTGCGCTACGACCTGCCTGCGTTTCGCACCGGCGATTGGTTTCTTCATGTCAGTCGTTTCGAGCATTTCGGAATTGAGGAGGCCGATGAGATGTTTGCCTCGCTCGATTACTGTCGTGCCTACAACGCCGAGATGGACCGTCAGCTTCTTGAGCGCTACGGATCGGAATACCGCCGTCTCCGTTCGAAGATCCTTCCTCCGCCCGGTGCCAAGCGTTTCGAGTACGTGCGGATGTCCGCTCCGTAGGCGCGGTCGTGAGACCGCGTCATCTCGCTCTCACGAGCGAGCCTACCTGAACGTCGCCCCGGCGATCAGCCGCCTGCGGGCGCTGGACTGGAGGACGATGACGCAGAAGAAGGAAATCATCACGATGAGGAAGGAGATGATGAAACCCTCGATCAGGGTGACGGTGAAGACGGGGAAAAAGTGACCTTGTTCGACATACTGCGAGACATTCCGTTCACCGGCGAGAGTGCCGAGGTAGTTGTATCCGGCCAGGGCCGCCATGCCGCACCAGGTGTCGGGAACAAACACGACCGCAGGCGTTTCGCCACCCGCGAACAGGACCAACGAAAGGCACGCGATCACCGTGCGGATGCGGGTGCCGAGGCGCAGCGCGCGGGAAAGCACGTGATCCTTCTCCGCCAACGGCCCCTTGAGCGAGGTGATGACGGAAAAAACAAGGATCCAGAACGTGATCGCCAGAAGCATCGCCGGGATGGCGGTTTCCGGGCGCTTCACCTTCATGAAGAAAATGACGATGATGAAACTCGGCAGAGCGTTGAACAGCCCGTGGAGTGTCCAATGGCCAAGCTGGCGGGGGAAGCGTTGGAGGAAGTCGTTCATCGCGCGATTCGATGCGGGAGTGGGATGAAGGGCCGATGAAGCGGAGATGAAAAAGCGGAGCGTCAGGGCACGGGCGTGCGTTCGAGCGCCTCGGCGAGACGGCGGGACGGGTCGTCGGTTTCCTCGATGCCGGCGCGGTGGCGCATGACGGCGGGGAAGACTTCCTGGACATGGTCCGGGTGAATGGCGGCGGCTTCGTCGAGAAAGGCGGTGGCGCGGGCGGCCTGGAGGATGGCGAGCGAGGCGCGGATGGAAACCGAGTGGCCGGATCCTGATAGACGGCGCAGGGTTTCGCACAGCGCGGTGATGTAATCGGCGACGGCTTGGGAAACCGGCAGCGCGGCCACCTGCTGGCGGAGCGTGTGGATTTCACCGGGTGCGAGCAGCGGCTCGGAGCCATCGGACGCCGGGATCTCGCCACGGGCGTGGGCCATCAGGATGCGGCTCTGGACGGCGGCATCCGGGAGATTCATCGGGATGGAGAGCAGGAAACGGTCGAGCTGCGGCTCGGGCAGCGGGAAGGTGCCGGTGCTGTCGGTGTCGTTGCGGGTGGCGATGACCAGAAATGGGTCGGGCAGCGTGCGGGTGACGCCGTCGAGCGTCACGCGGCCTTCGTTCATGCTTTCTAACAGAGCGGACTGCACGCGCGGCGAGGCGCGGTTGATTTCATCGGCCAGCAGGCAGTTCGCAAACACCGGGCCGGGGATGAACTCGAACTCGCCGCGATCCATCCGGTAGAGGGAAAACCCGAGCAGGTCCGCAGGCAGCAGGTCCGGCGTGAACTGCACGCGCTTGAACACCCCGCCGATGGAGGAGGCCAGCGTGTGGGCCAGGGTGGTCTTGCCGATGCCGGGCGCACCCTCGATCAGCACATGGCCGCGGGCGAGCAAGGCGGTGAGCAACAGGCGCGCCGCATCATGCGAGCCGAGAACCGTGGCGGTGAGCCTGTCGTGAAGGGATTGAAGCGCGGCGCGGGACATCGTTGGCGTGGCAAGGTTGGCATGTGGCGGCGCGACTGGCGAGAAGGGATTGGCGCGGATTCCCGAAGGCGGCGACACCGGCGGTCGGGCTCAGTGCCCGGTGACGGTCTTGAGCAGCCCGAAGAACTGTTTCTTGCGCGTGCTGCCGATGCTCCAGTCCACCGGCACGCTTTGGAAGCCCTCTTCGAAGGGTTCGCCTTGCTGGCGGAAGTCGAAGTAACCCCATGAGACGCCGTTTTCGATGGAGACGATCAGGTTGTTGCCCTGCAAGCCGAATCCCTGGTGCGCGTCGCGCCACGGGCGGTCGTCCTCGTTGTTGAGAATCGGTTTGGGGTTCGGGCCGATGCGTTCGCGGGTGTCCCTGATGAGCTTGAGCATCCGTTTGGGATCACGCACGCCGTTGCCGTGGAGCAGGACGAAGTCGGAGGCGGCGATGACCTTTTCTCCGGGAACGGTTCCGCCGCCGTAAGAGGTGCTGGCGAGCAGGCGGCGGCCGTTGAGCTTGGTGGAGGTGACCTGCACGATGAGTTCGTGAACCCGCCCGGGTTTGAGGATGTCGTGATCATATCCGACGTTGGTCTCGTTGTTGACTTCGACGAGCACGTTCCGCCAGTCGTTCTCCAGCAACCAGCGGGTCGCCTGGGCGACGGCGTTTCTAACAGCAGCCTCGTCCCTGAGATGCTGGTCCTGGCCGAAGTAAAAGTAGCCGACGATGGCGACCATGCCGAGTTCGTCCGCCCGCCGCAGGATGCGGGCGAGGCGGTTCATGTAAGGTGCCCGCAGGTTTCCCTCCGGATCGAAGGCGCTGTTGATCCATGGCTGGCTCTTGGAATACCCTTCGGGGGAGCCGCCTTGTAAATTGATGGTGAAGGCGAGCAGGCCGTGGCTGCGCCACGATGCCATGGCGGCGGTGAACTCGTCCGTGTTGCGCTCGGGATCCCAGTTGCCGGTGTCCTTGTAAGCCCAGCGGCCGCGGGTTTCGGGATTGAGATCGTCGAAGATGCCTTGGACCATGCGCGAGTTCATGAGCAGCCCTTGCATCGGGATGATCTTCCCGTCCGGGTTCTTCCAAGTGACACCCTGATAGGTGGGAATGCCATTGATGAGGAATTGAGAGCCCTTGATCGAGACTTCGGTCTTGCGCTCCTCGCCTTCGAGCGGGATGGCGAAGGCGAGAAGACAAAAGAGGACGCGGAAGTGCATGGTCGGCCTAATAGCTTTGGAATTACGGAATTCGCTTGAGAGACGAGTCGAGCGCAACAGTTTCGCCGGACCGGAGGTTGAGCGTGGCGGCATGTTCGCCATGGCGGATGGTGTAAGTGCCGGGATGGCGCGCGGTGATGCGGGTGGTCCCGGGTTTCCCGGCTTTCCATGTGAGGTCCACGGTAACGGCTCCGCGGGCACGCAGGCCTTTGACCTCGCCTTCGGGCCAGGCGCTGGGCAGGGCGGGCAGGAGGTCGATGAAGTGGCCGCCCTTTTCATCGGAAACGTGGCTTTGCACGAGCATCTCGGCAATCGCGGCGGTGGCTCCGAAGTTGCCGTCGATCTGGAACGGCGGATGGGTGTCGAAAAGGTTGGGCAGGGTCTTGTCACGCAACAGGTTGGTGAGAAGTTTGTGGGCGCGGTCGCCATCGCGGAGGCGGGCCCAGAGGTTGATCTTCCACGCGAGGGACCAACCGGTGGCCCCATCGCCGCGGACTTCGAGGGACTTGCGCGCGGCGGCGAAGAAGTCGGGCGTGGACGGAGTGATTTGGTTGGCGGGATAGAGGCCGTAGAGGTGCGAAACGTGGCGGTGCTGCGGCTCGGCTTCGTGGTATTCCTCGATCCATTCCATCAGCCGTCCGTCGCTGCCGATGCGCACCGGTGCCAGGCGGCGCAGGGCATCCTCGCAACGCGCGCGGAAGGCGGAATCGACGCCGAGGATTTTCTCCGCGGCGATGCAGTTATCTAGCAGCTCGCGGATGATCTGGAGATCCATGGTCGCGCCGTAGGTGAAGACGGAGGCGCTGCCATCGGGGAGCAGGAATCTGTTTTCCGGCGAGTGGGACGGATTGGTGACGAGTTTCCCGGCGACGGGGCTGCCTGCGGGGGCCTCGATCAGGAAATCGAGGACAAACTCGGCGGAACCCCGCATGAGCGGCCAAGCACGCTGGCGGAGGAAGGTTTCATCGCCGGTGAAAAGATAGTGCTGCCATGGATGGGCTGCGAGCCACGGTCCGCCAACGGGCCAGACGCCATGCACGCCGTCGGCGGGCGACGTGCGGCCCCACGCGTCGGTGAGGTGGTGGACGGTCCAGCCGCGCGCGCCGTAGGTGGACTTGGCGGTGCGGCTGCCGGGAGCGACGAGGCTTTCGATGAGGTCGATGAGCGGCAGTTCGCAATCCGAGAGGCCGGTGAGGTGGGCCGGCCAATAGTTCATCTGGAGGTTGATGTTGGTGTGGAAGTCGGCGTTCCATGCGGGCTTGAGCTGCCAGTTCCAGATGCCTTGGAGATTGGCAGGAAGGGTGCCGGGGCGCGAGCTGGAGATCAGAAGATAGCGTCCGAATTGATAATACAATGCGGCGAGCGCGGGATCGGGTTTGCCCGTCTTGAAACGGGCGAGGCGTTCGTCGGTCGGAAGCGCGGTGGCCTCGGCGGGCGATGGCATGGTGAGGGATGACCGATGGAAATAACCTTGGTGCTCCCTGATGTGCGCGGCCTTGAGATCGGCGAAGGATTTTCCCGAACCGCGGGCGAGGGTTTCGATGCAGCGTTTCTTCGTATCGATGGACGGATCCGACGGGCCTTTGCCAAGGCCGGGGAAGTCAGTGGCGGCTGCGATGAGCAGGGTGACGGAGTCGGCGCGGTCGATGGTGAGGATGCCGTTTTCGTTTTTCACCGTTCCTCCATCGGCGATGACTTGCGCGGCGGCGTGGAAACGCATGCGGTCCGCCTGTTTTCCTCCACCGATGTGGCCTTCAAGGAACACGATGTGCGGATGGGCGGGATCGCTGACGGGCTTGGCATCCGTGAGACGCTTGAGGGTGAGCTTGAGCGAGACGCCGCCTTTTTGCGAGGCGCTGAAACGGGAAACGATGACCTGATTGACGGCGGATGCGAAGGTTTCGCGGGTGTGTGTGATATCCCCGGATTGATAACTGACGGACGCGATGGCGGTATCCAGATCGAGCGAGCGGGTGTAGCCCGAGGCACCGTTGGAACCGGGGGCTTCGAGGTAGAGTTCGCCGAGTGTCTGATAGGGGCTGATGCGGTTGGGGATGCCGAGCATCGCGGTGCCGGCAAGCGCGGAGGCTTCCTTGCTCTTGCCTTCGAAGAGCAGTCGACGCACTTCGGGCAGGCTTTCGAGGGCCTTCGGGTTGTCCGAATTCACCGGCGCGCCGTCCCACAGCGAGTCGATGTTGAGCTGCATGCGTTCGTCGGCCACACCGCCGAAGATCATCGCGCCAAGGCGGCCGTTGCCGACCGGCAGCGCCTCGGTCCACACCCGGGCGGGCTGGCGATACCACAGCAGCTTGTCTCCCGAGGGCGCGGCGGCCTTGCCGGTGAGCGGCGCACGGTCCTGCCAGGCTGCGTTATGATCCTTGTCGCCATGGGGCAACCGGTCGCAGGCGGGACGGATGTCCGCGCGGAGACTGGAGATGGCGGCGAGAGTGACGAGCAGGAGTGAGGCGCGCGGGTTCATCGGTTTGTGCAGGACCATACGCGCCGGGTGAGGGATTTCGTGCAGACATGGCCGACTCACCGTCCGGAATTCAAATCCACATCCGGGATTTCAAACGGCACGCGCACCGTGCCGCGATAACGTCGGCCGATGAGGTAGAGGCGGGCGTCTTTGAGGAAGTCCACTGGATCGATCTTGTCGTCCACCGAGCGCCCATCGATGGGGAACACGCGCCTGAGCGAGAACCAGCCGGGGACCGCGTAAGAGCCTCCGGACAAGTATCCGATCGGCGTGTGATGGCCGATCCGGGAGTTCACCAGCAGCATTTCGATCTCGCTTTGCTCGTTCAGCAAGTCGTCACGGGAAGACAGACGGATCCCGGTCACGGAGATATCGACCGCCACCTGATCAGGCCCTGTTGGGGCCACGCGTTCGACATGGTAGCGGAAGCGTCCTGAAGTGGCGCTTTCTCCGGAACGCGCTGGCAGGTTCGCGAGGACGACGGGTTCATGCAGTTCGACCAGCGCCTCTCCTCGCAGCGTGCATGGCATTCCCGCCTTTTTGCGGGCAAGAGCCATATAGCCCTGAAATATCGTGAAGCGGTTTGGATCCATCGGCCACGCATTATCCGTCAGGGGCGGTTCACCCAGCGATGGGAACAAAGCACGGGTGGCGTCGCCATGAGTCGTCGAGTTGGCTGTATGTCCGCTGTGAGTGGTTCCATCAGCGTAACAGGCGAAAGATCTCACGCCCGCAGGAAACGCGATGCAGCCTTCGGGTGTGCCTTCCACCCGGATCGCGCTGCTTACGGTGGCGAAGGCCATGTTGTTCCGGGATGTCTTCGAAACCATTGGATCACCGACCCATGAAATCCTGGGCTTCGCCGTGGTTTGCGGGGCCGCGAGGCGCTCGATGAAGTTGATGTTCCAGTGTTTCGATCCGAGGAAAACCAGTGCTGCAAGCAAGCCTCCGGTGGCGATGCTGATGACCGGATTTCGCCGGGTGATCCACAGCCACGAAAGCGCGAGTCCGGAGAGCGTGATCAGCGCCTGGGCGACGAGCCATTGCGAGGCCTTGAGGTGGCGGGCTTCCGTGATGAAATTCAGCCCGCCTGGACGGTTGAAGACTGAAACGGCCAGCCACAGCACGCATGCGCAGAGTGCGATGGTGAGCAGAACGGTCCATGCGAATTGACGCGTGTGGGTTCCTACCACCAATCCGACGGACGCGACGGTTCCAAACCACAAGATCTCTTCGCATACGAGCATCGCCCAATCGGAGGAGGATGGATGCACTCCAGCCGCAATGACGGCGATGGCTTTCGCCACCAGCCATGGCACCAGCACGAAGGTTGCGATGGAAATGAGCTTGGAAAGCCAAAGCGTGGTTTTCGTCACCGGCCGAGTGCCGATGAAGGCATGCCCACCGGAATAGGAGTCCGCCCGCAGGATTTTCAGAACAGAGGCGAAGATCTGGAAATGCTGGACCGCCAACAGCAGGCCAAGGATCGGCGCTGCGGCTTCCGCCAGCGCGCCGCTGACGAGGCGCGGCATCAGCGCGGCGACGAGAAACACCGCCCACGCTCCCCACAGCGCGTGTTTGGCAAAGGAGTAATCCTTGCGGCAGAGATGGATCAGGGCTGCCATGACTTGTCGATGAGGTTGACGTTTTCGAAGCGAAACCCGCGGGTGAAAGTGCCGCCGTATTCGTCGCCGGTGATGATGAGTTCAGCCCCATCGAGCCAATCGGGCGGGATGGATCGATCATGGTTGGAAATGGTGGAGTCGCGCCAGACGAGTTGCTTGAAATCGTTGCGGGAGACCGTGTAGTTGGCAGTGGATAGATTCGAGGTTCCATGGCCTCCATTCGTCAGAAACTCCTTCCGTTCGGAGTGGATCACGATCATGTCGATGCGGCGGTGCGGCTCACCGCTCCAACCACCGCGGAGCCGGCTCATCGCACGTTCCTCGATGACTTGATAGGAAATCCGGTCGCGGTCGCCGATTTCAACCCGTGTGACCGTGAGCCGTCGGCTGCCGATGCGTGCTGAGGAACCGGGCACCAGCGGGATGCGGGCCAGTATCACCGGCCGTTTGATCGGAATCCTCACCTCACCTTCCAACGACGCGCCAGGCCCGGCGGATTCAATCGCGGCGAGAGGAAACTCTCCGATGTCCACTTGCGTGGCACCATTGACGATTTGCCAGGGCGACGGAATCCCGACAGATGGAAGGACCATCTCGGCGGCAAGACCCGCCCACGCCGTGTAAAGCGAATGGAATACCATACCGTTTGGCGAACGAAGCGAGGAGCGATAGCCGTTCGGATAAGCGAACCATCCCGGCGCAAGGCCATCCATCCGGGTGAAGGCGCGCACGCTTTGGTAATAAACGTCGTTGTGACTGCCGAGTCCCAAGCTGAACTTCCTGATCTCTTTCGGGGCGATTCTCCTTTCCTCAAACAAGAACCCGACCGCGGAGAAATCCGGCCATTCCGATCGCGGCGCTTCGGCCTCGGGGCGGGTGAGGGTTTTCACGAAGTTCACCGGCCAGAAGAACCATGAAAGGGCTGCGGCCAATGTCGTTCCGCAAATGGCAGCGCTGAGGCGTTCAGGTCGGCGGACGCGGAATGTCAGGAACAGTCCTGCCAGCAGACCGATTACGGCAACGACCTGGGTAATGAGCAGGCGGCTGAGTTTGAGATACTCAATATCGTAGCTCCACTCGGGCTTGGCTCCACGGTCAAACCAGCGCCAGACATTCGCATAGACCATGAAGGAGATGATCGCCCCGAAGCCGATTCCCATCGTGACCGTCAAGAACCGCGCATAGGTCTGTGACCTTGCGGCGAGTGACATGGCGGCCACTGTGACAACTCCGAGCGTGAGCATTTCCTCCGCGAAGATCAGCAACAGGTCGATGAACCCGGGCCACAGCCCGGCGAGCGGGAGCATCAGCGCATGGAGCAGCGCGATGGGAACAATGATGATCACACAAGTGGCGAGCTTTGAAACGAGCCACATGTTGCCGGAAACCGGGCGGCTGCGGTGGAAGGCGGTGTCGCGCAAGGGTGCGTCGAGTTGCACGATGCGGCCGACTGTTAGATAGAGCAGCACCCATGAGCCATAGCGGAACAAGGGCAGCCACTGCATCAGTTCGGCGCGTTGTTCCACCGGACTGGCAGGCAGCCACAGGATGCCCGCGGCGACTAGCCAGGTGGCGGCGATGAGCCATCGCGAGTGCCGCAGGTCCTTGCGGACGTGGTGGAGAATCAAGCTCATGCGCGCGGGTTCTCCGTTTGGAATTTCTTGGCGAGGGCGATGAAGATTTCCTTGAGCGAGAGCGTGGAAACCTCGACGCGCACCTGAGGATGGTTGGCCTGGATGGCGGCCACCGTTTCCCCGTCGAAGGCGGTGTGGATGAAGCGCGAGTGATCGCCCTCGCGCTGATGGCCGAGGATGGCCGGCGTTTTATCGATTGGCATGTGCGAGCCATAGAGGTCGATGCGGCGGAAGCGGTCTTGCAGCGAGTCGAGCGACTCGGAAATCTGGAGTCGTCCCTCGTCGATGATCACCACGTCGTCGGCGAGTTTTTCGACGTCGTCGATATCATGGGTGGAGAAGAAGATCGACCAATCGTTCTGACGGGTGATTTCGAGCACGGTGTCGAGGAACTCCGCTCTCACGAGCGGATCGAGTCCGGCGAAGGGTTCGTCGAGGATGAGCAGGCGCGGGCGGAAGGCCATGGCGAGCAGCAGGGCGAGTTTCACCTTTTCGCCACGGGAGCAGTGGGAAATGCGCCGCTGGATGGGGATGCCGAGTTTTCCTAACAGTTCCTTTTCGAATGCCCTGTCCCAGTTCGGATAGAGTCTGGAGGTGAAGGCGATGAGTTGTTCACCGGTCATCCAGTCGTAGAGTTCCTGGTTTTCGGAAACGTAGCCGGTTTTCCGCCAATCCTCGGGGCGCAGTTGCTGCGAATCGCGCCCGAAGAGCGAGGACGAGCCGGCGCTGGGACGGATGAGGCCCGCGAGCATCTTGATGGTGGTTGTTTTCCCGGCGCCGTTGCGGCCGAGGAAGGCGCAGGCGCGCCCGGCGGGCAGCGCGAGGGTCAGGTCGTGGACGGCGTCCTTGTGGCGGTAGCGCTTGGCGAGGCCGCGGGCTTCAATGATCGTTTCCATGGATCTTCTGGTGGTGTTGGCGGATCAGGTCGAGGAGTTCGTCGGTGGTGAGGCCGTGGTGGGCGGATTCGATGACGAGTTGTTCGATGAGGGGCTTGAGGGCGCTGAGGCGCTCGGCGCGCGGAGATGGACGGCGGTCGGCGACGAAACTCCCGGAGCCGGGATGGCTGGCGAGCACGCCTTCGTCGGTGAGGCGGCTGATGGCCTTCTGCACGGTGTTCGGGTTCACGCTCAGCTCGCGGCTGATCACGCGGACGGAGGGCATTTGCTGGCCCGGCTGGAGCTGGCCGGTGGCGACGGCTTTTTTCACCGCGCGGACGATCTGTTCGTAGATCGGTTCGCCGAGCTGGATCTGGAGGGTGAAGGGAAGCATGGCCGCCAAACTGTATTATTTGTTGTAATACAGTTAGGACAGATGGGGCAAGCGGAAATTTTCGAAAGCTTTGCCCGGCGCCCTCACCCCGCGGTTTCCTCCGCCGTGAGGAACGATTTCCGGCACAGCTCGGCGTATTTGCCCTCGCGGGCGAGCAGTTCGGCGTGGGTGCCTTGTTCGATGACCTCGCCTTTTTCCAGGACATAGATGAGGTCCGCGTTCTGGATGGTGGAGAGTCGGTGGGCGATGACGAAGGCGGTGCGGTTTTCCATCAGGAGGTCGAGCGCGTCCTGGATCTGGCGCTCGGTTTCCGAATCGACGGAGGCGGTGGCCTCGTCTAACAGAAGGATGGGCGCGTTCTTGAGCAGGGCGCGGGCGATGGAGAGGCGTTGTTTCTCGCCGCCGGATAGCTTCACGCCGCGTTCGCCGACGTTGGTGTCGAGCCCCTTGGGCAGGGCGCGGACGAAGGTCTCGGCGTGGGCGGCTGTTAGGGCGGTCCAGAGATCGGCGTCGGTGGCGTCGCGCTTGGCGAGCAGCAGGTTTTCGCGGACGGTGCCGTTGAAGAGGAAAGGCTCCTGGGTGACGTAGGCGAGGCGGTCGCGCAGGGAGGACTTGGCGAGGGTGTTGATGGCGATGCCGTCGATGGTGATGGAACCTCCGGTCGTTTCGTAAAACCGGGCCAGCAGGGAAAGCACCGTGGTTTTCCCGGCCCCGGTGGAGCCCACCAGCGCGATGGTTTGCCCCGGGCGGGCTTCCAGACTGATCTCGTGGAGCGTCGGCTGGTCCTGATAGGAGAAGGAAACCCGCTCGAAGCGCACATGCCCGGCGATGCGCGACGGGAGCGAGTCGCCTGCGAGGGCGTTGGGTTCCTCGTCCGAGTCCAGGATGTCGAAGACCCGGTCCGCCGCGGCGCGCCCGGTGAGCAGCATCTGGTTGAGGGAGTTCAGGCGGTCGATCGGCTCGTAAAACAGCGAGAGGAACAGCAGGAAGCGAGTGAAGTCGCCGAGCGTGAGTTCGCCGCGCATCACGGCGGATCCGCCGAAGGCGAGTACCAGCACGTAGCCGGTCATGCGCAGGAAGGACATGCCGGGCGAGTAGAGCGCCCACCATTTCATCATCCGCAGGGTGGTGACGCGCAGTTTGTCGGAAAACCGGTTGAAGCGCGCGTGCTCGGCGGTTTCGGCCGCGTAGGCCTTGATCTGGCGCACGCCGGAGATGTTGTCGTGCAACAGGGCGTTGAGATCGGAGGCCGCGTCGCGCTGGTTGCGGTAGCGGTCGCGGCCCTTGGTGGAGTAAAACCACGCGCCCACCGCCAGCAACGGCACCGGCAGCGTGGCCCAGGCGGCCACCGTGGGATTGAGGATGAACAGGAAAATCCCGATCCCCAGCACCTGCAGGGCCGCCACCAACCCCTGCTCGATGCCGTCAATGAGCACCCGCTCCATGTTGGTCACGTCCTCGACCACCCGCGTCATGATGTCGCCGGTCCGCCGCGTGTCGAACCACCGCAGCGGCAGCCTCTGGATTTTCCCGTAGAGGTCCGAGCGAATGTCGAAAATCACCTTCTGCTCGAAGGTGTTGTTGATGAAAATCCGCAGCGAATTCAGCCCGTCCTTGGCCAGGAAACCAGCCAGCGCCACCGCGATCCAGAACCCGAATTCCCCGTGCCGCGCCGGGTTCGGGATGATTTCGTCGATCACGTGGCCGGTCGCGTTCGGGAACACAAACACCGCCGCCGTCATCCCGATGGCGCAGAGGAGTTGTGCCGCCGCCAGCCCCGGATAGTGGCGCAGGTAGGCGAAAACGCGGAGAATCGAATTCATCGGCGGCCCGACCGTGGCCGTCCTGTGGATGCTTTGTAAAGTCAACGCAAAAGAACTTCGCGGCCCGGCAAAATTTGGGTTGCCGTCCCGGATCGGGTCTTCCTAGTGTTCGCCCACACCGAACCTAGAGCTTCAAATTTCAAACCCATGGCAAACGTCTTCGGCATCCTCACCATGATCGTCCTGCTCCTCGCGGGCTTTGTCGCTTTCAAAAACAAGGAGCGCTACGCCAACGAAATCACCGAGACGAATACCCAGAAAGACAACCTCAAGCAGAGCCAGCTTCGCTTCAAGACCGCTCAGGACAATCTGGCCGAGACCATCGCCAAGCGCGAGGAGGTCGATGGCGAAAACGTCAAGCTCGCCTCCGACCAAGCGGCTCAGGAGAAAACCAACAAGGATCTCGAATCCCAGATCACCGAGAAAACCTCGAAGCGCGACGAGCAGAAACGGAAACTCGACGAGATCCGTGAGCAGACCGCCAAGATCGGCGACATCAAGGAGCTCGCTCCCAAGATGAACGCGTCCAAGGCCGAACTCGAACAGCTCGCCCAGGATATCACCGCCGCCGAGGCCAAGCTCGCCAACCTGACCAGCCAGAACAACAGCGTCGAAGGCCAGATCGCCGCGATGAAGAAGATGTTCGACACCATCAGCAGCGGCAGTTCGCTGCCCACCGTCAACACCCGCATCCGCTCGATTTACCCGACTTGGGGCTTCGTCACCCTCGCCGCCGGCAACTCCGCCGGTGTCGTCGGAAACTCCACCCTCGATGTGGTTCGCGACGGCAACGTGATCGCCAAGCTGCTCGTCACCGCCGTCGAGGCCAACAGCGCCTCCGCCAGCATCATCCCGGACTCCATCGCCCCGGACACCACCCTGATGGTCGGTGACCGCGTGGTGCCCGCCTCCAAGGGAGCCGCTCCGGCCAGCAACTGATTCCCGAAACCTCTTCTTTCCCGCCGATTCCTTCCCAAACCCCATGAAAGCCATTCTCTACGTTGTCGCCATCCTCGTCGCAGGCGGTGCCGCTTACTTCACCCTCGAACACTCGCGGAAGTTCGGGGAACTTCAGGAAGTCCGTCTCAAAACCATCGCCGACAACAAGGCGGTCTCGGCCAATGCCGATGTGAAGGAGAAAGAACTCAAGGACGAGAAAGGCGTGCTCGCCGCCGCCGAAACCAAGCGCGAGGAACTCTCGGCCAGCATCTCGGCCCTCAAGTCCAAGGGCTCCACCCTCGAGCGCGACGTTGCCGAGCTCGACAACGACATCGCCGCCCAGGCCGAGGAGTTCGCCGAACTCGAAAAGACCCTCAAGGAGGTTCAGGAAATCCTCAAAAACCTCGGTGAGAGCCTTGGAGAGGAAATCACCATCGCGACTCTCCCGGCGACCATCCAGAAAATCGAGGACGACAAGAAGGCCAAGATCGCCTCCCTCGATGAAAAGAACACCCTCATCGAAGGTGCCGAAAAACTCCTCGCCCAAAACCGCGAGGAATCCGACCGCCTCACGAAACGCAAGGTCGAGCGCGACGCCCGTATTGGCCGCAACTCGATGCAGTCCGTCATCACCGCCGTCAACCAGGACTGGGGCTTCCTCGTCATCGGCGCGGGTTCCAATTCCGGCTTCACGCCACAAACCGCCCTCACCGTCGAGCGCGACGGCCGCTTCATCGGCCGTGTCCGCCCCTCGTCCATCGAGCCCACCCAGACCGTCGCCGAGATCGACTTCAAGAGCCTCGCCACCGGCGTGCGCCTGCAACCCGGCGACCGCGTGATTCTCTCGAAGCCCACTTCCAACTGATTCCGGCTTTCCGGATTTCCCAAGCTCCGCGGGCTTGCATGCCCCGGAGCTTGTTTTATGTTCCGCCCATGCAACGCCGACTCCTGCTCTCGTCCGCAGCCCTCGCCACCGCCCTGGCTTTCACCTCCTGCGCCGGCGAACCCGAGAAAAAACCCGTCGGCCCCACCTCGGAAAACAGCCGCCTCTCCTGGACCGGCCAAGTCACCAACCCGATCCAAGGCCAACTCGGCATGCTGCCGCAAAACCAGCACCGCCGCTAAAGCTTTTTTTGCCAGAAGAAATTGCCGAAGCTTAAGGCGTCAAGGAGCGGCGGACTCCGATCCGCCGAGGTCCATGGGTGGCCAGTGAATGGCAGTTCGCCACAAATCATGGGCTCCTGATGGGCATGGCGATTCGGAGATCGCCACGCCTTGTTGGCAGGTAGCGACGATTCGCATTCCGAATAACGGAAATCCTTTCCGGCAAAGGGTCCAAATCAACACCCCAGGGATTTGTCTCGGATGCCTCGGGCAGTCGTTTTCGTTCAAATCGAGAATCGTCCGGGCTGCGGTCGGAAACCTATGTTTAGCCCCCGAACCGCTGCGATGCGGTGGCCCGCAGCTCCTCAATCTTCGATCGGTCCGGTGCGGCACCGCGGGCCTGGTCCGGCTTGCCGCCGCCTTTGCCGCCGGCGAGGGCGGCGAGGTCGCGCAGCAGGTCGCCGGCCTTGAGGCCTTTGGTTAGAGCATCCGCGCCGCAGTGGGTGGCGAGGTGGAGTTTCTCGCCGTCATCGACGATGAGCAGGGCGGGGCCGGCGAAGTTTTTCTTTTTCAGGCCGTTTTGCAGTTCCTGGAGCAAGGAGGCGTCGGACTCGAAGGAAACGATGATCGGCTCGCCCTTGGCGATCAGATCGGTCAGTGCCTCGTCGGCGAGTTTGGCGGCTTGGGATGACTGGATCTTCTTGATCCGCTTCTCGGCCTCAATCGCTGCTTGCTGGGTTTCCTCCAAGGTGCGGGCACCGTGGGCGAAGACGGCGTTGATCTCGTTGATGTCGGCGCGCTCGACCAGCATCGCCGCCATGATGTGCGGGAATTCGTTGACCGTGAGCGGGGCTTCTCCCAGCGCGGCGAGTTTTTCGTTGGCGGCGGCGAGTTTCGCCTCCGCCAGCTTGAGTTCCTGACGCCATTTCTCGGCCACTTCGGCCAAGTGGTTCCACGCGGCCTCGCCGCAGACGGCCTCGATGCGGCGCACGCCGGAAGCGATGGCTCCCTCGGATCTGATTTTGAAAAGCCCGATCTCGGAAGTGTTGCGGACGTGGGTGCCGCCGCAAAGCTCCATCGAGTAGCCATCGAGCGCGTTGCGCTTGCCGCCGATCTCGACGACGCGGACGATCTCGCCATATTTGTCGCCGAAGAACTGCATGATGTCCTTGCGGTCCTTGATCGAGGCGTGCGGCACCTCGGTCCAGGAAACGGCCATGTCCTGCTTGATCGCGCCGTTGACCATGTCCTCCATCATGGAGATCTGTTCGCTTGTCAGGGCGGCGCTGTTGAAGTCGAAACGCAGGCGATTTTCATCAACCGACGAACCCTGCTGGGTGGCATCCTTGGAAACGACCTCGTGCAGCGCCCAGTGCAGCAGGTGCGTGGCGGTGTGGTGCGCCTCGATCGGACGGCGGCGGGCGGTGTCGATGCGGAGGACGACCTTGTCACCCGGGGAGATCGTGGATTGAAGATCGTGGATCGTGGATGAAGAGATGACCAGGGCGCGGGCTTTGCCGATTTGCTGGACACCGGTGACGGGAAGGTCGTTGAGCGTTCCCGTATCGCCGACCTGGCCGCCCATCTCGGCGTAGAAGACGGTCTTGTCGGTGATGACGAAGAGCGAGTCTTCCTGCGGATGGACTTCTAGGACGGTGGCTTCGCATTCGTCGTGGTCGAAGCCGAGGAACTCGGTGACGGCGTCAGTGGAGATGTCGAGGGCACGGACGATGGAAGATTTTTGAGCGGCGCGGGCACGCTCGCGTTGTTGCTCCATGAGTTCTTCGAAGCGCTCTTGATCCAATTTGAATCCACGCTCGGCACAGAGAAGCGCCGTCAAATCGACAGGGAAGCCGAATGTGTCATACAGCAGGAATGCTGCGTCTCCCGTCACCGTGATCACAGGAGTTTTTGTCTCGTCCTTTGACCACTGAACGACGGGGAGCGGTTCTTTGGTGATTCCTTCAAAGGATGACCCGCCGCAATCGCCTTGGCTGAAATCGCAATCCGAAACCAGCATGGAAATCGCTTCGAAAAGCTCAATTCCCTTGCCCAGCGTCTGGTTGAAGCTCGCTTCTTCCTGGGCAAGCGTTTGCTCCACCGTCGCCTGGCGGTTCTTCAGTTCCGGGAACACCGCGCCCATTTCCTCAACCAACGTCGGCACAAGCGCGGCGAAGAAGGGTTTGTCACCGGAGAAGCCGAGTTGGCGTCCATACCGAACCGCGCGGCGCAAAATACGACGCAGCACGTAGTTCCGTCCGTTGTTGCCGGGAAGGATGCCGTCGGCGATGGAGAAGCTGAGCGTGCGCAGGTGATCCGCGATCACGCGGAAGGCGATCGCGGTTTTCATTTCCTCGGAGAAGGCCGAGCGGTCGGCACCCATCGCCGGATAGATGTTCACATAGGTCTTGCCGCTGAGTTCCTCCAGCTTGCGGAAGATGGGGGTGAAGACGTCGGTGGCGTAGTTGGAGGGTTTGTTAGAGAAGTCGGTGAAGCGCTTGGTGCCCTGGATGATCGAGCAGGCGCGCTCGAAGCCCATGCCGGTATCGACGTGTTTGGCGGGCAGTTCGCGGAAGGTGCCGTCGGCTTCGGCGTTGTATTGGATGAAGACGAGGTTCCAGATCTCGATGCAGAGGTCGGAGTCGTTGTTGACGAGCTTGCCCTGGGAATCGCCGTTCGGTGTGAGATCGACGTGCAGTTCCGAACACGGGCCGCAGGGGCCGGTTTCGCCCATCATCCAGAAGTTGTCCTTCACATTGCCGTGGACGATGTGGATTTCCGGATCGACGCCCTTGCTGCGGAAGAGTCCGGCCCAGATGTCCCAGGCTTCCTGGTCGAACTGGCCGGGGTCGCCGGGTTTCGGCGCGTAGACGGACGCGTAGAGGCGGTTGGCGGGCAGGCCCCAGCGTTCGATCACGAGTTCCCAGGCCCACTGGATGGCTTCCTTTTTGAAGTAGTTGCCGAAGGACCAGTTCCCCAGCATCTCGAACATCGTGTGGTGGTAGGTGTCGTAGCCGACGTCCTCGAGGTCGTTGTGTTTGCCACCGGCGCGGATGCACTTCTGGGTGTCGGCCGCGCGCGGTGGATCGTAGGGGGCCTTGTCGGTGCCGAGGAAATAGGGCACGAACTGGTTCATGCCGGCATTGGTGAACAGCAGGCCAGGCGACTGCGGGAGCAGCGAGGCGGAGGGAACGATGGTGTGCTGTTTCTCGCGGAAGAAATCGAGGAACGATTGGCGGATCTCGGCGGCGGTCATGGCGGGCCGGGAGGATGGCGGAGAGCGCGGGCGGAAGTAAAGCCCGGCGCTGGCGACATCTCAAACGGAACCCGGTTGGGCTCAGAGGCCCGGCTCGGCCGAGGGAGCGGCTCCACCGGGCGGCGGGCTGGTAGCCGCGGCGGGGGCGAGGAGATTCTTGAACTGATCGCCCCAGGCCCGGGCGGAGCGGTGGGTAATGTTGGCCACGATGTGATCGAGCATGCGCTTGGCCGCGCCGCTCTCGTCGCCGCTTTGGAACAGGTCCACTTCCATCTGCCATTTCAGCTCGGGAAGGGTTTCGATGATGAAGCGACCGGAATCGGGCGAGCGTTGCGGTCCGCCGTTTCCTCCGTTGCGCCGTCCGCCGCCGTCGTTCTCGACACCGGCTTCGGCCCTCACGGTTTCCTGGCGGATGCGCCGGAGCCAGGCGGCGCGCAGGGATTCGATGCCAGAGGGCTTGCGGTAGAGAGGGAAGACCACCTGCTCGTAAAACTGCTCGAGCTGCACCGGCGACTGAGGCCACTTGATTTTCTCCAGCCCGCCCACCTCGTAAGCACGCGCGAAGACCGTGGAGGTCACCGGCTGGCCTAGGGTTTCCTGCACGTTGCGAAGGCGCTCGGGGTTTTCAAACACGGCGTCCACGATGCCTTGGCCGTCCACCGCCAGCGCGGCGCGGTCCGCGTTTTCATCGGCGGATTGCAGATAGATCACCAGCCAGCGGAGTTGCGCGCGGAGGGCCGTGCGGAATTCGCCGGATGACAGCCGGTCGGACTCGCGGCGCTTCCAGTCCCTGAAGTCGGCGGCCTTCCGCTGCTGGTCCTCGAAATTCACCTTCTCGACGCATTTCAGATAAAACGCCATGGTCTCATCCTCGCTGGCGAGCGCCGCCCGATAGGCCGTCACCGCCGCGCGAAACCGCGCCGCCACCTTGCCCTCGGCATCCTCCTTGAGTTTCTCAAGACTCTCCAGCAAGGCCTCACGATCCGCGTGAGAAAGCGGCTCCGACCATGCGGTTCCGGTCAGGATCGTCACGCAGGCCAGTCGGGCGAGGCTTTTCATCGGGCTCTTCATACTCGGACTTTAACCCCTCAGCCAAGATAGAAGCGCGGCAAAATCGCGGGTGGTGGAAATCGCCCGGTTTTCCACACTTGGATAACGGCCGGTTTTCCGGCATCTTTCGTGCGTCACCCACCCTTGCCGATGAACCCCGCATTCCGCCGCCTGCTGGCGTTGCTTGCCGTATTTCTCACCGCCTTCATCGCGGTGTCAGCCCTGCGCACCTGCCGCGCGGGTGGCAGCATCCGCGACCTGATCCCCGGCCTTGCCAAAAATGGCAACGGTTTCCGTCCGGAACATGGCACCCCGCCCAAGGACCCGCCGCTCAAGGTCGGCGACGTCGAACTGCTCGCCCGCCTCAACAGCGAATACGCCCGTCTCACCCAAGCCGTCGTGCCATCCGTGGTGAGCATCGACACCGCCGGCATGCGCACCGAGCGCATGCGCGACATCTGGGGCCGCACCAGCGTGCGCCAGTATCCCACCCAAGGCCAGGGCTCCGGCGTGATTGTCACCTACGAGGGCCACGTGGTCACCAACCACCATGTCATCGCCGGCCAGCAGCAGATCCAGGTGACGCTGCACGACGGCTCGAACCTCCCCGCGCGCCTCATCGGCGAGGACACGCTGTTGGATATCGCGGTGCTCAAGATCGACGCGAAGGGCCCCTTCACGCCGTTGAAACTCGGCGATTCCTCCCAAGTCCAGGTGGGCCAGATCGTGTTTGCCGTCGGCAATCCCTTCGGCCTCGGCGAGACGGTCACCCAGGGCATCATCTCCGCCAAGGAGCGTTCGCTCTCCGACAACCAGCGCGACCTTTTCCAAACCGACGCCGCCATCAACCCCGGCAACTCCGGCGGCCCGCTCGTCAATCTGTTAGGCGAGATCATCGGCATCAACGTCGCCATCTTCTCGCCGGACAAGGAAAACCCCGGCTTCCAAGGCGTGGGTTTCTCGATTCCCTCGAACGACGTGCGCGACGCGCTCGACCAGATCCTCAAGCGCGGCCGGCCGATCCGCGGATTCCTCGGCGTGCAGATGCGCGACATGGACCCGGCTGTTAGAAACGCGCTCCAGTATGACGGCGAGCACGGCTCGGCGGTGCTCGGGGTTTCCCCGGGCTCGCCCGCGCAGGCCGCCGGACTCCAGGCCCGTGATGTCGTCATGTCGTTCAACGGCGAGGCCATCCACTCCGCCACGCAGTTGTTCTCGCTCGTGCAGAACACCCGCGTCGGCGACACCGTCACCCTCGGCGTGTGGCGAAACGGCCAGGAAATGCAATTGAAGGCCACCATCGCCGAGAGCGGCGAGGGCGCGACGGGCAAGCCCCCCGCCTCCGAGTTTCTCCAAGGCCGCACCCGCGATCCCGAGGAAATCCTGCAAACCATGGGCATCGACGTGCGCGATCTCTCGATCCACGAGCGCCTCAGCGGCTACCGCGGCGTGGTCGTCACCGGCCTCACCGAAAACGCCCTCGCCCAAGGCAAGGTCCAGGCGGGGGATCTGATCATCGCCGTGAACAACTCGCGCATCAGCGGCGCGCGCGAGTTCTTCCTGCACCTCGCCTCGTCCGCCGCCGTGCAGGACACCAGCCTGGTCCTCATCCGCGAGGGGAAATCCATGCGCGTCACGCTCCCTGCCCTGCCGCGCCGCGAGTGAAACGCGGGGCTCGCCCGCGACGTTCTATCCGCCAACTTCCATGCAACGCTCCAAGCTCCCTTACTTCTTCCTCGGACTCGCCGCCGTGCTGGCCGCGTCCGCACTGGTGTTGCTGGCCCTCAAACTCATCGAGCGAAACCGCGCCGCCAAACCGCCGCCACCGAAACCTCCCGCCGCGGTCATCACTCCGCCCGCTCCAATCGAAGGCCTCGACCAACCGGTCCAACCGCTCAAACCCGAAGACCCGGCCAAAGCGCTCGAAGACCTCGGTGTCGGAATCTCCACCAGCGATCCCGCCGATCTGGTCGGCCGCATCGCCAAGGCGCTCGAATCCGGTGACCTCGCCACCCTCGGCAAGCTCATCGGCAAGGATGCGCTCGATCCCGCCACCGCGGAACGACTCAAGGCGCTCTCCGCCGCCAACGTCCGCCTCCGCCAGCCCGACGGCGTGCGCGAAGTCGGCGAACTCGAACTCAACTCCCGCACCCGCTGGGCGCTCGAACTCGATGGCGCGGAACCCGGACGCGACCGCATTTTCCTCGATCTCAAACGCGATGGCAGCAAGTGGTCCGTCGAAAAGATCACCCTGCCCCCCGCTGCCGGAGAGCCGATCCCGAAAGCCGTGCTCGCCGATCCGCTCGGTGTGGCCGACGCGTTTCTCCAAGCCGTGCTCAAGCAGGACTTCGAGTTCGCCCGCGCCTTCGTCGATCACAAGACCGTCTCGGACGCCAAGATCGCCGGACTCTGCATCCTCTTCGAGGAAGGCGAATACCGCATGCGCAAATCCAAACCCCTGCGCGCCATGTTCCAGCGCGAGGACACCGTCGGCTACCTCGCCAATGTCGAAACCACCGATGGCAAACAAGCCGCCCAATTCACCCTCGCCCTGCGCCAGCCGCCCGCGCCGTCCAACTGGATCGTCTCCGAAATCAACCTCGACCAACTCCTCGCCGACTACGCCCGCCGCGTCGCCGGTGGTGATGTCTATTACTCGCCATTGGTGAAAAACCCGGCGGGTGGCGACACCCTCGCGCTCTACTTCGAGTTCGACGAGGACTCGGTGAACCCACGCACCCGCCGCCAGCTGGAAATCGTCTCGATGATCCTCCGCGCCGATCCCGGCAAGAAGATCACCCTCAGCGGCCACACCGACTCGCTCGGCACCGAGGACTACAACAACCGCCTCTCCTCGCGCCGCGCCGATGTCGTGCGCGACTTCCTCATCAAGGCCGGCGTCGCCTCGGGACAAATCGTCACCGTTGCCAAAGGCGCAAGCCAGCCCCGCCGACCCAACGTCACCGAAACCGGCGACGACAACCCCGAAGGCCGCCGCGCCAACCGCCGCACCGAGATCTATCTGGATTTCTGAGAACCGCCTCGCGCGCTCCTTAAACCGGAGTTGACCGCCTATCCGTCATCGACGATGATTTTCGCAGCATGACCGCTTCAATCGAATTGGATCTCAAACAACGACTCGCCCGGCTTTCCGAGCGGGACCGACGGGCCATGTCCGCCTACCTGCTCAGACTCAAACATCAGTCAAAGCGTGGTCGGCAGGAAATCACGAAACTCATGAAGGAGATGGACGCAGGTCGGAAAACCAGCCTTTCCAAACTCGCCACAGATCTCGGACATGGCTGACCGTTACGCATACGAGCCGGTCCTGTCGTCGAAATCCGCAGCCTTCCTCGTCGCGACATCCAAGGCCCGTCAGAAGAAATTGATCGCGCTCCTCTATCAACTCGCCGACAATCCCTCCCAAGTCGGAGATTACTCCGAGCCGGACGCTTCCGGGAGAGAGGTGCAGTTCATACTCGTTCGGGATCTCCTCATCGCTTACTGGGCCGATCACCCGGTCAGGGAGATGAGAATCGTGGATATCCTGGAGGTTTGATTAGGGGCGAATAGGAAGGCATCCTCCTGAAGACCGCGCCAACCGCCGCACCGAGATCTATCTGGATTTCTGATGGAAACCCGGCGGTTCACAGATCGAAGTCATCATAGATCCGGAAAAACCCCGCGTGCTCCGGAGCGCTGACGGGCATTTCCTGCGGCCGGTAGGCGAGACGGAAAAACCCGCGGCTTCCCGCAGGGGCCTGATGCTGGAATGGCAGGCCGGTGCCATTCGCCCAATCCGTGGCGGGCGACCAGGCGTTCGGTGACTCGCCGCCGAGCAGCCGGTAGCCTAACAATCCGTGAGTGGGCCAGTTCAACAGGATCTCATGCGGCGGATCCGGATCACGCGTGATCGCAAGGACCGGAGCGGGCCGGAGCGAGAAGGCCAGCCAGCGGAGCACCTCGTCCCGCGCGAGGCGGCGCGCCTTCTGGTTCGGTGATTCGTTCACCGTGTCCTGATCCGCGGGCTGGGCAAAACCGACGCTGCCGAGATCAAACGAATGCGCCACACGGAGTCCGGGTTGATGATACGCGCAGCGGTCCATCAGATAGTGGCGGCGGATCGGATTGGCCAGACCGAGCGTCGCCGCCTGCGCCGCGGAGGCGAGCACCTGCCGGATCGGATAGAGCGGCCCCGTCATCGGATCGGCCGAGGGATCATCCACATCCAGCAGGTAGTCATCGGTGCCGTGAAACAGGATCGCGTTGGTTCTGCGGTCCAGCATGTAGCGCCCTGCCGCCACCGATGATGGCGAGCCGTGATAACCGAAGTGACCACCCCCGCCGTAGTAAAACGCGCAGAACTTCGGCATCGGCAAATGGGCGGGAATCCGGACCGGATCCGGAACCGGCAGGTCCACCTCATCCTCGACTTGCCCGCCCTGGCCGTCGTCCACCAGCGCGATGTGATCCACGGTGTAGTCGCCAAGATCCACCGAGTTATTTATCTAACAACGCGTTCATCCCGGTCTGCGCGCCATGGGAAAACCCGACGATGGCGAG
>Ga0315904_10000688_pt1 | contig 54272 bp, 38 predicted proteins | sample LakEriMetagenome_6_FD_203529 | JGI IMG/M metagenome (GOLD analysis project Ga0315904, IMG submission 203529) | Freshwater fungal communities from buoy surface, Lake Erie, Ohio, United States - Buoy 12 MA120 | ecosystem: Environmental > Aquatic > Freshwater > Lake | place: USA: Lake Erie, Ohio...
GTCCGGCGAGCCGGATCGCCGAGATTCTTGGAATCGTCGAACTCGCGCGCTGCCCGATTCGCAAGCGGAACGCCTTCTAGGTTCTGTCTGACGCATCACAAAGCTTCAGACCCAAAGCCCCAGACCCAAAGCCCCAGACCCTGGGCCGCAAGCTCTGAACTTCGGTTATCCGTCAGACAGAACCTAGGTTCTGTCTGACGGATCCCCGGACGTCGAATCGCGCGGCATCCCGGCTGGCCGCGTCGGCTTCAACTCGCTGTATCACGTGGTTGGATCATTGGGGATACAGCTTCGTCTCCCCTGCTTGCCATCCGGGCGCCGCGCGATTCTTTGGTCTTCGGTTATCCGTCAGACAAAACCTAGGGCATGCAGGGCGGTGCGGCGCAGTTCCGCGGATTCCACGCAGTCCGCATTTCCACCGAAGCCGGAACTGCAGGTGAACTGGGCGCGTGATCGCGCCGATAGGCGGTGAGTACGGGGAATCGGTCGCCATGTCAGGGCGACGGAAGGTCTCATTCCGAGACTTCACTCGCGCAGGGAGGTTCGAGCAATGCCGGAACAGATCACGCAGGCGGGCGGAACGAGCGATTGCATGAAGGTCGCGACCGCGACCGTCAAGCAGCTGAATCACATCGCCACGCTCCCTGAGGTGACGCTCGGCATCATCGAGCTCGTCGAGAATCCACGCTCGAGCGCTTCTGCGCTGAACGCGCTGATCGGCCGCGATCCGGCGCTGAGCGCGCGCGTGCTTCGCGTCGTGAACAGCGCGTTCTACGGCTTGCCCCAGCAGCTCGGCTCGATCAACCGCGCCATCTCGCTGCTCGGCCTGAATGCAGTCAAGAACATCGCGATCGCCGCCAGCCTCGCCAAGCTCTTCCGCGGCGGCGCGCTCTGCGATCGCTTCGACGCCAAGGACCTCTGGACGCACTCCATCGCCGTCGCGACGGCTGCGCGCCTGCTCTCGAACGAGACCAAGAAGGTCGTCGGCGACGAGGCGTTCCTCTCTGGCCTCATGCACGACATCGGCATCGTTGTCGAGCTGCAGACCGATCGCGCCAAGCTGATCCGCGTCTTCGCTGACATGCAGTTCGATGCGGATGGCAATCCGCTCATCGACTTCCGCATGGTCGAGCGCGCCGTGTACGGTGCCGACCACAGCCACTTCGGCCTCGCGCTCTGCGAGCAGTGGAAGTTCGCGAAGTCGCTCACGACGGCGTGCGGCTACCACCATGACCCGCTGTCGGCCCCGGCCGAGACGCGCAACATGGCGTGGCTCATCATGCTGGCCGACGAGCTGGCCGCCACGAATGGCGGCTTCAACGCCGACATCCTCTCGCACCAGCCCTCGCAGGAGGCCATGGCTGCGCTCGAGATCAACCCGGCCCGCATGGAGGCCGTGCAGGCCGCCCTGCCCGCCGCGCTCAGCGAGGCTTCCGCGACCATGAATGGCTGACGCGCAGCCGACATTCGTCCATTGATCCGTCGGACGGAACCTCGCATTGCACGCCAAGCCCGCGCAGGCGTAGCATCCACGCATGTCCTCGACGGTCCGAATCGACTTCTCGCGGCCAATCGCCCTCTTCCCGCTTCCATCGGTCGCGCTGTATCCGCACACGGCCGAGTGGTTGGTCGCGTTCGAACCCCGCTACCGCCAGATGGTCGAGGACTGCCTTCGTGCTCGGGCCGATGGGTCGATCCTCGGCGCGGCACCCATTGCGATGGCGACGTATGCGCCGCGCCAGTGGGCGGGGCCGCGCATCGGCGAGCCGCCGCTCAGGCCTGTCGTCTGCGTTGCGAAGATCATCGAGCATGTGCCGCTCGACGCAGGTCCGGGCGACCCGGCGCGAAAGCAGGGTCGGCATCGGATCCTCCTCCATGGCGTCAGCCGTGCGCGCATCGAGAGCATCTCAGAGCCCGATGGGCGCAGGCTCTATCGTCTCGCGCGGCTCGTGCCGATCGACCCGCGGGCCGGCGCGCCGCGACGGCTTCCCGGCTTCAACCACATGCTGTCGGCGCTGCTCGCGCAGGACCAGCTGCAGCGCGTGCAGCGTCTTGACCCGGTACGCGACTGGCTGTGCCGCGGCAGCGTGCCGTCCGAGGTCATCATCGAGCAGCTGCTTCCGCTGCTGGCGCGCGGCGACGACGCGCGCTACCAGTTGCTTGCCGAGGCGAGCGGGCGCGAGCGCAGCCGGTTCGTCCTCTCCGAGCTCGCGCATCTTGGGCTGCAACTGTCTCGCGCGGCGGAGCGTTCGCCTGGGCCTCCCGCGCGCGGCGTGACGATCAACTGACGCGCAGCCGATATCAGCGCTTCTCGACGAGGCCGACCGCGTCGAGCGCTCTGTTCCACTCGGCGATCTGCTTTGCATAGCGCGCCTGATGCGCGGTGACGTCGCCCTCGATGACCACGCGCACGATCCGCTCGCCTGGCGTCATGCGCGCGACGAACTCGAGCCCCTCGGTGACGGTTCCGATCGCCGAATACTGCAGGTTCCAGCGGTCCTGCGGCTTCACGGTGACGAAGATGCGCGTCGGCTTTGCGCGCGCCTTCGAGACGTCGTCGGAGTCGTTCGAGAAGCAGAGCCGCCCGGGCGCGTCGAAGAAGAGGTCCTTCGAGAACTCGCGCGGCAGCGTGTACGCGGGGTCGCCGCCCGGGTTGCTGCCGGTTTGCCGCACCACCGGCGAGAAGTCGATCCACTGCTGGCCGTTGAAGTAGCCGCGGTTGGCGAGATTGATGAAGTTCGCGCAGAGACGTGGCGCCTGCTTGAGCGCGAGCTCAACCTTGAAGATGCCGGACTCGCACTGGAACACCGCAATCACGGGCTTCGGCGGTGCGGTGTCCGTCTTCTGCGCAGCAGGCTTCTCTTCGGTCGGCTTTGCGCCATCGCCTGTACTTTCTCCGGACTTTCCACCCGTCTTCTCACCCGTCTTCTCGTTCGACGTATCTGGTGTCGTGGCGGGGGCCTTCTCTTGCGCCTGTTCTTGTGCCGTTTCCTTCACCTTGGGCTCGTTTGCCGTGGGCGCGCTCATCGCGTCTCGAGGCTCGGCGGCGAGCGACACGAGCAGGAGAACGGCAAGCGCGCCGGAGGTGCAGAGCGCGGTGCCTGCGCGATGGACATACGCCCGCATCGCGCGGCGGATCGAGGAGAGGGACGTGAGCGAACGTGCTTCAGGCGGTGTCATGGTGCGTGCTCTCTCAATGTCGCGCGGGCGGTAGGCGGCGGTTGGCGGTGCTGCGACGGGGATTCTGCCGACGAGATCCTCTTCCGTTGCGGCCACCTTGGGCTTCCTCGCGCTGGTTTCGGCTGTCTCCGGCGCCCGGCCTGCCGACGTCATCACCCGCGCCGGATCCGCTTCTCTCAGGTGACGCAGGAGTCTGCGGGCTCGACGGTCCGGCGGGAGTCTCGATGCCCGTGTCGCCGCCTGCGCTCGCATCGGCTTCGATCGCGGCGCGCAGCGCGTTCGCCAATGCCGTGAGCGAGGCGCGGTCGAAGACGTCCGCGCGCTCGAGGGCGGAGAGCGATTCGGCGAGCAGCGTGACCTGCGCGCGCGCGTCGGTCGCCTCTGCGGGAACGCCGCTCTGAACGCGCGTGACGAACTCGCGCAGCACAGAGCGCCGCTTCGCTTGGATCGCCAGCACGTCGAGCCTTGCCTCGATCTCGGCGACGCGCCCGTCGGCCGAGCGATCGACGAGGCGCGGCAGGATCCCGTCGGCGGCCCTGGCTACGTCGCGTCCGAGCGGCTCGAGCCTCCGATACGCCGTCTCGACGAGATCAAGCAGCACTTCGTCGCTGGCAGCATCGCCCGCCGGATCCGACGGGGGAAGGGCGATCAGCGTCCGCACGACCGTCGCGACGATGCGCTCGTCATCGAAGAGCTGGGGATGCACCGAACGCTGCCACTGTTCGACCACGCGACGCCCGGCGTCCGACGGGAGTTGGCCGCGCAGGCGGCGAAGCGAATCGAAGTGCAGGTCGCGGATCGCCGTCTCCGTGCGGAACTCCTCGTCATCGATGGCCGCGAGCATCGCATCGGTTGCCGTCACCGAGTTCGCGGGCCCATAGCGCCAGAGCGTGCCGGCCTCGCTTTCGACGCGCGCGCGGCCGAGTTCGCCCTCGCGAAGGGCCGCGAGGCGCGCCTCGCGCAGCGCGATCAGTTTCTCGGCATGCGCGACGAGCGTCGGCTCGGCCGCAGCAGTCGACTCAGGCGAGAGTGCCGAGCGGGCCACGATCTCGAGGAGGGTGAGTTTGGTCGAGGGAAGCAGGCCGTCCTTGCCGTCCTTGCCCTCCTTGTCGAGCCGCTCCTCGAGCCAGCCGAGATGCGCCTCCGCGATGCGCAGCCGTCGCTCCGGCGGCGCCGCCAGTTGGATCGTGCGGAAGAGCCCGCGTTCGAGCCCGGCGAGCTGCGCGAGGCACCTGTTCCGCACCGAAAGCACCTCGACCAGTTCCGGGTTCGGCCGCGGGAAGTAGGTCTCGCGCGCCGCGTCGAACACGTAGGCGGCCGCGAGGCGTCCGGCGATGCGCGCGGCCGCGGCATCCGCGAGAGACGCTGCCTGCGTCGCGTAGCTTGCGAAGCCGCTCGCGAGCTCCTCGCTTGCGGCGAGCGCAGGATCGATCGAGCCCACGATGGCCGCGAAACGCTCCTTCGTCATCGGAATCGGAATCGCGGCCTGCCGCAGCCGGCGCTCTGCCTCGCGGCGCGCCGACTCGCGCGTGTCGGCGGCAGGCGAGTCGGTGATCGGCGGAGCCGACGTTTGGACGCGCGGCTGCACGCACGCGGCCTCCTGCGCGATCAGGAACGGAAGAACGCCCGCACAGAGCGCGGCGGATGCGAAGCGGCGGGCGCTCGGACGCGACATGCAGGCAGTGTAGATCGAACCGGCAACCGCTACGCTTCCTGCATGCCGCGATTCTGGCTTCTCAAGTGCGAACCGGATGTCTACTCGATCAGCGACCTCGAGCGCGATGGCCGCACCGGCTGGGACTCGGTGCGCAACTACCAGGTGCGCAACTTCATGCGCGACGACATGAAGGCAGGCGATCTCGGCATCTTCTACCACTCGAACGCCGACCCATCGGGGGCGGCCGGCGTGCTCCGGATCGTGCGCACTGGACTCGCCGACCCGACCCAGTTCGACGCGAAGAGCGACTACCACGATCCGAAGTCGTCGAAGGACACCCCCACGTGGCTGATGTGCGAGGTTGAGTTCGTGGGGCGCTTCACCGAGGTGGTGCCGCTCGAGCGGCTGCGCACCGAGAAGTCGCTTGCGGGCATGCAGATACTGCAGCGGGGGAACCGTCTCTCGGTCACGCCGCTCACCGAGGCCGAGTTCGAGACGATCCGCGGGCTCGGCGGCGCATCGTTCGCGCCGACGCGCGCAACGAGCCGTGCGGCTCTGCAATCGACGCGAAAGCCGGCGGCGTCGGCCAAGGGGCAGGGGCGGTAGACTTCCGGTCTGAGAGCCAACCCTGAAACCGCGGCCAAGGCGCGCGGAACAGGGAACTCCGCCGCGGTGCGATTTCCCGCGGGCACGCACGTCGGGCGCACCAGCGCCCAACTGGAGGATCGACATGCCCGGTTTGCTTTGGATCGGTTGCGGTGGACTTCTGCTCGTCGCGATCGTGCTCGGCTTCTGGCTGGTGACCGTGTACAACACGCTCGCCCGCGGCAAGGTTGGCGTTGAGGGCGCGTGGGCGGACATCGATGTCCAGCTCAAGCGGCGCCACGATCTGATTCCGAATCTCGTCGAGACCGTCAAGGGCTACGCGAAGCATGAGCGCGAGGCGCTCGAGGCTGTCATCGCCGCGCGCGCGCGCGCCGTCAGCGCCGGACCGATCGACGAGAAGATCGCAGCCGAGGGCGGGCTTTCACAGGCGCTCGGCCGGCTCATGGCCATCTCCGAGGCGTACCCCGATCTCAAGGCGAACACGAACTTCCTGCAGCTCCAAGGCGAGCTGACCTCGACGGAGAACATCATCAGCCAGGCCCGTGGCGGCTACAACAACACCGTCGGGGGCTACAACCAGACGCTGGTGGTGTTTCCGACGAACCTCGTGGCTGGACTCTTCGGCTTCAAGGCGATGCCGTTCTTCCAGGTCGATGACGCGTCGCAGCGCGTCGCGCCGCAGGTCAAGTTTTAGGCGGCCGCCGCTGCGGCGGCGGCCTCTGGCGCAGTGCACGCGAACTTGAAGCGCTGGCCGCTGCGGCGGCCTCTGGCGCAGTGCACGCGAACTTCAAGCGCTGGCCGCTGCGGCGGCGGCCTCTGGCGCAGTGCACGCGAACTTGAAGCGCTGGCCGCTGCGGCGGCGGCCTCTGGCGCCGTGCACGCGAACTTCAAGCGCTGGCCGCTGCGGCGGCGGCTGCTATCCTGCGGTCATGGCGAAGGAGCGCATCGTCTCGCAATCGGCGCAGGTGGCGGAAGCCGAGTCGGATCTCGATCCGCAGACGCTCGAGATCCGTCCACGCACGCTCGGCGAGTACGTCGGGCAGCGCGCGCTCGTCGAGCGACTGACCATCGCGCTCACCGCGTCGAAATCGCGCGGCGACGCGATGGAGCACGTGCTCCTGCATGGTCCACCCGGCCTCGGAAAGACGACGCTCGCGCACGTGATTGCGAACGAAATGGGCTCGCGCGCCTATGTGACCAGCGGCCCCGCGCTTTCGAAGGCGGGAGACCTTGTCGGCACGCTGACCAAGATGGAGGAGAACGACGTTCTCTTCATCGACGAGATCCACCGCCTGCCAGCCGCAGTCGAGGAGTACATCTATCCCGCGATGGAGGACCGCCGCATCGACTTCACGCTCGATTCCGGCATGCATGCGCGCGTGGTCACGATCGCGCTGAAGCCCTTCACGCTGATCGGCGCGACGACGCGCGCGGGCCTGTTGACGCAGGCGCTGCGGAGCCGCTTCGGCATCGCCCATCATCTTGAGTTCTACGGACACGACGACCTCGTCGGCATCCTCGAGCGCGCTTCGCGCATTCTGGCGATGCCGGGAATCACGGCCGATGCGTTCGATGCGATCGCCTCGCGTAGCCGCGGCACGCCGCGCATCGCGATCCGGCTCTTGCGCCGCGTGCGCGACTTCGCGGCGGTGCGCGGCACGGGCCGGGCCGACCGCGCGGCGGTCGACGGCGCACTGAAGCTCGAGGGAATCGATGAACGCGGGCTCGACGAGCTCGACCGCAAGTACATGCGCGCGATCGCGGAGATCTACGGAGGCGGTCCGGTCGGCGTCGAGGCTGTTGCAGCGACGCTCGCCGAGGACGTCGGCACGATCGAGGACATGGTGGAGCCGTATCTCCTGCAGCTTGGCTATCTCGCGCGCACCCGCCAAGGCCGCCGGCTGACGAAGCGGGGCGCGGATGTGATCGGATTCACGCTGCCGGCAAGCGCCGAATTGTCCTGACGCGCCGCGTCGTCTTCAGGCGCGAAAGCGAAGCAAGTCGTGACGCAGGTTGCGAGCGCTCAGGTGACGCGTGTCCAGCACCAAAGCGAGCAAGTTGCGAAGCAGGTTGCGAGCGCTCAGGTGACGCGTGTCCAGCACCAAAGCGAGCAAGTTGCGAAGCAGGTTGCGCGCGCTCAAATCACGCGAAGCAGGTTGCGAGCGCTCAAATCACGCGAAGCAGGTTGCGAGCGCTCAAGCTAGCGCGTTGCGCCCATCGTGTCGGCGTAGGCGCCGAAGTTGCGGCGCGCCGAGCGGTTTGCCGACGGAATCGAGAGCGACACGCCGACGAAGGTGTTGTCCTCGATCTGGTCGTAGCCCGCGTTCACGTTCAGGTCGAAGTCGGGGAAGTTCCGCGTGACCGACCCGGAGATCGCCCGGAAGTCGTCGGCCTCGAGGTCGTACTGCGGGCTCAGCGCGATCAGATAGCGCGACCCGGCGCGGTAGAGGACGCCTGCCTGCAGAAGCTCGCTGTTGGTCGGCGCGAGGTAGCGGTACTCGAGATACGTGCTGACGATCGGGCTGTGGCGCATCTCGACGCCGAGCGAACCGCGGGCGAGGTTTGCGAGCGTTCCCTCCTCGTCGGTCACGAAGTCGCGGTCGTCGAACAGATAGTTCATCGTTCCGCCCATCGTCACCGAGTCGGACAGCTGCCACGTGAGCAAGCCGTAGCCGTGGCTGCCCCACTGCGAGAGTTCCGGACGGAAGCCGTAGAAGGCGGGAATCGGCGACTGCGCCCAGCGCAGCGATGCGTTCGGATTCAGCGGGTCGACCGGCGCAGGCGTGAACTCGCTGCCCGAGTCGTTCAGCACCAGGCCGAGATCGGCCTTGATCCAGTCGACGGATTGCCACGCGCCCGAGCCACCGCGCTGCGTTTGCAGCGTGTTGCGGACGCCGATGTTGAACGCGGCGCCACCGGTCGTTCCCTCGAACTCCTGGTCGTACACGGGGAGCGCGCCTTCATCGAGTGAATCCCAGCCCGCCCAGAGCGTGCCGTACGGCTCGACGATGTGGCGGAGGCGGTTGAGATCGAGCAGCCGGCTCTGCACCGAGTCGTCGACGCGCACGAAGCGCAGCGAGCTGCGCACGCCGCCACCCGCCTGGAAGCGCAGGTTCTCCGCGTCCGACGTGTACTGCGCGAACTCGTCCATCAGATAGCCGGTGGCTTGTCCGGTTGCGAACGGCGTCACCGTGATCCAGTCGCTCGACAGCGGGATGCTGACCTCATGGCGCGTGTCCACGCGCGAGACGAGGTCGTCGCGATATCCGGCGGCGAAGAACGCGTCGTCGAGCGGCTGCGTCGCCCCGATGACGCCGCCCCACGCGCCGACGGGGACGCCCAGGGAATTCGGCGTGCCCGACGTTGGCCGGAGCATCATCGCGTTCGCCGACCACTGCTGCGTCCACGTCACGCCGTCGAACACGTTGTCGCCGTAGCGGCGATACGAGATCTCCGGAAGCTTGTCGACCACGTAGCCGCGGCTCGCGAGCAAGTACGAATTCGAGATGAAGTCGTTGAGGTCGTACTTCAGGAGCGCCGTGAACGCGCTGTTGTCGCTCACGCCGTTGAGGAAGAGGCTCGTCTCGTACTCGGAGCGCGTTTCGAACGCCTCCGGCCGCCACATGCTCACGAACGTCTCGTCCGAGATCGCAGCGAACTGGGCCTGCAGGTTGAAGTTGCCGGAGAGTCGCGTCTGCCATTTCGCGTCGGCGATGCCGCGCGCGCCCGCATCGACCTCGACCAGTCGACCAGCGCTTGTCTGGTCGGTGCCGCCGGCGTCGTACATGCCGTAGAGGTCGATCTCGCCGCTGCCGAGCCCGTCGGCCAGCGTGAAGGTGGTGCCGATCGCGGCGCCGCGGTCGGTGAAGGCGTCGACCGACAGCTCGGCATCGAGGCCGCTCACGGGCTCGACGCCCATCAGCGCGAAGAGATCCCATTCGGTGCCGAGCTCGACGCCGCGGTACTCCTCGTAGCCGACGTCGAGCGAGCGGATCGGGAGGCGATCGACGCGGCCCTTGTAGCCGGGAAGCGGAAGAAGGCGCGAACCGCCGACTTCGATGCCCGCGCTCTCTGCGTCGACGAAGACTCCGGCGCGTGCACCGGATGCAGGCTCGTCCGGACGCTGCGTCACGGTCACGCGATCGACGCCGATCGCAAGGTGCGGCGTGAAGAACTCGCTCGTCGAGACGGTCGCGCGCTCGGCCGTCCACTCGTCCGCGGCCACCTGCCGCAGTTCCGCGGCCCGCGTGTAGATCGGAAGGTCGCGGCGCCTGCGGTCGTAGGTGCGCAGCACTGCGTCGAGGATGATCGCGCGGTTCTGCGCGAGGTCGTAGTAGATCTGCGCGCCACGCAGCGCGTACTCGCCATCGGAGGCGTTCACGGCGCCTTCGAGGTAGATGCCGGTGATCGCCGATGCGTCGAGGCTGCGGCTTCCGGCGCGCAGCGCGGCCACGGTGCCAGGGGCGAGGAAGATCACGCCACGCTCGGCGGAGAGCTGCAGCGCGCGCTCGGCGCCGGCGGAACTCGCGAGGTATTCGAGCTCGACCATGCCCTGCACGGCGACGCGGTCGTTCGGCTCGTCGATCACGATCGAATCGGCCGAGAAGGACACGGTTCCTTCGGGCCGGAAGATCGGGAGCGACGTCTGCACGGGCGCGGCGACGTCGATCGCCGACGGAAGCGCCGGGTCGGACGCGACGGCCGCCACGATGCTGTCGCCGGGCACGGGATCGGTCTCGACCGGGCGTCGCGGTGCATCGATCTCAGGCTGCGTGCCGAGCGGCTTGGCGCCGGCCTCGATGTCGCGCACGAGCGTCTTGAGGTAGACGGCGAGACGTTGCTCGGCCGCTGCGACGAGGGATGTCGACGGCGGGGGGCCGTCCTCGCTCACGACGAGGCGCAGCGAGGTTTCGCCGAGATAGCTCGACGTCACGAGGAGGTCGCGTCCGCTCGCGCCGAGTCCGGCGCGGCGCGTCGGCTCGTCGGCGCGCTCGAACCAGATCGCGATCTGGGTGGCGGTGCCGCCCTCGACGGGCAGTCGGTTGATCCAGACCGCGGCCCGCTGCGCGCTGAACGAGTAGCCACCGAGCGCGACGCGGACATCGCCCTCAAGGAACAGCCGCTGCGTGTCGTCGTTTTTCCAGGTCCAGCCCCGGGTGGCGGAGAGGCTGCAGCCCGCAGCGATCGGCTTCGTGGGGAGCACGAAGCCGCCGAGCGTGCTGCCGTCGATCGCGCGACGAAGCGTTGCCCGCGCGCTGCCATCGGCGCTTGTGTCCGCCTGCCCGAGCGCCGGGTGCGCAAGCGCCACCGCCGCTGCGAGCGACATTGCGGCGGCCAGCGACATGGTGGCGCCGCCGTGGCGACGGCGTTGCGCCCGTCGATCGCAGCTCGATCGCTCGGGGCTCGATCGCTCTTGGTTCGGGCACTCTTGGCTCGGACACTCTTGGTTCGGACGGGGCCGGATCACCGGCGCAGGATACCCAAGGACGCTTGTGCGGGCGGCGTGAGGATTCGCGGTCGGACCTACGAGCGCCAGCCCGCCGGGACGGCCAGTTGCGGCGCGAGTTCGCGCAGGGCTGCGAAGACGAGCGCAATCGCGACCGCGAGGCCGCCGACCCACGCGGCTTCGGTCACGAGCCCCGCCGCCAACAGCCATCCGGCGGCAACCAGCGCCTTCCAAAGCGTCGCGTAGCGGAGCAGTTTCTCACTCGCCCGCGGGCCGCGCACCGTGCGGAGTTTCCACAGCCCGAACAGCGCGCAGGCGACCAGCGTGAGGACGGGCGCCGCGAGCGCGGAGGGCGTGAACCACTGCGGCAACACCGCGCCGTCGTTGCGGTACGCCGCCAGCAGGAAGAGCGCCGAACTCCAGAACATCCAGCCGAGGGCGCCGAGCGCCACCGCGCGCCGCGAGAGCTTGGGGCGCTTGTCGGCCAGGATGTAGGCCAGGAGGCTGATGCCCATGGTCTGGCTCATCGCCAGCCAGATCGCGACCGACATCGTGGTCTCGATGTGAAGCGCAAGCATCGATGCGGCCGTCGCGAGCCCCGCCAGCACGATGCCGACTGCGGGGACATACTTCGCGAAGGCGTCGTATGCGATCACGATCACGGCCAGGACCGCTGCGCCGATCATCGCGGTCGAGCCGAACGGGATCGCCCCCACGAGGCCGGTGACGAGCGCGAGCGCAGCGATATGCATGGCGCGCCGCGTCGACAGCGAGCCGGACGGGATGGGCCGATCGGGAGCGAAGGCGCCATCGCGCTTGGCGTCGAGGATGTCGTTGAGCGCGGCGCCGAAGACCATGAATCCGACGGCGAAGGCCGCGGAGACACCGAGGAGAAGCGACGTCGGAAGCGCCGCGATGCGGGCGGTGGAGTCCGCGACGGCGTCGGGCGGCACGTTGGCGACCTCGACGCGCGCGAGCAGCACCATGAGCCACACGTTCGCGACGGCTCCGAACGCCACCGGGAGCCGACTCACCTCGATCGCTGCGAATATCCGTCGTGCCACTGCCGCCATGGCCGCATCGTAGGTCCTGCACGTCCGGTCGCCGGGCGGCCGGCACGATCGTCAGCCAGAACCGAAGCGCGGAACTCGTCCCGGCGGCGAGAACGGGCCCTTCGGCCGCGCCTCGAGGTATCGGATCTCCGCATCTTCCAGCGCCTCCCCGCGCTTCACGGGGGGCGCGTACCATTGCCGCCCCATGCACACCGCCGTTCCGCTCTTGACCGACGCGCGAGGCCTTCGCGTCGGAATCGCGACGAGCCGATACCACCACGAGATCACCGGACGACTGCACCAGGGCGCGCGCAACGCGTTTCTCGAGGCGGGCGGACGGGAAGACGACCTGATCGTCGTGGACGCGCCGGGCTCGTTCGAACTCGTGGCGATCGCGCACGCGCTCGCCTCGCGCGCCGACGTCGACGCCGTCGTGTGCCTCGGCTGCGTCATCACCGGCGAGACGACCCATGACCGCTACATCTGCGAGGCTGTCGCAAACGGCTTCGCGGACATCACTGCCCGCACCGGAAAGCCGGTCGCCTTCGGCGTCCTGACCTGCCAGACCGTCGAGCAGGCGGTCGTGCGATCGGGCGGGGGCGATGGTGCGCGCAGCAGCGTCAGCAAAGGCAGCAACGTCAGCAAGGGCAATAAGGGCGAGGAAGCCATGCACGCCGCGCTGATCGCAGCGCGCGCCGTCGAGCGAATCCAGCGTCTCCCGCTTGGGAGGCCTGCGTGAACGCACGGGCCCGAAATGTTCGCGTGACGCGCCGCTACGCGCTCATGGCGCTCTACCAGTTCGACTCCGGGCTCGCGGGCGACCTCGAGTCGGTGCGCGGCGCACTCGAGAACGTCGAGGACCTCGGCGACGACGGCGAAGGGCCCGATCTCTCGGACGCGTCCGCGCGTGTCGAGGCTCGCGACCCCGAGCGGATGGCCGAACGGGCGAAGGCGATCGAGGATGGCCTCGCGCTTGCAGCGCTCGTGTGGGAGTTCCGCCATGACGCCGACAAGGCCGTCCGGCCGTTCACGGCCGATTGGCCCGTGCACCGCCAGCCGATCATCGATCGCAATGCGCTGCGCCTCGGCTGGTACGGGTTCACGCACGGGGGCGACTCGGTCGCGATCGCGATCGACGAGTGCGTGGAGCTCGCGAAGACGTTTTCGACCGAGAAATCAGGCGCGTTCGTGAATGCCGTGCTCGACCGCGTCGCCAAGTCGGCCGGCTCGGGGCAAGGCGCATGAGCCTCTTCCGCTCGGCCTTCGCCGCCATCAAGAAGGGACTGCAGAAGACGGCTGAGGCGCTCGGCGGGCAGCTGCGCTCGCTTCTTCACGGCCGCACGCTGAGCAACGAGCTGATCGACGAGATCGAGTCGCGCCTGATCGCGGCGGATGTCGGCGTGAAGGCGGCCCGTGAACTGAGCGCCGGGCTGCGCGAGGAGTTCCGCTCCGGCCGCGTCGCGCGCGGCGAGGATGCGCTCGAGTACCTGAAGGCGAGCCTGAAGGCGCGCTGGCCCGCGCAATCACGCGCGATCGCGACGGCGGCCGCGAAGCCGACGGTGGTGCTGGTCGTCGGAGTGAACGGCGTCGGCAAGACGACGAGCGTCGCGAAGATCGCGAAGAGCCTGAAGGACCAGGGCCGAACCGTGCTGCTCGCCGCAGCCGACACATTCCGTGCGGGTGCTGTCGCGCAGCTGACGGAGTGGAGCAACCGGCTCGGGATCGACATCGTGAAGGGCAAGGCCGGCGCGGATCCGGCGGCCGTCGCCTATGACGCGGCCGACGCCGCGCTGGCGCGCGGGAGCGACGTGCTTCTCGTTGACACCGCGGGGCGCCTGCACACCCAGGACAACCTGATGCGCGAGCTCACGAAGATCCGGAACGTGCTCGCCAAGAAGATTCCCGGCGCACCGCACGAGGTGCTGCTTGTTCTCGACGCGACCAGCGGCCAGAACGCCGTGCAGCAGGCACGCCTGTTTGCCGCCGCCGCCGGCGTGACCGGCATCTTCCTGGCGAAGCTCGACGGAACGGCGCGCGGTGGGATTGTGGTCGCGATCCGCGAGGAACTCGATGTGCCGGTCAAACTGGTGGGGGTCGGCGAGCGGCCCGAGGATGTGCAGCCGTTCGACCCGGAGGCCTTCGTCGAGGCGATGTTCGCCGGGGACAAGTGATGCCGGCGGCCCTCTGGGCCGGTGCATCGGGCTTTGTCCGTGGTTTCAGCCTGTTCTTGGTCGGACCAGACCTTCATCTCCGGTGAATCCGGGGGGTTCCCCGTTGGCGAACTTGGTTCTTCCAAGGTTCTTGGCGTAGGATTTCCGAATCGGGCCGGGAGTCAGTCGATAACGAGTTCGCACCATGTACACCCGGCTGTCCACAACTTCGACTCGATGCAGCGCCCGGCCCCGGAGGGGCGGCGGGTTCTCGCTCGTCGAGATGCTGGCGGTCATCGGCGTCATCACGATCCTGATGTCGTTGATCGTCCCGACGATTTCCGGCATCCGGCGCGAGGCGGCGTCGGTGTCCTGCCAGAGCAACCTTCGCCAGCTCCACGGCGCCATCGAGGTCTATCGGTCGTCGATCCGCGGGCAACTGCCCATGTGCGACTTCCTCCCGGCCTCGACTCCCGATGGCCCCGTCGGCGGCTTGCTCGAGGTTCTCGACGGCGTGGTCGAGCGCGACTGCCTGTGCTGGTTCTGTGCAGCCGACGACGACATCGAAGGATCGGTCGCGGCTGGAACGAGCTACGTCTATCTGCCGGGCCTCTTGCGCTACTCGCCGCAGGTTCAAATTCAGGTCGCTGCGATGACGGCGGCATCGATGAACATGAACCTGACCGAGCGCATGCGCGAGCGCCAGCGGCGTGACGCCGAGGCGAAGCTCGTCGGAGCGCTCTATGAGCAGAGCCCGCGCGGCTTCGCACTCCTGCTCGACAGCCAGGACCGCCACAAGATCGGCAGCCGCGTGCCGCGAAACGCCGTGTACATCGATGGAAGCGTCGGGGTCCTCCGCGAAACCGAGGAAGACGATACCGGCGGTGCCGGGGGCTGATCCAAACCGACCGTGGGAGTCCATATGTCGATTCTCGAGAGCATCACCGACTTCCGTGACCGCGCCGATCAGGCGCTGCACGACGCGTGGAACGAGCGACGCAACCAGCTGCTCGCGACGGCGGGCGCGGTCGTGTTCGGCGCGGCCGCCGCGTACGGTGGCTACTGGTGGCTCGAGGTGCGCTTCCGTCCGCCGCCGTCGATCTTCGACTCGCCGGTCGACGACGTGCTCGGCTATTTCGCGCTCGACGACTTCTCGCAGCTGCCGGTCGAGGAGCGGATTCGGTTCCTGCGCGATCTCGCCGACCGCTTCCGTGGAATGACCCAGTCGGACAGCGCGACGATGGCCGCGTTTCTCGCTGGCCTCGCCGGTCCGGCACGCGAACAGGCCACGCAGAACGCAAGGCTTCTCGCGAAGGACGTGCTCTCGCAGGGCGCGAACGACTACTTCAGCCTGCCTGAGAGTGAGCGCGGCAAGTTCATCGACGAGTGGATGGTGAAGTGGCTGAAGACCGGCGAGCGCATCGCGACGGGCGAGGAGAGCGGCAGATCGGACGAGGAGCGGCTTGCGGACATCCGCACGCAGAGCGCCCGCGGCCGCGAGCGTTCGGCGAACCGGCCGATGGATCGGATGCCGAGCCTGACCGAAGACGGCGCCATGCGGTTTCTCGACTTCTGGGAGAGCGACGTCGAGAAGGCGTCGACCCCGAAGGAACAGGGGCAGATCGTGCGGTTCCTCGGCGACGTGCGCAAGCGCTTCGGCGGGTGAAGCGGTCTCGAGCGGCGGCGGCCGAAGTCAGCCGCGACCGCTTCAGATCGTCACCGCCACTCGTGGCGCGGATAACGCCGGCGCAGTTCGTTTCGCATCTCGGGGTACAGCACCCGCCAGAAGTTCGCGAGATCCTGCGTCACCTGCAGCGGCCGGAAGTTCGGCCCGAGGATCTCGACCACGATCGGCACCCGTCCGCCCGCGACCTTCGGCGTCTCGTCGAGGCCGTAGAAGTCCTGGATCTTCGCGCGCCCGCGCGGCGGAGCATCCACTGCGTACTCGAGCTTCATGCGGTAGCCGCGAGGCAGCGCAAGCGTCGCCGGCGCCATCTTCTCGACGAACTGGATCTCGTCCCACGAGAGCGCGCCGCGAACCGCGTCGATCGCGGTCTTTGCCTCGACCTCGCGCGCGCGCACGCAGCCAGACGCGATCTCGGTGCGGATGACATCGAGATCCTCATCGGAGTAGGCGATGAGATTCCGCTCGGGAAACCACGCCGCAACGCAGCGGACGCGCGCGATCCACGGTTCGCAGTGCTCGTCCCAGCCCTCGAGCTTGATCTCGCCCGACTTGATGCGTGCGACGAGCTCGCGCTCGACCTCGGGCGAAGGCTTCGCAGACCGCGCCTTGCGCGCGATGGGCGTGTCGAGGAAGCGCTCTTCGTCGGCGACCTCGACCGCGCGCAGATCCTTGTTCCACGCGGTCGTCGTCACGGCGCTGAAGGCCGCAGGCAGCGCGCGCTCGATCGCTTCGCGCGGCACGGGATGCGCGACGGGAATCGACACGAGCCGGTCGTGCTCGGGCCCCGACTCGCGCACCTCGAGCGCGACGACGAAACCCGCCTCATGCACGAGTGATTCCTTCGATAGCTCGACGCGCCGCCGCCCCGCAAGCGCGCAGTGCGGGCGCTCGCGCTCGAGCTTGAACGCGATGCGATCGACGAAGCCGGCGACAAGAGCGGCATCGACCGCCGCATTCGACGCGTCGCTTCCCGTCTCCTTCACGCTGCGCGCCAGTTGATCGGCGACGAGCACGGCCTCGCGGCAGGCGACTCGGTCGGCCGACCCCGGAAGCGCGCGTCCTTCGGCTGCGGCGACGAGCCGCTCGCGCACAAGCGCGTCGCTCGGCGGATCGCCCTTCTCAAGAAGCGACAGCAGCGTCTGCGCGCCGACGCCCTCGGCAGGGTCGCGGTCGGAGAGCGCCGCCGCGATCCGCGCCACGCGCCGCGCGCAGCCAAGTCGGGAAGCCTCGACCAGCGCACGCGCCAGCCGCGGATGCGCAGGCACGCGCGCCATCGCGCGGCCCGTCTCGGTGAGCCCGCGTCCCTCGTCGCCCAGCGCGCCAAGTGTCGCAAGCGTCCTCGTCGCCTCGCCGATGCGCGTCGCGTCCGGCGCATCGAGCCAGGGGAAGCGCGCGAAATCATCGACGCCGAGCGACATCGTCTCGAGCATCGCGCTCGCGAGGTCGATGCGCGCGACTTCCGCCACCGTGTGCGCGTCGCGCCGCTCGTGCTCCGCGACGCTCCACAGCCGAATCGCGCGCCCGGGCGCTGTGCGGCCTGCGCGTCCGGCGCGCTGCTCGGCGCTTGCCTTCGAGATCGGCTCGACGCGCAGCGTGTCGAGGCCGCGCAACGGGTCGTAGCGATGGATGCGTGCGAGGCCTGAGTCGATCACCGTGCGCACGCCGTCGATCGTGAGGCTTGTCTCCGCGACGTTCGTCGACACGATGATCCGCCGCCGCTTCGCCGGATCGACCGCGCTCACGGCGCGATCCTGCTCCTCGGGCGGCAGGGCGCCGTGCAGCGGAAGCACTTCCGCCGCGACGCCCGTGCGCGCAAGTGCGATCTTTGCCTTCTCGCAGGTGCGCATGATCTCGTAGGCGCCGGGCATGAACACGAGCAGGTGGCCCGGGTCGTCCGCCTCGCCGCGCGCATATGCGTCGAGCACACGTTCGATCGCAGCGCCTGCAAGGTCCCACGCCGCGTCGCGCGACGGACGCGCGAGGTGCTCGATCGCAACGGGATACGACCGTCCCTCCGCAAGGATCGTCTCGCACGCGAGGAAACACTCGAGCCGCTTCGCCTCGAGCGTCGCGCTCGTCACGATCATGCGAAGATCCTTGCGCCGCGATTCTTGCGCGAGCTTCACAAGCCCAAGGGCGACATCGACCGCGACCGAGCGCTCGTGGAACTCGTCGAGGATGACGGCCCCGACGCGCGCGAGGCGGGGGTCGCGCTGCATCTGTCGCACGAACAGACCGTCGGTGACGAAGCGGATGCGCGTTCGTTCCGACACGCGACGGTCGTGGCGCGTCTCGTAGCCGACGATTCCGCCGAGCTCGTCGCCGAGTTCCTGCGCCACGCGCGCGGCGAGCATGCGCGCGGCGAGGCGCCGCGGCTCGAGCACCACGACGTCGCCCAAGACGCCGGGCGCATCAAGCAGGAACTTCGGCAGCTGCGTGCTCTTTCCCGAGCCGGTGGGGGCGACCACCACCAGGCGATTTCGTGCGGAAACAGCGCTGCGGACCGCATCGCGCACGCGCTGGATCGGGAGGTCTTCCGGTGTCCGCATCGGATCAACAGACGCGCATCAGATCGCGCTCTCATGCCACGCGTCGCCGCCGCGGCGACGATGCCGCGGTCCGCCGCGCGTGCCGTCGCCCGAGCCGCGTTCTTCCTCGTCGGTGGCGAAGCGAGGCAACGTGGGCGCCACGACGCGTTGGCCGATGTGCGCTTCCCACACGATCCGGACCGCTTCATCGACGCTGTCGGTCACGGTGAAGATGTCGAAGTCGCCCGGACTGATCGCCGCGTACTGCTCGAGCAGCGTCTTGCGCATCCAGTCGACGAGACCCGACCAGAACTCCTTGCCGACGAGCACGACGGGGAACGGCACGATCTTCAGCGTCTGGATCAGCGTGAGCGCCTCGAACAACTCGTCCATCGTGCCAAAGCCGCCGGGGAAGATGATGAATCCGCGCGCGTACTTCACGAACATCACCTTGCGCACGAAGAAGTAGCGGAACTCGATGTCGACGGTCTGGTACGGATTCGGCCGCTGCTCCATCGGGAGCACGATGTTGAGCCCCACGCTCGTGCCACCCGCGAGCTTCGCGCCTTTGTTCGCGGCTTCCATGATTCCAGGCCCGCCGCCGGTGATCACGGTGAAGCCCTTCTCGGCGAGCATTCGGCCGCACTGCTCGGCCTGCCCGTACGCAGGGTGTTCGGTCTTCAGGCGTGCGGAGCCGAACACGGCGACTCCGGCTGGATAGCGCGACATCGTCTCGACGCCATCGACAAACTCGCTGAGGATGCGCAGTGCGCGCCAGCTCTCGAGCGCGAGAGTTTGCTTCCGTTCGGGAGGAGTCATTGGGGAAAGGTAGCCGCGCAAGGCGTCGCAGGGAGTCGCGCGCACTTCGAGCGGCGTCGCTGCGTTTCTATCGCTGCGTTCCTTCTGCCGCCCGACCCAACCCCTGACCCAAACCCCGACCCAAGTCCCGACCCAAATCCCGACCCAAACCCCGACCCAAGTCCCGACCCAAGTCCCGACCCAAGTCCCGACCCAAGTCCCCGACCCAAGTCCCCGACCCAAACCCCCGACCTTGACCGCCCGTCGCGGCACGGAATCGCGCTTGGCGCGAAATTTCGTAAAGCCATGTTGCACATACACTTAGATACGAAAGTTTGCTTGCGGAACCGCTGGTCGCTATCCTCTCTCATCTATGGCAAAGGACTCTTCCGCGCGCGACAAGCGCAGCGTTTCTCGATCGTTCGCATCAGGTTCAAAGGGTCGTGATTCTGGAGGTGTGGGAAGTCAGGCTGGCGTTTCACGCGATGGTTCGGCGAAGAACGTCCGTGAGTCGGGTGTCGATGCTGGCGTCGATGCGCGCTCTGCGCGGACGCCATCGCGTCTGCCCAAGATCGAGCCGCGCGGCACGATCAAGGTCGGCAAGGTCACCACGCGTGAAGCGGGCGGCAAGGCTGGATCGGCTTCCGAGGCCGCATCGGCTCCCAAGGCCGCATCGGCTCCCAAGGCCGCATCGGCTCCCAAGGCCGCATCGGCTCCCAAGGCCGCCGCGGCTCCGAAGGCCGCCGCGACGTCCACGTCGGACGCGGCCAAGCGGCCCGGCATCGACCGAAAGCCAACCGCGAAGGTCGATGCGACGCCGTCGAAGCCCGCTGCGAAGCAGGCTCCGGCAGCAGCGGCTCGTCCCGCCGCCAAGATCGAGGCGAAGCCCGTCGCGAAGGCTCCGGTGAAGCCGGCGCAGCGTCCCGAGACGAAGTCCGAGTCGAAAGCCGAGGCGAAGTCGGAGGCGAAGATCGACGCGAAGTCGCAGTCGATGCCCGAGTCGACACGGCGCGCCATCGCGTCCGCGACGCCGCGTCAGGTCGTCGAGCAGCCTCCGGCGCGGCAGCTTGGCCTTCGCGCCACGCGCCCAACCGAGGTCGCGAACGTGCGCCCACTTGAGATGCGCTCGCAGCGCCAGTCCGATGGACGCGCCCCGAAGGGTTCCGCCGACATCAACGGCTACGGCTCCGCCGTGCGCTACCTGCTCGAGCGAACCGACTTCGAGCGCATGCGCTCGGTCAAGTACAACGAGACGACGTTCAAGCTCGAGCGCATGGAGCAGCTCCTCGCGAAGCTCGGGAATCCGCACAAGCAGATCCGCACCGTGCACGTCGCGGGCACGAATGGCAAGGGCTCGACCGTCGCCATGATCGGCTCGATGCTGCAGGCCTGCGGCTACACGGTCGGCATCTACACGAGCCCGCACCTCGTCGACCTGCGCGAGCGGATCATCATCAATGGCCAGATGATCGACAAGGCGGTGTTCGCCGAACTCATGAAGCACGTGGCGAAGGCCGCCGAGAAGGCGGGCGTCGAGCCCACATTCTTCGAGGCGGTGACCGCGGTTTGCCTCAAGCATTTCGCCGAACAGGCGGTCGACATCGCGATCGTCGAGGTCGGTCTTGGCGGCCGGCTTGACTCGACGAACGTCATTCGGCCCGAGGCGTGCGTCATCACGTCGATCGACTTCGACCACATGAAGCTGCTGGGCAACACGCTCGAGGAGATCGCCCGCGAGAAGGCCGGCATCTTCAAGCGCGACGTCCCCGCGTTCATCTTCGAGAGCGAACCCGGCGTCGAGCGCGCGATCGCGGAGGTCGCCGAGAAGGCGGGCGCGCCGCTCAGGATCGTCAACAAGGACATCGACTACTCGGCGCGCTTCTGCGTGACCGACGACCTCGGGCCGCACACGCGCGTGTGCCTCTACACCAAGACCTCGCGGCTCGAGCATCTGCCGGTTCCGCTGCCCGGCGAGCACATGGCGTCGAACTGCGGCCTCGCACTCGCGGTGGTCGACCACCTCAAGACCGTTGGCTTCGACTGTCCCGAGGACAAGATCACGGCGGGCCTCGCCGCGACGCGCGTCCCCGGCCGCATGCAGCTCGTGTGGGATCGTCCGCGCGTCCTCGTCGACGGCGCGCACAATCCCGCCGCGCTTGGCGCGCTCATGCGCTGCGTCGGCGCGCATGTGCCGTACGACTCGATGATCTGCGTCTTCGGCTGCTGCAGCGACAAGGACGTGCCTGCGCTCATCGACAAGGTGAACCTCGGCGCCGACAAGGTGATCTTCACGCGCGCTGCGAACAATCCGCGCGCGGCGGACCCGGAGGATCTGCAGAAGCTCTTCAACGAGCGTTCGGGCAAGATGAGCCAGGTGGCGAAGACGCTGCCCGAGGCGCTTGAGATGGCGACGCGTGCCGTGAGCCGCGAGGATCTCGTCTGCGTGACGGGCTCGTTCTACCTCGTGGGCGAGACGCTGAAGCATCTGCAGCACTTCGACCGCTCGAAGGGCGGGAAGATCCCGGCGCAGGTTCCGGAGTCTTGAGCGGCCGCCGCTGGCGGCGGCCTTTGGCGGTGCGAACGCTGGTTCCCTGAGGTGCCCGGCACGTGCCGTCAGGTGCCTGGTACCTCCCGGCACGTGCCAGGCACCTCATGTCGCAAGTGACGCTCGCGTGCGTTTCCGCGCTGCGGCTGGGCGGTTTGTCTGTCATGAACGGGGAACGGCCCGGTACTGGCACGTGCCGTCTGGTGTCTGGCACCTCCCGGCACGTGCCGGGTACCGACTTTCTGGGCACCGACTCTCTGACCCCTCCCGCCGGCGCCGCCACAGGTCGCGGCGCTGGCTGTGCGTGAGTCTCTTGCGCTTGCCCGGGTGCACGCAATCCACCTTTCGTGCGGGTCATCAGACCCGAAGTGGCGTTGCAATGACCGGTTGAGCCCGCAGTGGCTTTGCGCATGGAACGCTACTCCTCACCCTAGGATCAACAAGGCAAAGCGTGGCGTCTTTAGCATTACTTTGAGAAAACGTGCCCTTTGATCTTGACTTCTCGTTGGTTTGAGAGATCTTTGGCGCGAGTCCCGGGCGCGAGTCCCGGGCGCGAGTCCCGGGCGCGAGTCCCGGGCGCGAGTCCCGGGAGTTTGGACTCGTCAGGAGAGCTGGAATGAGATTCTTCTACTTACGGGGACTGGTCGCGGCGGCGATACCGCTGTCGATCTCAGTTTCCGCGACCGGACAGGTCGATCTGACAGGGGATGGTCGGCTCGAGATGGTTCTGTGCGAGCCTGAGTTGGGGAAGGTCACCATCATCGATGGAGCTTCAGGCTCGCAGCTTTGGCATCGTGCCGATCAGAGCCAGCTCGGTTGGGCCGCTTCGGCACACCCAGACCTCGATGGGGATGGAATTCGGGATCTGCTGATTGCAGCACCCGGCTTTGGCGGCGGTGCTACCGGGCATGTTGTTGCCTGCCGCGGTTCGGATGGCGCTGTGCTGTGGCAGTGCACCTACGGGAGTGCTGAGGCAGACTTTGGTCTAGGCCTCGGCGTCGTACCAGACCAGGATAGCGACGGCGTTGCCGATCTACTTGTTTCGATGCGCGCCGGTAGCGACTCCGGCGAAGCGACGGTTCTCGTCAGTGCACGCGACGGCCGCGTGCTTGCGTACGCGCTGGCACCCCTCGCTGTCGCGCTTGAGCAGACCCGCTCGGGCCAGTTCGCGTTCCGATCGAAGGATCTCAACGATTCGGGGGTCGTGGATGCGGCGGATGCCGTGCTGGTTGCCGCTGCCACTGGCTCTCTGCAGATGAAGGCGGATGTTGACTTTAGCGGTGTCGTTGACTTCGACGATGTCATCAAGGTCATCGACGAGGCTGTCGTCCCGAGCGATCCGCCGCTCACCGCACTCGAGTACGCGCTTTTCGCGGTCGAAGATCCGTATCGGTTCAATGAAGGCTACGCCGTGCTGGCAGTCGCCGCGTTTCAGTTTGTTCCGACCCCTCAGTCAAACCCCTGCGCGGAGCTGGAGGATGAGGCGCGACTGGCACTGCTCGAGTACATGAGGACACTGAAGTCGGTACCGGGAGTGCTAAATGTCTTTGGCTGGAACGAGTGGCGCGAAAGGGTTGCACAGGCCAAGGATCGCTGGCTAGCTGCCCTCGCAGCGCTCAACAGGTGTCGCTCTGAGCGCGGACTTCCTGAGTTGAAGCCACGGGACTTCATCCACCCAGATCTACGGAATCCGCCGGATGTGCTCCCCCCCTCGCCACCACCGCCACCACCACCGCCACCACCGCCACCGCCACCGCCACCGCCGCCGCCACCGCCGCCACCACCGACAGAGGGTTGCCCCCTTGACGGGGCCTACCCGCCGCCAACCCCGCTCCCAGGCTCTTCGGCCGACGCATGCTTTAATCAGTGGGAGAACAATATGTTCGCCTGCATGGCCTGCCGCAGTCTCGCCACGACAGCCGAGGGATACGGTGATTGCCTTGAGCGAGCCAAGGCCATCTATCGTGAGTGCAAGAGGCAGGCCGGCATTCAGCAGACCCCCTGACCGCAGGGGGCAGGCTTAGGAAGTGACCCATGAATTCACCGACGCGCTCTCTCATGTGTCTCATCCTCATGTGCAGTGCCCCGCTCGGATGCACTCCGAGCGGGGCGCTTCTCAGTGATGGAGTTGACTTCATGCCGCAGCACTCCGACGGATCGGCGCGGAATGCGACGTCGGGTTCATCTCGGCCGAGTACCCCCGTGGGCGGGCTTCCGGAGATCAGCTTCTATGCTTCGGCGCCGATCCCGTTGCGGATGGAGTTGCCGGCTTCGGGCGGAGGCTATGCGCAGCTCGAACTAACACCTGCGCCCGTCGATCCAGAACTGGAGCGGCGAATCCGATCAATCGTGCAGAGCGAGTTAGGGCGCTATCCGACAGGCACGCTCGACTGCCTCGATGCGGTGATGATCGGTGGCGAACTCACGGTTGCGGTAAATGCCGCGAAGGGCGCCTATCTGCTCGGGATCGTGTTCCTCACCGTCGGAGACGCGGATTTGGGCTGGGCTACCGATGAACGCGTGGTATCGGCGCTACACCACGAGATCTCCAGCGTGCTCTTGCATGCGCACCGAACGCGACTTGACGAATCCCGCTTTCGTGCTGCATTGCCAGCGGACTTTCGCTACGCCGAGCAACAAGACTCTCGCGTATGGCTTCGGCCCATACGCGGGTGGGAGTTCGATGTCTCGCTCGGCTATCTGGAGGCGGGATTTCTGAAGCCTTGGGCGATGCGCAGTCTCGAGCAGGACTTCAATTCCTACGCGGAGGAGTTGTTCGTGCGCCCACCGCGACTCCTTCGGATGTTCGCTCCCGAGTCGCTCGTCGGGAGGAAGGCGCGCGTGGTACGAGATTTCTATATCGCGATCGACCCGCGGTTTGCCGAGGTCTTCGAGGGTGAGGGGTCGACGATCCTCTTCCCACAGGCGCGGCCTGCCGGGCATGCCGACAAAGCCGCCGCGACCGGAGCGGCTGCGGAGCCTGAGCAGCGGTAGCGACAGGGGCGGCGTCGTCTGCGCGACTGCCGTTGGCGCAACCAGTACAAGGGGCCCCAAAGCGCGACCGTTCAAGTCGCCCTTACAATCTGCCTCTTATGTCGGCCCAGCAGACCCAGGAAGCGAACGAACTCCAGCACCGCTACAGCGCCGCGTATGCGAACGCGCTCGAGGAGCGCTGGCAGGCATCGCTTGCGTGGCCGAATGGTCAGGGCTACGGCTTCCGCCAGCCGAACCCGGGCGAGGCGGGGTTCGACGCGTCGAAGCCGAAGTTCTACTGCCTCGACATGTTTCCGTACCCGTCGGGCGCGGGCCTCCATGTCGGCCACCCCGAGGGCTACACGGCCACCGACATCCTCTGCCGCTACAAGCGCCTCAAGGGCTTCAATGTCCTGCACCCGATGGGCTGGGACGCGTTCGGCCTGCCCGCCGAGCAGTACGCGATTCAGACGGGCGTCCACCCCGAGGTCACGACCAAGAAGGCGATCGACAATTTCCGCCGCCAGCTGCGTCGCTTCGGCTTCATGTACGACTGGTCGCGCGAGTTCGCCACCATCGATCCCGACTACTACAAGTGGACGCAGTGGATCTGGCTGCAGGCGTACTCGTCGTGGTTCGACCCCGCGGTGAAGAAGGCGCGCGGAATCGCAGAGCTCGAGGCGAAGCTTGCGCGCGAAGACGCGGCGGTCGCCGTCGACGGCGGCGTGACGAAGAAGTGGTCCGCCTGCACGAAGCGTGAGAAGCAGGCGCATCTTGACACGCACCGTCTCGCGTACCTCGGCACGCAGACCGTCAACTGGTGCCCGAAGCTCGGCACCGTGCTTGCGAACGAGGAAGTGATCGACGGCCGCAGCGAACGCGGCGGTTTCCCCGTGCTGCGCATGCCGCTCAAGCAGTGGATGTTCCGGATCACGGCCTATGCCGACCGCCTGCTCGAGGACCTTGCGCATGTCGACTGGCCCGACATGACGCGGGCGCTCCAGACCGAGTGGATCGGCCGCAGCGAAGGCGCGGAAGTCCGCTTCGCAATCGATGGTGACGCGGCCGACGCGCTCACCGTCTTCACGACGCGTCCCGACACGATCTTCGGCGCGACCTACATGGTCGTCGCGCCCGAGCACGCGCTTGTCGCGCAGGCGCTCGCGCAGGACCCGTCGAACACGAAGCTCGCAGACTATGTCGCATGGGCGAAGAACCGCTCCGACATCGACCGCCAGGCCTCGAAGGAGAAGACAGGCTGTGCAACGGGCCTCTTCGCGGTCAATCCCGCGACCGGCGCGCGCATTCCCGTCTGGACGGCCGACTATGTGCTGATGGGCTACGGCACGGGCGCGATCATGGCCGTGCCCGCGCACGACGAACGCGACTTCGAGTTCGCGAAGGCGTTCAACCTCGCGATCCAGCAGGTCGTCGAGATCGACGGCACGCCGTTCACGGGCGACGCCGCGACCGCAGGCGAAGGCCGCGCCGTGAACAGCGCGAACGCGGCCACCGTGTCGATCGACGGCCTCGCGACAGCCGACGCGAAGAAGGCCGTCATCGCGTGGCTCGAGAAGTCGCAGATCGGCACGCGCCGCGTGAACTACCGTCTGCGCGACTGGCTCTTCAGTCGTCAGCGCTACTGGGGCGAGCCGTTCCCGATCGTCTACGACGCCGAAGGCAACCACTACCCCGTGTCGGCCGCGCAACTCCCCGTCGTGCTGCCGCCGCTTGCCGACTATTCGCCGATCGAGAGCGACACGCCGCAACCGCCGCTTGCGAAGGCGCGCGAGTGGACGCGCACCACCGCGGGCGCGGCGGGCGTCGACCCTGCGCTGCTCGCGTCCGACACGCCCGTCGTGCGCGAGACGAACACCATGCCCGGCTGGGCCGGCAGCTGTTGGTACTACCTGCGCTATGTGTCGCCAAAGGACGGCGCGCGCTTCGTCTCGCCCGAGGCCGAGCGCTACTGGATGCTGTCGCGCAAGAAGTCGGCGGCCAGCGCGGCCGCGCCGAATGCGTACGACTCCGCGACCTGCCACACCGGCGGCGTCGACCTCTATGTCGGCGGCAGCGAGCACGCGGTGCTCCACTGCCTCTACGCGCGCTTCTGGCACAAGATGCTCTTCGACCTCGGCCATGTGTCGACGCCAGAGCCCTTCGGCACGCTCTTCCACCAGGGCATGATCACGAGCTACGCGTTCCAGCGCGCCGACAAGTCGCTTGTACCGACCGACCAGGTCACCGAGGTGAAGGAAGGCGAGTTCACCGAGACCGCGACCGGCGCGAAGGTGACGCAGATCGTCGCCAAGATGTCGAAGTCGCTGAAGAACGTCATCAACCCCGATGACGTGATCGCCGACTACGGCGCCGACACCTTCCGGCTCTACGAGATGTACATGGGCCCGCTTGAGGCGTCGAAGCCGTGGAACACGCGCGACATCGTCGGCGTGTTCCGCTTCCTGCAGCGGGCGTGGCGCCTCGCGGTCGACGAGAAGTCGGGCGAATTGCTGCTTGCAGCGAACGTCGACGCGAAGCTCGAGAAGCTCCTCCACCGCACGATCCACAAGGTCGCCGACGACATCGAGAAGCTGTCGTTCAACACCGCGATCGCCGCGATGATCGAGTTTGTCAACGCTGCCACGCGGCCGCAGTCGATGACCGATTCGACGCAGGGTGGCCTCACGCGCGATCAGCTCGCGCGCTTCGCGACGATCCTCTGGCCGTTCGCGCCGCACATCGCCGATGAAATCGGCGCGAAGCTCGGGATCTCGGGCTCGACCCACGAAGGCGTGCGCATCTCGATCGCCACCCAGCCGTGGCCCGCGGTCGACCCCGCGATGCTCGTCGACGACGAGATCGAGATGCCCGTCCAGATTCAGGGCAAGGTGAAGGCGCGGCTCATGGTGCCCGCGAAGGCAGATGCAGCATCGATCGAGGCGCTCGCGCTTGCGCACGCCGACGTCGTGGCCGCGATCGCGGGACGCGCGGTCAAGAAGGTCGTCGTCGTGCCGGGCCGCATGGTGAACATCGTGGTGTGAGCCTTTCCCGTTTGGGAATGTGCGTTCGTTGCGGTACGCTTCAGGTCCGATGCGCGCCACGGTTTCATCGAAGCCACGTCGTAGGGCATCCATGATCGCGCGGCTTGTCGCGCTCGTGGCAGTCTGCGTCGGCGTTGCGGTCTTGACCGGTGGCTGCGGCCGCGAGCGAAGCGAGCTCGAGCGGATCGCGCTTCCCGCCCGCTTTGATGTCGTGCGCGATACCGCGCAGTGGATTCCGGAGTTCGACCCCGTCTGGTGGAAGGCGATCGACGCTGCGTACGCCGAGTACGACGCGGATGTGGAGCGCATCGCGCGCGAGCGCTGGGAGCCGTTCGCCCGCGAGATGAGCATGGCGTCGCAGCGCGCGAGAGCCTTCGACCCCGATGACGCCCGCGCGTGGCGATCGCGACAGCGCTCGATCGACGATGCGCTGGCCCAGGCCGAGCGGGCGTTCATCGCGCAGATCGACGTCGAGTTGCCCGATGGCGCCGATCGCTTCATCGCGCTGCTTGCCGCGCGGGTCGAGTGGCAGCGTGCGAGCGCGGTGTGGTCCGAGGCCAGTCGTCCGTTGCCAGGCCCGCTTGAAGAACTCTCGCGCGTCGGTGTGCACGCGGGCGACGATGCCACGGTTCCCGAGGCGACCGAGATCTACCGGGTGCTCGCGCGCGACGCGCGGCGGCTTGCGAACGAGCGCACCAAGGCGTATCTCGACTGGACCGAGGACTTCGTGACGCTCGACGCAGCGCTGCGCGAGATGCGGGCCAACTCGCCGAATGGCGCCGGGCGGCAGGTCGATCGCGCCCAGCGCGCGCTTGACCGGCGGCTCGAGGCGATGCGCGCCGTGCGAGCCGAGACGACCGAGGAACTTCGCATGAAGCTGCTCGCCGCAGGCGACCGCTTTGCGCGTGCGATCGCCGACGACACCACCCGCGCCGAGTTTGTCGAACGCGTCGAGGCCGACCTCCATGAGGGAATGTCGACGACGCGGACGATGGAGATGTACGCGCGCCTCGCCGAGCGCGTCATTCTTCGTGCGAAGCCAGATGATCCCGCGCTCATCGAGGCGTTCCGCGCCGATGTGGCGCGCGGACTCGAACTGCAGCGCACGAAGCGCGCGCGGCTTCGGTCGGACGACCCCGCCGAGCGCACGGCGGCATACAAGGAACTCTCGGCGATGCCGGGCGCGATCATCGAGAGCGCGCGCACCAAGCTCGACGACCGGCTCTCCGGCAGGCTCTTCTGGCAGGCGGTGCGGGTCGATCTCGGTCAGGTCGACGAGGACGCGGCGTTTGCCGCGATCTTCGCGGACGACCCGCCGAGGCTCGTCGATCCAAGCCCCGCAGACGCAACCGATGCACTGACCGCGGCGGCCGGCGGTGCGCAGCAACTCGTGGTGTATGGCAGTGGGCTCTCGCCGCGGGTTCTTCGCGTGCTCGCGGCCGGGCTCGGCATCGAGGGCGAAGGCCAGGTCGAGTTCGACGCGATCGTCGCGGACGAGACCGTCCGATTGTCCGAAGCGCTCCAGATCGAGAGCAAGCGCGTGGAGGAGGCGGTGCGGAGCATCGACCGTCGGGGCGAGCCCTTCGCCGACCGCGACCAGATGCGCAGCGCCGTCGGCGAACTCATGGGAATCGTTCGCGGCGCCATGGCGGCAACGCTCGCCGCGAACCGCGCGGCGAACGAGCGTGTCATCGGTGCGGCGTTGCGAGTCGCGGGCGCTTCCGGCGACGAGCCGGTGGTGGCGGAGGCACGCCTCGAGCTTGAGCTGCTCGCGCGCATCGGTTCGCGCGGCCTCGGGCAGCGCTCCGGCAGGGGAGAACTCGAGGGAATCGCGGGCGCGACGGTCGAGTGCCACACCAGCCCGCTTGCGGTCGCGCGTCTGATGGACGTCTCCGATGGCGAGCGTGACGCGGCGATCGCGCTCATCCTGACCCATGCGGAGGAACTCATTGCGCAGGCGGACGCCGCGCGCGCGGGAATGCTCGAGAACCTCGCGGATTTCCTTCGGGTCGTCGCCTCGGGCGACCGTGCCGCCGAGTTCGGCGTGCCGCCGTGGCGCGCGAAGCTTGCAGCTCCCGGTGCGGTCGAGCTGCGCTTCGCGATCGTCGATGAGATCGAGACCGTGCTCGGCCCCGAAGTGGCGCTTGCGTACGGGCGATGCTGGCGCCGCCTCGAGCGCCCCGAGCTTGAGCCGGCGCGGATCGCCGCGATCGCACGCATCGAGTCGATGCTCGGCGCTCCCGGCGTCGATCCGGTGACGAATTCGCTCCTCAGCGCGATCCTCATCGCGTCCGAGGCTTCGCGCGACGAGGCCGTGCGCACCACGCATCGATGGCGCGCCGCGCGTATCGTCGGCGAGCGCATGGATTCCGCCGATCAGTGGCGCAACGCTGCGCCCATCGAACCGGTCGGCGCCTTGCTCTTCAGCCGCATCCGCGATGGCGACGAGCGCGCGGTTGCGCTGTGCCACGCCGCAGCGCGGTTCGCCGGCGCCGACGAAGCGCTTGCCGAGGCGCTCGTGATTCGCGAGCGTCCGATCGTGCGCACGCTGCGCCCGCGATGAGATGCGGGGAGGGCCGACGCGGCCGACGCCGTTGCTCCCGAGCGACTGGACGAAGTCCATCAGGTTGTTGGTGATGCCGGGGAAGAACGGAACCTCGGAACCGTCGATGATCGGCGCGACAACGCCGACAGCGATGAACACGCGAGGCTGGCCGTTGACGGTCTCCATCCCGTCCGTTGACGCGACTACTCGGTTGGTCCGGCCCCGCCCGCTGGCCGCGCCTATCGGGCGCATGTGTGCGGGTGTGTGCGCGTGGGGGCACCCCCGCCGGGGACATCTTTGAAAGAATATTGAGAACGGGCGCCTTTGCTGCATCTGCGGCTGTTGCATGTGCGACACCTACGCAGCGGCGTCCGCTGTCGACCCGCCTGACCCGGAACCTCGTTATGCACCGAATCACCCACACCCCGTCCCAGCTCGTCCGGCTTGCCACCGTCGCAGTTCTCCTTCAGATCGTCTTCGGGCTCTTTGCTGGCGAGTGTCTTGCCCAAGGCGCGGACACGCGTTACGTCCGGGCGAATGCCCCCGCTGGCGGCAACGGCACCAGCTGGGCGACGGCGTACAACAACATCAAGACGGCGGTCACCGCCGCGAACTCGAACCAGGGCATCAAGAAGATCTGGGTTGCGAAGGGGACCTACTTCCCCGGTACGACTCGGTTCACGCTGAAGAACAACCTTGCGATCTACGGCGGGTTTGCGGGCACGGAGACGCAGTTCGGGCAGCGCGACATCACGCTCAACGAGACGATCCTGACAGGACAGGGAACGAACGGCATCATCAGCGGCGGCACGACCAACGAGTCGGCGGTCGTCGACGGGTTCACCATCCGCGACGGCTTCGCATCGCAGGGGAACGGCGGCGCGGTGCTCAACGGCAGCGGGACCTTCCGAAACTGCCGCTTCATCAACAACATCGCGGAGGCGAGCGGCGGCGCGTGGTACGGCGCGACGGGAACGCCCCGGTTCATCACCTGCGAGTTCACCGGCAACGAGTGTGAAGCGGGGGGTGCCGCGATCGAGACGGTCGACGGATCGATCGTCGTGGTCGGCTGTCGCTTCAGCGGAAACCAGGCTCCGTTCGCTGCCATCTATTCGGACACGGGCTCGGTCACCGTCATCGACTCGCTGATCGCGGCCAACAGCGCGGGCGGGGTCCTCGCCAACGCGGGCCCTGTGTTCATCCGCAACTCGACGATCGTCGCGAACAGCGGGCAGTTCCTCGGCAACACGGCGATGCGCTCGAACGGCGTCATCACCATCGAGAACTCGATCATCTGGGAGAACCAGATCGTGGGGAACTTCACGGCGACCTACTCGTGCCTGCCGACCGCCGCGCCGGGCGCAGGCAACATCAGCGCCGACCCAAAGTTCGTGAACGCGTCGGGCGGCGACTGGCGGCTTGCCGCGAATTCGCCCGCGATCGACGCGGGAAGCGTGTCGCTGCTGCCGACCGACGCCTTCGACCTCGACGGCGATGGCGATGTCGCAGAGAAGCTTCCCATCGACGTACTGGGCAGGCCCCGTCGCTTCGACGAGCCTTCCGTCGCCGACACAGGCATCGGCCCAGCGCCGGTCGTCGACATCGGCGCCACCGAGTACTTCAGCGACTGCAATGGAAACGGCACCTTCGACGCGACCGACATCGCGAACGGTACCAGCGCCGACATCGATGCGAACGGCGTCCCGGACGAGTGCGAGGACTGCAACGACAACAACGTTCCCGATGGCCTCGACATCTCGAGCGGAACGAGCGATGACTGTCAGCTGGACGGCGTGCCCGATGAATGTCAACTCGGTTTCGGCGCGCCCGTGATCTCGCGCGTCGATGATGGCGTTGCCGAAGACAGCGTCGGCAACAACGCGGTCGGCAACTTCATCTGGCTGAACGCCTTCCAGGTCGAGGCGGGCGGGGAAGTGCTGCGCGCGGTCGATCTCGCGTTTGGTTCGGGAATCCCCGAGGGCGAGACGGTCGCCGTGCATGTCTGGACCGATCCGAGCAACGACGGCAATCCCGAGGACGCCGCACGTCGCGTCACCGTCACGGTGAAGGCCGTCTCTCCCGGCACAAGCGCGTTCACGACGGTCGACGTCCCCGATCTTGTGCTTGGAGAGGCGGGCACGTGGTTCTTCGTCGGTGCGCAGACCTTCAACAGGCCGTTCCCAGCGCCGCGCGACTTCGAGGCTCCCTCCGCGCTGCAGAGCTGGATCTCGGCTGCGACCACGCTTGACGATGCAGACCCAGACGATCTCGCCGCGGCGGGTTTGTTCGGACTCATCGACAGCTACGGAATCTCCGGGAACTGGCTCATCCGCGCCCGGAGCTTCCGCGACGGCGACTGCAACGCGAATGGCATTCCCGACGACTGCGACATCGCGAACGGCACCCTCGCGGATTGCAATGGCAACTCGATTCCCGACGGATGCGAGCTCGCCACCAACGACTGCAACGCGAACGGCGTTCCGGATGACTGCGATCTCGCCAGCGGTACGGCCAAGGACTGCAACGTGAACGGCATCCCCGACAGCTGCGAGATCGCGCAGGGGTCGGAGTCCGACATCGATTCCAACGGCGTACCGGACAGCTGCGAGGACTGCAACGGCAACGGCGTGCCCGACGGGGTCGACATCGGATCGGGCTTCAGCCTCGACTGCCAGCCGGACGGCATTCCGGATGAGTGCCAGCTGAACGGCAAGAAGCCGGAGCTCTACTCCTATGACGATGCGCGGCCTGAGTTCTGGGTGTCGTCGGACGCGCCGAACATGGCGTGGCTGAACAACTTCACGATTGAAGAGGGCAAGGAGCGCATCGTTGCGATCGACGTCATGTTCGGCCTCGTTCCCGAGGGCAGGCCGCATGTGATCTACCTTTGGAGCGACCCGAACGGCGACGGCAATCCTGACGACGCGCAGGTGCTTGCATCGGTGAACACCGTCGCGGTCGATGTCGGCGAGGCGTTCACCTACACCCGCATCGACATCGCCGACGTGGATCTCGCTCCCGGAACGAGCTTCTTCGTGGGTGCCGTCACCAACGGGTTCACGCTGTTCACCGACGTTCCGGCTCCGAAGGACTCGACGCCGCCGAACGGCAAGAGCTGGCTCGTCGGAAGGTTCAGCGCCATCGATCCAAACGATCTCTCGAACAATGCCGATGAGTTCCTGCAGATCGACGATCTCGGCGGAGCGTTCATCGGAAACTGGTGCGTGCGTGCGGTGGCGGAGTCGACCGCCGACTGCAACGGGAACAACATTCCCGACGACTGCGACATCGCGGACGGAACCTCGAGCGACGCGAACAAGGATGGCGTTCCGGACGAGTGCGCGCCGTGCGCGGCGGATCTCGACGGCGACGGTGACGTCGGTTCGTCTGATCTCGCGATCGTGCTCTCAGGTTGGGGAACGGCCTCGCCGCTCGCCGATGTGAACGACGACGGGCAGGTCGACTCGAACGATCTCGGCGTCATCCTGAGCGGTTGGGGTTCGTGCGGGAAGTCGAACAGCTGAGCGCTCCGCGCCAAGCATCCGGCCTCGGCACTGGGTGGCGTGCAAGCGTGAACCTTCAGCGGGGTCCCGGTCGATTGCTCGACTGGGGCCCCGCGTTTGTCGTTCTGAGCCGCGAGTTACCGCCCCTGCGGGATTGGCGGTTTGTGGCCGCCCCGTTCAGATTTCCCCTGTCCGCTGGCACAGTCGTTGAACCCGAGGGGCCCGCCCTGTAGCCTCAGTGGCCCGGTCCCTCCCGGGATTGTCCCTTCGAGAATCTGTTCCCTGTCCTTCAACATCAGGAGAGTTTGAGATGAAGAAGCAAATGTTGCTTTCGATGGCTGTCGCCCTCGCCTCCGCTGCGAGCGCCTCCGCCTCTATCGTCGCCGGCTGGACCATGTCGACCTTGGTGCCCACCGGCACCACGGGGTCGAACTACACCTACGGCGCCGCTGACACCGGTGCAGCCGCCGCGGGTACCAGCCTCAGCGGTTTCCATGCGCTGGCCGCGACCACGTGGTCGAGCCCCGCTGGCAACGGTTCGCAGTACTCGCTCTCGAGCAACAACTGGTCGGTGGGCGACTACTACCAGATCGCGGTTTCGACCACTGGCTACAGCGACATCTACCTCGCGTGGGATCAGACCCGCTCGGGCACGGGTCCGTCGTCCTTCCGCGTCGACATGAGCACCGATGGCACGAACTTCAACACGATTCTCGCCAGCTACACCGTCATTCAGGCGGGCGGAACCGGCACGGGCACGCTCTCGTGGACTACGGGTGGCGCGGTTCAGAGCGCCTTCACCACCACGATCTCGAGCATCGCCGGCGCCGACAACCAGGCGTCGCTCTTCTTCCGCTTCGTGAACCTCTCGACGGTCGCGACCGGCGGCACGAACCGCATCGACAACATCTTCGTCTCGAGCGGTCCGATTCCAGCCCCAGGAGCCGTTGCGCTCCTCGGTCTCGCGGGCCTCGTCGCGCGTCGTCGCCGCTGAACAGCGCCGAACGCGAGATACATGTGAACTTCGAAGCGCCCTGGCCCTCGCGGCCGGGGCGCTTTGTTGCTGCGTTCCTCAAGCCACAGGCGTCCGCGATGGAGGAATGCGCGTAGATCCCCCACAGTTTCGCCGAAATCAGGGGTCACGCCCGCCGCGCGGCCCACAGCGCCCATCGATCCGCCGATGTACCGTCCACCGAACGCCATGGTCACCGATTCCTCCGCGCAACGCATCGACGCCACCAGCACCCACCGCACCGCTCGCGTGCATTCGCGCATGCTGACGCTTGCTCGGCTGTGGCCGGCGCGCGTCGTTCCTCATCTCGTGCCTGGTGTCTCGCTCGGTGTCTCGCTCAGTGTCTCGCTCGGTGTCTCGCTCGGTGTCTCGCTCGCTGCGCTTGCTGGCTGTGCCGCGCAGCGCGCGACGCCCGCCGCGCCCGTCGCGCCCGCCGCGCCCGTCGCCACCGCATTCCCCGGAGGCGCAACGCCTCCATCGGGACGCGACCCCGCCACCATCCCGCCGCCGATTGTGATTCCCGCCGATGGTGCGGCGGTCATCGGCACCGCGAAAGCGACGATCTTCGATTCGCGCACGGTCGCCACGCAGATCGATCGCCGCGCGATTCCGGGACCACAACGCCGCCCGGGCAGCCTGTTGCCCGAACATCGGCGTCCGCCCATCGAGAATGGGTTGCCGAACGGTCTTGCCTACGGCATGCAGGGGATGGCGCAGCGCAACGACGTTGATCCCGCGTTTCCCGGCATCGGCGCCACAGTGTGGACGCCCCCCGATCCCTACCTCGCGGTCGGTCCTTCGCACATTGTCGCGACCGTCAATATGAAGATCGCGTGGTATCTCAAAGACGGTACGGCGCAGTTCGAGAACTTCCTCGACTCGACCGGCAACCCGGGGTTCTTCGAAGAGATTGGCGGCGGCTCGTTCACCTTCGATCCGAAGTGCTTCTACGACGAGCACACCGGCCGATTCCTGGTGCTTGCGCTCGAGTTCTACTCCGCCACCAACGAGTCGTGGATCACGATCGCCGTCTCCGACGACTCCGACCCAAACGGGGTCTGGTTCAAGTACCGCACGCCTGCGGTCGTCGAACTCACAGGCGGATGCCGCTATTGGATCGACTATCCGGGCCTCGGCTACGACGGGCAAGCGTGGTACGTCACGGGCAATCTCTTCTCCTTCTCATCGAATCCGGGGGGATGCGTTGGGTTTGGCGGCACGCTGGTGCGTGTCTTCGAGAAGCCCGGCGCCATGATGGGCGGAACCGCGGTGTGGCGCGATGTCGTCGAGCCGAGCGCGTCGTGGCAAGTTGCAAGCGCGCGGCGCGCGGACGACGTCGCACGTCTCGTGAGCGTGAACAACAGCACCTCGCTTGCGCTCATCCGCGTCAACAACCCGCTCACGGCGCCGACGCTCGCCAAGTCGGTGTGCTCCGTGCCGCTCATGGTGGCCGATGGGAGTGCGCCGACCCCGGTCGGATCGCTGTCGCTCGTCGATCGCCGAATCTTCAACGCGGCGGTGCGGAATGGGCGCGTCTTCGCGGGTAACCACGCGGCCGCGGCCACCAACGGTCACGCGAGCGCCATTTGGTACGAGATCGATGTGTCGCCGGCCACGCCCACGCTCGTCCAGAGCGGCCGCATCGCGGCGATCGGCGGCGAGCACACGTTCTTCCCCGCGCTCGCGGTGAACGACATCGGCTCGATGGCGCTCGTCTACGGACGCTCGTCGGCCACGCTGCATCCCACGATCGAAGTCGCAGGCCGCGTGTCGTGCGACGCAACCGGCACGCTTGGTGCATCGACCTTGGTTGCAAGCAGCACCACAAGCCCGGGTGGCAGCAGCCCGCGCTGGGGCGACTATTTCGGCGCGGCGGTCGATCCGGCCGACGGGAGCACCTTCTGGGTGATCGGCGAGCGACAGATCGCAAGCGGGTGGACGACGGAAATCGTCTCATTCCGCGTGGGCCGGCCTGGCGACCTCAACGGAGACAACGCCGTGAACTCTGAAGACCTCGGCGTCCTTCTCTCCGCGTGGGGCGCGTGCGGAGCCGGCGCGTGCCCGGCCGACATCAACAATGACGGACAGGTCGACAGCGCAGACCTCGGCCAGCTGCTGTCCGGTTGGGGCCCGTGCGCGAACTGAGCGCGGCGGTTGTGTGCGACCTGCAGAAACAGAAGAAGCGGAAGGCGTTGCGTTCCGTTCCACCGTTTCGAATCGGGCTGGCGGGATTCGCCCTTTCGGTGAACCCGGAAGACCGTACAAGCCCTGGGCGTCGCGATGCGACGCTCGCCGCGTGGCGCAACGCGTCACGCGGCTGCGAGGCCGAAGGAAAAGGGAGAAACGGAAGGCAAGGCCTTCCGTTTGTCCGCTCCGAATCGGGCTGGCGGGATTTGAACCCACGACCTTTTGACCCCCAGTCAAACGCGCTACCAAGCTGCGCTACAACCCGTGGGGGTCGGATTCTAGCACAGGTTTCGCGAAGCGGCATCTCGTCGGACACTTGTGGCGCGAGGTTATCCGCGCATCAAGGAGGAAATTCGGCTGTAATCGCAGACCATGCTTTCCCTTGCGCTGTCGGCAGCCCTCGCGATGCACATGAACGACTCGCCCGCGCCCACCGTCCCGCCGCCAGCGCCAATCGGGCCGCTCCCGACGGCGCGCCAACTCGCATGGAAAGACCTCGAGTTCACCGGGTTCATCCACTTCGGACCGAACACATTCACCGGCGTCGAGTGGGGGCACGGCGGCGAACCGGCGAGCGTGTTCAACCCGACAGCACTCGATGCGCGTCAGTGGGTGAAGGTGATGAAGGACGCCGGCATGAAGGGCGTCGTCATCACAGCGAAGCACCACGACGGCTTCTGCAACTGGCCGACCGCGCTGAGCGCGCACTCGGTCGCGTCGAGCCTGTGGAAAGATGGCAAGGGCGATGTGCTGCGCGAGCTCAGCGACGCCTGTCGCGAGGCCGGGCTCAAGTTCGGCGTCTATCTCTCGCCATGGGACCGCAACAACCCGAAGTACGGCAGCGGCGAGGAGTACAACGCGTACTTCCGCGCGCAGTTGCGCGAGGTGCTGACGAACTACGGCCCGATCTTCGAGGTCTGGTTCGACGGCGCGTGCGGCGAGGGTCCGAACGGCAAGAAACAGGTGTACGACTTCCCGAGCTACCGCGCGGTGGTGCGCGAACTACAGCCGGACGCCGTGATCTTCAGCGACGTCGGCCCCGACATCCGCTGGGTCGGCAACGAGCAGGGCTGGGCGGGCGAGACGAACTGGTCGATGCTCAAGGCGGAAGGCCACGGGATCGGCGACGACAACCCGCCGCCGACGAAGTCGCTGAACGAGGGCGACGAGCACGGCGAGTCGTGGATTCCCGCGGAGGCGGACGTCTCGATCCGGCCGGGTTGGTTCTACCACGCCGACCAGGACGGCAAGGTCAAGACGCCGGCGCAGTTGTTTGACCTCTGGGAGCGCAGCGTCGGTCACAACGCGAACTTCCATCTGAACTTCCCCATCGATCGCCGCGGCCTCATCCACGTGAACGACGCGAAGGCCGTGCTCGGGCTGCGCGCGCTGATCGATGCCGCCTACGGCGACGGAACCGATCTCGCGCGCGGGCGGGCGACGGCCAGCGACAGCATTCGTGGATGCACGCCGACGGGCGCGTATTCGAAGCCTTCGACGCTGGCGTTCGGCGCCGACAAGACGGTCGACGGCGATCCGAAGACCTACTGGGCGACCGAGGACGGAACGAAGGCCGCGATGATCGAGGTCGAGCTTGATGCCACGAAGCCGTTTGACCGCGTGGTGCTTGCAGAGCCGACATGGCTTGGCCAGCGCGTGCGCAGGTTCCGCATCAGTGTTCCGGCGACGCCCGGCGACAATCACCGCGACTGGGCGGTGATCGCAGAAGGTACGACGATCGGCCACAAGCGCATCGTTCGGGTTCCTGAGACGAAGGCCACGCACCTGCGCGTCGAGATCCTCGATTCGCGTGCGTGCCCGTGCCTCACGACGCTCGCGGTGCACAAGACGAAGGCGCCGGGTTGAGCATGGCGGCGCGCGTGGACGCAGCGGCTGCGGTGACGCGCATCTCGCGCGCGCTGTCGCGCGAGGTCAACGGTCTGGCGTTCGCGTCGCCCGTTGCATACGTCTACAACCCACTGTCGTACGCGCGTGCGCCGCACGAGCTGTATCTCGCGCACGCGCGACGGGGCGTCGACGCCCTCTTTCTCGGCATGAATCCCGGTCCATTCGGAATGGCGCAGACGGGCGTTCCGTTCGGGGAAGTGGCGGCGGTGCGCGACTTTCTCAGGATCGAGGCTCGTGTGCGCGTGCCGAAAGTCGTGCATCCGAGGCGTCCGATCGAGGGCTTCGCATGCCAGCGAAGCGAGGTGAGTGGCCGGCGATTCTGGGGACTCATGGCGCGCGAGTTCGGGACGCCGGAGCGCTTCTTCGCACGGGCGTTCGTGTGGAACTGGTGCCCGCTTGCGTTCATGGCCGAAAGCGGCGCGAACATCACGCCCGACAAGTTGGCGCGCGATGAACGCGAGGCGACCGAGGTCGCCTGCGACGATGCGTTGCGCGCGATCGTCGAGGCGCTCGCACCTCGCGTGCTCGTGGGCGTCGGTGGCTTCGCGTCGAAGTGCGCCGCACGCGCGCTTGGCGAGGGTGCGCCCGAGATCGTGACGATGCTGCATCCGTCGCCGGCGAGTCCGGCCGCGAATCGCGGTTGGGATACCGAGGCGCGCAAGGTGCTGCACCGCGTGATGCGCGGGGGACGCGCACTGGGCTGAAGCCGGAGCGGAGAGATGTCGGAATGAAGCAGGCGTGAAGGAGCCGACGTCGGACACGTGTCGTTCCACATGCTGAAGCATGCGGGCACCCGTGCGCTTCGACTCCGCCGCGGCCGCTCCATTTGGTGTCGTGTACGGCGATTCATTCGGCGGGCGGTCGTCCAGAGCGAGCCGCCACATGGGCGAGCGCTCAACGAGCCGCGTTGAGAGGACCGCCCGCCGATTCATTCGGCGGGCGGTCGTCCAGAGCGAGCCGCCGCAGCGGCGAGCGCTCAACGAGCCGCGTTGAGAGGACCGCCCGCCGATTCATTCGGCGGGCGGTCGTCCAGAGCGAGCCGCCGCATGGGCGAGCGCTCAAACAACGGACAGGGGGAGATTCGAACTCCCGATACGACGAAAGCCGTATACAGCATTTCCAATGCTGCTCCTTCAACCGCTCGGACACCTGTCCTCGAAGGGTCGCGAAGTGTAGCGGAACCCGGAATCGACCACCCGTGGCGGCGCACCGCGCGGAAACTGCCGTCTTGCACGCATATCGGCCCACGACACCCGACCCAAGCCGCATGCGTCCCATACCACCGCGCAAGCCATCGGCGACTCGTCAGAAGGGGCTTCTTCCGTTGGGGGCGTATTCGTATCATTTGGTTCTGTCAGGCGTTTCTGAACAGCGCGGACCCATCTCAAGGGCGCAGCCGAATAGAAGCACCCCGCGAGGGGATCCCTCCGCAGATCGTTGAAAGTCGCCTTGGTGCAGCAGACCGGTTCCTTCCTTCATCGATCCCTGCAATGGCTCGGGCGCGCCGTTCTGGCGCTCTTGCTCGTGGTCGTTGCCGGGGTGGTGTACTTCGTCGCCACCGAGCCCGTCGGCTACCAGAAGCTCATGTCGCTTCGGGTCGGTTCGGTGCCCGAGCCGGACTGGGCGGCGCAGGAGGCACCCTTCGACGCCGACAGGGTGATTGGATCGATCCCCTATCGAGGGAGCTCGATGCTCGCGCTCGTGCTCCCCGCCGATTTGTACGCCGCGACCATCCTCGAGGGCCTCGGCAACTGTGCCAACAAGGTGCGCGGGCTCTCCTACTACCTCGAGCAACGAGACCTGCAGTTCCAGCGCATCGACCTCCTGCCGGTCGACGGCTACCTCAGGGGCTCCGGGCACGTCTTGATTCGGACGCGGTATCTCCACAACGGTACAGATCGCATCGGCCTCATCGACGTGCTCGACGGCGGCGTCCCGTCTCGATCGGGCATTCCGCTCGATCTTGCGGAACTGCGCGAAGCTCCGCCCTTCACCGTCTCGATCACGCCGCTCAACGCGCGGTGCGACCGGCAGTCGGACTACTACGGAACCTTCCTCGACTCCGTGGTGTTCGCGACTGCCGAGAGCAAGGAGATCCGAAGATTCTTCCGGTGGCTTGAGTCGGTCTACGTGCCGTTCGGAAACCCACGCGTCGAGCGCGTCGTCTACAACGCAACCGCCATCGTGCTCATGCGGTTTCCCTCGTCGTATGTGTCGCAGGAGGACTACGACAAGCTTGTCAACCCGAACTGGGGTGCGATGCTGATTGCGCAGGCCATGACCTGGTCGGTGCGCGTTCTCCTGGCGCTGCTGCCGTTGTTCTGCGTGCTCCATGTGGTGCAGCGCGTTCGAATCCGGAAGAAGGTGGCCGTCGACGGCGCCGTGGCGGCCGCCGCGGCGTAGGTTCCGTCAGGCAGAGCCTGGGCTCTGCGGGTACCGGGCGCCCGCAGCCTTCCCGTACCATGGCGAGATGCCCGAATCCCAGCGGCTGAGTCCACGCGTGGTCCTGGTGATCGCCGTTGCGGCACTCGGCTATTTCGTCGATCTCTTCGACCTCGTGCTGTTCTCGATCCTGCGCGTGCCGAGCCTGCAGGCGCTCGGAATCACAGACCCCCAGGAGTTGACGACCGTCGGCAAGCATCTGCTCGACATCCAGCTTGTCGGCATGCTGCTCGGTGGGCTTGCGTTCGGCATGCTCGGTGATCGGCTCGGGCGCCTGAAGACGCTGTTCGGCTCGATCCTGCTCTACTCGGTCGCGAACATCCTCAACGCATTCGTGACCGATGTCTGGCAGTACGAGATCCTCCGATTCATCGCGGGGTTCGGTCTCGCCGGCGAACTTGGCGCCGGCATCACGATTGTCGCCGAGATGCTCCCGACGTCGAAGCGCGGGATTGGCACCACGATCGTCGCGTCGGTCGGACTTCTCGGCGCCGTGGCGGCCGGCGTGGTCGCGTCGTACGTCCCGTGGAACTGGTGCTACCTGATCGGAGGCGTCATGGGCCTCGCGCTCCTTGCGCTGCGCGTCGGAGTCGCCGAGAGTGGTCTCTTCGAGTCGATGCGCGCGCAGGCGGAGGCGCGCGGCGTGCAGCGCGGCAATCCGCTGCAGCTCCTCTGGCCTCCCAAACGGCTGGCGCGTTTTTCGCTCGTGATCCTGTCCGCGATGCCGATCTGGTTCGTCGGAGGAGTGATGTTCGTCTTCGCACCGGAGATCGGCCGCGCGATGGGGATCGCCGAACCGATTCAGCCGGCCAAGGTGATCTTCTGGGCGTATCTCGGTGTCGTCATCGGCGACGTCGCGAGCGGCTCGGTTTCGCAGGTCATCCAGAGCCGGACGCGCACGATCATCGCGTTCCTCGCGCTGCTCGCTGCGTCGATCGCGCTCTTCTTCACGTTCGCGCCAAAGGGTGCGGAGTACTTCTACGGCTTCATGTGCCTCGTCGGCGCAGCAACCGGCTACTGGGCGATCTTCGTGACCACCGCCAGCGAGCAGTTTGGCACGAATCTACGCGCGACCGCGGCCACCAGCGCGCCGAACTTCGTGCGCGCGACGGCGGTCCCCATCACCTCGATCTGGCTCGCGATGAAGGGAACCCCCGAAGCGCCTGGACTCGACGTGGTCACGGCGACCTGGGTACTCGGCATCTCTTGCATCGCCGTCGGCATCATCGCCGCGCTCGCGCTCGATGAGACCTTCCACCGCGACCTCGACTACCTCGAACACTGACTACCTCGAACACTGACTGTCTCGCGCACTGACTGTCTCGCGCACTGACTGTCTCGCGCACTGACTCTCTCGAACACTGACTCTCTCGAGCAGCGACAAATCGCACGACAGACCCCGCCATGCCGAACACCGCCATCCTCGCTCTTCCCTTCGCTCTTGCCGGCGCGCTCTCTCCTCGAAGTCAGGAGATCGATCCTGCGGAGGCCGCGCGCCGCCCCGAAGCCGCCACGCTCGCCGCGGTGCATGAACTGCTCGCGAGCGAGCCGCACGTTGCCGGCACGCCCGGCGACGCGCGCACGATCGAGCGGCTGCGCGCGGAGTTCGAGCGAATGGGCGCGGGCGTTCCTGGCTGGAGCGTCGAGGTGCACGAGTTCCACCCGCTGCTTTCGCATCCCGTGAAGGCCTCGCTCGCGATCCTTGGAGTTGATTCCAGCGGCTCCGCAGCGATGCCTGAGGGATCGAAAGGGGTGCTCCAGCTCTCTGTCGCCGAGCCGACCCTCACGATCGATCCGGCGACGGCGCATCCCGACCTCGACATCGCGTGGAACGCGTGGAGCGGCTCCGGAATCGCAGAGGCCGGCATCGTCTACGTGCACTTCGGCCGTCGGGAGGACTTCGAGCGGCTGGCGAAGCTCGGGATCGACCCGCGCGGCAAGATCGCTCTCGCGCGCTATGGCGGAAACTTCCGCGGCTACAAGGCGAAGTTCGCAGAGGAAGCGGGCTGTGTGGGCCTTGTGATCTTCACCGATCCGGCCGATGCCGGCTTTACGCGGGGGAAGACGTGGCCCGATGGCGGGGGATGGGCGAACGCCGACTACATCCAGCGAGGCTCGCTCATCACGCTGCCCTCGTTCGGCGATCCGCTCACGCCGGGCCGCGAGGCGACCAAGGATGCGGAGCGGCTTCCGATCGCGTCGGTCAAGCTTCCAACCATTCCCGTGCACCCGATCGGCTACGGCGCAGCGCGCGAGATCCTCTCGCGTATGAAGGGCGCAGAAAGCCCAGCCGATTGGCGTGGCGGACTCGCGTGCGAGTACCGGCTCGACGACCCCACGCTGAAGCTTCGGCTCGAGGTCGAGCAGACGCGCACGATCAGGCCCACCGCGAACGTCGTCGCACGTCTTGAGGGGGCTGTGCGGCCAGACGAATTCGTGATCGTCGGATCCCATCACGATGCATGGGGGTTTGGCGCGGCCGATCCCCTTGCTGGCACGATCTGCACGATCGAGTCGGCGCGCACCTTTGCCGCGCTGGCCCGCGAGGGAAAGCGGCCCGATCGCACGCTCGTCTTCGCGGCGTGGGGTGCTGAGGAGTACGGGATCTTCGGCTCGAGCGAGTTCGTCGAGCGCGACGCGGCCGGCCTCACGCAGAAGGCCGTCGCCTACATCAATCTCGACATGACCGCGATGGGACCGAAGCCAGGCGGTGCCGTCGCGCCGACGCTGCGGCCGCTGGTCGCCGAGGCGATCGGACACGCCCCTGACGCCACGCGCACGGCTCGCGCGATCGACGTGTGGGCGAAGTCGGAGTCGGGTGCGCCGAACTTCGGCGATCTCGGCGGCGGCAGCGACCACGTCGCGTTCTGGTGCCACGCTGGCGTGCCGTCGATCGCGCTGTTCGCAAGCGGCAGCGAAGGCGTGAGCTATCACTCGAACTACGACACGATCGCGTGGTACCGAGAGATCGTCGGCGACGACTACGCGTCGGCACGGATGGTGACAGGCATCGTGAATGCGATCGTGGCGCGACTTGCCGACGCCGACGTCCAGCACGTCTCCATCACGGCGCTCATCGACGACGGCATCGCCCAGTCGAAGCGGCTGCGCGAACTGGCGACGTCGCGCGCAACCGAGCTCGGCGAAGCGCTCCGGATCACCGAGACGCTGCTCGACACGATCGAGAAGACGTTTGGGACCATGCGTCGCTTCGCCGTTCGCGCCGACGAGCGCGTGGCGAAGTCCCCGCGCGCTTCGGACGCGCGCGATCTGTGGGCGCTGCGCTCGATCTGGCTCTACGAGGATGGGCTGCGCGACCGGCCGTGGTTCCGGAACCTCATCGCGGGCACCGACCGCGACTCTGGCTACGCGACCGCATCGTGGCCGCTCCTGCGCGAGGCGATCCTCGACGCGAGTCCGAGCGATCCCGAGTCGGAGAACCGCATCATGGTCGCCGCCGACGCCTACCTCGAGGCGCAGGCCGCCATGTGGGCGCTGCTTGAGCATCTGCTCGATCCCGCGGCCTCGGGCGGCGCGGCGAAGGCGCCGTAGGTCGCGGCTGATGGCTCGCGAAGGGCCAGCTCATTGGTCAGACGCGACCTGTCTGCCGGGTTTCCGGACCTGACCCGCGGCTGGCGTGCAGGCGGGTGCGTTCGCGGAATCAATGGAGGTCCGGTTTGCCAGAAACGAGTCTCAATGTTGCACGCTCGGCCCCGGATGGCCCGTATCTTCCGTGCAACTGGAGCGGTTGCCGGAGTGCCTGGCAACCCCCTCAGTCAACCCGTCAAGAGGCCTTGGACAGCGTTCGATAGAACGTCGGACTTGCGCCCCTGACGAGGCCGCCGTCTTCCCCTTCGCCAGAGCGTCGGGGTGTCGGGTAGGAGTCCCGACAGCGAAGAGCCCCGTTTCCCGAGAGATCCACATGACGATGAACGCGCTCAAGACACTCGCCCTCGCCGCCATTCCCGCCCTCGCCCTGTTCGCGTCCGGCCCGGTCGCGGAGGCGCAGGTGGTGAACGTCCGCACCGACAGGATCGTGTCGGGACTCACATTCCCGGTGTTCGTCACGCACGCGCCGGGCGACGCGACCCGACTCTTCATCGTGCAGAAGGGCGCTCCCGGGTCGGGCTCGACATCGGTGGCGCAGATCCGAATCTTCGACCTGAACACGAACACGCTCCTCACGACGCCGTTCCTCTCGCTCACCGTCACCGGCGGTACGAGCTCAAGCGACGAGCGCGGTCTTCTCGGCCTCGCGTTCGACCCGGGCTATACGCAGAACGGACAGTTCTACGTCTACTACACCGGCAGCGGCACGAACGTCCTCGCGCGCTATACGCGCTCCTCGAGCAACCCAAACGTCGCCAACCCGACGGGTTCCGTCATGATGAGTTGGTCGGATCCATTCTCGAATCACAACGGCGGCTGGCTCGGCTTCGGTCCGGACGGCAACCTGTACGTGGCCACGGGCGACGGCGGTTCCGCGAATGATCCGAACGGCGCCGGTCAGAGCCTGGTCACGCGGCACGGCAAGATGCACCGCATCAAGCCAACCGTCGGCGGCACGTCGCCTTTCTACACCATTCCCGCAGGAAATCCCTTCATTGGCGTTTCCGGCGACGATGAGATCTGGGCCTACGGCCTTCGCAATCCGTGGCGCAACTCCTTCGATCGCCAGACCGGCGACCTCTGGATCGCAGACGTCGGCCAGAACGCGGTCGAGGAGATCAACTTCCAGCCTGCGAACGCCGCCGGCGGCCGCAACTACGGCTGGCGCTGCATGGAAGGAACCAGCTGCACCGGTCTTTCAGGCTGCACCTGCAACGCCGCCTCGCTGACGCTGCCGATTCGCACCTACACGCACGTCAGTGGAACGAGTGGCGGCTTCTCGATCACTGGCGGTTACGTCTACCGCGGCTGCCGCATGCCCGACCTCCGCGGCACCTACTTCTACGCTGACTACGTGAACAACAACGTGTGGAGCTTCCGCTACAACAGCTCGACGAACACGCAGACCGAGTTCACGCTGCGCAACAGCCAGATCACGCCGTCGATCGACGGGTTCGCGGTCGGCACCATCTCGTCCTTCGGCGAGGACGCCAACGGCGAGCTCTACATCGTCGACCAAGGCTCTGGCTCGAACGGCGAGATCTACAAGATCGTTCCGACCACCGGCGACGGCGTCTGCCCGCCGCCGTGCGCCGCGTCTGACCTCAACTGCGACGGGGTGATCGACAGCGCCGACCTCGGCGTGCTGCTCGCGAACTGGGGCGGCTCTGGCGCCGGCGACATCGACGGCAGCGGAGCCGTGGACAGTGCGGACCTCGGAGCGCTCTTGAGCGCGTGGACGCTCTGATCGCCCGCAGCCAGCCGATTTCGACATGTTTTCCCACAGGGCCCCGCGCGAAGCGGGGCCCTGTTCGTTGAGCGGGCGCACGGGCCTCTGGCGATCCATCAGCGAGAACCGATCCACCCGACAGAAGCCCGTGCGTCACGACGTTCACGGCCGCATGCGATCCTACGCTACGCTTCCGTTCCGGCTGCACCCTGGCGCAGCCGCGCCGCAGCCACCCGGTCGTCAGAGTCGATTCGCATGAGAACTCTTCCCACCGCCCTCGCCGTCGCTCTTCCCGTCTTCGCCGCACTTGCCGCCGGCACCGCACTTGCCGCGGCGCTCCATCCGATCCAAGTACAAGAGATCGGCTTGTCGGGGCCCGCGCCCAAGCGGCCGACGGCGCCCACCCAATCGTCGTCGCGGCTGACCGTCGCCATCGCGCCGCCGATCCACGATCTCGGCATCGTGAAGCCGGGCTCCACCAACCCCGCGACGTTCACGCTCATCAACACCGGGTCGAATCCGATGAAGGTGCTGAGCGCGCAGCCGAACTGCAAGTGCACCGAGATCACCCCGATCGTCGGCCAGGTGATTCCGGGTGGCGGAAGCCTCAGTTTCTCAGCGTCGCTTGCTGCGCCGCTCGTCCCAGGCGAGAAGGAGGCGGTCGTCGTCATCGCCTTCGAAGGCGGCGGCGCCGTGCAGGCCAAGATCAAGGGCGAGGTTCGGCTGCCGATCCTTGCCAACCCGCCGTACGTCGACGCGCTCCGCGCCGCGACCAGCGGCACCATCACGCTGAAGTCGCTCGATGGGAAACCATTCACCGTGCTGCAGAGCGGTGGCGCCGCGCCGAGGTTCGTCGGGTTCGATCCGGCAAAGGACCCGCCGCGCCCCGAGTACACCGTCTCGTGGGACCTTGCCGGCCGCGCTTCCGATGCGATGCCGATCTGGTGGTTCATCCGGACCGACCGCCCCGACTGCGACGCGATTCCGCTGCGCGTGCGCGACGAGGCCACCGGCAGCAAGCACGACATGGATCGCTTCAAGCGGTTCTGGATCGTCAAGGACTCGCTTGTGATGGCGGGCCGTGGTTCGGTCGGTGCGACCCACAAGGCCGAGATCGAGCTCGAGCACTACAACCCGCCGAAGCGCGGTGCCGTCGAGAATCCGCTGTGGCGCAACGTGAAGTCGGTGCGCTCGCTGAACCCGGATGTCGACGTCAGGTTCGTCGGGAAGCGCGATGCCGGGACCGATGGAACGATGGTCGAGATCGAACTGACCGCGAAGCGGGCCGGGCCGATCGAGGGCCAGCTCGAGATCGAGACCGCGACCGGCAAGGGGCTGGTGTCCTTCGCGTACTTCGCAAACCCGAGCTGAGCACGCCACCTGATGCAGCGATGGATGACCAGCGCCTCTGCCTTCGCGGATCTCCTTGAGTCTGCGGCGGAGTCGCTGCGTTCGTCGCCGCTGCGCGACCACTGCACCGTGCGGCTGCCACGCCGCGGCACGCTGCTTGCGACCGGCGATATCCATGACAACCAGCTGCACCTCGAAGCGGTGATACGTGCGGCGCGGCTGAAGCGCTCGCCCGACAACCACGTCGTGCTCCACGAGCTGATCCACGGCGATCGACTCGTCAGCGGCATGGACATGAGCCATCGGATGCTCGCGAAGGTCGCGGAGCTTGTGCTCGCCCATCCGCGAGAGGTGCATCCGATGCTCGCGAACCACGAGATCGCGCAGTTTCGACGCCAGCACATCTCGAAGGGCGCCGGCGACAACTTGCAGCTCTTCGACGCGGGACTCGAGTGGGTCTTCGGCGACGAGGCGGAGGTCGCGGCCGACGCGATCGGCGTTTTCGTGCGTTCGATGCCGCTTGCGGTCCGCTGCGAGAACGGCGTCATGCTGTCGCACTCGCTGCCATCCGCGGCGCAGATGCAGCACTTCGATCTCGGCGTGCTCGACCGCGACCTGGTTGACGACGACTTCGACGGTCCGATCGGCGCCGCGTATTCGATGACATGGGGGCGCAATCACCCGCCCGAGCACCTGGAGGCGCTCGCCCGCGCTTGGGGCGCGAAGCTCTTCATCGTCGGCCACGCGCACGCGAGCGCGGGCGTCGATTTCCGCCCGCCGAATCTCGTCATCCTCAACACCGACCACGAGCAGGGCCGGGTGCTTGAGATCGATCTTTCCGCCGACGCGCCCGAGGCCTCGTCGCTCCTGAACCGAGCGATGCCGATCCAGTCGTACTTCGATCTCGAGGCGATGGGCGGAAGCGAAGGGCGGCTCGGGTGAGTTCGCCGCTCGACCGGCCGATGCTCCTCGTCGACTGCACGCAGCGGGAGTCCGTTCTCGGCCTCGCCGTTCCAGATGCGCGAGGCGGCACGACCGTCACGGCCCGCACGTTCGAATCGGCGGCGCACGCGCCGCGCGAGCGCTTCTGGGATGAGTTGCGCGCACTTGCGTCGGACGCGGGCCTCGACGCGCGGACGTCGGAGATCGGCTCCGTGGCGGTTGCCATCGGCCCCGGCGGATTCACCGGCCTCCGTGTCTCCATCGCCTTCGCGAAGGCGCTCGCGCTTGCGAACGGGATTCCTGCGCTTCCGGTGCCGTCGGCGCTCGTCTTTGCGGCCTCGCATGGCGCGAGCGCTGGTCCCGGGGCATCCGGGCCGTGGCTGGTGGCGCTTGCCGCCAAGGACTGCACCGCGTGGGTCGCGCGGGTCGAGCGCGGGCTTCGCATCAACGAGGCCGTGTCGGCCGCGGGCCAGAGCCAGGGACGGGTCGTGCGCGCCGACGAGTTCGCGACGCTTCTTGACGCGGTCGTCGCGGAGGGTGGAGTGCTGCTTGCGGATGGGCATCTCGATGCCGGGTTCTCCGAGTGCGCGCGCAGCGCGGGCGCAACGCAGGCGCCGCTTGCCGTCGATGGACGCGCATTTGCCGCAATTTCCCGTGAAATCTTGGCATCGGGCGGTGCCGTGCGCGCGGTCGACTTGCAACCGATCTACGCCCGCGAGCCCGAGGCCGTCACCAAGTGGCGAGCACGTGCGAGTGAACGCGCATCTTCTTGACAATGGCGCAAGGGGCCGAGAGTCTTGATTGAACGCGCACTTTCTGCCTGACCGCAGGCTGAACGTTCCCGCGCATCGGGACACCCTGCACAGCCGGTACGGCGCACGCGCTCACGCGCCTGAATCCCGCCTCTCGATGTCGAGCAGGAGTCGGATCGCTCCGATTCTTGACGTGGGCACCTACGGGTGCCAACTGGACAGTCACTTCGCTGACGCCTGATCCACGATCACGCCGACTCGAGGGGCTGAAAGATGATCCACGCATGGCGCCATCGCGCCACGCGGGGGAGTGGTTGGTTCGTCGATACGAACCGGCCCACGTGAATTGCCATGGCCGCAAGCCGTGGCCTGGAGGAGGAGTGACCGTGCCGCAGCGAGGTTCCAACGATTCATCGGGTGATTCGAAGCGCGACCGCCAGGGCGGGGACGGCAAGCTGCCGGCCGCGCAGGACGGCATCCCGATCGGACGTCCGTCCGACGCAGACACGCTGTCCGCGATGTTCGTCGCGCTTGACTGCGTGCAGGAGGCGCGGCTCTCTGCGATTCTCGACGAGGCCGGCATCCGTCATGCAAGCGTGGCGGGACCGACCGAGGCGATCGCGCAGCTCGTCGCCTCGCGCACCGACTTCGTCTTCATCGCGGCGTCGACACGGCAGGATGAGGTCGCGCCGATCGCAGCGCAGGCTCGGCGGATCTCGGCTGGCACGAAGGTCATCGTGACGGGCAATCAGCCGCACTCCGACGAGCTTCTCGCCGCGATGCGCGCCGGAGTGGTCGACTGGATCGACCCCACCGACGACGCCGATTCGGTGCTGGCGCGGATCCGTGCGATCGTCGACGCGATCAACGACGAGCGCCGTCGCGAAGAGCGCGTGGCGCGGCTGAAGGGCATCTGCCAGAAGCTCGTGGTCAACCGCGACGAGTTCACCAAGCAGGTCGACGCGCTGCACGAAGGCCTTCGCAGCGCCGCGGACGATGTGCAGGAGCGGCTCGACGAGGCCGAGATCGCAGGCGAGTTCCGCGGGCTTCTGTCGCAGGAGCTCGATGTCGAGGACCTGTTGCGCACGGCGCTGCAGTACCTCCTGACCAAGACGGGCGCCACGAACGCAGCGGTCTACCTGCCCGGCTCCAAGGCGACCCAGTTCGGTCTCGGCGCGTACGTGCACTACGACTGCCCGCGCGCCACGGCGCAGCCGCTCCTCGATCGACTCGGCAGCGACATCTGCCAGCGGCTCGCCACGCGGCAGGACATCATCCGCTTCACCGACACGCGCGATTTCGTGCACGCGATCGGCATGGCGGGCGCCGTCCTCGAGGACGCGGAGCTCGTTGCCTGGAGCGCGCAGCACGAGGACGAGTGCATGGCTGTCTTCTTCCTCTTCCGCAACAGGGCCGAGCCCTTCAAGGAAGAGCTGGCGGTGCTGATCGACGTGCTGCGGCCGGTGTTCGCGGCGCAGATGGCGAAGGTCGTTCGGATCCATCACCGCTCGAACTTCCAGTTCCCGAAACTGCAGTCGGATGCCGATGAGGTGGATGGCGACGACGACGAGGACCGCGACGATGAGGGTGAAAGCTGGCGCGACGCGGCGTGAGCGGCTTCGGTGGATCGACCGTACGTCGTGGGCGTTGGCGGCGCGCGCAGCGTTCCGCAACGTGGCCACCGGCGCCTCCGTCCGACCGATGTCCATCCGGTTCGTCTGTCGGGCAGGAACTACCATGCCCTCATGCCACGACGAACGATCTCCGAGTTCCGCGCCGACCGCGCCAAGGGCCAGGAGGCCCTGCTTGCCGCCGACCATCTTGGGCTCAAGCGGTTCCTTCGGCTTGACTCTGCCACATACGAGGACGGCGCGCTCGATGCGCGCACCAAGGAACTCCTTGGTCTTGTCGCCAGCGCCGTCCTGCGCTGCAACGACTGCATCGACTACCACCTCGAGCAGTGCGTGAAGGCGGGGTTCTCCCGCGAGCAGCTGGTCGACGCGATGAACGTGGCGCTTGTCGTCGGCGGGTCGATCGTCATCCCGCACGCGCGGCATGCGATGCTGTCGATGGATGAACTCTTCGCCGAGAAGGCCGCCGGAACGCTGCCCGCGTGAGGTGCATCAGACGCGTCGGGCGCGGACGAGGACAGTCACGCCGCCCGTCACGCGGTCGCCCTTGCGGACGCACACTTCCTCGACTTCGGAGGTGGGCACGATCAGTTCGGTCGTCGAGCCGAACTTGATCATTCCGAAGCGCTGGCCGCGGAGGAATCGCTGGCCGGCGGCGATCGGGCAGACGATGTGCCGCGCGACCTTTCCGGAGATCTGCTTCACGCCAAGCAGCACGCCCCCCGGCGAACGCAGCGTGGTCACGAGCGACTCGTTGACCTTCGCGCTCTCCTCGATGCGCACGTCGAGGTACTTGCCGGGCGTGTGGATGGTGCCAAGGACGTCGACATCGGTCGGCATGCGGTTGACGTGGACGTCGAACACCGAGAGGTAGATGCGGACGATGGTCGCTGGCGCGCCGCCGGTCGCCACGTGCTCGGGAACCTCGAGGACGGCGCTGACGAGGCCATCCGCCGGGCTCACGAGGTCGCGCGCATCTTCGGTCGCCGGCCGCCGCCCGAGCGGGTCACGGAAGAACGAGGCCAACGCGGCCCAGACCACGGCCGCTCCGACCGTCAGCCACCACCAGCCGAAGAACAAACCCGCCGCTGCGGGAATTGCAGCGGCGAGCGTGATGATCATCCATTCGCGGATCCCGTAGCGCGTCAGCAGCATCAGGGGTCCGGATCAGTTGTCGGAAGCCTTGCCGACGAAGAAGCCGACGAGGCCGAACACGGCGGCGAGTCCTGCGAGGCTGCCTGCCCATGCCAGGAGGTTTCCGGCGAAGCTCGCGGCGATGCCCGAGCCGGCGCCGAAGGCCATCGAGAAGGCGATGAGCAGCATGACGATCAGGCCGATCGCGGCCGCGATCATCAGGCCGATGGTCGCAGCCGACCACGCGCCGTCATAGGCCTCCGCCACCATCATGCCAGTGCTCGGCACCGGCACAGCGCCGTAGCCCGGGGTCGCGTTCACGGCATCGAAGAGGCCGCTCGCGCCAGCGCCGGCGTCGCCGCCTTCGCTTGAGTAGACCTGGTCGATGAGTTCGGCGCCGAGGGCCGTCTCTTCGCTCTCGCGGGTCAGGTCGAGAAGACCCGAGCCCGAGCCGACCGTCTCGAGGCCGATCTCGACGGCGTCGCCGCCGCCGCGGTTGCCAAGGGCCGAGACGCCCGTGCGCTCGGCGCTGTCGACCAGCGACGGGGTTCCGCGACCTGCATTGGTGTCTGCGAGGCCGAGGACGGAGTCCTCGTTCGCGGCGCCACCCTTGCGGGCGTCTGCGCCACCGAAGGCGGTTCCGCCAGCCGAGTCGGCGAGGCCGATGGGACCCTGCGAGTCATCGAGACGCGGTCCGGCGTCGGAGAAGCTGGCGAGGAGGTCGACCTGCTCGACACGGAACTTCTGCTGGCCCTCGTGCACCACGCGCTGAAGGCGGCCGGTGTCGGCGATGGAGTTGACCTCCGCCGGGCTCTTCTTCAACTTTGCGGCTGCTTCCTCGAGGGTGTAGAACGACTTGGCCATGCTGGGTCTCCATTGGGGGCGGCAAATCGCCCGAGATCCGTACGCTACCGAACCGGACCGGATGCCGCAAGGACGAACCAGCCTCGAAACTCTACGCAGCCCACCATGCCGAAACGACAAGATCCGACCAAGAAAGGGCTTGGGGCGCGAGTCCGGCGCCGCGCCAGCGGAGCCGCAGGGGTGCGGGCCACGGTCACGGCGGCTGTTCCCCCGGCGGCGGCCGACGCTGTGGCGGGGTGGTTTGCCGAAGTCGCCCGGGACCTCCCCTGGCGAAGCCGCCGCAGCGGCTATCACGCGCTTGTCAGCGAGTTGATGCTGCAGCAGACGCAGGTTGCGCGGGTGGTCGAGAAGTTTGGTCCGTTCATCCGTCGTTTCCCCACGGCCGCGGCCTTGGCGGCCGCCCATGAGGACGCGGTCCTCGCGATGTGGCAGGGGCTTGGCTACTACCGCCGCGCCCGGCTCCTGCACGCCGCCGCAAAGGCGGTGGTCGACCGTCACGGTGGGCGGGTGCCGGTTCGCGACCATGCCGCTCTGCTCGCCTTGCCCGGCGTGGGGCGGTACACGGCAGGCGCCATCGCGTCGATCGTGGCAGGCGAGCGCGTGCCGATCGTCGACGGCAACGTGACGCGGGTGTTTCAGCGGCTCGCAGCGCGCGAGGGAAGCGCAAGCGAGCGCACGATCGTCGACTGGGCGTGGGAGGAGGCCTCTCGGTACGTGGCGGCGGCAGATGACCCGGCCGCCGCGAATGAGGGGCTGATGGAACTCGGCGCAACGGTGTGCACGCCCGCCGCGCCGCGATGCGACGCGTGCCCCGTGGCGGCGATGTGCCGAGCGCGACGCGATGGCCTTGTCGATCTGATTCCAGCGCCGAAGGCGCGGGCAGCGCGGCGCGACCTCGTGGTGGTGACGGCGCGCGTCGAGCGCGCATCCGATGGCGCGGTGCTTCTCGAGCAGCGTCCACGCGAAGGGCTCTGGGGCGGGCTCTGGCAGCCGCCCTCGGT
>Ga0315904_10000691_pt1 | contig 53939 bp, 47 predicted proteins | sample LakEriMetagenome_6_FD_203529 | JGI IMG/M metagenome (GOLD analysis project Ga0315904, IMG submission 203529) | Freshwater fungal communities from buoy surface, Lake Erie, Ohio, United States - Buoy 12 MA120 | ecosystem: Environmental > Aquatic > Freshwater > Lake | place: USA: Lake Erie, Ohio...
ACTAAGTGTGCCGAGCGTTGGGACCACCCTTGTGATCGGTCACACGCTCTTTGTGCTTGCGAATCTGCTGTTCAACCTTGTCGATCGTCAAATCCAAAGCCGAGATCACTGATGTCGACTCGGTGGCTGCAACGAAGTCCGGTGCGTGCTCAGCCGAGACGTTGATTTCAACACTCGGACGATCCAACTTCTCCAAGTCTACGGTCACCTCGATGGCGTTGATACGGTCGAAAAACCGACGGAGCTTCTCCACCTTCGTAGCTATGATCTCTTGGTCTTCACCTTGTAAGTGCCCGTGACGTGTAGATATGTTGACTTGCACTGCTTACTCCCCCAAATCGGTTCCTTAGAGGTAGAAAACCTATCGAATTGCTCCCGTTAAAAGGGCAGCGACAGGCGTTTCAAAATACCGAAAGAATTGTAACCCTTGTTATGCCGGTCAGAAATCCCAAACCCCAAACTACCAAGAAAACCGACCGGGAAACCGAATTAATCCGGGAAAATCGAATTTCCTTGATAAACATGAAAAACCTTAAACCCTCTTGAGGGTTTGCGATATTCCGGTTCCTTCTTGTCTATACTGACGAGTCGATTGGTCGATCTGTCGCGTCATACGCACGTTTTTATCCTATGATTTCACAACCCAAGTCGTCGAGCGTCCGCAATTCACGGTTTCCAGGCAGCACAAACACCATGAGAAAAACTTATCGAAGCCTCGCCCTATCGCTTGCCGCTGCAACCCTAGGGCAACTATCCCCTTGCCAAACGGCTTGTGCCCAGCCCCCAGGAATGTCCTTTGGCCCGGGAGGGCCGGGGATGGTCATCATGGGAGGCGGCGGTGATCGCGGATCGGATCGGGGGGGAGACAGGGGCGATCGAGGGCGTGGAGGCTTCAGCGGCGGCTGGGGTGGTGGAGGCTTCAGCGGCGGTTTTGGTGGTGGTGGAGGTTTCGACCCGTCGTCATTTATCTCCCGCATGGATACCAATGGAAACGGTTCGATCGATCCTGAGGAGGCCCAAGGCCCGGCTCGCTTCATGCTCGATCGCATGGCACGAAACAATCCAAAAATCGACCTTAGCAAACCCATCCCTATCTCGGTTATCACCGAATCTTTTCAGGCGATGCGAAGTGGCGGGAGCTTTGGCGGCGGTGGATCTTGGGGGAGCCCCTGGGGCGGAGAGAACTCCGATGAGTCAGTCGCTGGTACCACAAGCGGATCCTTGGTACCTGGCTTCGGTGTCAAAGTCGCAAAAAACCCTGTCCCAGGATTTGGCTCGTCGAGCAAGACGCCTCCGACCAAAGTGGAAGACCAAGACCTTAGGGATGCCGACGAACGAATGCGGCGCTACGATCGAAACAACGACGGTAGTATCGATGAAACAGAGTATCGGGAAACCCGTTGGTCCGAGCAGATGTCCCAATGGGACACCAACAAAGATGGCAAGCTCACTCGAGAAGAAGTGGCCGTCCGCTATGCTCGACGAAGACTACTCAGTAGCAACCAAGCTTCTCCAGAGCAATCTCGAGGAGGCTGGGAAGCTCGCAATCGTGGCGATTCCCGAGGTGATGGCCAAGGTGGGCAAAGAGCCGAAGGGGATCAAAAATCCGCATCTGTGCCACATCCCTTCGAGAAGCGAGCCAGTTTCCGCCTGACCGATAACTCAGGCAACAATCCAAGACCCGCAGGCGTTCCTGAATGGTTCGCTCGAGACGATACGAACATGGACAACCAAGTTTCCATGAGCGAGTTTGCTCGCAAATGGGACGCGACGAGCCTCGAAGACTTTTACAAATTCGATACCAACCAAGATGGTTTCATCACCCTGAAGGAATGCCTTGCGGCAGTCAAGAAAGGGTACCTCAAGGGATCTGGAGGTTCTTCGAGCAGCGTAGCACTCAGCGAAGGAGGACCTGCTGGTTCGGACAACTCGGCTATGGCTGGGTCTGCCGGTGGTGCCCCATCTGCACCCGCTGCTAGCAGTGCACCGTCGGCTCCCGGAGTCATCGATGATCGAATGAAACAATTTGCAAAACGATCGATCGAACGAGCTGACAAGGACAAGAACGGATTCTTAACCCCCGACGAGTTCAAATCCACCAATGGTTCCAGTTTTGCCGATGTCGATAAGGATAAAAACGGCAAAATTGATGTGGATGAATACGCCCTGTATCGCAACTCTCGCTAACACAAACCGTTTTTACCCCAATCCACAATGATATCCCCAATGTCCGCTTACCGCATCGTTGGCAAACAATTGCAACGAGCGGTTCTCGCAGGTGCGTCTCTTGCACTCTTGCTAACCCTATCGATCGATACCCAAGCTTGCCAAAACCAAGAAGAGATTTGGGTCGGTTGGTTGGAAACAAAAGCCCAAAACCTTAGGCTCGTCATCAATCTCTCTTCGAGCAAAACAGCCAACCCCTCGGGTACGATCCACAGTCCCGACCAATCGGCAACTCCCCTCCCGATTACCAAAGCCACTATCGACGCCCAGCGGCAAGTGAGTTTTCAAGTCAACCCAGAGGGCATTGGCTCGGCTGCTTATTCCTTTCAAGGCAAATTTACACAAGATGCATTGATCGGTGAAATAGAACAGGGTGGCGCTAAGCTCCCGATACAGTTCACCAAAGCAGAAAGTTTGCCAAACGAGACTAAAGATCTCCTAGGAGCCGATTCAGCTTGGGTCGGGGCCTTGGACGTTGGTACTCGAAAAGTACCACTCCGTTTTCGAATCTACTCCTCGGCGCCTTATGCAACGAACACCAAGCCGAGAATCCTTCTTGACTCACTCGCAGAGAACGCCAATGGATTTCCCGCTTCGGTATCCTTAAGCGACTCAGGCATGATTGAATTCTCAATTCCAGCCATTCCTGGAAATGCAAAATACATTGCCAAGCTCTCAGAGGACAAAAAAATCCTCTCGGGCAAATTCCAACAAGGATTCCTGCCACTGCAACTCGACATGCAAAGAGTAGGTGAGTTGGGCAAGAAAGATCCCACCCAAGACGCCATGGTGCGGGTGCTTGGGAGTCTAGCGAATGCTGAAAAAACTCTCGAGGTTGCTCAAGCCCCGCAGCCTCGACCAGTTCCGATGCCAAAGAAGCCGACCGAATCACCCCGTGCTGCGAATCCCTTTGGACTCCAACCCAATGGACTCCAAGAGCAAGACTTCGTCGTCGATCGATTCGATACCCGTAAACCCTTGCTCAATGAGTCCGGTAAACGTGCGGACAACTCTTTTAAACTCGCAGGCACCATCACCTTCCCCAAGGGTTTTGATCCCAAGCTTCAATATCCTGCGGTCGTCTTTGTCACAGGTAGCGGCCCCCAAGACAGGGACGAAACGATCGGTAAACACAAACCGTTTAGGGAGATCGCAAACTATCTGGCTTCCCAAGGGATGGTTGTGCTGCGGTATGACGATCGCGGTGTGGGACAAAGCAGCGGTGAGTTTATCAAGGCAACCAGTTTAGACTTTGCCGACGATGCCATGGCCGTCTGGCAATTCGCTCGCCAGATCGAAGGAGTCGATCGCAGTCGGGTTGGATTGCTAGGTCACAGCGAAGGAGGGATCATCGGACCGATGGTAGCCGCGTGGCAACGGGAGGTTGGGTTCCTCATTCTCATCGCCCCACCTGTGCTTCCCGGATCCGAGATACTCAGCAGTCAGATCGATCGCATCGCCGAGATCGAAGGGGTTGGGCAAGAAGATCGAGCGGCGGCCAAGGCGCTACAGATCGAGCTTCAGCAGATCGCTCTGAGATTTCCATCAGACGATGAATCGGCACTAAGTGAAGTGCGCAGAGCGATTGTCCAGCGATGGGATACCCTGGGGCGACTCTCCCAATCGGTGGCTGCTTCCGATGAGGGTGCTCGTAAAAAGATAGTCATCGATGCTATCACGGCTCAGTTCAAAGGTCTCCAATCCCCTTGGATGCGGCAGTTCTTGGCTTACGATCCCTCCTCGAACTGGGTGTTGTTCGACTGCCCTGTGCTTGCTGTATGGGCAGAGAAAGACACGCAAGTGCTCTACGAACCAAATCTTAAAAAGCTCGAAAGTATCGTTACTCACAATATGAATCTGAAGGCTGACATGGTTGTGCTCTCTGGGCTAAACCATCTTTTGCAGCGAGCCGATACGGGCCTTCCCGACGAGTACGATCAGATCGACCAAACCATCGATCCGATCGCTCTGGATACTTTTGGTAATTGGCTTAAGAAGCGAGAAATACTGCCCTAGAGTCGGAGAGTGTCATGAAAACTCGATGGATGGAACACGAGTCGGCCAGCAACGATGATATCCGCGATGAAATCTTCCGCTTGCTTATGGAGATGAAGTCTGGGGAGAGCATTTGCCCTACGGATGCCGCTAGAGGTTTCGGTTCCAAATGGAGGCAGTTGATGTCCCAAGTCCGCGAAGTCGTTACCGACATGGCTCGCGATGGAGCGATCGAAGTTACCCTGCGTGGGGAATTGGTCGATGTCGACGAGGTCGACCTGGAGACAATCAAGGGCCCACTGCGATTGAGACTGGCACCAAAGTAGATTCAGTTTGCCGACACGCAGGATCTAAGCGATTAGAACCGGTGGGTCATTAGGTAATTCTCCGCACCAGCGATCTCATTGGGAAAAGGTTCTTGGCCTTTTTCTGAAATCACCCTTTGGGGTCGCCTGTTCATCGGCAAAAGGTTTCTGTAGACTCTCGGAGTCTGCTTTAGTTCAGGAAGCTTGCGTCTCAGGAGGAGTAGCGATGAGATCTCGTTTGAATGCGTTCGGTTTTTTCGCGATCGCGATTTTGGCTTTGAACAACGGTGTCTTTCCCGGGGCTTGCTTGGCTCAAAACACCCCTGCGACAACCGTCAGCGGACCTGCGACCGTACCTGGCAATGCTGCCCAGGACAACAGTCAGCACGTTGCCCTGATGCAGTTGGTTGAGTCACTCGAACCCTATCATGCCAAGAGTGAGATCAAGGGAACGGCGGTCATATCGGGATCGACAACCATGCAGTCGTTGGCTCGGGCTTGGTCTGAACGATTCCAAAAATTTCACCCAGAGGTTTCCTTCAGCAAAGGAAAAGACGGCACTGAAAGTGCATTGCAGGAGATTTCCGAAAATCCTGCGGTGATTGCAGGTGCGAGTCGTCCTTTGACCGATGCGGAGCTCTCGGCGCTCAAGAGCAAGAATTGCAAAGATCCGATGTCAGTGATTGTTGCATTGGATCCTTTAGCGCTGTACGTGCATCAAGACAATCCGATCAATAGCGTTAGTCCCGAACAAATCGAATCGATTTTCCGCGCCGCAACATCGGATAAACCGCAAGCCAAAAAGTGGGGCGATTTGGGTGTGAAGGGAGAGTGGGCCGATCAGCCGATCCGTATCCACAGCCGTAGCGACGTCAGCGGTACAACAGGATTCATCAAGCAGTGGGTTGCCGGTGGGGCAGAGCTAGCGAAATCCGCTCAAGTGCACGAGACCAACCACGATGTGACCAAGGGTGTCGGCAGCGATAAATACGGCGTTGCTATGAGTGGATTTGGCGAAGCAATCCCATCGGTCAAAGCGGTTCCACTGGTCTTAAATGGTGCCGCGATTGAAGCGACTGAAGCGAACTTTCTTGCAGGTCGGTACCCGTTGGTCCGGCCCTTGATTTTGATCATCGACAAAGAAACAGCGAAATCCGATCAAGGCTTGCGAGAAGGCATTCTGCGTTATGTTCTGAGTCGCGATGGGCAGTTAGAAGCGATCCGAGCTGGATTCTTCCCGGTTGATCCAGCCTTCATCCGTAAACAACTCGATGGGATCAGCGGCCCCCAGGTGCGTTGATACACCCCTTCAAAAAATAGTTATAAGGATTATCGAGATGAGATCTGCATTGTTTGTTGTCTGCTTGCTGGCGAGCCTTCCAACTGCCTTGGGTCAAAGCTGGCTGGGTTTCAACGCGGCTGTTCCAAAGGTAACTCCGGGGTACGGCACTGGAGTTTCCGTAACTACGCCCGGAGTTTCTACAATGCCGGCCCCTGGCGTTGCATCACCAAACCTTACCTCCGTCGCACCAACACTTGTTCCGACATCAAGGCCCTGGAAGCTTGGGGTCGTCGTTCGAAACACCGATATCGGTGCGATTGTTCAAACCGTGGAACCCAACAGTGCCGCCCAAGCGGCTGGAATTATTCCCGGTGACAACATCATCGCCGTCTCTGGAACTCGAATCGGGGAGTTCGATGGCAGAGTGGTCGATATCGGCGAGGAAATCAAACGCTATGTCGACGGCGCAGGTCGCGTTCCTTTGTTGATCCAAGACTCCCGTACCAAAGCCCTCCGAGCCAGCGTCGTGACTCTCGCCTCGGCAGCCACCGCCTTGAGTGGCACTGTTACGATTGCCGACCGCAGCAGCCTACCTCCTGGCTCTGTACTTACTGTGCAACTGCAAAATCTTACTCGCCCCTTCTATGAGGTCGCCGGTGGCAAAGCAGTCTTGAAAGCCGAAGGCCCCGGACCTTTCCGTTTCGACTTATTTATCGATCCTCGCTATCTAACACCTACTGATCAGTACCAACTCACATCCTTTGTCAGTTGGAACAATCAGGTTCTCTATACGCTCAGGCAACCTTTGTTGGTCCCAATCCAAGCGATCAATCAGCAGTTCAATTTGCTGCTCGATCGTTCGGTATCGACAGCCGCTGCGACGACCGCATCCATACCCACCGCAGTACCCGCCGGCGGAGTCATCACTGCGGCGTTGCCCGCAGCACCAGCCCTCCCAGGACAAGTCAGCACCGATGCTTTGAATCAAGTCTTCGTGTCTCTACTGGGTAGACAACCCTCGAGTCGCGAGCTGATCGCTTGGCAAGACTACATGCAGCAGGGCCATACGCTCAACGATGTGGCAGCCAAAATCATGGCCAGCCCCCAGTTCCGTGAACGCTACGCGACGGATCAAGCTTACGTGCAACAAGTCATACAAACCTTGACCGGCAAGCTTGCTACGAGCAATGACGTGAACTACTGGATCGGTCGAATGCAAACTCTCGGATCAGCCGAGAAGATGATTGCCGAGTTGACCGCGCAGAAGCGATAATTTCTCGATGGAATATACCGGCCAGCGCGAGTGATGCGATATCGCTCGCGCTTCGGCATCGCGGGCCACAAACAGGAATGCATCATCGCATGGAAGGTGCGAGAGCCTAATGTCCTTTTGCAGCCGCCATTCTTTCTCGGTGGTCCAGTCGCGGTCGGACACTTTTTCAGCGATCGGCTGGCAATAGGCTTGCTCATCAAGATCTAGCGCCGCGATCTGCTTCCTCGATAGGTAACGGACAGGCTTTGCCCCCAGTTCCTCTAAGGCGGTTTTCTTGATCGCCAGCCCGTAAGGTTCCCAGTCCCAACGCGCAAGGTGGGATTGAAAGGATCGCATACCCAGGAGCACCGAGATAGTGTTTTCAGTAAACGAGATCGATGCAAGCCCTGCGCGTTTGCAAGCCGTCGTCGCTAGTAGCCGTTGATCGGTAATGATTCTCAGAAGTGTTTCAAGCGGTGTTGGATTCGGGTTCCAGGCCAAACGGAAAGCCTCGTCGAGAACATCGAGATTGGACTGATCAGGCCAAAGCGATTGACGAGCTCTTGTGGTATGAATCAGGTACTGCTGGCTTACGGCAAGTGCCTCAGGAATCCCTGCATGGATTTGCAGCGTTGCAGGGGTGACTCGATGGTGGCAAGCCCAGGAACTGAACTCGCTAGGATGGGTGGGTTTGGGAAACCATAAGATTGCTCCCGCATCGCTCCACCTTTTTTGGGCTTCAGCCAAGGCACTCGATGGTTTCGGTTGAGCATTTATCCACACACGGCCAGGATCGGTCGATGAGCAATCCAAAACACGTTCTAGGATCGTCGCGATCTTGCCACCCGGAGTAACATTCAATGCAGCAATTCGCTCGGCAAGAACGGCAACCGCAAGGTCTTCGGCGGGCAGTTTGCCCGTAGCGATTTGTCCTGTGGAGTCAAATACGATCCGAGAGGACAGGCCGATTTGCTTTTGGCTTGTCCGGCTCGGGACTTGCGATCCGGTGGTCACAGCGATCGAGGGGAGGCCTAAACGGGAACAGGCAAAGGCAATGGACTCTGAGTGAGGAGCCGACAGCGGAAAGAGCACCACGGATGGAGTTCGTTTCGCGTGCTCGAGGATCGAATGCAAAGCTTGTTGCCACGCTGGGGATCGAAAGGCGTTTCGTGACGGATGCGAGGAGAGAATACCGAGACTTCGATAACTGCTAAGCCATCGGAAGGCATCCTCTGATTCAAAGCGAACAACGACTTGATCGCTCAGCCAATCGAGTCGATCTTGGATGGACCCGGGTGAGAAATCGCTGAGTTTAATTAGGATTTGCGTCCATTCAGAGGTATCCGAGCTCATGGTTTGAATAGATCGGTTTGACTGGTTTGGTTCGAAATTTTCAGCGTATCAATCGCAAAGCGACCTAGGATAACGTAAAATGGTTTTTTAAGCCCGGATTTGGTTCGTTTGTTTTTTCAGGCGACTCCGAGGATAACTCGTCCACCCAATTCTCTGCACTTTCAAAATGAATGATTCGAATGCGTCCGACCCATTGGTAGGATCCCCCGAAGGGTTGTCACAAACGGTTTCCGAAGTCCGGACGTTTTTTGAAAGAGTCGGCCGGGAGGTTGGAAAAGTATTCGTTGGGCAAGACGAGTTGGTTACTACCGCGCTGATTGCACTGGTTTCCGGTGGTCACGTGCTGATCGAAGGCGTACCGGGGCTAGGGAAAACTCTTTTTGTCAAGACATTGGGCAGAGTGATCGGTTGTCAATTTGGCCGAATTCAATTCACCGCCGATTTGATGCCTTCGGACGTCACGGGAGCTCCTATCTTCGATATGAAGACCCAAGATTTCCGTTTTCGTCCAGGTCCAGTCTTTACGCAATTACTCTTGGCCGACGAAATCAATCGATCACCGGCAAAAACGCACGCCGCACTTTTGGAGATCATGCAGGAAGCCCGAGTGACAATCGATGGGGTAACCCATAGTGTACCGGCACCCTTTTTGGTCTTTGCGACGCAGAACCCTCTGGAAAGCGAGGGAACTTATTCACTCCCCGAGGCCCAGCTCGATCGGTTTATGTTCAAGGCGATGGTTGGATACCCCAGCGAGGAAGAGGAAGCTAGGGTTCTGCAGATGCACTCGCAAAAGGTTGACATGGACACCTACCTCTCGAACGAAGTAGCGAATGTTTCGAACTCGCAAACAATCCAAAACTTGATTCAACAGGTATCGAAAATCAATGTTGAGCCCAAACTCTTGCAGTACATCAATCGGATTGTGCGGGCCACACGGAATTGGCCGACCTTCCATCTAGGTGCTTCGCCTCGAGCCGGACTGGCCCTAGTGCAAGGGGCCAGAGCGCTGGCAGCTTTTCGTGGTCGCGATTACGCAGTCCCTGACGATGTCGCTGAAATTGTCTTGCCTGCCTTGCGACATCGCGTCGTATTAGGGGCCGAAGCGGAAGTCGAAGGGTTGGGAATCGATCAAGAGTTGCGGACGCTCCTGAAGAGTATTGAAGTACCAAGGACGTAAAGAATCGATGGATCCACAGGTACCTTTGTATGATCTGATTGGCCGGTATCTTTTCTTGGCCCCCTGGCTGGGCTTGTTTTTACTCGTAGCTCCGCTTCTTGTCCTTGCCTTTGGCTGTCGGATTTATCCGACCCGTTTGGCAGTCCGATTGCTGTTTCCCCTATTGATTCTGTCGATCTTGATGGTCGCTGCACCTCCGATCGCCCAGATGTTTGATCCAGGTGGTAAATCGCGGATTCTTTGGTTGCTTCAATTCAGTGCAAATCTGTTGATTTACTTCCTGATCTTGATCGATCTTCTGGTGCTTGCCACGCTTGTGTTCGATCTGCTGACGATCACCTCGCCTTCGGGAATTCGGGTCTATCGAAACATGATTCGAAGCGGTTCGTTAGGGGGACAACACTCGGTCAAGCTCTTTGTGGAGAATCTCGGTCGCAGGACACATCGGCTTTCGGTTAAGGATGATTTGCCAGATAGCATGCAAGCGAGCCCAGAGTCCCAGGATGCGGTTTTGGATCCTCGCAAAAGGCTCGAGCTCGAATACATGCTTACCCCTACGCGGCGTGGGGTCTTCCATTTTGAAAATATTTACCTGCGATTGCAAAGCAAACTAGGGTTTTGGCAACGCTTTGTATCGCGAGAATGCCCATCGGAATTCTTAGTCTATCCCGATATGCAGCAACTGCAGGAATATGCGCACTTGGCTCGAACCAATCGCCTTAACCTCATCGGTGTACGCAAGACTCGCAAAGCCGGACAAGACAACAACTTCGAGCGACTCCGAGACTACAACTTAGATGACAACTACAAACATATCGATTGGCGGGCGACGGCTCGCAGGCAAAAGCTGACTGTCAAACAGTTCCAACAGGATCAAAGCCAACGTATCGTATTTATGCTCGATTGTGGTCGCCTGATGACCAATGAGTACAAAGGGCTGAGCATGCTCGACTATGCGATGAACTCCATCCTCATGATGAGTTATGTTGCATTGAACCAAGGGGATTCGGTCGGTTTGCTCTGTTTTTCGGACAAGGTCGAAAAGTACGTGCCTGTGCGGGGTGGTCCAAGACAGATGAACCACATGTTGCACGGGCTGTTTGACCGTTTCCCAAAATTCACTCAGTCGAATTTTGATGAAGCGTTTCTCTATTTTTCGAATCACTGCCGAAGACGTACGTTGGTGATTCTTATTTCCAACGTCATCGATGAGATCAGCTCGACGCAAATAACAGGATACCTGTCGACACTTATGCCAAGGCACCTGCCAGTACTATGCTTGATGCGGGATCGAAGTGTTTTCGAAATAGCAGACAACCCCGCGTTGGACGAAACGGTACTTTATCGAAGCGGAGCGGCGGCGAATCTACTCCTGTGGCGGCATGAAGTTTTGAAAAAAATATCCGACAATGGGGCTTTAGTTGTCGATGCGTTTCCCGATCAATTGACAGCTCCACTGGTCAATCGATACCTTGAAGTGAAAGCCAAGCACCTCCTGTAATGCCGCTTGTACCGTGTTCTCTTGCAAATCCTACTATGGAGTTCCAGAACCTCGAATCGCAACTGATCGATCGGTTTGGCAGAGTTCATACCTCGCTGCGAGTGTCGGTTACCGACGCTTGCAACATCCGATGCCGTTATTGCATGCCCGAATCGGTTGAAGGATTTTTGCCTCAAAACCATCTGCTCAGTTTTCCGTCGATCACACGGCTCGTGAGCGTTCTGGCACAAGCTGGGGTCAACAAGGTTCGATTGACCGGCGGCGAACCGCTGATGCGACCCAAACTTTGGGACTTGGTCGCACAGCTAGCACAGATTAAGGGTCTAAGGCAAATTGCACTCACCACCAATGGGATGCTTTTGGCAAGCCAACTCGATCAGTTCGTTCGAGCAGGCTTGACCCATATCAATCTTTCCTTGGACACCTTGCGTGAACCCGCATTTCGACAAATATCTCGTCGCGATGGACTGGATCGAGTTTTAGAAGGGATTCAAGCGGCAGTGGAGAGTCCACTCAAGGTTCGTATCAACGCGCTGCTCCTGAGGGATTTCAATCTCGACGACTGCCTACCCCTGATCCACTATGCGAGAAAGCTTGGGGTCGTTATCCGCTTTATCGAGTTCATGCCCTTGGATGCCAATCGATCTTGGAGCCAGTCTCAAGTGGTCACCGGGAGCGAAATACGCCGATTGGTCGAGGATGAATTTGGCCCATTGGCTCCCTCGGATCATTCAGATCCCTCGCAACCAGCCAAGGACTATCTTTTTCAGGATCGGATTGGCGGAATCGGCTTCATCTCGCCAGTTTCTGAACCTTTCTGTTCGAGTTGCAATCGTTTGCGGTTGACGGCTGACGGTAAGTTCCGAAACTGCCTTTTCGGTCGGGAGGAATGGGATGTGAAAAGCATTTTGGAACCGACCGAGGGCGGGAGTCCGTGTTCCGACGAAGCGATTCTTGCGGTTGCCAAAAAGTGCGTGGCCAACAAGCATGCTTCGCACGGAATCTCAGAGACTCATTTTCAACCGCCCGAGAGGGCGATGTATCAAATTGGGGGATAGGGTTCGATGAAGCGTTACGATATTTGCGGACTAGGCAATGCGATCGTTGACATCTTTTTGCAAGTCGATGAATCCGAGTTTGTGGCCATGGGCTACGAGCGAGGAACCATGCGACTTGTGGAGATCGAAGACCAGAAAACCTTGTTGAATCGATTCTCTAAGGGGAACCACGAACTGCAATTGGTAAGCGGTGGCTCGGTCGCAAACTCGATCATTGCAGCTTCCCAACTCGGAGCCCAAGGAGCTTACATCGGTTGCGTGGGGGATGATCGGTATGGGCTTCACTATGTCGAAGAGTTTAAAGATCTCCGGATCCATATGGGCAATCCGGTCATCGTTGGGGAAAGCACAGGGACTTGCGTTGCGGTCATCACCCCCGATGCCGAACGGACTATGCGCACATGCTTGGGCGTCGCAAGTCACCTGTCGGATAAACATGTCGATGAGGAACGTATCGCCCAGTCCACATGGCTGTTCATTGAAGGGTACATGTTCGCTAATCCAAACACCGGACAACATGCTATCCGGAAATCGATCGAAATAGCTAAAAAGCATGGCACCAAGGTCGCAGTGACTTGTTCTGAGCAATTCGTCCCGCAGGTCTTCGGTGATGCATTTAGAGACGCACTGAAAGACACCGATTTGCTTTTCTGCAACGGTCCTGAATCTCTTGCCGTTACTGGCAAAGAGAATACGGCGGATGCATTCGTTGCGCTCAAGGAGATTGTTCCCCATTGCGTCTTGACCGATGGCCCAAACGGAGCCTTCGTTCGATTCGAAGGCCAAGAGGCCCATGTACCCGCTTTCGCTTGCCAGCCTAAAGACTTAACCGGAGCGGGCGATATGTTTGCTGGCGCCTTCCTTTTCGGTATCACTCACGGATACGATGCCGCGATCGCTGCACGAGGCGCAAACTTTCTTTGCTCCAAGGTGATTAGCCAAATCGGTGCCAGACTTCAAGACGACGCGGTCTCGCTGTGGCGCGAAGCGCTCGAAGAAACTCGCGCGACAGATGTAGGTGGCTAAGCGATCCTAAAAAAGACGGTTTCGGACCGCCCAAACCGCCGCCTGTGTTCGGTCCGTCACGCCAACCTTGCGCAAGATATGTTGGACGTGCTCCTTGACCGTTTCATAGCTGATCCCAAGCTCTTCAGCAATTCGCCTGTTGGTTAGTCCGACTGCAAGTTTGCTTAAGACGTCCGATTCGCGTAGCGTAAACGGTGTCTCGAGTCCCGGGATCGAAGGTCCGGTCGAAAAACAAGCTTGATACCGTCTAAGCTCTTCTTTGTTCCAAAGAATCTGTTTTCTGACCGCAGCATCGAGTTTCCGCAAAATATCTCCTGGACTTTCCGTCTTTTGAACGACTCCAAGCACCCCGCACTGAAGGCCGCGAAGGAACAACTGGGGCGAATCCGAACGCGCTACAAACAATAGCGGTATACCTGGACGATACTCAGACAGCTCTGAGGCAACTGCGATGGGATCAGCATCAAATAGTTCAGCGTCGATCATCCCAATGAGACTCGAATCGGTTCCTTCAAACAAGCTTGAATTAATACGATTTGGACGAAGCGTATGAAGCTTGTATCGCATCGATGTATCGAGGATCGACGCAAGTCCAGATCGGTCGATGTCAAAGGATGTAATCAAAAACAAATCATGCGTTAGAGTCATCGAGAAAGACCCTGCCAGCAAAGAAAAAGAAGAGATAAGGAAAAGGAGTTTCCTATCGTAATTCAATCCGCGGCAGATGAAAAGGTTCCTCAGGTATTTTCGGGTTCTTTAGGAATGATCGTGGCTGAGTCGATTTGTTTTGGGGCTGGCTGCTGCGTGCTGGTGCTCAGTGATACGGTGCTCGTGGTCGAAGGGAGTTTAGTTAGATTTTCGCCAAGCCAATAAACGCTCGTGGTATTGAGATTGCTCGGTGGACGCATCTACCAAGTGATCCGCGAGTTGGCTAACAATTCCCCGGATCGAATCGTCGTATCGATAAGCTTGTTCCAAATGCCAATCACCCGATTTTGCATCACCAGAAACAACTTTGCAAAGAGCTAAAAACAGATGCACCATGGGTAAATCCAAGCCTTCGACGAGCCACTGGTTAAGCGCATTTTGCAACTGTTCAAGTTCCTGTTTTGGTCTGAGCAACGATTCAGAAACGAAATTTTTAGTGGGTTTTTCGCCTCCTTGAGTTCTTGTGATTCGGACCAAACAGTAAGCGATTTCTCTTGGATTTCTGGGTTCGGCCAATGCGCTTTGGATACGGCGTTGTAAAAAACCTTGATAAGCCATCGCTGTTGGCCCGTCACGACTGATTTGAAAACCTTCGATGAATACCAACTCCGCCTTGCTCCACTCACCTAGGGACTCATAGACTCCCGCAAGCTGACTGCGAGCGCTTCGATTCCATGGATCGGAACGTAAAAGATTGCCAAGCAACTGAGCACTGGTTTGTAAAACCTCGGTGCGTTCCTGTTCCTTACCCATCCTTTTGAGTAGCGAAGCATAGCCGAGACTCTCTGAAGGGTTCTGCTCCCATAAAGCACGATATGCCTCTAGTGCTAGGGATTCCTCTCCAGACCAATAGAATTCCAACGCTTTCAAAACCCCGATTTGGCTCGGATTCACACCTGAGGATCTCTCCAAATGCCAGCGGAATCGCTCGAGTTGCTCGCTGCGTTTCTCAGGATCCGACGCGCTTTTTTCAAGCTCCGCAGCATACTTGCTTGCTCGCCAAAAATGGGCCACTCCAAGTCCGGTCGAATCCTCCGGAGATAAATGCTCTAGCATGCTCTCGGCAGCTTTTTCTTCTCCGGCCTGCACCTGAACGAGCGAGATCAGAAATTTCCGATCGAGATTCGAAAATTCCCGGTCGTCGATCCATCGCAAGGAGTATCGAACCCCCAAGGATCCTTTTTGCTTCGAATAAGCATTCTGAACTTTTGCAAGATACCGGTTGAAGATTCTCTCTTGATTAAAACCTACAACCAACCAGACGGCGAATGTACCGATGGATAAAACAACGAATGGAAGGCTCCAGAAGTAGGATCTTTTTCGAGCACCGCGATAGAATAAGCCAGCGATAGGATAAGTGATAACCTGCGCAGAATATTGCACCAATCGCAGCACAATAGTTTTTGCACGCTTTTTGAAATCCTGCGATTTAGAAATATCTTCGGTATCTATAGGCCTAAAGATTCTAAGGCTGTTTCGCAGGCCCTTTTCGATCGCGTCGGACAACCAAGCGATCATTCTAACTGGAATCGTTGTCAAAAATCTGAGCATGGTTTGTGCGCCTAGCTATCTGTCCAAACCATCTGAAACCTTCGCCCTAATTTGCTCCTCAATCGCCTTGCGAAATTTTCCAAAGAGCTCCTTCTGGGACTTTTGTTGCTCTTGAGAATAAGGCTGATAGCCTTGTTGAATCAATGAAAGCTGCAGCACCGGCGAACCCGATGGGTCGGGACTAGCAATACCGAGGTTACTACTGACTACAAAGGCTTCCTCGACGATCGATCGATTCATCGCCCAACTGAATTGCTCAAGTTCGTCGACGATCGGTGTGTTTAAATGCCATCCAAACCAGCGCCAATGCCAGTCGATTTGCGGGGGATGCGACCAAGGCCCCTCTAATCGAAGTTGCATAGAAGACGAGTCATCGGATTGCTTCGCTAGGTGCCATTCACGTTGAAACCAAGTCTCCCCATGTTTAAAAACCGGCTTGATCGATTCCTTCGAGTTAGAGACTTCGGTTAACTTCCAACCCTCTATTTCTTCAGGTATCTTTATCCCCTCTAGGGCACTTGCTATCGCTCGACTCGATAGTCGGACATAGGGATGCGTCGAATCTCGATAGAGGATGGCTGATCCGATGAAAACAATCCCGATCAAGAACCCATAAACGAAATAGATCGCTTGGCTGGAATCCTTCGTCGCAGTACCCGATGAATTCGCTTGATCGGGATCTGATTCCACTTCCTTGGTTCTAAGCGCCTCGAAGAACTGATTTGCACTCCAACTGAGAAACAAAATTCCCAACAGACAAAGCGCATCGGCCAACGGAGCATTGAAACTCAACGGCGAGGGCTGGTTATCTTGTCGCCAGGCAAAATAAGCAATTCTGACTCCGTTGAGCACCAGGACCCAAAAAACACAAACCAACGCAAGATAGATCGTGCGCAGCGAGCGGTAGCCGCAAAGAAATGAGTACCCCAGAGTGACCAGCAAAGCCGGACCGAGCAATCGTAGCCCCGAACATTGACCGTTCTCCAAAAAATCTGTACTAACCAATCCGATGACGTTTCCTCTGGCAAAGTAAAAGATCTTTGCAAGATCGAGTATCGCACCGGCAAAGCTCGTTGCAATCATCTGCCCGTAACTGTGAATCTCCGGTGCAAGCCTCCAGAGCGACAGCGGCAGAAAGAATGCCAAACAGGCTAAGTGAAAGAACGTCAATGATGACAATCTCCCGGAAAGACAAATCAAGCCGCTCAGACACACGGCCCAACCTCGGAAAACCCAAACCGAGTCGGACGTATACCAACCCCAAACGACCCCGAAGAATGCCAACAAGAGGCCCATGGCCAATGCATTTGGAGTTACAGCGGATGTTGAACACGTAGCGCCGGAACGTCTGCTTGCAATTGCTGCAAGCAGGATCGATGCAAAACCGAGTATCAACAACCCAAGTTCAAACCAAAAACCACCTAAGACGATCTCCGAGAGCACTCGCCAAACGGATGGGGACAGAACGGCAACCGAAGTTGCCAATAAGCCGAGGGTTAAAGTCTTTACCATGACTCGGATGTTCGTTCGATCAGAAGCATAAGACGGGCCGTTTGCTTGCTGCTAATTGAAATTTTCGCTCTCGGATACTTTCGCCGAGACTGCCTTTAGCTTTCTCGGCCAACACGGTCGTCAGACCGCACCCTATCAGAATAATCTGAATATTTCTTGTCGTAGTAATTTTTATAGGAATATCCGTGGTAGTAAGCGCCTCGATAGTAGGTTCCATACTCATTGTAGTAGAGATTCTCGTCCATACCATTGACGATCACTCCAATGAGATTCCCATTGACCATCGTCAAACGACTCTTGGCTTTGTGCGCCGAAAGCACCACACCCCTGCGAATCCGTAGTACCATGATGATACCGTCGACCAGACTACAGATCGAAGTTGCATCGGCAACAGGAATCACTGGGGGAGAATCGATCAATACGAAATCAAATCGATTGCGTAGTTCAGAGATAAAATCGACGAATGATGAAGATGCGACCAATTCTCCTGGATTCTTCGGACGGCCACCGGTCGTAAGGAGATAAAGATTCTTTTGAAAATCACAAGGCCTGATTGCATCATCGAGGCTACAGGTACCCTCCAAGTACTGCATCCCCCCGGGTTCGAATTGAACACCAAAATTCTGCTGAACTCTTGGACGTCGATAGTCTGCATCCAGTAAACAAACTCGCTTGTTGGTTTGCGCAAGCGATATCGCAAGATTGGCGATCGTGGTGGATTTACCATCCCCCGGCGAAGGGCTTGTAAACATAAAGACTTTGCCGCCAGACTGTGCTGCTGTAAAGAGCAACGAGGTTCTAGCTGCCCGGAACGACTCGGATACCGATGAGTTCGGTTGATGCGTCGCGACAAGCATCGGAGAACCGACAAACCCTTCAGGCGTCTTGGATTTCCTGATTCTTGGGATCTTGCATATGACTGGTGTGTTGAGGTTCTCTTGGATATCGATCGGTGTTCGATAGGCTAGATCAGAGTGATCGATCAAAACAGCTAGACCGCAACCAAGCAGTCCGCCTAGGGTCAAACCGGCGAGTAGAAACTTCCAGAGCTTTGGGAATACCTGTAGTGGAAATGAAGCCTCGTCGATGATTTTAACCCGAGTCGAGGAGTAAGAGTTGGACATAGCTCGCATTGCCGATAGCTTTTCAAGGATTTGCCCGACAGTATTCCTACGATCCTCGATCTGATCGCGAAGCATATTTAGCTCAGTGATATCTCCAGCGATGACAGTCGACTTGCTGGTTAGCTCCGTGATGTCTTCCGCGATACGATCCAGATTGTATTTGGCGCGATCTCGCTTGTTGGACATCGCTGCAGCATAGAGCTGAAGAATATCGGTGTCTCGGGTGCGAGATTGCTTGGATAGTGTTTCAGCATACTGCTCGACGGCCTCACTACCTGACTTACGGGCAACGCCGCCTAAGCTATCGCTTTTTGCCTCGATCTCTTGTTCTTTTTTGAGAAAACCTCTCAACGTTTCGAGTTCTTGGCTGAGCCGATTCCTGGTTGCGACTGCTGCTTGAAATTTCGCTTCGACGAACTCGACTTGCGGATGCTTAGCCCCATAGCGGGCCTGAGCCTCGGCTCGCTCTGAATCCATCGTCACAACATCGGCGTTGGCCGCCTCCATCCGCTGCTCGTATCGCATTAACCGCAGACGGTCTTCTTCGGACATACCGTTAAGAAAATCCAATCCACGATCCTGCTTATCGAGACTAAAGTACTTTCGCCCTTCGATCACTGCTAAGCGTAAAAGATCATCCCTGGGATTATCCGGATCGGTTGCTACGCGAATCTGCTCGAGCTGTTGATCTGCATCGCGAAAATCCTCGAGGATTTCATCCCTCTCCAATCGAAGCTTTTCAATCTCAGAGACATAGGGATTGACCCACCGCCCCTTGTCATTCTCAGCCGTAAGATTCAATTCCTTGAGCAATTGATAATACCGCTCTTGGTCTGTTTTTTGATCATCGACCAATGACCTTTGAAGTCGTTCGATAAGTTCAACGGACTCTTTGCCGGAGATCTCAGAATCCTTTTCAATCGCCGAGATGTACGATGCAACAACCTGATTTAAAATCCCGGGCAAATCCTCTTTGACGGTCCCTTCCAAGACGATCTCCAGAGCGTCTGATGTCAAATCTTTGCCCACTGGAGATACCGTAAGCATCTTCCTCAGATCACTGATCGGCGAGTCTACGGACTTGAACGTTTCGAGCTTATCGAGTTGGCCATTGCGGATCGCTTCGGTTAGCACCGTTTGTCCTGAGAGCAAGACACGATGTTTCTCCAGCGAGACAGCCTGAGGGAGAACCTCTCCATTGACAACGCTCGGAGGCGCCTGAACAAAGAGCATGAGCTTCATCACCGAGGCATACGACGGCGTAACCTGGGTGTAGAGGATACTGGCGATCGCGGCACCCAGTACCGAGAGCAGAATGATGACCGATTTACGCCGCCAAAGAGCGCCGTAAAAATCGATCGATGGCATCGATGGCTCATCCTGAAGCCCACCGCCCCGTCCGATGCTGCTAGACTCATCGAATCCATACTGCAAATTTGGCTTATCCATCGATTCGACTATCCTCGCGATCCAGCAGTTTCACGGTACCGATTCTTTGCGTCGAGTATTTTCACGTAGCGCAACGGCTATCTACTGATTTTCCACTCTATCTTAGGAAAGCCCCTATTGCATGTCTACTCGTTTCGACCAATCCAGCCTTCGACCTACACTGCTTCCCAAGAGAGATGTCCACAAATTCTTCCATTTTTCAGGCGGTCGGGCGAAAAAACTGGGACAATTTGCGAAGTGGTTTCAAGACCCTCAACGCCCATGGCGGTCGTGTCCCGTTGGCGGTCCAGGCTCTGGCGTCCTGTCTGTTGGCCTTGATTCGGTTAAGAATCGATGCGTTGCTCGCTCCTCCGGTTCGCATGCACACAAGAGTTTCTGGAATATAGACTATCGGTATCCTCCCAAAATACATCATGCGAAGCATGATTTCGTAGTCTGCTGCTGACCCGAAATCTTCCCGAAAAAAACCATAATCCTTATAGCAAGCCCGACGAAGATACACTGTCGGATGAGGAGGCATCCAACCATAGCGAAAGTTCTTTAAATCGTAAACGCCCGAAATCCACCGACGGACCAATCTGGAGGGATCTTTGGAATCCACATAATTAAGGTCTCCATAAGTACCCATGAGCTGCCGGTCGCTTTGGAATTCCTCGGCAATTCGAGCCACCACCTGCGGGCCAGAGAAAAAGTCGTCGGCGTGCAAGAAACCGACAACTTCGCCAGTCGCTAGCCTGAGCCCCTTGTTGAGCGCATCGTAGATCCCAGAGTCTTTTTCTCTAACATAAGTGGAAATCCGATCCGAGTACCTTCCAACAACACGATCCGTACCGTCGTCGGACATTCCATCGATCACGATATACTCGATATCAGGATAGGATTGACTCAATACGGATTCAATTGCGTTGGAGATCGTATCGCAACGATTGTAAACTGCGGTGATAATCGAAACTTTCATATCCCTTGCACCCATTGAATCATCTGCGTCAACCCCTCCAAAACCCCGATCGATGGCGACCAACCAAGTACCCGTTCCGCTTTATCGATATCGGCGACAAAAAAATCCTGGTCGCTTTGACGCCTTTGTAGCTTATCGAAAACCAATCCTTGGTTCATCCCTAAGAGATCTTCGAGCATCTGAAAAAGCTCCAACATACTCACGCTATTTCGGATCCCACCACCGATGTTAAAGACCTCGCCCGCACACTGTTGACGCCGCTGAAATGCCAGCCGATAAAGTGCAACTAGATCTCGGCTGTCGAGCAAATCTCGAACCTGCTTTCCGGATCCGGAGATCGAAAATGGTTGTACGCTCGAACCTTCCAAGCGACATCGTTGCTGCTGGATCGCTTGGGTCGTTGACCAACCTACCCAGCCTTGGTCTTCCGTAGCGTATTGCCTCTGGCCATAGATCGATGAATGCCTAAAAACGACCGTCTCCAATCCAAAATTTCGATACCAGTCCTTCACATACTGATCTGCACACCCTTTTGAACATCCATAGGGTGATGCAAAATCAACCGACATCGATTCATCGATACCCTTTGGGTAGTCGAGCAAACAATATCTGGTTTCAGTTTCTCCGTACCTAAGGTGTTTTAAATCTCCATAGACTTTATTGGTCGAACTAAAGGCAAAAAAACAATCCGGAGACTTCCTGCGCGAAACCTCCAGTAAGTTCATCGTTCCCAGAGCATTGGTTCTAAAATCCGCAATCGGGTCTTTCATCGAAAACGTCATCGCCACTTGGCCTGCAAAGTGACAGACGTAATCAAAGGGTCCACGTCTAGAAAAGACATCTTCGATCGAGTGGATTTGGGCGATGTCCGTTTGAACCAATTCCAGACATCCTGGCCGGCAACCCATACCCTCAAGCCAATGAAAATTTTCCCAGCAACCTCGCTTGAGCATCCTATCAATGATCGTTACTCGCGAACCTTCTTGCAAATAGCTCGCCGCAACGTTCGATCCTAAAAAACCACACCCACCAGTTATCAAAATGTTCATACCAAGGCTCGTGGATACTTAGGACTCGTCAGTTTTTTCAAATCCATCAACGCTTGCAAAAGGCTCGGATCGTAGCGATGATGTGATCAATCATGTCATCGCTAAGCCCAGGATAGGTTCCAACAAAGAACGCATGTTTCATGATTTGATCTGCACCTGACAAATCGCCAATGATTCGAATCGACGCAGGAGACTCTTTGAGAACCTGGGTAAAGACCGGCTGCCTGAGGAGATTCCCTCCGAAAAACATTCGATTGCCAATCTTGTTTTGATCAAGAAATTGAACGAGCTCCGTTCGGGAAAAACCAGCTTGAGGTCTAACGCTCATCTTGAAACCAAACCAAGAGCAATCGGACCTGCAGCCGCTTGAATCCCACGAAAAATCACCCGAGGGATTCCAACTCGTCGCGTGGGTAGGTAGAGAGAAATCAATCACATCCTCTAGATCAGCCAATCCCTTCCGCAACTTCTGCCAGTTTCGCTTCCTTGCTTGAATAAAACTTGGCAACTTATCGAGCTGCCGGAGTCCGATTGCAGCTTGCAAGTCTAAAGGTTTTAAGTTGTAACCCAGATGACTGTAGATGTACTTGTGATCGTAACCACTCGGAAGATCTCCGAGTTGCCATTGATACCGTTTGTTGCAGGTGTTGTCTTTACCTGAAGCGCACCAGCAATCTCGCCCCCAGTCGCGATAGCTCTCAACGATCGGCCTTAGCACCGCCTGACTGACGACATTGACAAGCCCCCCCTCTCCCATGGTCAGATGGTGCGGTGGGTAAAAACTCTGCGTTGAAAGATCCCCCCAGCTTCCGGTGTATTTGCTCGTCGGTTCCGATGCACTGCCGGTCGAAGCGCAATAGATCGATCCCAGGGCATCACAATTGTCCTCGATCAACCACAGATCGTTCTCCCGGCAGAATTCCAAAGTCGTTTTAAGATCGAAAGGATTTCCCATCGCGTGGGCCATCATCACCGCTTTGGTCTTTCCTGGGCAATATGCGTCTTGAAGCCTTTCGCACTTGGCATTTCCTGTGATAGGGTCTGCATCGATGAAGACTGCCGTTGCGCCGCACTGGAGGATGGGCGCTACAGTCGTTGGAAATCCCGCAGCGACCGTAATAACCTCGTCACCAGGTAACAACCGCCGATCCCTAGGCAACTTGGGGCTTGTAAGGGCGGAAAGGGCAAGCAGATTAGCGCTCGAACCTGAATTGACCAAGAGCGAATGGCGAACACCCAGAAACTCGGAAAACCTTCGTTCGAATCGATCACCATTTGGACCTAGAGTCAGCCAAAAATCCAGTGCGCTGAGCACCGCAGCTTCAACCTCCTCCTCGTCAAAAACACGACCCGCGTAGGGGACTGGAGTTTCACCAGGTTCAAAGAACTGTTGGTTCGATGGATCCTCGCCCGGTCGATTCGAACCGTGTTCTAACCGAGAATACTCTCGCACCAAGCGAGATATCTCCTGGCGGATTCTTTCCGAATTCGAGTCCATCGGTTTTCTGCTTGTTTAACCCAAAGAATTTTAGATTGCCCAAGCTTGTTCAGCTCGGATTGCATCATCCACGTAGGATCTTATCGACCGATCCGTAGCAATCACAGGATCTATCCCTGAATGAACCGATTGATACCAAGCCGCCGTTTGGGAAATACAGGTCTCGAAGGACCAAGTCGGCTTCCAACGTAGTAACCGGATCGCCTTGTCGATCGCAAGCCTCAAATTGGCTGACTCATGCGGCTGACTTAGGATTGACGATTCGATCCAATCTCCTCCTGTATGTCGGATCATCGTCTCAACCAATTCCAAAACAGTGCGTTCGTGATCTCCTTGCGGTCCAAAATTGAATGCTGAACACAAGGATTCGCTGGAACTTGAACTCTCTTCTTCGCGACTCATTTGTGCTGCCAACCAAAGATAACCTGAAAGAGGTTCCAAGACATGTTGCCATGGTCGAGTCGATTTTCCGTTACGAACCACAATCGGATCTCCGGCCAAGACGGCTCGCATGATATCAGGCACAATTCGATCCCTAGCCCAATCTCCACCTCCAAGTACATTTCCGGATCGACCGCTAGCCAAACGCACGAGATGTCCGTGACCAGAGAAGAATGAAGAACGATACGCTGCGACTACCAGCTCAGCACAAGCCTTTGAGGCGCTATAAGGGTCATGTCCTCCGAGTGGATCTTCTTCGCGATAGAAATCTATTGTTTCTTGGTCGCGATAGCATTTATCGGAAGTAACGACAACAACCGCACAGGGCTTTTTGTAGCCGACTAACGCCTGCAAGAGATTCACCGTTCCAACGACGTTAATCTCAAATGTCTCATCAGGTATTTCGTAAGAGCGCCTTACCAAAGGCTGTGCAGCAAGATGAAAAACAAAATCGGGTTCGAACTTGTGAATATGCTTGGACAACAAAACCCCATCCCTGATATCGCCTTGCACCTGGTAGGGGATCCTGTTGTTCAAACCCAGTTGCCCGTACAGCAAATCCTGTGATTGAGGCTCAAGAGAATATCCACAAACCTCGGCACCCAAGCTCAATAGCCAATGAGCAAGCCACCCGCCTTTGAAACCTGTGTGACCAGTGACCAAAACACGTTTAGAAAAATAGGCGTCCTCAAACACGACCGAATCAATCCTTCCAAATTTTCCAAGGTGCTTTGCCGGAATCCCAAAGATTTTGCAATTCGTTGCGATCGCGTAGGGTGTCCATGGCTAACCAGAAACCTCGATGTCGATATGCAGCCAACGCACCTGTTTCTGACAGTTTCTTCAGCGGTTTACGTTCCCAGATCGTCTCGTCTCCTTCCTCGATGAAATCGATCGCCCCAGGTTCCAAGACGAAAAAACCTCCGTTAACCCAAGCATCGTTCACCTCGGACTTCTCCTGAAAATCAGAGATCCGGGAAGGGTCTTTTTTGCTAAACGATAAAGCACCATAACGTCCTGGGGGTTCAACGGCAGTCAAAGTGACCATCGCCCCGCTAGAACGATGAAACTCGATAAGCTTCGTTAAATCAACATCTGCGACACCATCGCCGTAAGTTAAACAGAAAGTTTCGCCTCCCAAAAACCGCTCGATTCTCTTGATGCGTCCACCCGTCATCGTGGCTTCACCGGTATCAACAACAGTAACTCGCCAAGGCTCTGCATGCCTTTGGTGAACCTCGATGGAATTGCTCGCCATATCGAAGGTTACATCGGACATATGCAAGAAGTAATTCGAGAAGTACTCTTTGATCATGTATCCTTTGTATCCTGCACAAATGATGAAATCATGGATTCCAAATGCAGAATAGATCTTCATGATATGCCATAGGATTGGCTTTCCTCCGACCTCGATCATCGGCTTAGGTCTCAGATGCGTCTCCTCAGATATCCTCGTCCCCATCCCACCTGCTAGGATCACAGCTCTCATCTTTGGACGTGCTCCGTTTTGGGATCGCCTTCCTGATCGGTCAAAGATTGCTCTTGAGCCTTTCTCAAGAGCTGATCGATAAGCTTATTCGCAGGATCGATCTTGGCAAGCATTTCCAAATCCGCGATGGCTTGCCCCCACCTGCGGTTCTCGCACAGAAGAATCGCCCGCCCTAGCTTAAACTCCGCACGGCTTGGATAAGCCTGAATCATCGATTCGACCACAGGTTCGAACTGCGTCCATTCCAGATGACGTTTTCGTGAAATCTGAATCAACAGTGACATCATGGACAACGCGACATCCATATCCTTTTCCGACCACTCTGGAGATCGATCCATCCGACGGATTGCCTCGTCTGATTTTCTTTCAATGACGCGTCTCATCCAATCCAATTGGTCCATGAATGGATCTTCAGAGCTTTTCAACGAGCGATCCGATCCTTCAGCCAGTTGCGTTTCTATTTGTTCTTGATCCAAGAGCAAGCTTTCCAGAAGCCAACTCAAATCGGGATGATCAGAACCAAGCCGCACGGCAGATTTTAATATGGCACCTGGGGGCATCGAAGCGTAAGCACCCTTGGGATAGGATTTCGCTGACGCCCATGCCCTTAGCTGACTTGCTACCGCAAGATGCCTTAGCAGCATCTGATCGTGGCTGGGAATTTGCTCCAGGCGACTTAAGACCGAACTTGTGGCCTCCTCTGGCCCGGAAAGAATCATCAAACAACGAAAAAAACCCTCGAATTCATCGATGCGCTGAGCAACGCTCAGATTCGATACGTTTTGCAATCGCGATGAATGTTTCAGAATCACATCTCGAGCGATCTGAATCGCTTTCTCCGGTTCGATGCTAGCCAAGCCTTCGGCCAACCAAGCTTCCGCAGACAATAATCCGCTGGGTTCTTCTTCCGAGGCACGGGACCGTTCGAGATTCATGGCAATCCTTTGAACTCCCGATCCTAGCAACTGGTCCTTGATATCGTGGCTCAAAGGCGGACTTAGGCGGTTTGCCAATTGAATCTCAAGTGTGCCCATCGCAATAGCTGATTCCGCAGCATCTGGCTGATTGCTATTTTGGAGATATCGCTCCAAGAGCCCCTGAATCTGACCGGAATCGTCTCGACAAGACTGCCGTATCCATCGGATTTCTTCCCCAAGAAGCCATCGCTTGGCCCATTGACCATCCGTCCCCTTCAATCTGGACGCTGAGCGTATCGATTCTCTCGCGCGGCTTCGAGTTGCATTCATCAAATGACTCCACTGCTCGTATTCCGGGGAATCCTTTCTGATTTCCTCGGACAGGAGCCGACTAGCTATCGATGAAATCTTCAGATTGACCTCCGCATGGATTCGCCGGTACTTCGGTTCATCTGGATACCGAACCATCAACCTTTGCGAGGCCAACTCGGCTGTTTTGAGATCCTCAAGTCGCCCACCGCTTAGGGCCCTTTGGACCACCGAGTCGTATCGACTGTCTATGGACGGTTCAATGACCCCTTGACTTGTGGCGACCAGCACAACGGTAGTGATTGCCAAAATCAGCGAAGGCAAGCCCCATCTCCAATAGGTTTGGGGTGTCTCAGGAAGGTTTACGGTCTGCGACATAGGCTCAATCGCTTTGAAGGTTTCGTAGCGCGTCGGAGGATTTGCCTTGAACCTGCCGCCTATTGGATATAAATATCTTGCGAAGTTTCGCTAACTGCTCTTGATGGGGTTCAAAGCTGGTATACGCAATCTGCTGAAACTGAAAAGTGATCGGTTCTAGGATAGGGTCTGAAGGACGCTTTCTATTGAACAAAGTCGTCGTCCATCGATTCGCTTTAGATCGATACTCAAAGGATCCTTCGTAAGTGTACGGTTGGCCGTTTTGATCAAAAAGTGAAAAATGCAAAATAGCAATATCCCCAAGATCATTTCGCAGTTTCGTTTCATAGAACGATTCGCCTTGGTCATCGGTAACAAGCTGGCTATTTTCTCTTTGCCAACCAGAGTTGATATAGCACTCCCATAATGGATGCCATCCTCGAAACGGAAAATCCAGACAGACCGTCATGTTGCCGAGTTCCCATTGCAGATCCCAGATCCGAGAATGCTGACCGAGCATGTCATTGCGATCTCGCGACTCGGTATGGAACCCTACCAATCGAGCACCGCCACCGGGAAGCAAATCATTCATACCGGGGAATCTTTCGGAATCCTCTGCCCTTATGCTCGGCAGATCTGGCTTGGAATGGAACTCAGAAACGGCTCGAATGCTTTCCGGAAAAAACAAAAAGAGAACCAAGGGTATTGCCACCCACGGGTAACCGAGACGTAGAAATCCAGGTGACTTCAGGGCAGGGGGGACGTCAGCAGCCACTGCTTCGGAGTGGGGGTTTTTCGATTGCCAATAGGTCGCTTGAAAGTAGTTCAGCAGTTGCACGGAACTCCAGTGAACCCAAGCGGTAAAAACAAAAACCCCCAACCCCAGAATCATGTGGATCGTTCCTTTAGAAAGATCCAAACCAATCCATTCCAAACCAATGACGATCAGATAGATCCGCAGTAGATTCCCTAGGATAGCCCAAATGGGAACCGTCACAACAGTAATCAGAGTTACCCATACTCCAGCCCGACCCAACAATAAAAGCACTCCTGCAACAGCCATCAATGCATATTGGCTATCGACTCCGCTACAAGCCTCCTCGACAAATAGCGGTTTGCTCGAGATCTCGATGACATTACCCCTTCGCACATGAATGATCTGTGTCAAATCCATCAGTCGACTACAACAAATCGAGGAGAGGGATTGCAACCCACCGACAAGTTGTTTGTCCCAGCCAAAGGGAGGGGGCAGTGTGACTAGCAAAAGTCCGGCTATACCCGCCAATCGTAGCGTAGAGATCTGGGGTCGGGCGATCAGCCCCCAAGTAAAAACAAATGCGATTGCGCAAAAATGGGCTAGCCAAGGACTTCCTAAATATAGAGACGCAATCGCTATCAAAACCACTGCGATCCAACACGGAACTCCCCAAACCCGTTCAGTCGACTTTGCGCTGTGTGATCCTGTTGCTTCACTGTTTAGAAAATAGATCGCAGCCAGAATTGCAATCGGAAAGAACTGCAAATGGGGTTTAAGCATCAGGACCCTTGACTGCATGTACAGCAGTGGCGCTAGAGCCAATAGAGGCAGAGCCAAAGCGATCCATGTCCAGCGTGTCACTTGGTCGATGCTAACCTTATCCACGTTCAACTCCAACCGAATCCTGCTGGCGCAATTCCTGAATCTTAAGAGTGATCAAATACTCGTAGAACGCGAGTAGTTTGCAGTAGTGGTAACCCGGAATGCCGTCAAGAAAACCAAGCTTGAACACATACATATAGAAAAATCGCAAAAAGCTTCTAAACGGCATCCGAAACGACAACTCCTTGAGCGCCACGCGCCGAGCTGCTGGATCCTTCCACTGAAAGATGTCTCCCCAAGGAATCGAACGCTGATCGAGACTGCGAATCGATTCGATGGCCTCGTTGGTCGAGTATTGATTGTGTTTATCGATCCAAGAGGAAATTCCCTTTCGGAAACTGAAGTGGTGAAAGTGGCTATCGAGCCTGCCGGAGGTACCTTCTACAACAGCCGTGGGATTGACCAACCGCTCCCATCGAACCGATTCGGGGCGATAGAAACGAAGTACCCAGACCGGATAGATCCCACAGTGCTTGATCCACCGACCCATGAAAAAATTCTTGTATCTCAAACGGTATGCAACGTGAGTCCCTTTGGGATCAGAAGCGATCCGATGAATCTCGGTCCTGAGATCCTCCGGAAGAACCTCATCGGCATCGGAGTAATACACCCAAGGATGTTTATATTGAATCTGCGTTCCGGCCCAATTCAAATGCGACGACCAGTTATCGAATGTTCGATGGATCACCCTGCATCCTGCTTGTTGTGCAATCTCGACGGTTCGATCCGTACTCCCTGAGTCCAAGACGACAATGTCATCGCACCAACGCAGGGACTCCAAGCAGTGGGGAAGGTTGATTTCTTCGTTTTTGGTCAAGATAAGCACGGAGATCATGTTGCCGATTCCACTTTCCTCTGCTTGCGAAACACGGCAGGGTTTCCTGCGACGACAGTCCAAGCTTCTACATCTTTTGTTACCACTGAACAAGCAGCTACGACGGCTCCCTCAGCGATACGAACCCCCGGACTAATAAAGGCCCGTGCGCAGATCCAAGCTCCGTTGTCGATGTAGATCGGTGCGTGCAGCAACTTCATTTGGGGGTGGGAGATATCATGGCTCCCGGTGCACAAGAAAGCTTGCGTGCTTACGGTGCAATGACTGCCGATGACAATCCGATCCACAGAATAGACATGGACCTCTGGTCCGATAGAGCTGTGCTCCCCAACCTCTAAAAAGGCTGGGTCTCGGATTTTGGTCGAAGGATAGATATAGCTTGTCGGACTCAATTTTGCTCCAAAAAGCTGCAATAGAGATCGTCGAAACCAGAAAGCTCTTTGTGGACTCCATAGAAACAAACTTCCTTGGACAATCGCCCATAGAAATCGCCTGAGCTTGGACCTGAATGTTGCTGTATTCTGGTACTTCGACAGATCTAACCCACCAGCCGAGTCGGAATCAAGGAATATATTTTTCATAAATCCGGATCAGTCGCTTTGTGATCGATGGCCAAGCGAACTCTTTTTGCACCCAGTTTCTTCCACTTTGGCCCATCGATTTGAGTTCGTCACTAGATTGCTGCGTTGCCTGTTGCAATGCTCCCTGGATTCCTTCGACGTTGGCAGGCACCCACCAGCCGCATCGATGCTCAAGGAGTCCCTTCCAAGGAGCCTGATCCGTTGTAATCACGGGGAGTTGATGAGCAAGCGCTTCGGCCACGGCTATGCCGAAATTTTCACTGTAGGTGGGTAGAATAAAGAGGTCCGCATCGACAAAGGCTTGGGATTTCGCAATACCATAAACCGGTCTGCAAAACTTCCAAGACGAGGAGAGCCCAAGCTTTGCGACGAGTAACTCCAACTCTGCTTGGTGCCCATGATCATCAGGCCCGATGACCAACATCCGCCATCCTTCGGGCCTTAGTTTTGCCCAAGCCTCTGCGAGCATGGGCAAACCTTTCTTGGGGTGGATGCGGCTCAAAAACAATGCGGTTTTTTCTTCGCTACTTTTAGATCTTGCAGGTAGCGATTCCGGATATTCGATCCCGTTGGGAAGAACCTCAACAGGATTTTTAAGCCCGAGTTTGCGAAACTGCTCGGCTTCACTTGGAGCTGTCGCTAAAAGAAACTTCGCTTTGCGAAGATCCGTACCTTGATACAACCACCAAGCCAATCTTTTTTTCCACTTGCGTTGGGTCAGCGCCCAAGGCTCAAGCATACCGTGTGGACTAATCGCATAAGGCAAGCGGTGTCGTGCTGCGTACTTAACACAACGATGCAGGAACGGTTCCCAAATACCGTGAATGTGAATCGCGGAAACACTCTCGCGAGGAACGACTTCGAAAAGCCTCTGAAACGATGGAAAACTCCTCGCACAAATCGGTGCATAGAGCGTCTTATCGTCGTGATGGTCCGGGCACAGCAAGTATCCTTCGAGACCTTCAACCCTTTGATGATCTAGCAGTTGCGTCACCGACAAAGAAGGGCCGCCGTGATCCAATCGCGTCGAAGAAACAACATGAACAATCGAACTGTTATTTTTCATCGGCTTCACAAAAACACAGTGAGTTTACCAGGAAACTAACTTCGCATCATCAGCAAACGCTCCGAGAGTGTCGCGGCGCGCTGCTCCCAGATTTGTTCGCTGAGATCATAGGGCACATCGGGCCGCCTTGGACTACTCATGATACGATGCAAAGCATCTGCGATCGCCTCGGCTGTTGGCTCGACGTAAAGAGCATGATCTCCGAGAATCGAACGAACTTCACCTACATCCGAAGTGATAACCGGACGACCTGATTGTGCGAACTGATAACACTTAAATGGACATCTAGCTAGATTCAGGGGTTTGTTGCGTATCGGAAAAACCAAGCAATGGGCGGAGGTCAACTCGGCGAGCATCGAGTCCCAGTCGAGATAGCCAGGGAATTCAAATTGCTTTAAACCTAGTTGGCTTGCTCGCTCCCGACAAGCTTCTAACTGAGCACCGGCACCTACCCAACGGATCGGATGCTCTATCCCGCGTTGCTTGAGTACACCTGCAGCTTCGATGAGTAAATCGTGATCCCAATCGGGATGCAATGAGCCCATGCCTACTGCGAGCGGAGGGACCGCGCCATCGTGTGTTCTTGGAAAAACTCGTGGAAGACAAGCGTAGGGCAAGTAGAGGGCCGAGTGTCGGTATTGCTCCCTAATGTAGTCTGCAAGCCAGCGACTAGCGCATACAACGAGGCTAGCCCGCTTGAGCAACCAACGGTCGCGAGCTCTTTTGTACCAACGCAATGTGGGCCTTTTTTCGATAAAAGTAGTCCAGTCTTCCCAATCGAAAACAAAGCGAACCTTCGGAAACGCGATCGCCAAGAGCACGGCCTTCTCACGTGGATTGAGCATATGGACAAATTCAGGTTGTACCTCTCTGAAAATCTTACCGATGCTCGATCGGATTCGCGTCGGATTGGAATCGAAAAAAATAGGCCCGACCAACTCCGCTTCTTGGCACTGGCGATTGGCAGGGGACTGAGGAACAGCCAACTGGGCATCCCAACCCAATTGACGCAGGCATCGCGTTAGATTGAATGCTCTGAGGCAACCGGTTTTACCCAACTCCCCAAAACCGATAAAGAGTATTTTCGGATTCCGAGTCATCGATTCGAGTCGGCTCTGCGCTGCGTCCAATAAGCCTCTGCGAAAACTAGAAAGGCCATGTGCAGTGGCCAAGAGAATCTCGCAAAAGAATTCGGTGAAAACATCACATGCCATGAAAAATAGGGCAGGTAAACAACGACCAAGGCGATCATCGACAATGGTGCTCCGAGCAATAAGCGATTGGCCAAATAGAAGGTTCGGTAAATCACATACGCCCAGAATGCAAAGCCTGCAAAACCACCAAACACCCAAGCGCCAAGCAAGACCGAGTGTACGGGCAGGATGTCTTGGAAGATCTTTCTGGGTGCTTGTGCGCCATAGATCTCACGCATTTTCAAAAGATACAAACGTCGCAAATGCCCGGGATTTGCCCAAGATCCATGTCCAAGCAGCGGTTTTTCATAGATCGCATCCAATGCGATCAAGGACTCATTTCTCGCCAAAAGCAAAACCTCGATCGGATTGTAAGGGTTCTTAGCTAAGTCGATCTGCGTTTTGGCCGATTTGCCCAACACCCCCGCTTGGGCATAATTCACATACAGAAAATACATCGGTATGAGCAAAATCCCCGACAGGATGAATCCCTTGCGCATCGCACCCCGCAAATTCGAATTCGATTTGCTCAACTGAATCCAAAGATAAAAAAGGAACAGAGTGCTGATCAAGACCATCAGCCCGTCGGATCGCCCACCATAAATATTCGCTAAAACGGCATACGCGATCCCGATGGGAAATAAAAACCAGGGGTGTTTTCGAAAGAGCAAAAAGGCCAAGATCGCAAAGGTCGGATGCGCCCAACCCGACACGTAGAAATCCCACAGATTCTCCACGTAGCTCTGATTCCCCCTGTCAAATCGGTAAATCAAGCTCGCGCTGAGCACCCCGCCCGCAATGGCTCCGAGCAGGGCACCGAGGTGATTGCGATAATCGCGCGAATACAACCCACAAAAAAACACGAACGTGGTCATCGTCAAAACGATACTACCCAGTCCTCGAAGATTATTTTTCATCGTCGAGCCATTGTAAATATCGCTCAAAAGTTGTGAGCAAAACCAAAGCGCAGCTAAGCTGATCAAAAAGAGAACCTCTCGGCTCCGCAACGCCTTGAGAATATGTTTGATATAGAACGGATAGAGCCCAAGTACCAAAATCTCTCCAAGCCGAAAAGTACCGATGAGCGTAATGGGGATGACCATCGAAATCGCGACAAACATAGGCACTAAGTTCGAAAGCCAGAAAATCAGCCTCGCTCCTTCATGCTTACCCCACACCGACTGCCTATCGGGTCGATCAGCTACAGTTCCGGGGAAATCCGAAGGATACCCACGAGCAACAGTGGTTTGCACCCAGGACATTAGCTTTTCTCCCCGAATAATTTCGGATCGCTATACCAGGAAAGCCCAAAGAGCCGGCGAATCCCATACTCCATTGCAAGACTTATGCGCACGTTGCCTCCCATTTTACTTTGAATGTACTGGTAGACCGAGAGGCAATCGACATTCTTGCGACTCTTGAGCCATAGCATCGAACGATAACGCTCAATGGCCTCATGCCAATAATTCTCGACAAAATACCATCGAACCCATTCCCGAGCCAGGTTCAGATTCGAGCTTGTCAATGTTATCGAACCCTCGTGGGCATGCATCACAACCATTCGCTCATCGACACAGCGTATCCAAGGATAGTTTCTTGCTACCAACAAGAATATCAACTGGTCGGGGCCAGCGCCATGTGCCGAGAAATCGATTCCAAAAGGATTTGGGATTTGTTCGACGATGCTATCGACTAGCTCGCTCCTGCGAAAAACACCACTCAGTGGAGAGGTCAACTGTATCCCCTTGGGATTGAGAAAAATCGCCGAATCCATGAACTCTCCGACAGCGATCCTGGTTTGCCTTTGAAAACTCGACGCTTCGACGACTCCTGTCGCGTCCCTCAAAGTATGCCCCACCAATACGAAAGCCGTTTGATCATCAAATTGACCAAGAGCTGACTTAAGAAAACCAGGCTCGAGAGCATCGTCGGAAAAAAGCAAGTGGCAGTATTGGCCCTCGGACGCTTGTACACCCAAAAGCCAGTTTCTAACCGGTCCAACATTCTCCTTATTCCGGATTGCTTTAATTCGACGATCCTCGGAAACATACCGCTGGAGGATCTCCCAAGTCCCATCCGTGCTGCAGTTGTCTATCAGCACAATCTGATGACCATCGATATCTTGCAACTGGGCAGACTCGATCGCTCTGCAAACAAGCTCCCGACGGTTATATACCGGTATGACTGTGCTGACCCTCATGCAGCCTGCGCGCAAATCTTTCGAGAATCCAACCAAGCAAAAGGAGCAACCAACGCGAAAAAAGACAAAGAAACGGTACTTGCAATCAGCACCCCTGCGATGCCTATGCTACTGAAACCACAAAGATAAATCGCCAACGGAATATTCAAACAACACGCGACCATCGAACATATCATCTGCTCGCGCGTGCGACCTATCCCATTGAGAAGATTAACGTAAGAATTACCCCATAGAATCACCCAGGTATAGATGACCATCGTACATCGCGTCAGAGGCGTCAGGGTGATACTCGAATCAATCCATGCATGAACAAAAGGATTGATACCAAGCCCTATCAATACCGAAAGGATGGCAAAGGGTATCGTCAGACTCGTCACGATCCGCCATAACTTGTCGAGCATCGCCAAGTCACGTCGGGCCCAAGCCGATCCAGATAACGCCCAAATCGGCCCGATGCACATCGAGTACCCAGTGGTTACCAAAGCCGACAACCTGAGCATGATGTCAAACTCTGCAACAGCCGCCGAATCAAAAACCTGCAAAACAATCCAACGATCCATCATGAAAATAACGATGTAGGTAACCTCGATCATCAAAAAAGGAATACCAATCGATACCACATCCCGAAAGGAACCCCATGTCGCATCACCCCATACAGGTCGCAACTCCGGAAACCTCTTGAAAAGATAGCCAGCTTGAAACATATAGGCGATTGCAAGCATCAATAGATTGACAAACGCAAGGGTCGGTAAGTCCAGGCCAATACCCAACCTGGTCGAAATCCAAATCCCAACAAAGAGCCCCAAGGAACTCATAAACCCAACCAAAGATGTCGCACTGTTCCAGTGCTTGGCATACAAGATTGCATTCGTCACCCCAAGAATCTGATTGAACGACAAGGCCAAGAATGAAAAGAATATCCCCCAGGCCAACTCCCTGTCGCCAGCAGCGCTCTTGAACCAGCGAGCCAACGGCAACTCACCAAAAATCAACACCACAGCCAAACAAACAGAAATGCCGCCCCAGAGAATCAATTGCCCGAAAAAGGTCGAGGAGATGTATCGCCTCGCAATGTCGGTCCTGTCCTGACTCAGCGACTCGATGACCTTGTTGCGAACTCCCTTCCCCAAACCAAACTCCAAAATCATCACCCACACGACTAAGGATTGCATGGCAACCCATACCCCATACTCTCCCTTACCAAGCGCTTTGACCAACAGCGGCAGCATGAGAAACTGAAGCAAAAACGAAGCCAACTTCAAAACCGTCGATAATCCAATGTTCCTGGCCAAAATCGACCCAATCAAAATCTCACCCCGCTCAAAGCTTCGCCATCGTCGGTGACCTTCTCGATCATCGATTTTCCTTATACTGACACTCAATTCCCTGTCGATACTCTAGGTTACCGTTATGGTCGGTAAAGAAGCTCTAAACAGTTTTGTCAGATCAGACAGAAAAGCCCACCAAAGACCGATCAAGGCGATGCAGAATACCCAAATCATCGATTAGCCACTTGGAGGCTACGCTAGCAATTCGCGAATCACGTGGCCATGAACATCCGTGAGCCGACGGTCGATTCCGTTGTGCCGAACCGTCAATTGGGTATGGTCGATCCCTAGAACATGCAGGATCGTCGCGTGGATGTCATAAACCTGGGTCGGGTTTTCTCGGTCTAGGGGTTTATACCCGAACGGATCGCTTGGCCCATGGCTAACCCCGCCTCGAATTCCTCCGCCACAGAGCCAGTTGGTGAAGCAATAAGGATTGTGATCTCTTCCTTTACCACCTTGGGAACTGGGCATTCTTCCGAATTCGGTAGTCCATAGGACTATGGTATCCTCGAGCATCCCTCGTTGCTTGAGATCCTGGATCAATGCTGCCGCACCGCGTGCCATGCCGGTAGCGAGCGGTCCGTGATCGCGTTGAATGTCTTCGTGCGAATCCCAATTCCGTCTTGGAAATCCATTGTCGTTACCTGACCATATCTGAACGAATCGGACACCCCGTTCGAGCATCCTACGGGCAGCAAGGCACTTGCGGGAAAAATGGACGGTCTCTTCGATCGGGTTGATTTCTTTATCGAACGACGCGGGGATTTGATCCAACCCATAGAGCTTCAGGATGTGCTCGGGTTCTTGGGAAAAATCCAATGCCTCTGGCGCTGCCAATTGCATTCGAGCGGCCAACTCATAACTCCGGATCCTCGATTCGAGCCGTTGGTCGCCTTGCCGTTGTTGGGCATGTTGGCGATTGAGAGATGCCAACAAGTTCTGCCCTGCCGTTTCGCTCGCTTGATTGATGTAACTTCCAGACTTGTGCGGACGCAAATCTGCTATGGGATTCTCTGAACCTGGGTAGATGACCGTTCCGCTGTGCTGTGCTGGCAAGAAAGCAGAATCCCAATTTTTGGTTCCGTTGCTTGCTAAGCCTCGATGGTCTGGAAAGACAACAAATGTTGGTAGATTGTCGTTCATGCTCCCTAGTCCATAGCTGACCCAAGAACCCATGCCGGGGAACCCAGGCAATTGAAAGCCTGTCGCTTGAAGCAGTGTCGCTTGACTATGAACTCCAGTTTTGCCGACCACATTGTGAACGAAGGCCATTTGGTCGACGACTTTTCCTAACTCTGCTACCGGCTCTGAGAGCAACTTTCCACTCTGCCCATAAGGCTTAAAATCCCAAATGGGTTTGAGCCAAGGACCAAGCCCATTTTGGAAGGCTTCTACGGGCTCACCAAAGTCGCTATTCTGGCCATGGCGTTTGACCAATTCGGGTTTGTAGTCGAACAAATCGATGTGACTTGCGGCCCCAGCCATGAACAACTGCACGACTCGCTTTGCTTTGGGCGAATGATGCAATGAACCTAAACTACCTCGCTCAGCACTCGGCTTCTCCGAACCCAAGGTTAACTCCGCCTGAAGCATCGCTCCTAGGGCAAGCCCCCCAAATCCGTGTCCCAAGGACTCTAGCATGCAGCGTCGAGACAATGACTCTAACTCGATTGTTTTGCCGTGATGAAGCATCGCATGAACTTTTCGGCGACGAGTGATGTCAGAAATACGTGATAAAGCCTAGGGGCAATGATAAGCCAAACAGGCGCACTCCTCCACTGGTGTTCCCAACACGGCTTAGTCATACGGCTGTAAAAAACGCTATTTTTACGTGTTAAATCATTCGGGTTTCCAACCGATGGCACAAGGGAATTGTGCCATCGCAGGCAGTCTTTGCTCCAATCGTCGAAGACTTTTCGCGATATTCACTCGATTCTAAGAATCGATGTTAGCTGTTTCTTGGGATCCACAGAACGCCTTGACCGACTCGAAGGCCGCTCCGATAATCTCTGCTTCTGTTGACTAAACCCCTGTTCCTTTAGCACCTGCTGAGTATCACTCGATGAAAATCCACGAGTATCAAGCGAAAGAACTCTTTCGCGCTTTCCAAGTCCCTATCCTTCAAGGCTTCGTGGCTCGGTCTCCAGAAGAGGCCCAAGCCGCTTACGACAAACTCGGTGGCACGCTGGCGGTGATCAAAGCCCAACTGCATGCCGGTGGTCGTGGTAAAGGCACCTTCATCGAGGTTCCTACGCAGCGCGGCGTTCAATTGGTTCGAAGCGGACAAGAAGCCGCTGCGGCTGCCAAGAATATGATCGGCAATCGACTCGTTACGGTTCAAACCGGAGCAGCAGGCTCGCCGGTCAACCAAGTCTTCCTAGAACAAGGTTGCGATATTGCTCGCGAACTCTATGCTGCGGTCGTGCTCGATCGCGCCGAGAAATTGCCACTGCTAATGGTGTCGAGCGAAGGTGGCGTCGAGATCGAAAAAGTAGCCGAGGAAACCCCCGAAAAAATCCTTCGCGAACACTTCGATCCTGCCCATGGTCTAATGCCCTTCCAAGTTCGAAAACTGTGCAAGAAACTCAACATCTCGGGCAACGCTGCCAAGAGTGCCGACCTGTTCTTCCGCAAGCTTTGCGAAGTCTTCGTCAAACTCGATTGCTCGATGGCTGAAATCAATCCTCTGGTCATCACCAAAGACGACAAAATGATCGCTTTGGATGCCAAGATCACTTTCGATGACAACGCGATGTACCGCCATCCAGACGTGAAAGAACTTCGCGATGTTGCCGAAGAAGAACCAGCCGAACTTCGAGCATCCAACAGCGGCCTGAGCTTCGTGAAGCTCGAAGGCAACATCGGCTGCCTGGTCAACGGTGCGGGGCTTGCGATGGCCACCATGGACATCATCAAGTACCACGGTGGTGCTCCAGCGAACTTCCTAGACGTCGGGGGCGGGGCTAATACCCAACAAGTCACCGAGGCTTTCCGAATCATTCTCTCGGATCCGAACGTCAAAGCCATCCTCGTGAACATCTTCGGCGGTATCGCCCGTTGCACGACGATCGCACAAGCTATCATCGATGCCTCGAAGGAAGTGGGCTTCAAGGTTCCATTGGTTGTCCGACTCGAAGGAACCGAAGTCGAAGAGGGCAAAAAGATGCTTCGCGAAAGCGGGCTTGCGATTATCTCGGCAGACGATCTGACAGATGCGGCCAAAAAGGTCGTCGCCTCCGTCGGCAAATAACCCAATCAGCAACACTATCATAGCCAATAAGCGAATCACAAAGACATGAGTATTCTCGTTAACAAAAACACCCGGGTGATCTGCCAAGGGATCACGGGCAAATCCGGAGCCTTTCATACCAAAGGCTGCAAAGAGTATGGCACCAAAATGGTCGGTGGTGTAACACCTGGCAAGTCCGGTGAAACCGTCGAAGGCTTGCCCGTTTTCGACACAGTCGAAGAAGCTGTCAAGCAAACCGGGGCCAATGCAACAATGATCTTTGTCCCACCCCCATTCACAGCAGATGCGATCCTCGAAGCCGTCGATGCGGGGATAGAAGTCATCTGCGCGATCACCGAAGGTGTTCCTGTACTCGATATGGTCCACGTCTACGATGTGGTCAAAAGGAGCAAGTCGGTGCTTATCGGCCCAAACTGCCCAGGTGTGATCACTCCCGGCGAGTGCAAGATCGGGATCATGCCAGGATATATCCACCAACCCGGTAAGGTCGGGATCATGTCCCGCAGCGGCACGCTGACTTACGAAGCCGTTTGGCAAACGACCAACTTGAAGCTCGGTCAATCCAGTTGCATCGGTCTTGGGGGCGACCCAATCGTCGGCACTTCCTACATCGAACTCTTCGAACGATTCGAAAAAGATCCACAAACCGAAGTTATCCTCATGATCGGAGAGATCGGTGGTGATGCCGAGGAGAAGGCTGCCGAGTACGTCAAGAATCACGTGACCAAACCGGTTGCGGCATTCATCGCTGGACGCACCGCTCCTCCAGGCAAGCGCATGGGACATGCCGGTGCGATCATCACCGGTGGCAAGGGAACGGCAGCCGAAAAAGTCAAAGCCCTCGAAGAAGCTGGAATTGTGGTAGCACCCTCGCCAGCCGAAATGGGAGCAGCGGTTGCCGAAGCTCTCCGCCGCCGAAAGTAGGATAAACTCTATCGAGACACAATTGCGATGAACGACAACCAAGACCGGTTTCGCCGGCAGATCGCCTTCAAACCGGTTGGTGTCGATGGCCAGCGTATGCTTGCTAACGCTCGTGTTGCCGTCGTCGGGTTGGGCGCACTTGGGTCGACTATCGCCGAGCGATTGACCCGCTGCGGTGTGGGCTACTTGCGCCTGATCGATCGCGATTGGGTCGAACTCGATAACTTGCCCAGACAAGCGCTCTATACGCTAAACGACGCCGAGTACCACTCGACAAAGGCGATAGCCGCTGCAAGTCACCTCTCGGCAATCGACCCTACAACCAAACTGGATCCGATCGTCGCGGATGTGACGCACAAGAACATTCGCAAGATGCTAGAAGGCATCGATATCGTCGTCGATGGTACTGACAACTTCGAAGTCCGATATCTGATCAATGACGCTTGTGTCGCATTAGGATTGCCTTGGGTGCACGGAGGGATCGTCGGGGCCGCAGGCCAAGCGATGCTCATCGAACCAGACCATACGGCCTGCTTCCGATGCCTGTTGCCCGAAGCCCCCCCAGCAACTGCCGCCGGCTCGTGCGATACCGTTGGGGTCATCGGCCCGGCCGTCGGTGTGATCGCAAGTTGGCAATCGCTCTTGGCCCTGCAGTGGATTGTCGAGCGAAAGGATCAGGATGGGTCGAAGCGTCCCAGCACGCTTACTGTCTTTGACCTTTGGCTGGGAGATGTCCGCAAAATCCAGCTTCATCGAGTCCCGAACTGTCCATGTTGCCATCAGAAACAATTCCCGTTCTTAGAGGGTAAACACAGCACCGATGCCCAGGTCATGTGCGGTAAGAACGCAGTGCAGGTGCAGGTACCCTCTGGAATCCGGGTTCAATTGCAAGATCTTGCTCGAAAACTTCGGGGAGAAGGGGACGTCGTTGAAACTCCGTTTTTGGTGCGATTTTCCAAAGATAACTGCACACTAACGGTTTTTGCCGATGGCCGCGCGATGGTTCACGGAACCGAAGATCCGGCAGTTGCGAGGAAAATTTATCAGCGATGGGTCGGCGGATAACAATATTTTTGCTATGCTAATGGCAGGAATGCGCGCATTATCGCCGTTTTCCAAAAAAGCCTTAAATCCTCCCACTAACCCAAGCGAGCCGACCATGAGGTACGCATTCCGTCTTGCCGAACTGCTGGGGCATACGCCCGACCGCAAGAAACGGCCCGGAACGATCAAGGCGATAGTTGAATACACCGGATTGGATCGACATCAAGTCGCGGCCCTGTTGAAAAACGAGGCCAAGTACATTCCACTCGATGCTCTCTCGCGACTTTGCGATTATTTGATCGAGCATGGCCATGCGCGGGCCGACGAACTACCCGGGGCCTTGTTCGCCGTTACGCCTGAGAATTTTTGGGAACTCTTGGCCCGAAGATCTCGCTTAGAAATCTGCGTCGGCGTTCGAAAGCCCCCCGAAGACGACAGTGCAGACACTGCCTGGATCGTCGCTTCGGACAACGTTCTGGCAGGTGAAGTCCTCAACGGTGTATCCACCTTGGGCGGAACGGCCAAAGCGATGAAGAGGACATCAGGCAAGGATATTCCACACATCGAGCATCTGCGTCAGACATTGGTCTGGAGTCCTGGAACGATGAGCGCCGAGCAGGTGCAAGCTCGATCTCGCGATGTGTACGAGGAGTTTGGAGAGGTCGCCGGGGACAAGGCGATCGTGTGCTTGGGAAGCGTTAAAAGCAATCCAACAGTCGAATTGGTTTTAGGGGAAGCTTTTGGATGCGATCCGTTTGTTTCCCAAGACAGTGTCGCCAAGGCTGAGGATCGATCGCTCCCATTTTTCTTGCGATATCGAGATCGGGATCCCCATCCGCCGGCTTGTTCGGCAGGACTTCAGTTAAGCAAATCTCAAAAAGTCACGGAAGCCGGACTGTACTACGAGCAAGCCGATGGGACTTGGACGTTTGCTGGTGGCAACAGCGCTAGCCGCGACGCAGCTTTGGTGTTCTACATTTTCCGCGAATCCCTTGGCCGACTCGATATGGTGCTTAGCGGATTTTCTGGTCGAGCGACTCGGTTGCTGGCAAGAACCCTGGCCCATCGCGCCGAGGACTTCTGGCCACCGGTGTATCATCACAACTACCTCCAGGTAGGTGCCTACATTGTCACTTACGAACCGACCGAGTCGGTGGAGGAATCGAGTGATATTCTCTCGACGGATCTGATGTCCAATGCGACTGTGATACCTCTTCCAGCAGAAGCGATCGCACGGCGACTGGGAAAAGCAAACCCCTAACACTTCCTTCGTGGCAACTGCTTTGGAATACCCTATCTCCACCGAAAACCAAATCGACTTGAGCGTCCAACTCGGACGCCTGAGACTCAAGAACCCAGTGATGGTCGCTTCGGGTACCTTTGGATACGCAAAGGAGATGGCCCAGATCGTCGATCTTTGCTCGCTAGGCGGTATCCTACCCAAGACGATCACTCGCGATTCACGCCCGGGGAATGCTCCTTGGCGGACAGTCGAAGTCTCTGCAGGCCTACTGAATGCCATCGGATTGGACAACGATGGGATCGATTATTTCATCGACAATCATTGGCCTTATTTGCAGTCCATCGGAGCTGACATTGTCGTTAGTATTGCCGGCAAATCGCATGAAGACTTCGTTTATCTGGCGCAGAGACTCTCGCACCTGGGCCTATTTGCTCTAGAACTCAACGTTTCTTGTCCCAACGTCTCAGGCGGGATCGATTTTGGAACCGATCCACAAGCCTGTTACAAGGTGGTCTCTGGAGTTCGTGCAGTGATCGATTGTCCGATCTTGACCAAGCTGACCCCAAACGTCACAAGCATCGCCATGATCGCCAAGGCGGCTTATGAAGCAGGAACCGACGCAGTGACCTGCATCAATACGGTCCTAGGGATGTCCATCGATTGGCGTCGACGTAAGCCTATGCTTGCCAACACCGTCGGGGGGGTCAGTGGTCCAGCGATTAAGCCCATTGCGCTAAGGTGTGTCCATCAAGTCGCATCGAGTGTCCCTGTACCGATCGTTGGCGTCGGTGGGATCGCCACAATCGATGATCTTATGGAGTTCATCGTCGCCGGAGCCAGTGCGATCCAAATCGGAACAGCCAACTACTACGATCCGCTGGTAAGCACTCGATTGATCGAGCAGTTGCCAAGCGCGGTGCGGGAACTCGGTTACCGCAGCATTCGAGAATGCGTAAGAACCTTACAGCTACCGAACCAAGCCTCTAGTCAGGCAAAATCAACGGGCTCAAAATGACCCAAGCGTCGATTTTTTGAATGAATTAGAACCTTATCATTTAGATTTCAAACAGGTTGTCGATGAGAGTATTGAGCGGGATACAACCCACCGGACGTTTCCACTGGGGCAATTATTTCGGGGCGATCAAGCAGTACATCGAGCTACAGCATGAGCATGATGGATTCTATTTTATCGCCGACTTGCATGCATTGACGACGATCCGAAATCCCGACGAGCTCAGAGCCAATGTCAAAGATGCTGCGTTGGACTTGCTGGCCTTGGGCTTGAACCCGGAAAAAGCAACACTGTTTGTTCAGTCGCATATACCAGAGGTGTCCGAGTTGTACTGGATCCTCATGACCGGTGCCCCGCTGGGATTGCTCGAACGATGCGTCGCCTTTAAGGATAAAGAGGCGCGTGGGATCAAAGCCGATGCGGGTCTGTTTACTTATCCAGTTCTCATGGCAGCCGATATTCTGGCTTATGACTCTCAATGCGTACCAGTCGGTGAAGACCAGAACCAGCACATCGAAGTATGCCGCGATCTGGCTCGCAGCTTCAACGCTCAATACGGCGAAACCTTTGTCATGCCCACGGCGAGAATCGTCAAGGATACAGCCAAGGTACCGGGTACCGATGGTCAGAAGATGAGCAAGAGTTACGGCAACACGTTGGGTTTGTTCGAGGACGCCAAAGAGTTGCGCAAGAAGATCATGCGGATCAGTACGGATTCACGTCCGATGGCCGATCCCAAGGATCCCGATACAGACCATCTGTATCAGCTCTATGCACTCTTTGCGAACTCCGAGCAACGCCAGGAGGTAAGAGAGATCTATCTCAAGGGCGGCTTTGGATACGGGGACATCAAGAAGCGTTTGGCCGATGTGGCTGACGAATTCCTCAACCCACTTCGAGCTCGGAGAGCGGAACTTGCAAGCGATGACGCTTACGTGTCTGGAGCTCTAGAGCAAGGTGCACAGCGGGCCAGACAGGTTGCTCGCGAAGTCCTCCATCGAGTCCAAAAGGCGTGCGGTTTGAAATAAACTTCATCGATCCAACAACAGAGCCAGATTGAATCTCATCGCTACTCGTACTCGAAAACGCTTGAATCGATTCAGGGCGATCAGCTTTCCAAGGAAGCTGGAACCCCAATTCCTGAAGAACCAGAAAACCTAGCGTTGAAAGGGCTCTCAAGAAAAGTAGCTCAACAGCTCGCGACGATAAGCGGCTTCGTGCTTAGGAAAGATCGATTCAAAAACATCGGTGCTTGTCGCTCCGTGCTGAAAGCGACGTTTAGGGAACACCTGCAATTCCTTACCCGTAACCTGCTTGACTCCACTTGCAACGATTTGGCCCTTGAGCTGATACAACCGATCGTGATCCCAATCGGTCAAATCGATGAATGGAATCCCTTCTGCGATCTCAATGACACTAGGCAATGCAAATGGACTAAAACCTACGAATCCAAACTGCTTGGCAGGCGCCCAAGTCCTCACATGACCCCGGCTTTGCCCACCTGTGTAAACCAATGAATGCTTGATCGCATGCACTCCCCAGCCTTCCTGGTAGAGCATCAAATTGTTGAACACACTCCGAATCGTCAGCTCTGGATTCTCCTCGATCGGGTAATCCTTGAGATTCTCATCACCTCCGTCCCCATCGACCAGATATTTCCAATCGGAGTAACGGTCCCGAATCGCCTCGCATAACGCTAGCCCCATCGTTGCGGCTTGGATATCCAAAGGCTTGTAATCCTCAGTGATCCTCACCGCACGCCGCCAATCGAGTTTGTCGGATGAAACCTCTAAAACCTCAAGCAGCATCTGCAGCCCGCACTCCTTCAAGAATCCATGTGCCTGCTGGGCATCATCAGCAGATCCGTCGACTGAAAGCGTGAAGGCCTTAAGCCGCTGTGGGGCTTGTCCCCTTCGCAGTATCAAGTGGTGGAGGACCAGTAAAACTGCCCCGCTGTCGATCCCACCAGAAAACATCACACCAATCGGAGCATCAGGCCCGATTCGATCAAGCCACAGATCGCATTCGGCGGCAAGCTGCCCGATGTACTTTGCACCGATACTCTCGAGGTCATTGGACCATCGATTGCGCTGGGGTGTGAAGTATCGGGTGTACACCGGATTTGGATCCGGGCATCCGATGAGTTCAAGCTCTAGGACATAGTGGGCCGGCACCATGCGGGTATACGACGGATGAAATTGATCGTCGAGCCCAAGTTCGCTGAGCTTCTGTTTGATCTGATGCATTTGCTCTGCGACGATTAAGCAAGGACCGTCAGCTTTCTTAGCCAAAAAGTACCGCATCGGACGCCCGATCGATCGTGCCATCCGCACCGTTTTCCCCTGCGCAACGCAGATCGCAAACTGTCCATCGATCTGAGCGACTTGCTTGGCATCGCCGCTGAGCACCCGCTGCTGGGCTTGATCAAACTCCATATTCAGAAGAATATTGGCGTTAGGATCCATTAGGTTTTCGATGCGGGAAATGTATTCGTGGTGCGTCATCGCTTGGTTTTTTTCACAGGAGAGGTAATGATAGACAACCGCAGATTTTAAACCTGTGAATATACACCAAATTCACCGCAAACGGAACTCGTGAGGCGCTTGCTGCAATGTCGAATGGATTTTCAAAAATCAGCAAACCTCTGGCCCTTTCCCTTCTTGCCCTTTGCGATGGAGACGATATCTGGTCGTGCGATTACTGCCGTTCGCAACGGGTTCCCGAGGACTGGATCGCCAAGTTGAGGGATGTCTTTGAAAGCGATTTTTCAGACCACGCCAGCACGATCTACGAGGACGGCAAGCGTCTTTCTCAGTACGAAGGTGTCCGTTCGGTAGACATCGCCGTTTGCGTCGCACAGAGCCTGGGAATCCGAGTTGACCCATGGGTGCTAAGCAACAACCATCGCGCCTTGATCGTCGCTTGGATCAAGGAACGAATCGAGGAATAACAAACCGTAGGCTTGGGTGGATTGATCGAAGATCAAACTTCTTTATAACCGCTCGCGTGCCCGTAACACAGCTCTCTAAGGCCGTGCTCGAGTGGTACGTTTAGCACTAGCATTGCCCTCTGAGGCCGTGCTCTAAGGGTTTGTTCAGTACGTAGCATGGCCCTCTGAGGCCGTGCTCGAAGGGTTTGTTCAGTACGTAGCATAGCCCTCTGAGGCCGTGCTCGAGTAGTATGTTTAGTACGTAGCATGGCCCTCTGAGGCCGTGCTCGAAGGGTATGTTTAGTACGTAGCATGGCCCTCTGAGGCCGTGCTCTAAGGGTTTGTTCAGTACGTAGCATGGCCCTCTGAGGCCGTGCTCGAAGGGTATGTTTAGTACGGTCACGGGCCACAGGCCCATGATACGCGCAGAGCCAAGCGGTACTCGCATGTGAAAAAGTAGCCAATCGAATGACTCTACCTGCGTAACAAGAGATTGGATCACTCGCACTGTATTAAATCCTCGATTGCAACATATCAAGCTGATCTTCCGTCAGTTTACTCTCTCCTGCATCGGTGGCCTTTGGCAGCAGCTTGATTGCCAGTAAGCGATCTCGCTCGCAGTCCCCTTCTCGTCCTTCGAGTTTCGCAAGAGCCGCTTGCGCCAACAGTCTGCGAGATTTCTCGACCATCCCGCCTTGACTCGCCTGCAGATGCTTTTCAACGGCTTGCTTGTCCCCTGCCAGCCACGCACAGATAGCAAGCTCAACATGAACGGATTGCTTAAAGCCCGACGGAAACGCATCGACACTCTCCTCCAGCAATTTTCCATATTTCGCGATGTCATCATCGTGCTGGCGATCCATCGCATGGGCAAGTAGATACATCAAGCCTCCAGCACGAAGTAGCGATTCTTCGCAATCGATCTTAGCCAAGTTCTCGATCGCGGACGAATCCCAGTCACGAGGCCGAACGCCGTCTAAACTTTGCGCGAAGATCTGCAAGAGAGTGCCTCGGTCGATCACCGCGCTGCCCCCCTTAACCACATCAATGAACTGCAACCCATCGCTCATAAAGCCACCCACTCGCACAGGTATGAGTGTGACTAGAAAGACTCCGAGCGAAGTGGCGGCAATGAAGATGCAATACGCAGCAATACGGGGATCCGATGCCGATGCGATGACGATGGCCAGAATCGCAAGCAACAGGCTGGCGGCCGGCCCCCCAGCAATCAGCACCAGTAACTGTTGACGGAGCGAGGCTCCATGTTTGGTTGGTAGGGTCGCGGCAAGGCCGCCCATGAGTGCCAGGTTGGTATTCCATTCGAACCGTATACCAGATGCCGAAGCGTGCCAACCAAACGGTCCGACGATCAACATCAGCAGCCGCATCCCCTGCGAAAGACCGCTCAAAACATGTCCAATTTCGTGCGTGCCCAGGACGATCAGAATCAAAACGGGAATCGCTAAAACGTCCCATGCCGTCAGAATTTCGTTAGCCTTCGAGAGCTGCTGGACCAATTGATTTCCTTCCAGCCCCGATTCAGTAAGCTGATTCACGTTCCGCTTTATCCAAACTGCAAGGAACGCCCCGATCAGGCCACCAAAAAGCAATCCAGCCCAAAGCTCCCATCCTGCGCTCTTGGACGCGTCCTTTGATTTCTTGTCCACGAGTTCAACCTTTAATCGAAAAGCCAATAAGATTGCACAGAATTGCTAGTATAGATTTGTTGGTGGTATTCGGAACACGTGTGGTGTTTATTGACTTTTTGCAACGCAAAACTTACCCAATTCCGGTCACACCCTATAAAATCGTTCGTCTTGCTTTCAAATCGCCAGTGAAATGTTTCCAAGGCTTTTTGTTTACGTGTAAGCTCGCGTTGATTCGCGTACTGCGAGCAAGCAAACGGTAGGCTAAATCTCCAGATCGATATACACTCCAAAGTGATCAGTCAGTCCGGAATCGATTACTTGTTCGCTTGGCCAGGCCTGGACCGCACCACGAAAGCGTGGGAGCCAGTCATTTGATATAACGATGTGATCGATACAAGCGCATCTTGCATTCGTTGCTGCAGCAACCTTGTCATACCGTCCGGCTGTCAAACAAGTCATGCCTTCCTGTTTGAGGGTATTGCGGAGCGATTGTTTTCCAACGTTTGAGCCATAGTAATGTTTTGATCCGAGGTCTTGATTAAAATCTCCCGCAACACAGATCCCGCAATCGCCGTGCAGGTTCCTCAACCTTCGCCAGTCCTCTCGTTGATTTTCAAGAGCGTGCAAGAAAGCCTCCGTTCCACGGTTGGGCAAATACTCCTCGCATCCAAGCCACGGTAAGACCATTCCGTAAAGGATGAGTTCTCCAGTTGTCGTAGCAATTTTCCCGCAGCAGGCAAATTGATTGTCCCACACGTCGCCAACGGGAGTCAGCGGAAGTCGTGACCAAATCGTCACCCACGTCTCGGTAACGTTTGCGAACGTCTCACGCTCGGCGCTGCAAACCGATTGATAATCGATACCCGGACAAATGGAAGAATCGGTTTCCGTGAGAACCCAGACATCCGCATTGATGTTTTTAATATGCTGTAGGAGTTCTCCGGAGTGCCGAGAGTGCCTTTTCGTCGGCCGATCTAGATTCCAAGTTGCAATGCGCAGCATCAATGATCCGTTCCACGAACAAAACGAAAATTTTTAAGTTATTAACTGTTCCTACGCCCCTTTGACGCAAGAACTACGTGAGCGATAACTCGGGGACAGACCCCAAGTTACTAATCGAAAACTTGCCTGGCTCGGAGGGGTGGCTCCCTCCTAGTTTCCGAGTTCTCGAACGCATTTTTCAAGAATGTCTTGCAGCGCCGGGCCGCGAGGCATCAACGCGCTTGCCATATCCAACATTGGAACATGCTCCGAGCGTTTGCCGGATTTAAAGCGTTTCGACTTCGGTCACGTTCAATGTCCGGCGGTTTCAAGAGACTAACTGAATTCGGCCTTCGACCAGCTTCGACAGATGCTCGCGTAGTTTCAAGAACGTCGCGTCATCTGCATCGAATGATACATGAACGCTTTCGTAGCCAATGAACGGCAGCAGTTTTGGACCAATTACGATTTCAGCATCGGTTCGGTTAAGCCGTATTAACTCAATTCCGTCGTACCCTGAGTTGTCTGGTCCATCAACCTGGATATGAACACCATCAAGTCCCAGATTTCTGTCTTGTTCATCGGGAGCGAGCGTACGTTGTAATAAAACGTACTCTGATGTCGCGAACTGATCATCCGCGAAGCCAACTATAATTACGCCGTCAGCTTCTTGGCATGTGATGAATCCCGCTTTGAATGTCTTGTCGTTCATCCTTTAGTTTCCTGCTTCCCAAATCAATGTTTCACCGTTCTGTCGCCAACGATAACGAATTGAAGCACCTGATTCCTCAACTACTCGATTCATATATCCCTTACAAGATGGGCATGGAGGTCGTTGCCCAGTAATGGTCATCGACTGACCTGGCTGAAGCGGCGTATGCGTTACAGCTCTAGCTTCTGTATGACTTGCAAGAGTGTTCTTGGGAAAGCCCAACGCTTGCTCGGTCGCAGTCATATTGCCGCTTACAAGTCTCTGGTGGCTAACCAGATTGCCACTGGCATCGCGAACGGCTACGTTCGCGTTATGGCGTCCAGGATCTACACCTCTTGGCCCAGTTCGGGGGATCGGTCCACTACTTGGACTCTCCACGCCCGAGCTATTATGGACCAGCAAACCGCTGGAGGCAACACGAAAGACGTGTTCGCCGTGGATCTCAAGGTTGTAGACCCGTTCTTCGCTACCGAGCTGCTCGATCGACTCGATCCGAACGTCGCCATTGAGATTACGAAGCGTTTCCCCAACGCGAAGCTCTCCGGCTGGCACAAAATCCAAGCGGTCGGAAGAGTAGATCGAGTGATTCGAGGTCACCCCCAGGGGCTCTGCAAGTCCCGCTAGCCTGATCCGCAGGATCCCGCCTCGGACGTGCGTGAAGGTCCCCGTAACGACTCGGCCAACCCCTGAGGAAATGCGAGGAAACATAGAACTCGGGGACTGTCTCCGAGCTTTTTCAATTGGCGAGTGCTAAGTGCCCAGTGGCGGCTCCTACCAACCACTAATAAACACCAATATTCGCTAATATAGAACTACTCATAACCGCTTGGCCCCCCTTCGCCCCCAGGGCTTTGGCTGGGGGAGAAGGGGCGGGGGGGATGAGGGGCCGACCGCGCGTAAGGCTGTTTGGCTGTTTCACTTAAGCCTGCTTGTGATAGAAACGCTGGGAGGGTACCGTTCAAGTAGCAAAGGCCTTTTGAACAGGGGTAAATTCGTTTAAAAGGCTAAAAAACCTGGGGTCAGTCCCCGGGGTTTTTTCCATCGGGAGGCCTATAGGTAACGTGCCCACCAGAACTGGTAGTAGGTAATGCAAAGCCCTTGTTCGCAGGTCAATAGCCGCCCATTCTTGAACGCTCTTCCAACTGGGGCAAGCTTTACGTTGTTTTGGCGGACTCTTCGCACATTAATTGCAATATTTCATTTGCCAACAATCTCGCAGCAATCATCGCTGGATCGTCGATCGTACACGTGGGACCAGATCCATGATTCACTGTTCTAAGCAATTCTTTGAGTTCCTTGAAGCGTTCGTTCAATTTTTGAGAATACCCCGTACGATCACAAATAAGTGCGTCTGAGAGCCCAGTGTCTGTGTAGAGCTGCTCCACGGCCTCAGAAAATGATGAAACCTCGGCACCGTTGGATCCAGTAGATAGCCAAAGCCGCCTTTGTTCCTCAACGCTACCGAGTTCGCGTAGTGCGTCACGTACAGACTGACTGTCAACCGTACTCATTTAAAAACCCCTGGGTCAAAACGAAAATCCCGAAGCGGGATATGTGCATCTGGCGACTTCTTGGTAGGAAGCACGTTTCCATTAACATCCAATCGCTGCCCATTTCTTTGCCATCGCACATACGGCGATTGCGAATTCGGGAACGGACTTGCAGAATCGCCTGGCATCACACGGACCGCGTTTCCTTTATTTGTCGGGTCGTAATACCAGACTCCACCTTCTCCTTGTGTCGAACGTATTCGCCAACCTTTTGGAATTCCCTGTGGAATCTGTCTAGTACCGGGTGGCGGATTGAATCCATGTGGCTCAAAACCACTTACTGTACCATTTGAGCCTTGCGCCCCCGAGCTATTATGGACCAGCAAACCGCTGGAGGCAACACGAAAGACGTGTTCACCGTGGATCTCAAGGTTGTAGACACGCTCTTGGGTGCCGAGCTGCTCGATCGACTCGGCCAACCCCTGAGGAAATGCTAGGACACAAAAAACTCGGGGCACAGTCCCCGAGTTTTTCAATTGGCTAGTGCTAAGTGGCCAGTGGCTGCTCCTTCCAACCCCTAATACACACTAATGTTCGCAAATAGATAACTATTCATAGAGGCATTTTCCCTGTCGCTGTCCACCGCTTGGCAGCGGGTGGCTACGGGCAGCACTAGCCACCTGTCGCCAGACGGTGGAGGATTTCCTTGGCGAAGTCCGAAACAACATTTCAGCATGCTGTGGTTGTGTCAGCCCTTCGGGCCGCTGCGTTTACTTTCCCCCGGTTTCAGACGCGAGAAGACTACGTACCCGCTCTTCCATGCTTGCAGGGAAGATAACGACCAATCGACCCTCTTGGTCACGTCTCCAATCGTCCACACATTCTTGCAAGATGCTCAGATAGACCCCGAAAAGTTTGTCATCTCTAAACGTCTCACCACTATGCAACAGCACCACGCAGGATTGATCCACCCAGTGAAGATCACGCAAGACCTCAGATAGCGCGTCAAGATTTGCGCCGAAGTAATCCGGCAATCCTAATTCTGTTCGAAGTACGTCGAAGAGCGAGTTCAGGCTTTCTAAGCCAGATGGGATCGACAGTACTAAAGCATTGTCAGGCAAGCTAGGCAAGTCGGTGAATACGAATAGAACCATGGTCGTACCTTCTATGGATTCAACGGGATGAAAATACGGTAATGGTTTGGCGTAAAGAACATCTCGCCGTTCTGACCTATGACTATCCGCTGTGCACCTGGGCCGCGACCGCCTGGCGTCGGATGAACGTACTCCTTCCAATAGCCAGCTGGCTTGGTTGGTAGTAGTCCTTCGCGATTTTGGAAGATACTCCCGTCATTACGATGCGGGAATCGAACTCCATTCCTTATCCGATCGAGTGTAAGTCCAAGATCCTTGACAACTCCGTTTGGTCCAGTCACGAACCTTGTCACTGGCTTACTTGAGCCTTCCGCCCCCGAGCTATTATGCACCAGCACACCGCTGGAGGCAACACGAAAGACGTGTTCGCCGTGGATCTCGAGGTTGTAGACCCGTTCTTCGCTACCAAGCTGCTCGATCGACTCGATCCGAACGTCGCCATCGAGATTACGAAGCGTCTCCCCAACGCGAAGCTCTCCGGCTGGCACAAAGTCCAAGCGGTCGGAAGAGTAGATCGAGTGATTCGAGGTCACCCCCAGGGGCTCTGCAAGTCCCGCTAACCTGATTCGCAGGATCCCGCCTCGGACGTGCGTGAAGGTCCCCGTAACGACTCGGCCAACCCCTGAGGAAATGCGAGGACATGGCTCGATGGCAAGCACTTCGGCCAATCCATCTAAACCCTGCTCAGAAACAACAAGGTGAATCGAAGAGCCAACCTGTGCGTTGCATGACTCCAGCCACCCGATCGGCCTCAAAAGAGTGATGTCGAAGCGATCTCAATATGGAACCGGCAGAAGATCACCCATAGATTAAAAGACGCGGGAGTATTCCCCACATTTCTTCAACCGTCTCGATAACGAACCAACTTGCTTGGAACTTCGAACGCCTACCGAGCGTTTGCCGGACTTGAATCGTTTCGACTTCGGTCACGTTCAATGTCCGGCAGTTTCAGATGCTAACATCTTACGACGCGCATAATCGATCTTCTTACGATCTGATTCCGGCAGAACCTCGTTGAACCCTTGAAGTAGATTGATGAATTCTGCGTATCGCTGCTCATGCCACGCAATTTCCGCCTTCTTACGAACGCTCGATAGCTGAATTCCCTGCGTATAAGTTTTCGCTTCGCTCGACTGCCGTCGTTCGAGCGCCTCGAACGATCTTAAGTCGCCAGTCAATATCGGTGTCGCATACTCCGCCAACGAAATCGCGGAGCGTTTCAAAAAGTCGATGACCAAATCATAGTTCTGGGACTGAAAGCGGCTCTCTCGATCCGCGTTTGGCACATCCATCTCGCGAAAAACATCTCGAAGCCTGTATGTTTCCAAAGCTGGATGATCGCCTTTCAACGAAAATTCAAAATCAACGTCGAACGAGCGACTACGATCGTAACGAACGTCCAGTACAACTGCGTTGTTCTCAAACCGAACATGCTCCGGTGACGACTTCGTAAGCTGATATCCAAACGCTTCGAGGCAACTCAAAGCGACCACGACGTCTCGACCAAAATCGTTGCTTAACGTAGACATCTTAGTTACCCGCTGGCGGATGCCAGGCTCCAGTCGATTGATTGAAAGTCCAACCCCGATTTTGAAGAAGATTACGTTCCGCGTTTAAGAACCCGGTCGTTTCCTTTAGAGAGCCGTCTGCTTTTCGGAAGCTGTCGAATATTGGCTGACCACTTTGCATTTCCTGTCGCAAGCGAGAGCTATTTTGAGCCCAGTTTGCTTTTTGTGAGCCTTGATTCGGGAGGTATAAGAATCTGTCACCTTCACGCCAACCGCTGGAGGTCGTCGAAGTTGCATCCTTCCATTTGAAGAGATTCAATCCGCCGCGCTCAGCGACTTCACTAACTGAGCCCCCCGCCCCCGAGCTATTATGGACCAGCAAACCGCTGGAGGCAACGCGAAAGACGTGTTCGCCGTGGATCTCGAGGTTGTAGACCCGTTCTTCGCTACCAAGCTGCTCGATCGACTCGATCCGAACGTCGCCATCGAGATTACGAAGCGTCTCCCCAACGCGTAGCTCTCCGGCTGGCACAAAGTCCAAGCGGTCGGCAGAATAGATCGAGTGATTCGAAGTCACCCCCAGGGGCTCTGCAAGTCCCGCTAGCCTGATTCGCAGGATCCCGCCTCGGACGTGCGTGAAGGTCCCCGTAACGACTCG
>Ga0315904_10000695_pt1 | contig 53814 bp, 42 predicted proteins | sample LakEriMetagenome_6_FD_203529 | JGI IMG/M metagenome (GOLD analysis project Ga0315904, IMG submission 203529) | Freshwater fungal communities from buoy surface, Lake Erie, Ohio, United States - Buoy 12 MA120 | ecosystem: Environmental > Aquatic > Freshwater > Lake | place: USA: Lake Erie, Ohio...
CCACGTTTCCTACCGACCCGAGGACTGGGAGTCGTCGGTGGCCAAGCGATCCCGCCGGCAGGATACTTCGGCCTCGAGTAAAAGGCTTACCCAAGAACTACAACTTTGCTGAGGATTGCTTTTCCTCTGCAGCACTGCTTCGGTAATACATTGGCAGCAAGCTGAAGATGTCGGAGGTTTGACCGCCAAGCCATGCCCGCCAGCCACACTCGGCAACCACTGCAGCTTGCGGTTGGCAATCCAACCACGCGTGCTTGGACTGCGTGCAACAGTCTTTGAGCTTTTGCAACGATGGCCCGACGACGAAGACTTCAGCGCATTGAGAACCTCTTTGGATCTCCATGGCTAGGCATTCGTTATCATCGATTCGAGTCTGCCCGGTCTTAACACATCGTCCGTCGTGAAACTGATACTTCGCCCAAAAAGATTGGCCACGGAAGGCATCGACGACAGCGATAAGATCGATGGAATCCGAGCCCTGCGTGCGAGACTTGAAAAACTCCTTGGCGATCACATCCAGCGTGTCGACAGCGATCACAGGAATTCCAAGTGCGTAGGCCATGACCTTGGCCGTCGCGATACCTACGCGTAGTCCAGTAAATGATCCAGGCCCTTGCACCACAGCGATCGCATGGACATCGGCGGGGGTGATCCCTTGTGCCGATAGCAACTCTTCAATCGCTGGAGCCAGCGTTTTGGCAGAACCCCAGCGAGGATCAAGCTCGATCGAATGCGTCGTGATTCGATCGAGCAGGCTTTCGAAAGCGGACCCATTACCAATGGATTCTTGAAGTTCTCTGAGTGGTTGCGATGCACAGGACAAGGCAACCGAGCCGCTTCGGCCAGAGGTTTCAAGCGCCAAGAGGTTCGTGGTCATTTGCCTGCCATCGACTGCCAAGTCGCTTGAGCGACCTGCAATGCTTCGTCGATCTTCTCGGGTAATTTTCCGCCAGCTTGTGCAAAGTCTGGCCGACCGCCGCCACTTCCACCAACTGCTTGGGCCACTGGGGAGATCCATTTTCCAGCGCTGTGTCCTTGATCGACTAAGACTTGGCTCAGCCCCGCAAGCAGCGTCACCTTGTCCTGATCGCTTGTGGCAAACATCACAGCCACTGGCTTTGAAGATTTTTTGCGGACTTGATCGATCCATTGCCGCATCATTGCTGGATTGGCATTGGGTACTTTGGCAATGATCAGTGCAGTCTGTCCGACGCTCTGTGCATCGGCGAGGAGTTGATCGACATCGAAACCACTTGCACTTGAGAGTTGCGAAAGTTGCTCATGGAGTTGTTTTTCTTCGGTCAGGAGTGTTTCGATACGACCGCTGACTTCCTCGAGAGACACATTCAATGCCCGAGCGGCTTGCTTGAGCGCGCTGCGGGTCTCCAAATAAGCAGGCTTGCCAAGCGAAGACTTGTTTTGACCTCCGATTTTTGCTGGAGCGGCTTCTCCGCCTCCTGCCGATGTAGCGATCTTTTTTAACTTGCGAATCGCCGTAATAAGCTCCACTGCGCGGTTTCCGAGTTGATCGATCGAGCACCCTAGTTTTTCGGCTGCCGCGGCCGCTTGAGCTTCAATCTTATGCCTATGCTCCAGAGCGTTCGAGCCGGTCAGTGCGGTGATACGTCTGACGCCTGAAGAAACACTCTCATCGGCGAGCAGTTCGATCGTTCCGATCTCAGCGGTATTGCTTGCGTGCGTTCCACCGCAGAGTTCGCGGGAGAAGTCACCCATGGAGACCATGCGAACAGGGTCAGGATATTTTTCACCAAAAAGCATCATCGCCCCGAGTTCACGAGCGCGAGCCAGCGGGACGGTTTCCCATTGGATCGATGCGGCTTGCGATATCCTCGCATTGGCGATTCCCTCGATCTCTTTGAGATCATCCTCGGAAATTGAATCTTGGTGGCTAAAGTCGAATCGCAACCAATCGGCATCCACCTTGCTACCTTGTTGCTGTGCATGCTTGCCGAGTTTGGTCTGCAGAGCATGATGCAGGATATGGGTTGCCGAGTGGGCGCGTCGGATTGCATTGCGTCGGTTCTCGTCGACCAACGCTTGCACGGTTTCCCCCTCCTTGATGGTTCCCGAGAGCATTCTTCCATAGTGGACGATCAAATCGCCACTTTTCTGGGTATCGGTGACTTCAAAACTACCGCTTGGTGTTTGGAGTTTCCCTGAATCGCCAACTTGTCCACCGCTTTCTCCGTAGAAGGGGGATTGGTCTAAAACCACGCGGAGCATATCCCCTTGGGTTTCGACCGAAACGTTACTTACGAGCCGATCGTCTTTGGGTTTACCGACGATCACCCCTTTGACCTGCGCGGGGGATTTGGTCGATACATAGCCGAGGAATTCCGACTGGTGCAACGCTTCCTTAAGGGTCTCGATTGGTCCTGTTTCGAACAGTTCGATGGTGCCGCCACCGCTGATATCGCCGTGTCTGAGCATCGCTTCGCGGTAAGCGTCCCAATCGAAGGAGTAACCTCGTTCGGCGGCGATCTGTTGGAACAACTCAGGTGGTACGCCGTGTGTTTGGTAGAGCGTCGCGGCTTCTGCCCCATCGACCATCGCAGTACCTTTGCTGCTCATCTCGCTAAAAAGACGTTCGATTCGATCCAGTCCCGAACCGATCGTCGAGAAGAAGTCGGCTTCTTCTCGCTTCATCACTGACGCGACGCGCTCGATGGTTTCGGAGAGTTCAGGATAGGAGGCTTTCATCATCTGTGCGACGACAGGAACCAATTGGTGAAGGAATGGTTCGCGCATTCCCATTTGGTGTCCATCGAGAACGGCCCGTCGGAGCAATCGTTTGATCACATACCGAGCCTTCTTGGGTCCGGGATAGACATTTTCATGGATCGCAAAGGTGCAAGCTCGGACGTGATCGGTGATTCGGCGAAGACGTCGACCATCATCGGTTTCGTAAGCGTAGTTGGTTCCGCAAACCTCTGCAGCAGCTTGGACGATTGGATACAAGATGTCGATGTGGAAGTTGGTAGGAACACCTTGCAGAACGCTCGCAGCGCGTTCGAGTCCCATCCCTGTATCGATGTTCTTGCTCGGCAAGGGTCTTAGGTTATCCGGTGGATTACCAACTCGGTTGAATTGGGTGAAAACCAAATTCCAGATTTCGACATTCTTGCCACCATCGAGGGTGTAATAGATTTCCGAACAGGGGCCGCACACTCCATCGGGACCTTGGCTCGGAGCGCTCGCTGGCCAAAAGTTATCGGCTTCGTCCATCCTCGAAATTCGGCTCATTGGGAGTCCGATTTTCTCGTTCCAAATTTTGGCGGCTTCGTCATCGTCTTTGTAGACCGTTATGGTCAATCGATCTGGATCGATCCCGAACCACTTTTTATCGGTGAGCAACTCCCAAGCCCACTCGATGGCTTCGTTTTTAAAATAATCGCCAAAGCTGAAGTTCCCGAGCATTTCGAAGAACGTGTGGTGATAAGCAGTTCGGCCGACGTTATCGATATCACCTGTTCTCAAGCACTTTTGGCATGTCGTCGCCCGGGTGAAATCGAGTTTGACCTTACCCAAGAAATGGTCTTTGAATTGGTTCATCCCCGCAGGCGTAAAAAGTACCGAGGGATCCCAGGTCGGCACCAGCACATCACTGGCTTGCCGATGGTGTCCCTTGGATTGGAAGAAGGCTAGATACTTTTCGCGAAGTTCGTCTGTTTTCATAATTCTTGATGGTTTCAATAAACTCGAAGGCCACGTTGCTCTTTTGGTGGCCCGAAGAAAGGGATAAATTTACCCGCAAAATGCCCTCTCGCGTAGTCCTACCGAGTAAGAGAACCGTTACGATATTCGGCAAATTAATCGAGCCATCCGCCTGCGGGCTCATCCGATGGGCTTTATTGGGCAACTCGATCCTGTGCGAAAGCCATCACTATGACCTGGGAATCGATCAAAGCACGTTTGCTCAAGCGCAAAACATTGTCGCAAATCGATCGAGAAATTGAGTCAGAAAGTTCCCAATCTCTTGTTCGAAGTCTTACCCTCTTTGACCTGACTTGCTTTGGAATCGCTGCCGTTATCGGGGCTGGAGCTTTTACTACGATCGGCAAGGCGTCCTACGACGGTGGCCCGGCGATCTCAGTGCTTTTTGTGATTACCGCCGTTGCCTGTTTGTTTTCAGCGTTGTGCTATGCGCAGTTTGCATCGAGCATACCGGTCAGCGGCAGCGCCTACACCTACGCCTTTGTTGCCTTCGGGGAACTGACGGCTTGGATGATCGGATGGAATCTGCTCATGGAGTACGCCATTGGTAATAGCGTGCTTGCATTCGCTTGGTCGAGCTACTTTATGAATCTCCTTGAAGGGATGCAAGGATGGCTTGCAAGTATCGGATTGAATTTCCATATTCCGCAGTGGCTCGTACAGGACTACTACAGTTGTGTGCGTGCTCCGGAGCAAGCCGCTGCGGTCCAAGCCGCAGGTGGTACCCTCAACGAGGAACTTCAACGACACCTAGAGGCTTGGGAGACAGCGCCTTCCCTCGGTGGTTTTAAATTCATCGTTGATCTGCCGGCGATTTTGATCAATCTGCTGGTCACCGGCTTGGTCATCATCGGCATTCAGGAATCCAAGCGGGTCAGCAACGCCATGGTAATGCTCAAGATGGCGGTCGTCTTGATGGTGGTTTTGATCGGATTTTTTTACATCAAACCAGAGAACTGGAGCCCTTTTGCTCCCAACGGCCTCGAAGGTGTATTTAAAGGGATTGCTGGAGTGTTTTTCGCTTACATCGGTTTCGATGCAATTTCAACGACTGCCGAAGAGTGCAAGAATGCGCAGAGGGACATCCCGCGAGCGACGCTGCTTACTCTTTTGCTCTGCACGATCATTTACATCATCCTCTCGTTCACACTCACCGGGATGATCTCTTACAAGGAGCTCAACGTCGACGATCCGCTGGCTTATGTTTTCGGGAAAGTGGGCCTCCCCTCATTGGTGGGAATCATCTCCTTGAGCGCGGTGATCGCTACGACGAGTGTTTTCCTGGTCTTCCAGCTTGGTCAACCTCGGATCTTCATGAGCATGGCACGCGATGGACTGCTACCAAAACGGTTTGCATCGATCCATCCTAGATTCAAGACACCTGCGTTTGCATCGGTCATCACCGGTCTGATGGTCGCCTTGCCAACGGTGTTTTTGAATTCGCAATTCGTGACCGACCTTGCTTCCATCGGCACCTTGTTTGCATTCATGTTCGTATGCGCTGGGATTCTGGTGTCCGATACTCACGACTCACGCACGGACCTTTTGCGACCGAGCGGTTTTCGCGTCCCCCACTTGCCGGGCCATATCATCGTTCCGATGTGCCTAGTGGCCTACCTTGCGATTCTCTCCAAACTGCCTCAGAGCCATCAGTTCTGGGGCGATTGGATGCCCGAAGGAAAATTTCATTACGACCGGATTCCGTATTTGATTTTTCTATCGGTCTTTCTAGGCTTGTCGGTTGCTGCGATCAGGTACCGATGGTCTGCGATCCCGGTACTAGGCGTGGTGATCAATCTTTACTTGATCGCTGGCCTTGGAGCCCTGAATTGGACTTGGTTTAGCATCTGGTGCTTAATCGGATTGCTTGTCTACACATGCTATGGATACCACCACAGCCGAAGGCGTTTGGACGACTCCCATGGAGCGATCAATCGGTGATTTTGAGCACCAGCACTGGCACATGGGAGAATCGAACAACACGCTCAGCCACACTACCGAGTACGAGCCTTGTGATTCCGCTGCGTCCATGCGAAGGAATAACAATCAAGTCGGCTCCGATGCTCTTGGCCCTATCGACGCAAATCGACCCAGGATCTCCGATCAAAACTTCTTTGGAGCATTGCGAGTAGCGTGGGTCGGCAAATTCCTCATCGAGAGCCTTTTGGGTGTACTCCAGACGGACTTGATCGTCGATGGCTTCTACCGGAAACCCCTCGGGTGCTAACGGGATAAAGGTTGGCAGGACATGAAGGATATGCACCTGCGAAGGGGAATCGGCGATCGACAAGGCCTTGTCGACAGCCAACCTCGAATGGGTTGAGAAATCATAAGGAACCAAGACCGCTTTGTTGATTGTCCAAGCCATATCTGTACCCTCGGGTTTGCATGAGAATCGAACTGAATCCATCCCTTTACGGTCCATTGTACTCCTAAGCAGATTCGCCAGACCAAGGTTTATTGTTCATAAAGTCCGATTTCAGCCCGGGTGCGACATTCTTGCATTGCTCTCTTTGTCGTATAGGATGACAGTTGGTGACGAGTTTCGTTTTCATTTCCTCTTCGTTAAGGTTCTACGATGATGCGATCGATCAACTCTTTGATGGTTGGCTTGCTGACATTGATTGGCTCTTGGGCATCCGATTCTCGATGGATGCATGCACAAGACTTACCCAGTGCCGAAAAGATCACGGCAGTGAAACTTTTTGAGGTACCAAGTTATTGCGAAGGTGTCGTCTTTGATCATGACGGCAAAGGCTATATCTCTTGGGACAAAACCTTAACGGTATTTCAGCTCGATGGAACCCACAAAGATTTCGCGGTCACTGGCGCACCCAATGGCCATAAAGTTCTGGCCGATGGGAGTCATCTGGTCTGCGATGCAAGCCAGCATGCAGTGCTCCATTTGGATCGCGACGGCAAACCACTTCCACACGCCTCCAAAGAATGCGATGGAAAAGCACTTCGGGGCCCCAACGACTTGACTCCCGATCCTCAAGGAGGTTTCTACTTCACCGATCCGGGGGACTCTGGCAAAGACAAACTCATCGGGACGATTCACTATGTCGATGCGGCGGGCAAGACGCATTTGGTCGCTTCTGGATTGGCTTTCCCCAACGGGATTGTGCTGACTCAAGATGGCAAGCGATTGCTCGTTGGTGAGAGCCAGTTCAATCGAGTGCTCGAGTATCCGATTGTGGCACCAGGCAAAGTCGGTCCGATGAAAGTCTTTGCGGATTTGCCCAAGAACGCCAGTGGCAAATGGGAAGACAATCAACCCGATGGTATGTGCTTGGATGCAAAAGGCAATCTCTATGTGGCCCACTATGGGATGGGGCAGGTCCAAGTTCTTGATCCGACTGGTAAATTGCTGCGATCCTATAAGGTGGGAAATCAACTCACGAGCAACGTCGCCTTTGGGGGCCCTAAGCATGATCAGTTGTTTGTTACCGGAGCGATCAACGCGGACGGGAAACCCGGGGCCGTCTATCGATTGGATCTTGGAGTTCCTGGACGTGTGATATTACCGGCTAAGAAGTAGGCGTTAGGCGTTAGGCGTTAGGCGTTAGGGGAGCAGCCAAACAGCCCTACGCGATTGATGGTACGTTCCGCGGTTGGTGGATTATCCTGTTGCGATCTCTGTACCGCGACTTTCTCTAGAAACAACACAGACACCCAATGCGCACAACCGCTGCACGTACCCTACGCGCTGGATCAGCGTACATGAGTGTGCATCAGCGGTCGGCTTTGGTCTTTATTAGCGAATATTGGTGTTCATCAGCGGTTCGAAAAAACAGCCTCACGCGCGGTCGTCCCCCTCTATCCCCCCGCCCTTTCTCCCCCAGCCAAAGCCCTGGGGGCGAAAGGGGGCCAAGCGGGTTTAGGCGTTAGGCTTTAGGGCAGCAGCCAAACAGCCCTACACGCTTGATGGTACGTTCCGCGGTTGGTGGATTATCCTGTTGCGATCTCTGTGAGGCGACTTTTTTCTAGAAACAACACAGACACCCAATGCGCACAACCGCTGCACGTACCCTACGCGCTGGATCAGCGTTCATGAGTGTGTATCAGCGGTCGGCTTTGGTCTTTATTAGCGAATATTGGTGTTCATCAGCGGTTCGAAAAAACAGCCTCACGCGCGGTCGTCCCCCTCTATCCCCCCGCCCTTTCTCCCCCAGCCAAGGCCCTGGGGGCGAAAGGGGGCCAAGCGGGTTTAGGCGTTAGGCGTTAGGCTTTAGGGGAGCAGCCAAACAGCCCTACGCGCTTGATGGTACGTTCCGCGGTTGGTGGATTATCCTGTTGCGATCTCTGTGAGGCGACTTTTTTCTAGAACCAACACAGACACCCAATGCGCACAACCGCTGCACGTACCCTACGCGCTGGATCAGCGTTCATGAGTGTGCATCAGCGGTCGGGTTTTTCTGCATCAGCGGTATTCGTTGAGCTTGCATGTACAAAATCCCATTCGAATGGCTCGCCGTCTTGGATGTGTTTTCTGAGCCGGCTGCAGAGCTCAAGATTCTCTTCGGTCGCTGTCTTTTCGGCTTCGGTCAACTCCTTCAAAGCTTCCTTGCCCTGTTCGGCTGCATGCATCGCAGCACCCAGGACAAAGTGAGAGAACCAATCGGCTCGGGGCTCGAGATCCATCGCAAGCTGGGCTTCTTTCAATGCCTTTTTGCCTTCGATGGGTGATCTTTCTGCGCGAACAAACGAGAGCAGGGCCAAGGCGCGTCGGGCTTCGAGCTCCATCGATTTGTGATTCACTAGCGATTTCCATTCCGCTTCCGCTTGTGGATATTGCTTCTGCGAGGCGGCGATGCGAGCCTTGAGCCAGCGATCGATCGGATACTGGGACATCAATGTTACGTTGGCCAGGTTTTTACTGATCACCAGCATTGCGGCTTTGGCTTCTTTCGTTTTTCCAAGCGAATACAAAATCGAAACCTTGGCAAGCATGCCGGTGGTTTCCAAGGAGGTCTTGATTGCCAGGGCGTTATCGATGATGGCCAAAGCCTCATCGTGTTTACCGATGCGCTCAAGCAGCAGTGCCGAAGTGATCATGGCGGGGATGTCTTCAGCATCCGCTTTGGCTAGAGCATCCAAGCATGCCTGGACTTGGGAGTGAGTCATTCGCCGTTCGGGATCCGAGTAAGGCCAATAGCGATCCATGAACTTGGGCCAATTGGCATGCCACTGGATCCACTCCTGTTGGAGCGTGTAACCCTTTCGAAGGGTCTCGATACGCCTTCTCACAAGAGCCTGCTGAGCGGCCGAGAGTTGCTGAAGCTCGATTGCACGGCTAGCGACGGCCAAGTCCGCTTCGGCCTTTGCGTCAATAAGTTGATGAACCGGTTCGCGAGCCCGGTCTCGGTCTAGAGGGCGCCGCCGTGGTCGACCTGGTATCGGATCGGTTCCGGTGTTGAATCGTCGGATGTAATCATAAGTTTGATTCTCGTATTCCAACGATTGAAGCGCCGATTGCAGTGCTGACATCTGCTGCTTGACGGCATCGACTTGAATCTTCTGAAACTCAGCTTCGGTCTCTTTCAGAGTCGTTAAAACACTTTGGTAGTCACTCGAAACCAACTTTTTTTTGGCCGTGTACTCAACATAGTCTTTTTGAATTTTCTCAATCGCTGAAACCGGATCGATACCAGAGTCAGTCTGCGAGGAGTCCTCGTCCTGCTGTAGACACACGGCCAAGACGATCGAACTTGTAAGAAACGCTTGCATGAGGAAAAAAAGTAGGAGTCTTATCGCCATGGTTTGCCCCTTTGCAGGCAGATTGAAGAAAGGAAATCCATTCGATCCTAGAAGCTTGTGGAAAAATGGAACCTGTCAGCTTACGCTACACCGATATCTGTCCAGTCGTTTTCCGAGGGATCTCCAAGGCATAAAAATGCTGAGAATTCCCAAGATTGCTTATACCATAGACGACGCGAACCGACATCACAAGAACATGCTCTTCAGAGTAGGTGGAATTAAAATTTGATTACAGACATCTTTTTTGATAGACTTTTGAACGACTGCTTGGCAGGAATTCCAGAATGAACGTGCAGTACCAACGGTGTTGAGGTCCATGAACCCTCTCAGAACCGCATACGGGAACTGCTTTTGGATTAAGAAGAACGTGTTTGTTTTTGCTTACTTCTTTAGCGCCTTTTAGTGCAACGAGGTGTGTTATGCCAAGGTTCGGTTTGCCTCTGAAAGCTCATAGTCGGTTACTCAAGGGTTTGATTTGTTGGACCCTTGGGTTCTTTTCGCTGGTGTCCCTAGGGAAAGCTCAGGATCCTAGCAACAAAAAAAGGGAAATCGCCACGAAGGATCCTCTACTGCTAATTCTTCGCGAGGAATCCGAAGGCAAAATTCATGATCGCTCAAGGAACCTTTCCAAGTGGATCTTGCTAGACGAGAAACAAGCCATCGAAGAAGGGTTCGAGTCTGCACCTAAACGTTTGCGGTGGCATTCAGGCCAACTTCAATTCGCAGATAAATGGATTCCGTTGGAGGATCTGGCCCTCGGAATGCAAAGTACCGATCAAGCGAAATACTTAAAAGAACGCGGTAACGGAATCTTAGACTTAGAAAGTCATCGCAAAATCGCACGATGGTGCCGAAACAACAGTCTGGCACCCCAGGCGCGTGCCCACTGGTTTGCAATCTTGGGGCAAAACCCAGGTGACCATGAGGCTTACGAAGCCCTGCGATATGTCTTTCATGACAATCGATGGTTAAGCCCAGAGGAATTGGCTTCCATCCAGCTCAAGGCAAAAGCTGACTATGAAGCGCTCAAGAGTTGGATACCGAAGGTTCGCGAATGGGTATCAGCGATCGAGGGACAAGATTCCAAAAAGCGTTTGAAGGCAATCCGGCAACTCAAAGAGGTCAACGATCCTGGCGTACTTCAAGCTATCGGGATCGCGATAGGTAACGTAAGCCCCGATACTGCACTCCATATGATCGGTGCTATCGAACGATTTCAAACTGCCGAAGCCTGTTTCTTGCTTGCGAACCTAGCGGTTGCCGATCCGACCAGCAAGGTGGGAGTCGCAGCCATCGAAGGTCTGTGCAAGTACCCATTAGGATTCTTCGTCCCTGATTTCCTAGACATGATGTCTAGTGAATTCCAGATGACACACAGTGTCTCTACAGGTGGAAATGGAGCCATGAAATTACAGATACTCCAATTTCGCGAAATGAGGCGCAAGTACGACATCGATCAGTTTCAACGAAGGTTCTCTGGAAACAACAGTGTAACCGCAGGAAGTCATGCGTTGGCCTCGATATTGTCGGACTTTAATAATCCGAATCCTCTTCGAAAATCGGGGCTAGTCAAGAACCAAGTCGCAAAGTCGATCGCTGATAACGAGACTCTCCGGGTAGCTAAGGAATCACAAGCATTGGTGGATCGAACCAATCGTGAGATTCGAGAGCTTCAATCCCGTCTAGCGACCGTTTTGAGGGCTGTGACCAAACAGCAATTCGGTGATGAGCCCAAGCCGTGGTGGGAGTGGTGGGATCAATACGAGGAATTGTACGTCTCTGGCGAGAAGTACATGGACTATTCTTATTACGAAGACACATCGGTAACGTACGTGGAAGCTAGAACGACATTTGTTCTTGCTGATCCCGTGGAGAAGTACCCAGCATTACGAACGGTGGCTAGCTGTCTGGTTGCAGGGACTCCGATCCAAACTCAATCGGGCTTGCGACCGATCGAAACCATTCGGGTGGGGGATCTGGTCGTAGCGCAGAACATCGAGTCTGGCGAAATCCAAATGCGACCGGTGCTGCGAACCACCGTTCGTCCTCCGGCCCGCACTTACGATATTGTGTTCGAAAACAACGAGACCATCCGTGCCACGCTCGGACACCGATGGTGGATCATCGGAAAAGGCTGGATCAAGACCAAGGATCTTCAAGAAGGGATGTCGATGCGAACAGCCAGCGGTTTTTCAACCATCAAATCCCTCAAACAAGCCGATGCAGCAGTGACTTACAATCTGCTTGTCGATCAAGACCACACTTACTTCGTTGGTCAATCACGCGTTTTGTCATTCGATGCAAGCGAAGCGATCCCGACCTTCTTCAAAACCCCTGGGCTTGCTCCAAGCCCGCTTCGCTCCGAATGATCTAAAAACAGAGCACTCAGCAGGTCGAAAATCCTCAGCCGCCTGGACTTTGGTCGAGGCGGCAGTTGTTGATCGAAAACTCCAAAATCGCAATCGCCCCGATCTGCTCAAGCCGTTCCATGATCGTGATGACCTCCTTGCGCTTGACCATCGCACGAACGGCGCACCAGTTGGGATCCTCCAAACTGTTGACCGTCGGTGAGGTAAATCCAGGTGTGATCGACTCGGCTACGGCGAGCTTGGATCGTGGGATGTTGTACTCGAGCAACGAGTAATCGCGGGCAATGACGACCCCCTCGAGCCTTCTGACAATGCGATCCGCAGTGGCTTGATCACGGCACTTGGGACTCTGGATCAAAACCGTCTCGTATTCACCGATGATGTCCAAGATCCTCAGTTGGTTGGCTGCAAGCGTACTGCCTGTCTCGACCAAATCGACAATCGCGTCGGCAACCCCCAGCGATATCATGATCTCGACCGAGCCATTGAGTTCGACCAAATGCACCGATTTGGAATCGCCGGTGTGCTTTTCCAAATACCGCTGGGTCGTCCTAGGGAAACTCGTTGCCACACGCTTACCGGCCAAGTCGGCTGCGGATTGAATATCGCCATGCAAAGGAACACACACGGCCAATTTGCAACGGCCTACTCCGAGTTTCATTCGGACATCGATGTCGACTTGAGCTTCCTCGACCAAATCGCTTCCGGTGATCCCCAAATCGATCGCACCTTCGGCACACAAGGTTGGGATATCGTCTGTTCTGAGAAAGGTAATATCCGCCGACAGTCCACTGACTCGCGCGAATAAAGCTCGTTCTTGACGACGAAAACTCAATCCCGCTTGGAGCAAAAGCTCCGTAGCAAGCTCGCTAAGCCGACCTTTGCTCGGTACACCAATCCTCAGCATGTTGTCGCTGAAACTCATTGTCCTTGCTCCTTGTGACGATTCTGTTTTTCTACGATCCCCGATACACCTTCGCGACGCTCGAGCTCGGCTCGCAGTTCATCGACGGTGATCTGACGGGTGGCCAAGACGACCCAGAGGTGATAGAGCACATCGCAAGCTTCTCGGATCGTGTGCTCGCGCCCACTTTGCCCTTGCTCGCGCGCAGAGTCGATGAGTTCAAAAACCTCTTCGGCGACTTTGCCCCCCATTTTGCTCAAGCCGCCGCGGATCAGCTTGGTCGTGTAGGAACCCTCTGGCAAATCGATGGCCCGCTGGTGCAGTTGGGACATCAACCGATCAAGAACATCAGTGGACATAATGCAGTGGAAGTCAAATGATACAATCGGGCAATAAAGGCAGCATCCTAGGCATTATGCAGGCTTTTGTCGATTCCAAGTGGTTGCCAGACCACTAAACTAAAGGGAAATCCACTCTTTCGATCCGCGCCTGGTGCGTCGCAGGGAAGATCCAACCGCAGATGCCAACTCCATCAAAATTCCCCACCGACTGGATCCTCCCTCCGCTGGAAGATGTCTTGTATTTGACAGGGCCAACAGCATCGGGGAAAACCCAAATCGCCGTGGAACTTGCCGATGCCCTGGCGAAAAAATCATCGCTTGTCGAAATCATCTCGGTCGACTCGATGGCTATCTACCGAGGTATGGATATAGGAACCGCCAAACCCAGCCCCCAAATCCGTCAGCAAGTCACCCATCACCTGATCGATATCGTTGACCCGACCCAGGACTACAGTGTTTCTCAGTTCCTCAACGATGCGCATGCCAAGGTTGCTGAAATCCAGGGTCGAGGCAAGCAGCCAGTTCTCGTAGGTGGTACCCCGTTGTATCTGAAATCACTCATTTGTGGGTTCTTTCAAGGCCCACCGGCAGATTGGGAGTTTCGCAACTCGGTCGAACAAGAAGTTCAATCCGTCGGCACACAGGCCCTTTACGAGCGACTTCAACAAGTCGATCCTCTCTCAGCACATCGCATCTTACCGGGTGACACACGGCGTATGATCCGAGCGCTAGAAGTCTCCAAAATCACTGGCAAACCCTTTAGCCACTGGCAAACGCAGTTCGAACGTTTCGTTGTTCCCAACAACAGCCAAGCTTTCGTTCTTGGTTGGGATCGCCCCACTTTGCATCGCCGTGTGGAAACCCGTGTCGAGCAGATGCTCGAACAAGGGCTCGTCGAAGAGGTCAAGGAACTTAAGGAGCGGTTTGGCAACCTGGGCCGAACGGCATCCCAAGCAGTCGGGTACAAAGAACCGCTCGAGCATCTCGCAGGAGCTATCTCTTGGAGGGAAATGAAGGACAAAATCACCGCTCACACCCGTCAGTTTGTCCGCCGCCAAGAGATATGGTTTCGATCGATGCCAGGCTTGCGACGCATCGATATGAACGAATCGCTAGAGCCACGGAGCGTTGCAGAGCAAATCCTCTTAGCGCTGGAATATCGGTAAGTATCCCAGATCCAGTTGCAGCATGATCAGATTGCATGCGGAGATATAGACATTGTGGATCTGGCCCTCCCAAGCTCCCTCTGGGCCTTGATCGTTCTCAATATTTGAATAGAGCCGATCCCTAAACGGCAACCACTCTTCGTCGCCTTGGCGATAGACAACTTGGCTATAGTACAGATAGGTGTAGTGCCAATGGCCAAAGGCATCATCGACCTTTTTGACGTCGTAGAGTTCCTTTCGGCTATAGGTAAGCATCTCTGGAACCTTGGTGTTCCCGTAATCTCCGGCGTTGTACAAAGCGGCTAGGGATGCTGCGGTGATCGCAGGTCTAGAGCTACCCATTTGCTGGCTAGAGTAACTGATTCCACCGTCGGGATTCTGGCAGGAGTAGATATATCGTTTGGCCGACTCGATGATCTCACCCGGAACGCTGATGCCTGCGTTTCGGCAGCCTCTCAATCCCTGAACCTGGGTGATTGTCGTGGAGCCTTCGTCGTAATCCTGGCCATCTTTGGCGCTGACATAGCCCCAGCCCCCAGCGGGTGTTTGTGCTTTACCGCAAAAAGCGACCGCTCGATCGAGCACCTCGACCAGATCATCGCGCCTGTCTTGCAACCCCTCTTCGCCGAGAACCTGCGATAGAAAGAGCATCGAAAAGCCATGTCCGTAGGTATAACGCTGGTCGTTTTGAGGGTCACCGATAAGTCCATTTTTGCGGGACTGCGACAAAAGATAATCGGTCGTACGAGCGATCTGCTTGGAGTAGGGGCCTTGGGTGACCGTCGAACCACTGCACAAAAGAGCCAGGCCTGCCAAAGCCGTTACAGCGACCGGATAGGGAGGCGTATTCCATTGGCCCCGGGAGGACTGGGTGCGTGCCAAGAAATCGAGCCCTCGTCGAGTGGCGGCTTCCCACTTGGGGTTACGGTCTGGAACCATTGGCCCCGATCCGAAAACTTCGCCGGTCCATTTTGGCGATGTCCCCAGGAAGAGTCCGCCGGCAATCGCCCCTGCGAGGAACTGGCGTCGCTGTATCGGGGGTAGTCTATTCATGCGATGTGTCTTTTATGGAAGTGGTCGTGGTAACTCGAATCGATAGGACGCGTCAGCTTGCGTCGGCAAACAGTGGAGTCGAAAGGTAACGCTCGCCCAAGCTGCACATGATCGTTACGATTCGCTTTCCTTTCCATTCAGGCCGCGATGCTAACTCAGCAGCCGCACACATATTCGCACCGCTGCTGATTCCCGCCATGATCCCTTCTTGACGATGAAGCTTACGGCCCCACTCAAAGGCATGTTCATCGTCGACCTGAATGACTTCATCGATCAACGAAGTATCTAGATTCTTTGGTACAAATCCAGCACCGATACCTTGGATGCGGTGTTTCCCGGGTTGGCCACCACTGATCACAGGAGACTGCTTGGGCTCGACTGCGATGGCTTTGAAGTTCGGATTGAGCTTCTTGATGTAGCGAGCCACACCGGTGATCGTTCCCCCGGTCCCAACCCCAGCGACGATCGCATCGATGCTGCCTGCGGCGTCGGCCCAAATTTCTGGACCAGTGGTTCGTTCGTGGATTGCAGGGTTGGCGGGATTCTCGAACTGTTGGGGCATCCATCCGCTCTTGTCGGCAGCGACCAACTCGTTGGCTTTGGCAATCGCTCCTCGCATGCCTTCGGCCGCAGGGGTCAAAACCAAACTGGCCCCCAAGGCTTTCAAAAGCGCTCGCCTTTCGATCGACATCGATTCGGGCATCGTCAGTGTCAGTCGATATCCCTTGGCTGCACAAACAAAGGCTAATGCGATTCCTGTATTGCCGCTGGTCGGTTCGATGATATGGGTGTCTTTGTGGATGCGGCCATTGGCCTCCGCATCTTCAATCATCGCCAGTCCGATCCGATCCTTGACGCTCTTGAGCGGATTGAAGAACTCGCACTTGGCAAACACCGTTGCTGCATCGGGACCGAGCAAGCGGTTGATGCGGATCATAGGGGTGTTGCCAACAGTTTCGACGACGTTGTTGAAGGTTCTTCCGAGCGGCATAGCTAACTAGATCCATCTAGGGTTACAGGATGTACGAAATTAGGTCCGCAGTCGCGGCCGACTGCGCCTCCTTAGTGTACTCGGTTTGGCTTGCTGAGCCCACCTCGGTTTGATACCCCGGATCGATCGAAAAGAGGGTTTCAAATCGCAGGCGACGGACCTTTTTCGAGCATTTCGCGAAGCTCTCCTGCGGCATTTGCTGGATTTTGGGCGTTCCATACACAGCCCCCCACAGCAATTCTCGAAAAACCGGCTTGCAAAACCTCTGGAAGCCTTTGTGCATCGATCCCGCCTATCGCATATGCTGGCAACTCTGGAGCATTTTCTCGGAGCCAGTGTGCAGCCGACGAAAGAAAATCGATGCCCGAAAAACTTTCAAAGGATTTAGTCGTCGAGGGAAAAGTGGGCCCGCATCCAATGTAGTCGACACCCAGGTCAACGCCCGAGCGTACTTGATCGAGGTTGTGGGTCGAGAGCCCCAAGCACTGCCATGGTTGCAAAAGGCGTCGAGAAGCGTTTACCGAAAGATCCTCTTGCCCTACATGCACCCCGGCAACGTTCGTTGTCGCAGCGATGTCCACCCGGTCATTGATCACAAGTCGAGTCTTCGAATCGTCAAGCACATCGAGGGCAACTTGGGCGTATTGGAGAATACCAATAGGATCGGCTTGCTTGTCCCGAATTTGAATCAAATCAACCCCGGCGTTTGCGATATCCGCAACCCGTTTGCGAAATGCAACGGCAGGCAGCTTGCAATCGACCAGCACATAAAGTTTCGACTTGTGCAAAAATGCTAGGTCTCGCTGGCAGGCCAAGTGCAAGGCTGCATTCAGGTCGTAAACACGGTACCGAAGTTGCTCGATCTGTGTCGAGACGCTAGGCAGTAGGACCTTGCAAGACTCCTCGATGACTCGCAAGCCTTGCTCAGCCCGCGAGCTTGCTGCAGCCACGATCGATGCAGTTCCATGAGTTCGCTTCTTTTCGCTGGGAGTCTTGGTCTCTCGACCTACATCTCCAAAGGCATCCCTAGCGGCAAGTAGGTTTACTTTGCCAATCGCATCGATCGACTCTTGCAACGCGTGCCGAATCGACTTGTAATCGCTCTGCAATCGGGCAAACCCAGAGAATCTTGCGACATCCTCGAGCGTTCTTAAGCCTTCGGCGACCCGATTGGCATTGGCATCGATCATTCTTCGAAGCACGATTTGAGAATGGTCGGTTGGATCGGTCATGGGATTTATCTTTGTTGCTCAAGAACCATCGACAGATAGCTTCGTTTCTCGATAAAACTCAGTCCAAGGTTACCAGCCGCCGAGGCGATCGCTGGCTCGGCTGCCGCCAACTCTTGATCCGAATGCACCACGCATTCAACTTCTGCGAATATTCCTATTTTATGAACTTCATCGAGCGTGACGGTCATCCCTGGATGAATTTTCGCAAGACTGAAAACACGGCGAGATTTACGCACCACTCCGACGGGTTCGAAACTCAAAGAGGCCCAGATCCTCATCCATTCCTCCTGGGTGCCTGGGGCCAGTGGCAACTCGATCTCGGGTCGGGTCTTAAGCGGCCCCTCCCTGCGAGGTCCTTTGTAGGTGACGAGCCACTGGTCGTTTACCCGCCGCATCCTGAGCGCCTCGTCGGTGATTTTGAAATCGCGTGCGGGGTGCCGCAGGTAATGGTCCTCATGGGATTCCGATTCGAGTTCCTCGGCTCGTAGACGATCGAGCCTTGCAAGCAAGTCGATCGGATCGTCGACTCGATACTTGCCTTCGATCTCGATCGGATAGTGCTGTGCTGAATCGGCCATGGTTCACCTGGACAAATAGTATTCTCGAACTCTCTCCGACATCCTCCGCATTTTAATCGGATCCTTGACTCCCGGGGAGACTTCGATGCCACTTGCCAAATCCACTCCGATCGGATCGACGATCTGTAAGGCTTGGATTACATTTTCGGCATCCAATCCACCGGCAAGGATCAGCGGGGCACTCTTGCCGTCGGCTGCCAAGAAACTCCTGGGCCTGGGTCGCAGCAAATACCAATTCGCTCGCTTGCCAGTTCCCCCCTTTTCGACCGGATCATAAGCGTCGACGAGCAGTCCGATCACCGGGGAATACCCCAACGAACACTCTTGGGCCCACGTGCTCCAGATCGCATCGTCGATTGGGCCGCGGTAGGGCAACGCTTTGAGGATCGGTAGCCCGGGCCACTCAGGGGCGCTTTGGTATTCGAGCAACCACTCGATGGTCTCATTGCCATGCAACTGGATCGCATCCAAAGGGCACTCATCGAGCACTTGGTCGATCTGCTCGATCGTCGGATCGACAAAGATACCGACACGCATCGATATGCCTTCGGCGATCTTTGATATAGTCCTAGCCATCGACGGCTCGACGTACCGCTTGCTCTTTGGATAAAAATTCAATCCGATCGCATCGACGCGTAACTCGACAGCTTGAGCAACGTCCTGCTGCCGAGTGAACCCGCAAAATTTCAGTTGCGGTGGTTTCATGATGGGGTGGCAAGTCTTATGCAGCGATCGATCCTCGATAGCGAAGATTCCTTGCCCAGAATGCCAAAGGCATCAAAGACTCCGACACCCGTGGTTTTTCCTGTAAGTGCGAGCCGGACCGCGTTGATGCAAACACCAAGCTTAACACCCTTGGCCTCGACCATCCCTTTGATCTGGCTTTCAAGATTTTCGACCGACCACGGATCGGTCGCTTGTACGATCCTGCGAACTTCTTCGAGGAGCCCGAGGGCTTGGGGCTCTGCGAGCACGCGTTTCTCCAAGCCTGATTGGTCGAAGACCAGTTGCTCGTCGGGAACGAAAAACTCCTCGAATTGAAGGATATCACCGGCGACTTTGATCCGATCTGCTGCGGCGTTTACCACTTTGGTGCAATGTTCGGCGATCGAGCAGGGCGGGGGATCGGAGACCCATCCTGCCTTTTGCAAATACGGCAATACCATCGCAACCTTCTTCTTCGTATCGAGCTTGCTCATCCAGCGTGCCTGAAAAGCGATGAGCTTTTGGGGATCAAACGATGCTGGGGCTTTGTTGACCCGTTCGAGCGAAAAATGCTTGATCGCCTCATCGAGCGTAAAGTCTTCGGAGCTAGCATCCAGCGACCAACCCAAGAGCAGCAAGTAATTGAGAATCGCACCGGGCAAGAAACCCGTTTCGCGGTAGAAATCGACGACCACAGGATTGAAGGTCTCGGGAGTGGTTTGCAAGTGAGCCTTGTTGGCCACAGTTTCCCCAAGCTGAAAGAGGGTCGCAAAATCCTTTTGCTTGAGATACTTATCGAGCTTTCGCTTGCTGAGCTTGGCAGTACCTCCCGGTTCGGCGACGTAGGGCAAATGGGCATAAATCGGTAGAGGGTAACCGAGGCTCTGTGCGATAAAAATTTGTCGGGGGGTATTTGGAAGGTGCTCGACGGCCCGAACCACATGGGTGATTCGGAAATCGTAGTCGTCAACGACGCTTGCCAAATGGTACAAACAAGTCCCATCGGCACGCTGTACAACATGGTCTTGTTCGTCGGCCCATTCAAAGGAGCAATCCTCTCGAATCAAATCGTGGAATTGGCACTGGCCGCTCCGAGGCATCTTCAAACGCACGACCGCTGAGCGACCTTCGGCTTCGTACTCTCGCTGCTGCTGGGGCGTACTGGCCATGAATCGACGATCGTAGATGAAGGCTTTTCCCTCTTTCTCGGCTTGAGCCTTGAGCTGGGCTAGCTCTTCGGTCTTGGCGTAATCTTTATATGCATGCCCGCTTGCCAAAAGCTTCTCGACGGCTTGTTGGTATTGCGACGATCGTTGGGATTGAAAGTAAGGTGCATAAGGCCCCCCGCACTCGGGACCTTCGTCCCATTCCAAACCCAACCAACGAAAACCTTCGAGGATAGGCCGAAGGGCTGCTTCGACGTTGCGTTGCTGATCGGTGTCGTCGATCCGAAGCAGAAACTGGCCTCCGGCTTGCTTGGCCAACAGGTAATTGAACAGAGCTGTCCGCACCCCACCGATATGCAGATAACCAGTAGGACTTGGGGCAAATCGAGTGCGGATGGTCATAGGTCAAGCAGCTTTAGACAATGTTTTCAATCGGATTGGGTGCAAATATCCTAGCCGGTAAAAAGGGCTGGATCGCGTGGGCTTCGCCAACATTGTTGCTCGATGTCGTGTACCCGCAAGTGCTGCACGATGGCATCGGGGCTGGAACGCTGAAAATCCGACAGCAAATGAGTGCAAATCTTTTCCCAAGCGTCTTTGGTGGCTTGGCCTTTGACTTCGAGATATTCGATCACACCAGCCCGATCGTAAAGCATGCCATCGAGTTGATACCGTATGGAATTGTCATGAAAAACCCAGACCCACGATCCATCCGGTTCGGCGAACATGCCTTCCCAAGGACTCACTGCATCGATGAAACCTTCAAAGCTTTGACAGATCGATTCGCCTGGCTGACTATAAATCCGAACGAACATGCTCGATGGCTTTCATGGTGTTTCAGGTGGAATTTGTTTCCCGTGGGGGTCGACCGTCGGACCACCGGTGAATTGCCCTAAACTCTCACGCAGTTGGGACGAAGTGTAGTGTTCGAGGGACTCTGCCGACGCGTGGAGCCTGGGGTCTGATATACCGGTCTCTTCGCGAAGGTAATGCTCCCAGAGCCGGTGAGTTCGAATCAATACTTGGGCTTGTTGATACCCGCTTTGGGTTAGATTCCAAGACTTTCCTTGGCCGCTAACCCATCGCTTTGCAGCCAGATCCGACAAGGCCGAGAGGATTGCTTGAGACGGTGCTTGTAGCTTGGAAGATATGCGTTCTATGCTCAGAGCCTGATCGGCTGCAGACAGATTCTCCGAACCTTGGGCTTCTACATGCCGATAGAGGAGGGCCAAGATGTCTTCGGCAAGTATCCTTCGAAGCAATTCGCGTTGATGCAACCAACGCCAGATCAATCCTTGTTTGGGCCCGACAAAAATCGCAAGCACCAGAAAACATCCAGACACGACTGCAACCATCGCGGCCGAGTTGGCCGATTTGAATCCCAACAAGTGAGGCAAACTGATTGCCAAGAGGTGCCCAACAACGCTGCTTGCGATGGCTACGAGCAAACTGCAAAAGACCATGGATTGCAGCCGATTGGTCAACATCCAAGCGATTGCGGAGGGAACTATGAGCATTGCGACAACCAAAATATTACCGACGGCACGAAAGCAGACCACACAAGTCATCGCCACCATCGATGCGAGCAGATAGCTCAAGAAACGTACAGGTACACCTTGGGCCTTTGCCAACGTGGTATCGAATGTCGATAGAGTCCACCACTTCCAAAAAACCAGCGTGCACAGAGCATTGAACAAACCGATGCACCCGAGCTCCAAAACAACCGACGGGATTTCACCCAATGGGGTGGTGATGGTCTCTAAGACGATCGTTTCTAAATTGCCGTAAAGAACGCACGATGGATCAAGATCGACATGTTCGACGCGAGAGATCATCACGATCCCCAATGCGAATAAAGCGGTGAAGACCACACCGATCGCTGCGCTTTCTTCGATGCGTCCAATACCTCGCACCACCTCGATCAACCAGACCGAAAGGACTCCGATAAGTCCAGCTCCTAGCAAAGCGACCCAAGGGCTGCGGCTACCAAACCACAGGAACGAGGCTGCGATGCCGGGCAAGACCGCGTGACTGAGCGCATCACCGATAAGGCTCAGTTTGCGTAAAACCAAAAAGTTGCCGACAAGAGCACAAGCGATCCCGCAGAGGATCGAAGCGACGATCATCCAGCCATCGACTTGCCAAGCCCACCACATCCTAAAGGCTCAACTCAAAAGGCTTCAATGTTAACTCTTGGAGGTTTCCATTTGAGCCAGTTCATCGCCAAAATCCAAAGCAGGCTCTTGGGAAGATTCTTCGGTCGTGGGTTCCTCGTCGGGCTCGCCCTTTTTCTTTTTCTTCGACTTGGCCTTCTTAGGTGCCTTGGGTTTCGCGGGCCCCTTGGGTCTGCCCATCAAAGAGGTGATTGTCGGTAGCAAAATCACCAATGCGATAAAAGCCATCCACAGCAAAGGAATTATCTTGAATAGCATGGCAAGCCGCAAAAAAGATTGTACGAAGGAACGCCAACAGCCATTAAACGGGCTGGAAAAAAGATCCAAAACACCCTAATACCTTAGTTTACTCCCGCACCACGAGCAAGTCTCCAATTCGTATCATTTTCCAAAGGGTCTGCGTCAGAAAACCCGATAAGCGCACGGTGGAGCCAAAATGCATCAAGAAGTCTTTCAATTCCTTCGGTACTTGGACGTCGAGCGAAACGCTTCGGATTTGACGATTAAGTCCTATCGTGAGGATTTGATCGATATGGCCGACTTTATCACCGACGAAGGCCAAAAGAGTCTTCGACCTCGAGACATCACCCCAAACGAGCTTCGCGGCTATGTCACTGCACTCCACGAAGCCGGCTATGCCAAATCGAGCATCAGTAGAAAGCTCGCTTCGCTTCGAAGCTTCTTCAAATTCGCTCAGCGTCAACAGATGGTCGAAAGCAATCCCGCCAAACCCTTACGAAACCCTCGAGGGACGAGAAAACTTCCCCACTTCTTGACCAACCAAGAGATCCTCTCACTGCTTGACGCACCGAGCAAGCAAACCGAGATGGGCCGTCGAGACCTTGCGATACTTGAAGTCACCTATAGCGCGGGGCTTCGGGTTAGCGAACTTGTTGGAATGAACGACCGCGACATCGACTTTACCGACGGAACGATTCGAATCCGGGGTAAAGGGCGCAAAGAGCGTATCGGCCAACTTGGCTCTCATGCCAATAAAGCCCTCATGGAGTACTTCCGATTGCGTCGTCCTGCACCCAACGGCACTCAAGAACCAGCGACATTCCGAAATAAATTCGGTGGACGACTTACCACCCGCAGTGTCGCTCGCATGCTCGAGAAGTACATCAAAGAATGTGGACTCGACACGCGAACGAGCCCTCACACCCTTCGCCATAGCTTTGCAACACATCTACTCAACGGTGGCGCGGATATCCGCAGCGTTCAAGAATTGCTCGGCCACAAGAGCCTTGTGACGACACAAATCTACACGCATGTCAGCACGGCTAATATCAAAGCCGCCTACGACAAGGCGCATCCTCGAGCCAAGAAAGCCTGACCGGACAGATCAGTCTGATTACCAATGGACGGCGTCTAGAACCTTCGAGGTTGCTCTCGATGAGTTCAAAACATAGAAGTGGATACCCGGTATCCCCGACTGCATCAAATCAGCAACTTGTCTGGTTGCAAACTCGGTGCCAACCTTGAACTGCCAGTCCTCTTGATCGCTCTTGGCAAGCTCATCGACGAAGTCCTTCGGGAGTGCGGCTTTGCACAATGATGCGATCCGCTGGATGCTTGCCAAACTAATCACGGGCAAAACCCCGGGAACGATCGGGATCTTTATCCCGGCCTTCTCGCATAGGTCCCGGAAGCGATAAAAGTCTTCGTTGTTGTAGAACAGTTGAGTTACGACAACGTCTGCACCGGTATCAACCTTACGCTTGAGATTATCTAAGTCGACTTCGGCAGAGGGAGCCTCTTGGTGGACTTCTGGATATCCCGCAACCAAGATCCCGAAATCCGGATACTCGCGACGAAGCATCGCGACGAGCTCGTTGGCATAGCGCAAGCCACCTTCGGTCTGCTGAAACTCTGTTTGACCTTTCGGTGGATCCCCTCGAAGGGCAACGATGTAATCAACGCCGATCGACATAGCATCGCTGAGATAGGAGCGAAGCTGATCCATGGTCGAACCGACGCAGGTTAAATGCGAAGCGATCTTCAGGTTGTAATTCTTCTTGAGCGTTTCAAGCAGGCTTAGCGTACCACTTCGAGTCGCGCCACCTGCCCCATAGGTGCATGTAAAAAAGTCTGGTTTGAACCGCTGTAGCTCTTCTACTGTCTTGAGGAGCCCTGGAAGCAGCTCAGCTTTTTTGGGTGGAAAAAGCTCAAACGACAGACCTCTTGCCCCAGTTTGCAGACGCGTTGCGCTGAAATAATCTCCAAGCTTCATCGAGCTACCTATTTGTTACGCTTAAACGATATTGATCTACGGATGGTTGAGTCACGCAGGTGGTTGAATTACGCAGGGTGAATTCCCAGTGGCTTTGGTCGAGGACATCGCTTCTGAGGAATCGCGTCTGAGGAATCGCTTCTGGGGAATCGCTTCTGGGGAATCGGGCCTGGGACACGCTCAGATTCCCGCTAAGATACTTGCAAAATTCTATTTTGGGAAACCCTTGCGATCATGACCGATAAAAAACTTTCTGGTAAACGCGTTTTGGCCTTCGTCGGTGATATTTATGAAGACTTGGAACTGTGGTACCCCAAGCTTCGATTGATCGAAGAGGGGGCGCAAGTGGTCGTCGCCGGCGAAGAGGCCAATCGGGTTTACTCAGGCAAAAACGGCTATCCCTGCACGTCGGATGCGGCCATTAACGACATGCACGAAAGTCAATTTGATGCCATCTTGCTTCCAGGAGGCTTCATGCCAGATCGATTAAGACGCCTGGACTCAGTAAAAAAGCTTATTCGGGATTTTGCCGACTCCAGCAAATGCGTCGCAGCGATTTGCCATGGTGGATGGCTGGCTATATCGGCGGGCGTTTACCGAGACGTAAAAACGACCGGCTCACTTGGAATCAAGGACGACCTTGAAAACGCGGGTGCAATTTGGGTCGATGCACCTGTGGTTATAGACCGGCACTTTGTAACAAGCCGCAAACCCGACGATCTTCCTTGGTTTGCCAAAGCCATGGTCGATGTTATTGCCGCGCAAACAGCCAGAGGCCAATGAGTCGCTAGGCTGCTTTCAAAGAATGGCTGACACGATGCATATTCTCCAACTCGGCGATACCCACTGGGCCACGTCCCGAATCGCGCCAGGGATCGATTCGATGGCCCGGTTTGAACAAGTTTGCCGTTGGATAGGATCGATCAGCGACCCCATCGATTGGATCGTTCATACGGGTGACTGGGTTCATCGAGGGCATCTTGCAACAGACTCTGGAGAATCGACCCGGGCAGCCTGGAACCGACTGGCCGAAATCGGAATTCCGATCGTCACGGCAATTGGCAATCACGATCACCGCGAGGCTTTAAGCCAGTGCTTTAGGAAGCACTGGCCCGATGATCGGGAACTCCATTGCATCGAGACCCAATCGGATCGTCTTGCCTATTGGTTTACCAACGATACCAGATCTGACCGAGGCGAATCGCTGCTTGTTCTCGATACAAGGGGATCAACACAGATCGATCCCCAGGGAGAAATCTGCGACGACCAACTCGCGGCCATTGAAACACTGCTGGCCGACCCGATGCGTCGCTGGACGATTTTTCTTCACTATCCACCTATTGCTTTGGATTGCGATTGGATCGACCGAACGATGCTTGTCCGAAATGGAATGCTGTTACACTCGCTGTTTGCCAAGAATTCCTGTCGCATCCGTGGGGTCTTTTTCGGTCACATTCACCGCCCCTTGTGCTGTGTCAAGGATAGCGTACTGTACGCAAGTACCGGTAGTGCTACGATGCACTTTCCCAACATGCCACGGGACAATCAAGCACTCGCACAGTGCGATCCAATCGCCTTTGCAAATTACATATCCATTAGCCAGTCTGGGACATTGGTGAAAACCCAATGGACCATGCTATCGCAGTAAGCTAACAACGATGGCGCAATCAAACATCAAAGACTGGGCCCAATTGGTACGGGTTCCCAACACATTCACCGCCGCAACAGACCCACTCGCAGGCTTGTGCATCGCATCAGCGACCGTTTCGTTTGTCTCTCATCCTATTTCGGCTCTGTTGGTGGCTCTCGGCTCGATCCTTCTTTACTGGGGTGGAATGGTTCTCAACGATGTCTTTGATTATCCAGAAGACCAAAAGAATCAGCGTCCAGGCCCTATCGTCCGCGGCGCTATTGGCTTAGGCCAAGCTCGAAATGTCGGCTGGGCGATGCTGGCCATCGGCTGGCTCTTTGCCTGCTTGGCAGCGTATCTAATCCATGGCAAGATGACCTTGACCCCATTGGTTGGTGCATTGCTCGTCGGTGCGATCATCGGTTACGACGGTTTGTTCAAGACAACACCAATGGCTCCTGCTTTGATGGGCTTGTGCCGTGGCTTGAACCTCAGCTTGGGGATGGCCGTTGCTGCAGGTCCGGATTTTGCAACGCTGCCTATCCACCTTTGGCTCTATCCGATTGCCTTTGGACTCTATGTGATGGGTTTTACGATCGCAGCACGAAAAGAATTCCTGACCGAGCAATCAAGAATCAGACTTTGGGCAGGATGGCTAACTTGCCTTGCCGGGATCCTGCTTTTGGCCTGGATCATTTGGAAATATCCCAGTCCGAGCCTAGCGAAGCTTGTCGAGCGTCGCGATGGCTGGTCGGAGTGGTTTTTTCCGGGGTTGATGATCCTGCTATCGGCGCCTGTATTCCGAAGAGCTTTGGCCTCGATCCAATCGCTTCGAGGCCCAGATCTCGGACTTGCGATACGAACAGCGATCATCAACATCCTATTTATCGATGCGACGCTGGCGCTGATCCACAAAGGTCCTTGGCATGGCCTGCTACTGGCAATGCTGATTTTTCCAACAATCTACTTGGCCAGGGTTTTTCGTTCGACCTAAGACCACTTGCCATCTTTGCAGGCCTTAACGATTAATCCACCCTCTGGATTTTTTATCGATTCTCAAAGGCCAACGACCGATGCAACGCCTCTGCATGATGTGGACGGGCTAACATCCCGGTTTGGCTTTACGGATGGCTGGTATCACCCTCGATCCGAAAGGCACTGGTTTGATTTCCCTTGAATTCGCAAACACCCTGATGGGAATCCTCTTTGTCGTTATCTGGCTGTTGGTGGGCCATATCCTAACGACGGAACATCGTTAAGAACCAGCGTCTATCCATATCGGTTGGGTATTGATAAGCTCGACGCGATCGGCGATTTTCAAATCCTGCCAAGCAGATCTACCCTGATCATTGGATTGGGGTGCGGGACTCTCTTGCCTAACGGCAACCAAGCGATGCTCCTTGACTTGAACTTCTAGCCAAGTCCAAGACTCGACTTGACGGATCGCAACTAATCGACCGATCGAGCGTACTCGATCGGACTCAATCTCGACGAGTTCTTCAGAGCCAATCGATGAGGAACCTACCGAGATCAACCGCCAATCGGTAGGTCGTAGACCAACATGCTTGTCCGATTCGGGGACTTGGATCCATTGGATCGAAGGTCTCCCCATGAGTTCTGCAACCTCCCTGGAGTTTGGGTAGCGGTAAAGCTCCCCAGGGGCAGCGGTCTGTAGAGGCTTTCCCTGCCCGATTACGCTTAGACGATCCGAAATCTCACAAGCCTCCAGCGAGTCATGGGTAACATAGATGCAAGTGAGATTGTGAGCCTGTTGCCAGTTTCGAAGGAGCCGTCGGATCGGCCCACGAAGCGACTCTTGCAAATGAGCCAAGGGTTCGTCCATCAAGAGCAGCGGACGCTGGGTCAAGAGAGCTCGAACAATCGCAAGTCGTTGCAACTGACCGCCGGAAAGCTCGCTTGGCTTTTGTTCGAGCGTTGATCCCAAACCGAATTGACCCAGGAGCTCTTGCCTAAGCCCCGGGGTGACTTGCCCAGAGAGTTGCTCAGCGAACTTAAGGTTTTCTAGCACGCTTAAATGCTCGTAGGTCGCTGCACTTTGCCCGACCAATGCCAACCCCCTTCTGTGGGCAGGCTGATGGGTGGCGTCCTTCGAAGAAATCCAAATGCTCCCCGATTGGGGCTGTTCTAATCCTGCGATTAATCGCAAAAGTGTTGTCTTGCCCGATCCGCTGGCACCCAGCACCGAGTGAAACTCACCAGAAGCCACGTTCCAATCGAAATCGTCGAGCACATTCTGCTGACATCGATAGCCGAACGTGACCTTCTTGAGTTCTACGGCCAAAGTCTCACCCAGCTTAAGGTTTCTGCCTTTGCAACCAATTCATCACCACGGCAGCCACCTTGGTGATCGAATCCCCGGAACATTTATCCGGTGTATCGGCCATCGTGTGCCAGTAACTGCGCGATCGTGAAGCGACCGTCGGATAGTCAAAGTCGATGATATCGATCGTGGGTACCAAAGCGATCTGGTTCAATGGCAAATGATCGTCTCGGATCGAATGCAAAACACGAGGACTGAACTCCTTGAGCCCGAGTTCCTTGGCAACGGCCCAAACCTCTTTTGCCAATTCCGGTGCATATTTGAAACTCACCTCATCCCAAGACAATTGCAGTTCCTTGTCCCCAATCATGTCCATCAGGATACCGGCTCGGTAAGTCGTCTGAGGTCCATTGGCTACCAACTGCTGTGCAAAATAGGTCGAGCCAACAAAGTAATCGCCTAGCGTTGTCCCGTTGTCCGTGTTGTAGACCAATTCCTCTGCATCGAAGAAAACGAAGTCGACACCAACCTTTAAATCCATCTTGGCGAGGGCATGTCCAAGCTCCATCAACAGCGCCGTGCTGCTGCCACCATCATTGGCTCCAACGAAAAGTCCTTTAGGATTCTTAGGGTCTTGATCCGGGTACGGACGCGTGTCGTAGTGGGAGCAGAGCATCACGCGAGGCTTTAACTCTGGCTTCCAACTAACGATCAGATTCTTGACCTCGACTGCTTGACCCGTCAGTGGATGTTTGTGGTTGAAGGCCTGGAAGTCAACAGAAGCCCCCAAGGCTTGAAAATGCTCTTGAAGCATCCGTTGTTGCTTTTCCATCCCCACCGTACCGGTGGTTCGAGAGCCTAGCTTGCAGAGCTTTTCCAAGTATCCCATGGCTCGTTTGGAGTCCAGCGGTGCAGGTGGCTTCCAACCCCTTGCACCAAGCTGTGTACCGGCAGGCTCGCCAGCAGCCAAACCGGCGACCGAAGGAGACTCCGAAGAAGTCTCGGTTGGATTTGAAAGACAACCGACCAAGAGCCCAAGTAACCCCAAGGAAAACAAGCCAGCCGTTTTTCGAAGCAAATTGCACCCGAGCATCGAGGGTTATTGAAACGCAACTCCGATCGTCCATTGTTTGGATCGTCTCGGGCGTGTCAATCAGGGAACCCCAAAGCATCCGAGTCAATTTTGGATCGATTACAGACTTTGGCACGCACATTGCTCTTAATCGAAAAGGATCCAAAAAAGGTGCTGTCACATTGACAGGTGTCTGTCGAGCACCCCGCGATCGCAACTTTTTTTCGTGAGAGGGGTTTTCACTATGGCTCAATTTCCTTTCCAAATTCGACAATTTCCGTCGGCCTTGCAGGACATCGCCGTCGAGATGGAAAACATCTTCGACCAAGTCTTAAGCAAAGGTCAATCGAGCAAAGGTTGCTCAAGCAACGGTTGCTCGAGTACCGAAAGCACCGAGGCACCCGCGAAGGTAGCTTTCACACCGGCCCTCGATGTGTTCGAGGATCAACATGGATACGAATTGCTTTTGGATCTGCCGGGAGTCACCCTGGAAAACCTGAAGCTTGAATTGCTCGAAGACAAACTCCATGTCTCGGGTGTCAAGGCTGCAGCGAGCTTGGGCGAGGGTACCGTGCAGCACCGAACGGAACGCTTTGCCGGAAATTTCGCAAGAGCGATCCGACTTCCTAAGCAAGTTGCCAACGAGCATATCGAAGCTCGGTTCAAGGACGGAGTGCTGAGCATTCGCGTTCCGAAGATCCCCAAGGCGACTTCGAGAACCATCGAGATCAAAGGCTAAGTCGCCTACGGCTCAGTAACGACATCGATACTTCATCGCCCCGTTTGGATGACTCTAAGCGGGGCGATTTTTATGGTAACCATTCCCCTCGCTCGATGCTCCAGTCGCTTCCGAAGAAACCTGCCCATCGAACCGCTTCGACTCCGGTTTTCAGATACTCAGGTGAGAGAACCAGCACATCGGGATATCCCGTACCGGATGAAAAGATCGGTAGCTTATTGCTCGCTCGCATCGATTGCAAATCGGTTCCACCGATAGCCGCTACCAAACCATAGCCTTGCGTTTTGGGTCGAACCAACAGAACGGTCGCCGATTCATGGATGGATTCGGGACCCGATTTGCCCCAAGCTCCTCGCTGAACTTGGATGGGGCTATCTTTGAGCAAATCCTTCCATGCTTGATTGATCGTCTCGTTGCCATACAAGATCACGTTTCTATCTGCCAAACTTGCAGGATCCTTTTGAGCGATTGCCAAGTACTGTTGGTCGCTCCAACAATCGACCGATCCATTTCCGCGATACCAAAAAGTCTCGGCGTCGTAGCGAGCTTTGCCGAGCATCCATTGATTTTCGGACTCGTCTCCTGCTGTGCCATAAACCAACATAAAGCGATTTCGGAAAGCTTCTTTGAAGACTCCGTAGTGAGCAGCATCCCTCGAGGGAACTCTCGAAGCCGATCTTTGTTGCCATCGATCGGATGTCTTATCCAACCAAACCGTTTGATCAAGCGTGTTGATATCCTCAATCACAAGTTCTTGACCATCGATTTGAAGATTCAAGTTAGCAGGCAGTTTGGTGTCAACAGGCAGGAGCTTTGCCAACCGAATCCCCCAGGATTCGATGTTTGTTGTTTTGGCGGTGATCTTGTTGCTCTGTCGGTCTCGGTCCAATTCAATCGTCGAGAGTTCGGCGATTTTTTGTTGGCATCCGAGAGTAAACCAATGGCATTCGGAGGAAACGTGGGGGCCAGGAGTTGCAAAGCGGATCGTATTGACCTGCGTTGAGTCGGGAAGCTCATGGCTGTAGAAAAAATCGATCATCGCGGGCCAATCACAACACTGGTTCCCCCACCAGTGACCTGCACCAGGCTGTTCCTTGTAAACCCAGTCGGGGTGGAATTTTGCAAGTTCCTCTCGCATCGTTCGGGCTTGATCCACCGGCACATTATCATCTGCATCGCCATGGAGAATATAGACACCTTGGTTCTTCAGATTGCTCACGCGTGCGAGTGTATCGCTTGCCCCGAGGGGTCGACGCAGCAACTGGGAAACGGGGTCTTGCAGGTTGCTTGCCCCTCGACCAGCATAACTTGCAAAAGAAACCCAACCGGCGCTAGGACCGATCGCTGCAAAACGATCTGGAAAGAGCGTTCCGATATGCCAAGTCCCGTGACCACCCATCGAGTGGCCTGTTAGATAGGTTCGCTTTCGATCGGTTTTGAAGCGTGACTGTGCTTGCTCGAAGACTTCAAGCCCATCCCAACGTCCCCAATCCTCCCAATCGAAGCCAAAACTTCTGCGATTCGTCGGAGCGATGACATAGGTATTGTCTTTCGGAGCATACACGGCTGCTTGCCCTTGCCCCTCGACTCCCGCACCATGAAGCGTCAAGATCATTGCCGGAGCACGCTCCGCTTTGAATGTCCCTTCTTTGGGAGGCACAACTCCGTAGTATTGGACACTTCCGTCAATTTGACTGAGGAATGTTCTCCGATGCATCTGCCCCGAACTACCAACGGGCCATGGAACATCGAGTTGATCGAGCAACTCGGATTCCGATGTCGATAATGTCGCTTTTCGCTCAAGCTGAATCTTCACAGTCAGTTCCCCTGCTTGCAACGCGTTCGAAGAACTCGCCGTTGTAAGCAGCTTGACAGGAACCTTGCGCAATGAAAGAGGTGGAATCGATGGTACATCGAGCCTAGTTGGCTCGCATCCGTCGGCAGTTGCAACGATACAAAGACCATCCAAGATCTGATTGCTCGCGTTGACTACCAGCAGAGACCCGAGCCATTCCCCGGGCTGATCCCGAAGCACGGTCGGAAACGTTGTGTCACGCAGCGAGAAATAAACAGATTTAGCAGGTTTCTTAAGCTTTGCGGCAATGCGTCCTCGACCACTTGAGAAGAGGAGCCAGTTTTCACCAGCGTTGAGCTCCACGGGAATTTCAACCGACCCGTTGGAATACACGTCACCGACCCTCTGAACTCCATCGATACGGACGGAACTGTGCCCCTGAGCATCGAGCAACCAGATCCCCGAATCGGGAACCTCAACCCTGACGGCCAACACCCCACCAAAGAGTTCCCTTCCGGCGAACCCTCCTTGCTCATCGGCATTGAACTTTTTCCAAGGGCTCAGTCCTTCTTCGCTTTGGGAGGAATCTTCTTTAGGATCGGGCATCCGCAAGCGATCTTGGATAATCGCCAACTCGATCGGATCGGTGGGAAGAGAAGATCGACCACGCGGCATGCCTTGGCCACTTGTTACGATCCACCCCTGAGTCAGTTGGGTTTCGACAGGTTGCGTCTCCTGAGCAAGGCACCTTTGAAAATTGAATACTTCTGTAAACAGAATCAAGCTGCAAAAAAATCCAAGTACCTTGAGGTGGTCGGTAAGCTTTGCCATCCGAAAATCCCGTTCGAAGGAGGGTGAGAGTTCTGTTACAATGCCAAAGGTTCTACTCGGTTAGAGGTCCTACTGTAAAGGGGTTCATCGGATCATGTTCAAACCCCATGCGAACCTTTTGTAGACTTGGTGTCTCTAGCTAGTCAGTCACGGCAGACGGAACCTTAGAAAACCTTCGAGTCGAACATAGATATGAGCAGTTTATTCTCTTTGATTTTCTCAAGTACCTAATTCAGAGATAGCCATCGAAATCAGATCATGAATCCACAGCATAGTTATCCTGACCATTTTTTTCGATCGGTTTTGGAAGGCAACGATGCGGCGCTACCGCTGCGTATCGAGGAGCAACTCCGCAAACTCTATCCTGGCAATGCAATTCTCGCATGCGAGAGTCTCGACTTAGAGGACTATGTCGCGCTTGGACTTGCTTCCTCCGAAGTATCCGAATCCCCAACCCCGGCGTTGAGCTATTTCTGGGGAGGACTAGATCACGATGCTCTTTACCCATCCTACTCCCAGGTGCTTTGGAATGTAAACTGGCAAGAACATCGCATGCAAGTACTCCAAGTCAGTTGGCAGACCAGTTGCGGCGGGCAGACGAAGTATTGGGTGATGGCCCAAGAGCCTACGATTGCCGAGGCATTCATGCTGGATGTCCACCGCAAAACCAACGATCCAGGCGAATCGATCTTGGTGTTCAAGGATGGCCATTGGGAGCGATCCAAAGAGATGTTCGAGTTGGTGCACAGCTCACGCATGTCGGAGTTGGTTTTGCCGCCCGAACGCCGCAAGTCGATGATAGACGATTTCAAGCGATTTCTTGCTTCTCAAGACCAATACCTCGCTTTGGGAGTTTCTTGGCGACGCGGGGCCATCTTGCTGGGGCCTCCTGGCAATGGCAAAACCCATTTCCTGCGGGCCTTGGTCCAAGAGCTTGAAGTTCCCTGCCTGTACGTCCAGAGCCTTGACCACAACTATTACCGTTCCGAGCAGTTGCTCCAGAGAGTCTTTGAAAGAGCGCGAGAACTCCGACCGTGCGTTCTGATTTTTGAGGATCTCGATGCCTTGATCGATCACAGCAATCGCTCCTTTTTCCTGAACCAACTCGATGGATTCGAACGCAATCATGGGCTGATTGTCATCGCTACGACCAATCATCCAGAGAACATCGACACTGCCATCATGGATCGCCCGAGCCGATTCGATCGCAAGTACGAGTTCCCGCTACCAGACTCCAGCCAACGGGCGAGGTTTTTGGAGATTTGGAAGGACAAGTTGCACACGCAAGGTGGACTTAAGGGAGACTGGGACGGGAGCAACATCTCCAAGATCGCTCAAGCCACCGAAGGCTTCTCTTTTGCCTATATGAAAGAGCTCATAGTCAGCAGTCTGCTCATTTGGATCCATCAAGAAAGCCAAAACTCTAAGCGATGCGACTTTGGACAGTTGCTCGAAGACCAAACACGAGTCCTGCAAGAGCAGCGAAGCTCGGTTGGCTAGTGCTCTGTGTTTTACTCTGTTAAAGGCACGTACGAAAAGTAGTAGTACTAAGTCGCCTTGCGACGCGTGGGAGCTTCGCGGTTTTCGCTAACGACCGGTGCCGTGTCGTCCCAGTCCTTGGTGCTCGCTTTGCCATCGGGTCCGACACTCTGCAGTTGGGCGATTCGCCGCCGAGCTCCTTCGAGTTGCCGATGGCACTGCTGGACGTACTCGACCGCCTTGGCGTATTCGGCAAGCATTTGATCCAACGGGAGCGATCCACTTTCGAGTTTACGCACCGCCTGTTCGAGCGCCGCCATGGCGGACTCAAAACTCAATTCGCCGTTGGTTTCTTCATTGGCTTTGGATTTGGCCATCGAATCTGCCGTTTCAGGTTACTAGCCCAATGAAATGGATAAAAACGCAAGCCAATATTATAAGATGACATGCCTAGTGCATGCAATGGCACGTGGTAAGCCGACCACTCGTTGCTGCCCGCTGGCTTGCGCCATGCGGAGGAAAGCAGCATGCCTAGAGCGGTTTTTTCAACCGCTTATTGGGTGCCATCGGCCAATCATCAAAGACCGCAAATAGAAAATCCGTGTTGAATTCCGATTCGCCATTGGGCTTTGATTCGCTGCTCTTTTGCAGGTTGATCCAGTCGATGACGGCGAGAATATCCAGTGGGGTTATGACTCCATCATTGTCTGCATCGCAGTAATGTTCACCTACATTGATAATTTGACGTGAGCCGTAGAGATTGATCTGGTCGATCATGATCAGTATGTCTAGGGGGGATACGAACTCATCGTCGTCGACATCCATCGGTGCATCGGGATTGTGCCAAGTATTGTTGACCATCGCAGGCTGAAGATTCTCATCCAGGATCAAAAACGAGGGAACACCTTGGCTGGTGATTACCGTTACGACGATTCGTTTGCTTGTTAAAGCTTGAATCGAGTACCCCGTTCCGCTCGGCCACTGTAGTACATTCATTGGCTCGAAGGTCTGTCCGAGCCATTGTTGCAATTGCGGAACTCCGACGATGTTGCGAATCGTCACCCAGCGACCTGCGAACCACACCGCGTCGGTAATGCTATTGGCTAGTGTATAAAGGGTAGGCTTGAGCGTCTTGGCATCGAAAACCAGGCCAGATCCGAGCAAAATCGACTTGCTACCATCGTTGAATCGAACAGGTCGAAACGCCCCAGTACCTTCGAAGTAATAGGAATGTGGAGGCGAAAGCAAGTTACCCATCGCATCGATCGACTCCCACATCAGGCCAGTCGAATAACTATTTCCTCTGCTTGCGTAAATCGCTTGATTCACCGAGTCCCAGACAAATTCCGTGTATTGCTCGTAATGATCTTTCAAGCTCAGCAAATATCCGTCCTTCGAGATCAATCGGTGCTCATACCGGTAAGAGGATGGATTCACAGCAAAAACGAATTCACCTGCAGTCGCTATGGCCAACGCCTTGCCCGGAAGACGATAGAAAGGAACCTCATGGGGTTGCGGATCTTGAAGATCGATCTTGTAAATCAATCCTGATTCGTAAGCGACATAGATCAGGTCTTCTGCTCGGTCGTAAGCAACCGCATTAGGACTTCCGAGCAATCCGATGCTTCGCTCATAGGTCGAGGTCATAGGGTTCCAAATAAAGATATTCTGATGCGATTTGCTCAGGAGCAAGACTCTTGCTTGGTTGGACACCCCTGTCCAGTCGGGAGTATAGGCCAATCCGGTAGGATCGATCGGAAGGTTCGGATCGGCAGGATGAAAATCACTGAGTGATATGATTTGTACTTGGTAGCCTCTAGGAGCTAGAGAGTCCAAGAAGAAAGCAACCACATCGGTCGACCCTACAAAAATTTTGATCGGTTTCCTGCCAAGATCGACCATTCCCGTAGGAAGGAAGGCCTTCGAGTAAGCCGTAATCTGGTTGCCTTGCACGACGAATGGAATCTCACTTTGCAGGTAGTCAATGTCATCGACCGGAGCGATGCGATTGACCAATCGAAGATCCGAAGTAGCAAATATCGTGCCAGAACTATGGATGAGTTTGGACTCATCTGGAAACACCCAAGATCGTACACCCGCTGGATAATCGCCGTAGTTCGAAATCGTGCTATAGCTTTGACTAAACTTGCCGCTTTGGTCGTAGGTGAAGGTGGACAACTGCAAGGTAGAGAACCATGATGAGGCTCCATAAAACGTGTTTGATCCAGAAGCGATCGCAAAAATAGGTGGGGTATTGTAATAGTAATTGCTTTTCACCATGGAATCGACGGCGTAATTGCTGCTTTTGCTGATACTGACAATTCTGGTTTGATTCGAACTGCTGTAATCGATCATCAGCAGATCCCCATCCGAATGAATGCTAATTACCGATGATTGCGAATTGATCAAATGGGTTTTGGATGAACCATCCAAAGCGTATCGGTAGACGGTCTGTCCAAAGCTTGCGTAGATGCCATCGGCATCAACGTGGGCCACTTGTGGACCGGCAAGGGTGTTTTCTAGAGCGATCGCATGGATCCAAGCTTCCGCTTGAATGTCATATCGTTGGACGATATTGCTTTCGGAATCAAAAAAATATCCGATATCGTCCGATTCAAGGATAGAAAATGTCAGTGCCAATCGCGATTCGAGACGTTCGTATCCAAGTTTCTTTATTGTCATCTTCGTGCCCAATCATTGAACGAGCATTTTCGTCCCTAGTACAAATGATTTTTTACACTGATGTCCTGTCCGTCTATCCAGGACATCCTGATGCAACCATGGTAGAATCCACCAATTGCAAGAGACCAGTGAGCCACTCAAAGAACCGACTCTTTATGACATCCCATCCTGATCGATCGGCTACTGTGAATCGTTGTGTCGCTATGTTGCATGTCGAGGATGTCGATGCGGCTTGCGAGTTTTATCAATTGCTAGGATTCAAAGTAGAGAGTCGCTATGTCCGCGAGGATAGGGTGACGAATTTTGTCGGATTAAAGTCAGGTCAAGCCGAAGTATTCTTGGCACTATCGAGCGGCCCGATCGTTCCGAGCCAACAAGCAGTGCTGTTCTACATGTACGCAAGCGATGTGCACGGCTTGCGTGATCACCTAATCGCTCATGGCCTTGAAGATGGCGGAATCCCTCCGGGTTTACGCAAACGGGGCCACGAAGGGCATATGCCCGAGCGCCGTGCTGTCTATTCCATTTGCAATCCGTTCTACATGCCGCACGGCGAACTTCGAGTCCAAGACCCCGATGGTTACACGATTCTTGTAGGGCAATTAGAGCCCTAACTTGATGAGTCTATTGATCACTTTTCGCTAGCCGCTGGTTTTTTCAAAAACGGAATCGGTTTGAGTTCGACCTCCTTGACCGATTGCAAATAGTCGAGCGTCTCCTTGGACTTTTCCCCGCCTACCTGCGCATGGAAGTGCAATCCAAATCCGTGCGGGCCCTTGGCATCAATCAGCGATGGCTGCAGCGTTAGGAAACTACGCACAGCATCGGTCTGTCCCTGCATCGCAGCACAAAACAAATCGATCCTCGCCCCACGACTCAAAAGAAACTCCACGATCTCATGCCGACCCATGTGGGATGCTCCCCCAAGTGCCGTCTCCCAATCACCTGCACCCCAATCGATCGATGCGTTGATCAAACCGGGCTGGCGTTCGAGCAACTTCTTGGTCATCTCCAAATCCGAGTGCGCATAAATGATGAAGTCTTGAGCAAGCTGACGATTGATCTGAGGTTTCTTCCACGACGGCTTAAAACCCGGTGCTTCGTAGTCCCTCTCGAAAGGGCTCTCGGTAGGGCCGCTTGGACTAGCAGGCTCCTGAGCCAAGACATGTTGGCCATGGAGTTGCAGCATTCCAGCACCGACGGCAAGACTTCCTGCCCATGCCGCAGAGGTTCGAAAAAAAGAGCGTCTCGCGTTCAAATCGTTATCGAAAGGGTATTGGTTCATGATCAAGTGTTTATGAAAAGAGGTTACTTACGAATCGCATACAAAACATCGCCTCGGCGAATAAGCAGTGTATTGCTGGCCCAGGCTGCAGCATACAGCACCGAACCGCCCATGGCTGCCGGTGGCGCTGTTGCTGATTCCTCCCAGCTAGGGCATGTGGCAAGTTCTTTAGCTGTTACCAAATCGACAATCGAAGTGGTTCCCTTTTGCCCAAAGAGGTAAAGTTTCTCGGAAGTCGCTAGCGGAGTTGCCCAGATGCTTCCGCAGCCAACCCGCTCTGCCGAAAGTTGCTTGCCTGTTGCTAGTTCGAGTTGATAGAGCACTCCCGAGCGATTCACCATCCAGACTCGTTCGGCCGCTACGATCGGGCTACCGAAACTACAAGTCGCCTTTTCGGCTCGCCAAACATAATCAATCGAGTACTTTCCATCGCTTAAAGCTTTCACTTCGATCAGTCCACTAGAAGCGGCGGCCTGAGCACCCGATTGCTCCCCTCGACCATCGGAGGCTCCAACAACAAATTTCCCATCGGAAACCGGCACAGGAGTGCAGGTTGTATTGTTTGCCAAGTCGCTAAACTCCCAGAGTTTATTTCCAGTCTGGACATCGTATCCTGCGATTTTTCCACTCGAGCTACACACGAGTTGGGGTTTGCCTGCGACACTAATTAGACGGGGACTGCTCCAACTGGTTGCACCGACACCAGCCGATCTCCAAATCATCTCACCTGAGGTTTTACTCAAAGCTAGAAGGTAAGGATCCTGCTCCCGCTCTACCCAAACATAAACATTGTCTTTGTCTTGTTCGAGCGAAGCGGCTAAACCATGTCGAGCTTTGATAGGCCCGTAAAGTTCAACAAGATTCTTTTGCCAGCGAAGTTTTCCGTCGAGCGAAAACGAGGCGACCAGACCACCTTCGAAGCTCACGACAACCCCTTGGGCATCGACGATAGGGCTCGGAGCGGCCCGGCTGACGTAATTGTTGTTTTCCTCAGGAGACGGGTTCTGAAAATCTTGCTGCCAGAGTTTTGATCCGTCCGACAGAGCATAGGCCACTAGGTGGTAGCCTTCCTTGTTCTTTCCGCTGGTAGAACTCAGGTATACTTGGTCGCCGAAGACCACCGGTGTTGACTGTCCATATCCTTGGATATCGACTTTCCAAGCGACGTCTTTGGATTGCCCATCCCATGAATCAGGAAGATTCGACACCGTCAATCGACCTCCATTTTGAAATCCACTCCAGGAGTCTTGGGCATAGCTCAACGGGAGCGGCAAGAGGCTCCATAGGAGTGCAAGCGCATATCTGTTTTGCGATGCAAAAGGATTCGATTTCATGGTTACGATCTCCATTTGGGTCTTAAAAAACAACTGGGGTGAGCTTTGCTCAGTCGAGAGCTCTTTATCGTAATCGTAATCGGATCCTTTGGCTATTGCTCAAGTGCATCGAGTTGCAGCTTCGATCACTCTTCCCAGGCTTGGACATTACTGATGAGGCGTTTGAGATCCTCGCGTCGTTTCTCAAACATCGCAAACATAAAGAGCATGATCGCACCGAGCACGATACCACAAACGTACCATATCCAAGTTTGATTCATGTCGACTGCGGCGTACCACAGGATACTGAACATCGCCACAGCGAGGAACATCGCTCCGAGCCACAGCATCGATCGGATCCTAGCTGCGATCCCAAAGAGAATCCCTAAAACCGACAGCACTGCCAGAACGATCGGTAGCCAGGGTGCACGCGATATCCCTTGGAGATAAATCTCACTGGTCGATGCCACGTAGATCGAACCGATCGACGCGTAGCGAATCGAAGCGAGCTGTTGGGGTGCCAGACGATTTCTGAAGAATTGTCCTGCTGCAAATACGCACAAAGCGGGGGGGATGACCCACAACTGTGGATGACGCACAAAGGAAAAATCATTCCTGTGCAGCAATTGCCAAAAGGCGATGTTCGCACAAAGTATGCTCGCTGTGATGTAGATGGGACTTGCTCGGAAGAATCCAAACATGCCGTAACCAACCGCAGCTACGAGCATCGTAGCTCCTTGGTCGACCTGCGATGGAGAAATCCATGGTGCAAGGATCGGCAGCAAGGGCAAAAGACTACCGCTGTTTCGAAGTGGGTTTGCCAGCACCTTCCAGCCACGTCGCTCGGACCATTCGGAAATACCGACTCCGGCAAACCCGATCGCTACAACGAGCAGCGGCCATATGCTTTGCATCCATCCTCCAAAGAGGAAGGGGAGTGTAACGCGTAAGTGGATGATCAGCAAAACCAAAATCGCTTGCACGCCATAAACGTAAAGCTCTCGGCCTCGATCAGACAAACCGAGTGGATCTTTTCCTGGCAACAACGCAGCAGCAAGGCATAAGACCACCGAGATTGCAAGTGCCAGAACCATACAAACCGTGGGATACACATTCGAAATCTGTTGACTTGCAAAGCCTATGAACCGAGCTTCCCCAAGCACGGAAACAAAACATGTCAAGATCGCCATCGCAACGACCCACGGGACTAGGAACATGCTCGCTTGTGTCCAATCCTCTTTGCCGTTAAACCACTTGATCAACCCAAATCCATAGATTGCAGCCGTCAGCATCAATGGGAGTGGGGCAACCGCAAGACGCCAGAGGATCGGCGTATGGATGTCCTGAACGTGCCAGAACAAGCAGATCGCGTAAAACGCGCCTACGATCAACGCCAAGACTCGCATCGGTGTATTCGAACCTCGAAAGCTCGTATAACGGGCCATAAAACCGATCGCAAAAGCCGCTGCCATAATACCGTTTGCGGAAATGAATCGCAGGTTCTGTGCACTCTGTAGATACTGAGAGCAAACTCCCAAAGCGGTAACACCAAGCGCCAGGAACGTATTGAAAGGGACAACGAGCATCCAGCGGGGTTTATCGACTGCGGCTGGTATCTTTAGCATTTTTGTGAGCTCTTGCTGGATCCGCTCGCCGGAACTCCATAGAAAGCTTGATGCCAAACAATAGGCAGACAAGACAATCGTCACAAACCAGAACAAGTGCTCACTTGCCGCTCCGACAAGCTGGATGATCCATACGCAACTGGATAAACCAACAAGATAAATCACTGCATGCTCGTCTTTGGACTTTTTATTCCAAAACCCTGTAATCCCACCCAAGGCACAAGCTGCAATGGCTATAGCAAACCATCTGCGGTCAAAAATGATGTCCTTATCCATCATATGACCCAGCGCTCCGAGTAACCAAGTAGCACTGAAGGCAAAGAGAATCACCGTCGCTAAAACCAAAGGCACCCGAGACTTGGATCCAAATCCGCTCAAGGTTGCCAAGGTCGAAGATCCAGCCGCAATCGCAATATGAAGCATCAGCCCACCATAAAGTGGAACTTGCCCGATCAAATTGGTATCCGTGAATCCGACGAGATAGAAGAGTCCGGCAAGATGCGCCAAAAGTAAACTCCACGTCCAAGTCCAGCGATCCGAGTGGAGCCAAACGGTCGCGGCAGCCAGAGCCCATGATCCCATCAAAATTGCCACGGGTAGCAATCGCTCGGATAAAACTGGTGTGGGGAAAAAATAGTACTCGACAAAAGCTTTGAGACTCATGCACACTGCAATGGCTAGCACCCACCACAGAGCGAAACGTGGACTGCTGAGTCGTTTACCTTGAACGTCGGTTCTGATCGATTGCAGTACGATGGCCGTTCCTGTGAGAAACATCACGATGCTGCCAGCCCAAAGACTTTCAACGAGAGTACCAAAATACGGAACCACAATCCCCATAAGGGGTATTCCAATCGCCAAGAGCCACCGACTCAGGTCGAGGTTGAGGTTCGCCTTGGCTGCTTGTACGAAATGCAAGATGATCGTCGCGAGGATGGCTGCCGATCCCCAAGCAAGCCCCGGCGAAGGGGTTTGTAACAGCAATACATTCAAGGTAATCGCAACGATTCCAGTCACTGCAAACCCGATGCTTATTTTATGAAGAGCACCTTGCAGATCTCCCCGAACTTTTTGAATCGAGCCTTGATTCCAGTGCAAAATACTCTCGGGCCGATGATCATTGGCAACCATGCGATTCCATACGATGCCGTAGATCGAAGCCGTCGCCGAGAGAATCGCACAAAGCCCAATCCACGACTCGATATAAACACCTTTGGATTTGAGAACGAGGAGATAACCAGCGGAGATACTAACCATCAAGAATATTGCAGCCGTGAAAGCCAAGCGTGGATTGGGTCTGGTCACCGCGACGGAAATCAAACCGACGGCAACCATCAAAATCGGTACAGCGTAGGAACCGGCCAAACCTATGCGCGAGAAAAATGCGTCCGGGTTGGGACCCGTCAATGGATGGGCGAGAAGGGTTACGACGATCTGCAAGAGAACCCACGCAAGGATTGGCGAAAGCAACAGGACTGAAGCGGCGATCGTCCAAGCCGTGCCTATTTGGCTCCGATCCTCAGACTCAAAAAATCTTCGTGCGATGATCAGAAACATCGCGGCCAACGCCATCAGACCAGCCACCAACCAAACAGCCCAGGAGATCGAACCCCCAAGTCCTGGAACTCCCGTGGATTGGGTCATGACCGAAATACCTACGATGGATCCCATACCCAACCAAGGTAGCATGGTATGGAGTGACAGTGCAGAAAAGATTTGATCGAAAACGGCAAAGCTTGCAGATGCCGTTGGCTCTGATGCGCGATCCACCCGTTGAATCCGTCTCGATAGGATCAAGCAAGCCAGGAAGAAAACAGCCGCCGTAAGCCAACGCAATGAAGATGCGACCGATATGCTTGGCTCAGCCAAGGTGGATAAGGGGTACCAAATCGCCAGCAGGATCGTTGCGCTGATACCGATCCAGTCTCGCCAACTCTCATCGCTTTGATTCCGCATAGACCGACAGAGACTCAAGCAGGCTAGGATCCCTAGAGTCCAAACGGCAAGGATTGGGGGAAGCCCCCAAACGCGATACTTGTCGCTTCCAATCCCCCAAGAGGCCGCTGCATGGGGAATCCCGGACAATTCAAGAGAGCCCAAATCAGGAACCATGCGTTCGACCTGCAAGCCCGCTTGGGTGTAGGTAATCAATTGGGTTCGGGCTAAGGCATCGCGAGGTATGATTTCTTGACTCACACCAGGGATCGCACCATAGACCATGACCCCCAGTGCCAGCACCGCTCCGCTACCGACAAGCAGTTTCGCAATGCTCAGATCATGCATTTGCACTAGAGGGCCAACGATATTAGCCAATGCGAGCTTTGTCGAATGACGCAAGACTTCTGATAACGCGACTAGAGCGAGTCCCACGAGAAAGAAACTTAATGCCAAGTACTGCAAGAACATCGGATGAACAAAGCACAGCCAACTTGCAGCAGATGAAGTTGCCCACCAATTTGCGGACTTGCATACAGTCACTAAACCGACAGTCGAACTTGCAATCGCTACCAGTTGGGAAATCCGCCAGTAGTTTTTATCGGATCCCATCCAAGCATATAGGAACCAAAGAAGACTCGCTGTGAGCAATGGATTGAATCTGTTTGTCCATGTAAGAGTATCTGTAGTAAAGGCGATCAAGGAGATCAATGCGGCAATAACAACTGGTCGTTCTGCACTTTGGGGAAAACCTAGTGCATGTTGAGCAAGCATCCCAACGATGAGGCTCACTGCAATCGCAAGCAAACATTGGTAAATCGGCACCGCAAAGCCAAATCCAGCCCAACCGATGATGAACCATTGAAAGCTTGCCGCGACGAGGAAGACGATCGCTACTATCTCTAGAGAAGGTTTACGTCGAAGTGTTGCCAGAGCAAATGCAGCAACGGCATAGAGTCCATAGATGGTTCCAAGACTGGTCGAATAAGCTTCGCGGCCAAATCCAAATGCAGTAAGAACTATCGTGCCCAGTGCACCGCTGATGAACGCAGACCTGAGCACCCCTGTGGCAACCGTAGGCTTACGCAGAGCCGTAAAAAGCATCGAAACCACTGCACAAACAAGGCTGTATCCGACCCAAACAAAACCGCTTGTCGGTGTAGCCAATGTGTCGATTAGCGACTGGGTCGATTGGTTCATCCATGGGATTTGATGATTCAGACCATACCAAGCCAGTACGACCAAAAAACTCAGCGTGATACTGGCTGGGTACACCAAACCCGCATGACGCATCAAGACGCCTGCGATCGCAATCATGACGAGCAACCCAATGCCCGTTGCGATCATCAATAAGGGTGCAGGCCATGAGAACATGACTGCAATCCCCCCAAGTGCGATCGAAGAAACTCCTAGCAATAGTATCGGAACTTGAAGACTCGACTCCTTTTTGATTCGCTGTCCGATATCCAAAGCGATCAACAGCGATGGAATTGCCATCAGTGTCCATAGAGGACTGAGCATCCGAAAGGCTTCCATCGGATGGCCAGTACAACGCAACAAAAGTCCAACCGATAGAAGCAGGCCGAAAGTGCTCAGTGCGAGAAACTCCAAAGCAGGTGCGAAATCCCCTTGGGCATCTCGAATCAGTGGTCGCCTGATCCATAACACTCCGATGGCATAAAGCCCCGTCAATCCTAATGCCCATGCATAAAGAACCAGAAAACCCTCGGACTCCCCGACAGTACGCCTAATCAAAAGGTTTGCAAGACCGAAAATCACAGGCGTGCAAGCAGCGATACCGACGGCCCCTGGCGTGAGAATCTTAGCGGCCATGTAAGCCAAACCACCGAGAATAGCCATCGACAGCATCTCTCCGGCAACGGTTGGCCAATCCCAAGGCAAACCCTTCGTAAATAGTGCAAAGGCTAGGAAGTTTAGAGGCAATTGCATCATGCCGATCAACAGAATCCCTTTGCTCGTCGTCGGCAGCTTCCAGCGATGCCAAGCATACAACCCCAATCCCAAGGTCGACACGTTGATTCCCGTGAAGATTGAAAACTTAAGCCATGGACGGGTCGCAATGTGCTCCCAAAAACTGATGACCAAAGCCGTCGAGCAGCAGAAGATCAACAGACCACCGATGATCTCGCCCCACCGGATGTTGCTTTCCTCCATGAAAGCACCGAGCACTTGAGTCCAGGTTCGAGTGGGTTTACTCGGTACAAGTTTTTCTTTTGGTTTCTCTTCTTTGTATTCCCGATCCAAGGCATGAACCTCGGCGGGCGTTGCGATTGTCGCTTGGGGTAAGGGGACTCGTGGAAAATCGACCACCGGCGGTTTGGGCCGCAGAACCACCTTAGGGGAAATCGTCTCCTGAGGAACATTCGTCGATGGGCTGGAGGGTCGGTTCTCAAGCTTCGTTGACGGTGCCTGATCCAAAAATTTGACCCCTTGGAGTCTCTCTAAATCCAATCGTTTTTCCAGATTTGCGAGAACTTGGAGACCTCGATCAAAGGCTTCTTGATCGATTAACTGCCGTTTCAAAGCCGCATCAAGCGTCTGGCGAGCGTTGCGAAGACTCCTTTTGACATCGATGGGCACCGATGTCCAACCGCAGGAACGGCAAGCCTTATCGTTAAGACCAAGAGGGCCTCCACATTCCGAGCAACGTCTTGATGACATATGGCTAAATGGCCAGCTCAGAGCCAGCCAGAACACATGACCTACGGCGGCCCAAAGGACAAAACCGATGACAGATAGGATGATCCAACTCATGAGCACGCTCTCGCATTCACGAATATGCAGAAAACAAAGGGAAAGTCCCCTAAGAACACGGATGCTATTTTTGATTTAGCATGACGCGAGAAAACTCAGAAAGTGCAGATTTAAGTGGATCTATTTTCTAAGAACGGGCCAGAAATCGGGGAATCGGGCCCATACCCGTGGATTTTGTAGTGGTTTCCACCAAGATTCATAACTCGTCGATTGCATTGGAAGGGTTAGCGGTGCTTCGATCATTGTAAAACCGCTAAACTTTCTTCCTGGCGATCTGTCAACGCGATTTTTCAACGCATTGGCCGGTCGCAGGATTGATGAAAGCATTTGACAACGAGAGAACGTGAGGCTCCCTAGTTTTTGTCCATGGAACCCCAAGAAGATCTTCAACGATTTCGACCCTTCCTTAAAGCATTAGCCAATCAAATGCTTTACGCGGACTTGCGACAAAAGCTGGACGCTTCGGATTTGGTTCAGCAGACGATGCTCAAGGCTATCGAAGCGCAATCTCAGTACCGCGGCGAATCGGATGCAGAAAAAGCAGGATGGCTTAAGGCGATTCTTTGGAATTTGGCCAGAGGACTCTTACGCCGATACCATAGTGGTCGTCGGGAAATTGCCCGGGAAAAAGAACTCGCTTCCTTCCGTCTATCCCATGCAGCGATGAACATCCCTGAGAACCTCCCAAGTCCATCCTACAATGCACAAATGGATGAAGAGAAGGAGCGTATGCTGAAAGTTTTGGAATCGCTCACCCTCGATCAACGGCGTGCAATCCTGTTGCGATACTGGGAAGACAAAAGCTTGGAAGAAATCGGTGCCGTGATGGACAAGAAGCCCGAAGCCATCGCGGGCTTGATTTACCGAGGCATGAAGGTTCTGCGGACTGAGATCGAACGATGAAACCTGTAACTCATTTGTGGGTTAAATGATGGAACTCGATCAAGTCCTGACAGAAGTACTTCGTCTTGATAGCGATCCAAAGGCGGTCGAAAAGCTGCAAACTCTGGTATTGGAGTATCCGCAATGGAAGGATCAGATCACCGAATGCTGGGAGATGCATCGAAAGCTAACGATCTCTCGAGAAACGATCAAGTCCGAGCTACCAGCCAACTGGGGACAGTATGAAATCATCGATCAGATCGATCGCGGCGGGATGGGAGTTGTCTATCGAGCTCGTGACAGGCAGCTCGATCGTATCGTCGCGTTGAAAATCATTCGTTCCGGCGAATTGGCCGATGAAATCGAGGTTGCACGATTTCGCAGAGAAGCTCAGGTCGCGGCCAATCTACTCCATCCCAACATCATTCCGATCTATGAAGTAGGACAAGAGAAACAGCTTGTGTATTTCACGATGGCTTTTGTCGATGGAATACCATTATCCCGCATTGGAAGCAGTAATCTATCCAGTACTGCGAAGGTCAAGCTGGTTTACGAATTGGCTCAGGCCTTGCAGTACGCGCATGAACGAGGTGTCTCGCATAGGGACATCAAGCCCAGCAATATTCTTATCGATGTCCACGGGAAACCTGTACTGATCGACTTTGGACTTGCCAAATCGACCCATGCTCCATCGGATTTGACGGTCAGTGGAATGGTCATCGGCACACCGGCCTATATGGCTCCCGAACAATTGCATACCCACCGATCCGTTGACTTTCGACTTTCGGACATCTACTCGTTAGGAGCTGTTTTGTATTTCTTGCTCACAGGTAGATCTCCCTTTATCGGGGAAAACAGCTTTGACATGATGATTCAACTCAAGGATCGTGAGCCAGCTCGTCCTTCGCGAATCAACAAGCACATCGATCGCGAACTCGATGCGATCTGCATGAGAGCTTTGGCAAAAAAACCCGAGCAAAGGTACTCGAGCGCTTCGGAATTTGCCGAAGACCTTAATCGCTGGATGGAGGGAAGTGCAATCACGACCCCGACGACATCGCTTTGGGATAAGACGATTCGTTGGTGGCGAGAAGAGCCGGGATTGTTCTCGCATGTGACGGCGATTTTGACGGTCACTCTCATCGTGATTCTATCGCATCTCCTGGGGTATTCGCACTCAAACCTCATTCAGCAAATATCTCTATTGATGACTTGGCTGATACTATGCGTACCCTTGCAGCAAGCCGTTTTTCGGGTCAAGAGACCATCGACTCCGGCTGTTCTTTGGGGGCTTGTCGATGTGTCCTTCGTGAGCGTGCTGATCGCAAATGCTCAAGCTCCAAGAAGTCTTTTACTCATAGCCTATCCCGTGATGATCACCGTGAGTGCTTTGTTCTACAGAACCCGATTTGTTCTGCTGATGACCATCGCATGCATCGGCGCATTCGTGATATTGACCGAAACCCTAAATGACCCTTCGATGGAGAGAACCGATTTTCGTTTCATCTTCGCCAGTCTTTTGCTCGTGGAGTGCTTGATCCTCACGAGTTTGATCTTCAAAGTACGAAACCTTTTTTCCTATCGCAATTCTTAGTGACAACGATACTGTTCTTGAAGAAAAGGTTCTTCAGGTACTTTAGTTGCTAGAGCGATTTGTTTTGGGCCTGGCTGCACCGTGCTCGTGCTCAGTGAAACGGTGCTCGTGCTCGAAAGGAGTTTAGCAGGCGCAATCATTCAATTGCTTAGGAACGTCAACTTCATTCCGCAGGGCAATTCCCATCAGCCGATCAACCCGTAACGAGAGAGGGTCAATCGCAATTGCTCGAACTCTTTGGGCTCAAGTTCGGTCATGGGCAAACGGAGCTCACCGGTATCCCGCCCCAACAATTTCATGGCACCTTTGACCGGGATTGGATTCGTGGCAAGCGAAAGCATATCACGGCAAAGCGGGAAGAGTTTGTGATGCAAGGTCGCAGCCTTGGAGAAATCCCCCGCCAGTGCCGCCTTGACCATCGCCAAAAGATCGTGGGGAACAATGTTTCCTGCCACCGAGATAACACCCTCGGCCCCAATACTCATCATCGGTAAAGTCAGAGAGTCGTCTCCGCTGAGGACCGTCAGGTTGGTGGTGTTGAGAATTTGAGAGCACTGGTCCAACGATCCAGTGGCTTCTTTGACCATGGTGATGTTCGGAAGATCCGCAAGCTTGGCGATCGTTTCGGGCTCGATGTTCTTGGCCGACCTGCCGGGAATGTTATAGACGCAGTGTGGAATCCCCACATCCAGCGCGATGGCTTTGAAATGTTCATAGAACCCACGCTGGGTGGGTTTGTTGTAATAGGGGGCGACTTGCAACGAGGCATCCGCACCTTCTTTGGCCGCCCATCGAGTCAGTCGCAGTGCCTCGGCAGTGCAATTGCTGCCGGTGCCTGCCATGACTTTGCATCGTCCTCGGGCAGCTTGCACGACTTCGCTGATGACTCGCTCGTGTTCATCGTGCGATAGGGTAGGGGACTCGCCTGTGGTTCCAACGGGAACCAAAAAAGTCACCCCGGATTTGATTTGAAAGTCGATTTGCTCCTGGAGTCGCAGAACGTCTAGTTTGCCCCCTTTGAAAGGCGTGACGATCGCAACCCCTACGCCGGCAAAATCGCTTCCCTTGCGAGTACCCATGGCTGATGCCTTTTAAAGTTAACTACTGACCCTAAGTTTGCCACGAGCTTGTGTGATCGCTCGTTCTCTGACCGCCCTTGTCTCGGGTGTGTTTGCAACCATCTCGGTGGCCTTCCTGAGATCCTCCTGAGCTTCTTGCCTATCGATCTGCTCAGGTTTGATCAACCTATTGGTCAGCACATAGACACCGTCGCGAGTGACTTGAACAAAACCGCCATCGATGAACCAAAGTTCTTGGCTGGCGCCTGTGTTCAATGTCATCAGGCCATAACCTAGCCTGCCGACCATCGGGGCGCGACCAGGCAAAACTCCCAACTCCCCGTCATACATCGGAAGTTTGACCGAATCGCACTGAACGTCCAATTCGGTTTTTTCGGGGGTCACTACGATGCAGTGAACTGCCGTATCGGTACTCATGGTTACTTCTTCCCTTGAGCGGCCATCTTATTGGCCTGTGCTTCGACTTGCTCAATTGGCCCAACGTACATAAAGGCCGACTCTGGCAAGTGATCCCATTTTCCATCGCAGATTTCTTCGAAGCTGCGGATCGTATCGGCCAAGGAAGTGATTTCCCCTTGCTTGCCCGTGAAGACTTCGGCAACCAAGAACGGCTGGGACAAGAATCTCTCGATACGTCGTGCTCGACGCACAACTGTCTTGTCTTCCTCGCTCAACTCATCAACACCCAAGATGGCGATGATGTCCTGAAGTTCGCGATAACGCTGCAGTGTTCGTTGAACCCGGCGAGCGATGTTGTAATGTCGATCTCCAACGATCGCAGGGTCGAGAATCCGTGAGTTGGATGCAAGAGGATCGATGGCAGGATAAATACCCTTTTCCGAAATCGATCGTTCCAAGTAAATAAACGCGTCGAGCTGGCCGAAGGCCGTGGCAGGTGCAGGGTCCGTCGGATCGTCTGCAGGAACATAAACAGCCTGAACAGAAGTAATAGCGCCACGCTTGGTCGACGTAATCCGTTCTTGCAAAGCACCCATCTCGGTCGCCAAGGTCGGTTGGTAACCCACCGCAGAGGGCATCCGTCCAAGAAGCGCCGATACTTCGGAGCCAGCTTGGGAGAAACGGAAAATGTTGTCGACGAAGAGCAACGTATCTTTACCCGTGGTATCTCGGAAATACTCTGCCATGGTCAGTGCCGAAAGGGCAACCCGTAGACGCGACCCTGGTGGCTCGTTCATCTGACCGAAAACCATGCAAGTCTGCTCGATAACCTTACGACCCGTTGTGCCGATCTCGGCTTCTTGCATTTCCAGCCATAAGTCGGTTCCTTCGCGGGTCCGTTCTCCCACACCCGCAAACACCGAGTAACCACCGTGCGAACTTGCTACCCGAGCGATGAGTTCCTGAAGAATAACGGTTTTGCCCAAGCCGGCACCACCGAACAAACCAGCCTTACCACCCCGAACGAACGGAGTGAGCAAGTCGATAACCTTGATCCCGGTTTCGAAGACTTCTGTGTTGGTCGAAAGCTCAGAGACCGCAGGTGCCTTGCGGTGAATAGGCCACTTCGTATCGGCCTTGACATCACCTCGCTGATCGATTGGCTCACCGAGCACATTGAAGACCCGTCCCAGGGTGCCTTCTCCCACTGGAACCGAAACTGGGCTTCCTGTATCGACGCAATCGAGACCTCGCATGAGCCCATCGGTGCTACCGAGGGCAACGCAACGCACCTTGCCACCTCCGAGGTGTTGCTGGACTTCTCCAGTCAGGTTGATTTCAACCCCTTTTTTGCTGCTGGTAACCTTCACCGCGTTGTAAATCGGTGGCAAGTTATCCTCGGGGAATTGCGCATCGAAGGTCGAACCGATGACCTGACTGATTTTACCGACCCTAGTGGCAGTGGAGACGCTCATGATCTTCTCTGGTTAATTGCCTATGTTCGAATGTCTAATTGAATAATTGATGTTTTGCGAAAATTCACCAGGAGCTTAGCCGAGGGCTTCAACACCACCGATGATTTCCATGATTTCTTGGGTAATCTTGCTTTGCCGAGCGCGGTTGTACGTTCTCGACAAGGACTTGATGATGTCCCCTGCGTTTTCCGTAGCGCTTTTCATCGCAACCATCCGAGCGATTTGTTCGCTCACGGCCGCATCGAGAAAACACTTAAAGAGCCGAGCTCTAAAACTAGCCGGAACCACTTCCTGCAAAATAGCCGATGCATTCGGAAGGAATTCATAATCGTCGCGAATCGTCCCGGGCTCGGACCCACCCACGGGCGTTTGCTTGCTACCGACTTCGAATCCTGAAAAGGGAAGCAGGGTCTCAACAACTGGCAGTTGCTTGGAACTGCTCACGAACTTGGTATAAGCCACGTCGACTCGGTCGACCTGTCCGGAGACGTACCTGTAGATGAGTTCGTCTGCAATTTTTGCAACTTCCTCAAAACTCGGCTGGTCATCGAATTGAGTATAGCTCTTCTCGATAGGCACCCCGGCGAACCGAAAAGCCGTAATACCTCTTTTGCCACTAACGGATGTTTGACCTGCGTTGGCTTGTTCGAGAATCTCGCTTCGACGTTGCGAGGCGACGCGAACGACCGATCCGTTATAGCCTCCACACAGACCTCGATTGGCAGTGAGCACCAAGATGTCGACTGCTTTGATCACATCGTGAGGTTGGAGTAGCGGATGGCTAACGCTCGTTCCGCTATTGGCCAAGTCTTGCACAATCTGCGTAATTCGCTTGGTGTAATCGGTGGCAGCCGAAGCCCGATCCATGGCCTTCTTGAACCTTGCGGTTGCAATGAGCTCCATGGTGCGAGTGATCTTGCGGATGTTGCGAACGCTTTTTCTGCGTTTATCGAGTTGGCGAATATTTGCCATAGTTTTTATTCCCTAGGGCTGACCCTAGCTCGCTTTCCTTACGCTCGGAAGGTCGCCTTGAAGGCTGCAATGGTCGACTTGATCAACTCCTCGATCTCCGGGGTCAGATCGCCGACATCTTTGATCTTTTGCAATACATCACCCTTGCGATCTCTCAAGAAATCCAGCAGACCGGTTTCGAATTCACGAACCTTGGCAACCGGGATATCGTCCAAATGTCCCCGCGTACCGGCATAGATACTTACGATCTGCTCGGCTACGTCCATGGGCTGGAACTGAGGTTGCTTGAGCAACTCAACCATTCGGTAACCACGATCGAGTTTGGCTTGAGTCGCAGGATCAAGTTCAGTACCAAGCTGAGCGAAAGCTTCAAGCTCGCGGAAAGCAGCCAAGTCCAAACGCAGACCACCGGCAACTTTCTTCATCGCTTTGATCTGTGCGTTCCCACCGACGCGAGAAACCGAAATACCGACGTTCATCGCAGGTCGAATACCGGCAAAGAACAAGTCAGGTTGCAGATAAATTTGACCGTCGGTAATCGAAATCACATTCGTTGGAATGTAAGCAGAAACTTCACCTTCGAGCGTTTCGATGATTGGAAGACTCGTAATCGACCCACTCCCGAGCTCCTTCGAGAGCTTCGCGGAACGTTCCAGAAGACGGCTATGGCAATAGAAGACGTCCCCAGGAAACGCTTCACGTCCAGGTGGACGACGCATGAGCAAGCTCAACTGACGATAAGCGACAGCTTGTTTGCTCAAGTCATCATAGACGATCAGGGCATGCTGGCCGTTGAACATGAAATGCTCGGCCATGGCGGTTCCCGCATAGGGTGCCACGTATTGGAGCGGAGCAGGGGAGCTAGCACCCGAGACGATAACGGTCGTATAGTCCATGGCTCCGGCTTTTTCCAAGGCATCGATCAGCAGGGCCACCGAGGACTCTTTCTGTCCAATCGCGACATAAAAGCACTTAACGCCTTTTCCTTTTTGGTTGATGATCGCATCGATCGCAATGGCTGTCTTACCGGTCTTGCGGTCACCGATGATCAGTTCCCGTTGCCCTCGCCCAATGGGGGTCATCGCATCGATGGCTTTGATCCCGGTCTGCATCGGTTCGTTGACCGGATGACGCTCGGCAACCCCCGTGGCGATGATTTCAACAGGTCTGCGGACATTCGTGTTAACCGGGCCTTTGCCATCGATGGGATTTCCCAGTGGATCCAATACACGCCCGATCACAGCATCCCCTGCAGGGACGCTCAAGAGGGTTCCGAGGGCTCGGACTTCGTCCCCTTCCTTGATGCTCAGGTAATCCCCGAGGATGATCACACCGACAGACTTTTCTTCGAGGTTAAAAGCCAGTCCGATCACTCCGCTAGGGAACTCGACCATTTCGCCGGACATGACTCCCGAGAGTCCGTACACGCGAGCGATCCCGTCACCGACCTCGAGCACAGTACCGACTTCGCGCACATCGATCTGGCTACCGAATTGCTCGATTTCCTTCTGAATGACGCTGGCAATCTCATCCGAATTAAACTTCATTTCTTCAACCTCAAAAA
>Ga0315904_10000699_pt1 | contig 53660 bp, 44 predicted proteins | sample LakEriMetagenome_6_FD_203529 | JGI IMG/M metagenome (GOLD analysis project Ga0315904, IMG submission 203529) | Freshwater fungal communities from buoy surface, Lake Erie, Ohio, United States - Buoy 12 MA120 | ecosystem: Environmental > Aquatic > Freshwater > Lake | place: USA: Lake Erie, Ohio...
GGAGCAGAGGCGGCTCCTAGGAAATGTGAGGATAGGACGACTGGGCAAGCCAGGACAAATAGAAGTTTTGGCCGGATGAGTGACACCTCTGGTCACAGAGGTGAAAAAAGCGAGAGAAAATTTCGCTGCATGGAAAAAACAACTTTCAGTACCAGGTGCCAGGCACCCTTTGGCAAGCATCGATTTGCTAGCAAAAACCGGGTGGCACCCGGTGCCAGGCACCCGGTTCAGGCTGTGCTAATGCCAGCAAAAAATTGCCCCAGTGCTCGGTGCCAGGCACCCTTGGGATACGGCGGGGATTGCTTGCTCAAAAGTGAGACGGAGTTGGGTGCCTGGCACTGGGGAAATGGTACTGGGGAAACGGTAGACTTTTTTATTGATACCTCGGAGTCGGACGCCTAGATTTAAGAGAAGAGGGCGACCAGCAAATCCAAATCTCAAGGAGTCATCGCGATGATTTGTAAATCGATACTGATGTGTCTTCTCTCCTTAATGTTATCAATCGCTATAGCGAACTCCGTATCCGCTGACCTCTCATTCCCCCCGAATCCTCCCTTGCCACCAAGTTTCCACATGCGTAAGCCGGAGAACAACCCTATGGGGGATATTATCGCAGGAATTCTGATGGCTTGCGCTATGATAACGAGTGGTTACCTCATCTTTCGACGAAAGGGATTCACTTTTTCCCGGTGCATTGGGATCGTTATGTTTTTATGGACAATCTCGACAATCTCCTTGGCGGCATCTTTTTGGTATTTAACAAATAGTCATCAGCGGGAATATCAGAGGTTTCAACGCTCCGTGGAGAAATTGCGTTCGCTTAACCCTGATAAGGTACCAGTTGACAACAGTGATGAATCCTAGGAAAAGATTAAGCAGCGCTGGTTTATCAACCAACCCTACGTCATCGATCCGTTTCGCTATCGGCTTAGTCACGGTGTCCATTGCCTGTGTGCTACTTGCAGGATGGTTTCCCATACAACTCTCGATAGTTACCGTATTCCTATTTGCAGGGCCTCACAACTGGGTTGAAGCTCGCTATTTCCTGACTCGCCTGCCGGCTCGTTGGGGCAAGCTCCGCGTTTATTTTCTCACCGCAATGTTTGGAATCTGGGGACTAGCGGTCGCCTTCGTGGCTCTGCCGATAGTTACCAGCATCATGGGCTGGTCAATTACGGGCTGGAAAACAGGTTTGTCCATTTGGAATTCGGCGTTGATTCTATGGATCGTCAGCCTCCTGCTAATCCGCAGCCATCAACCGCCTCGCCGTGACTGGTCGACCGCCATTCCAATCGGATTGGTGCTCATGTCCTTTGCATGGATTGATCCTGCCCTATTCAACTTATCGTTGGTCTACCTTCATCCGTTGGTTGGATTTTGGATTCTCGATCTTGAGATCACTCGAAGCCAACCGGAATGGTCGCGGGCCTACAGGTATTCACTTCTCCTTCTGCCGCTACTTTTACTGCTACTGCTCTGGCAATTGCAAAATAGCCCGACGCTGGCTCCAGATGGACCTGTGGTAAATCGAATCTTGCGTCACAGCGGAGCGGATTTGTTACCCTGGATTTCGAATCGTATGCTGGTATCCACGCACGTATTCTTGGAGCTACTTCATTATGGTGTTTGGCTCTTAGCAATTCCACTGGTGAGCCGAAAGCTCTGGATGGGGGTGGATACGGGAATGCCGCTGGCTCGAAACTCCTTAGCCTGGCGAAAATTCATTGGGGTAGCAATCTTAGCCAGTTCTCTGGCAGTGGTACTTTTGTGGATAGCTTTTCTTCTGGACTATTCGACAGCGCGCGATATCTATTTCACTGTGGCAATAGTGCACGTGCTAGCCGAGGTACCTTTCCTATTGCGAGCGATTTAAAGATTGAACACCTTGCACTTGTGGAGCTTTTTGCCAATTGGCTACCTTTGTACGATCCTTATCGAAGGACCTGTCCTGCTAATGGGTCTTTCCAAGGAAACACCCATTGGCCGACGAATCTTCCTAGCGTTTTGGCTTACCGCTTGCACCTATCCAATAGTAATCTTGGTGTTACCGATCGTATTGGATGCCTCTAACAACCGAATGCATTACTTGTTCGTCGCCGAAAGCTTTGCTATGCTTGCCGAGTGCCTTCTCTTCGTATGGGCTTGCAAACCTAAGTTCGAACGTTTACTGTGGCGAGATCTGATGGTGATCGCAGGAGCGAACATGGCATCATTCTTAGTGGGTGAAATCTGGTGGTTGCAATAGTCTTGCCCAATCAGTTCTTGGCTGCCTAACGGATCGCGATGCAGCTTTGCAGTGGCTTTAGAATGCTCTCGATCACGTGAGTCTCCATCAATTCCGCCATGAGCTTTTCAAGACGATGAAGTTCGCCTACGAAAGTCTCTTCGGGTGTCAATGAATCAAACCGTCGGATCGTTACGTAAACACTCAATAGCTCCTCAGCAAACTCCGGACTCTTGGTCTGGAGCGATCCATTCCGTGGCTCGAAATTGATCCTCGCATGAGTGCCAAAAGTATCGTCCAATGAGATCTGTATGACCGGCTCATAACACATCACTTGGGATCCAGGTCTTTGCGAAATCGACTCAAAGGCAACCGGTAACCCCAAAGCATCGCATAAGAGTTGGTTGTGGTTTCCGCGATAGGTGAAATCAAAACCATACATCAGACTGATCGCTTCGCAATCGAGTCGACTAACCGAGAGCATGTAGGGGGCCAATTCGAGCACCTCGCAATGCTGCTCGAGAGCCTCTTGAACCGAACCAGGATTGACATAACCGCTGCTGACTCGACGCAATTCGGCCGCCACCCAGCGATAGCAACCGTCGAGTTTCTCTTCCTCGAGAATAAACTCGCCACGCTCGCGTTGGTAGAAATGTGAAAGCTTAGGAAAACGCCTTTGGAGTTGCTCAAAGAAATGCAATACCGCATCTCGGCCCGTCGGCAAATCCATTTCTGTCTGCAACGTCACGTTCGAGTAAAAATCGTCACACAGCGAGCCGTAGGAAGTCATATCGTGATGTCTTTTCTAAAGGAATCCTGCTAGCAAATCGCAGTTCACTGAACTCTACTGTGTGTTCAGACCGCCAGGATTATAGATGCCCCGCCTCGGATCATCAAAGGCTAGTGAAGATCGTAAACCGCATTGTCTTTGGCAAGCTCGACCAAACGCGGGGATTTGACCATCGGATTATCCAAAACTTGACGAAGCCCGACCGGATCGGATCCGGCCACCATGGGATTAAAATGCGACAAAATCAAGCGTTGGATTCCATTTTTGGAAGCCACAGAGAGCACCTCCGACGGCCAACTGTGACCCGTATGGATCGCCATCTTTTTCTCTTGATCCGTAAAGTTGCATTCGTGAACCAACCAATCGACACCTTGGAGATGCCTCCAATAATCTGAATGGGCCTCACAAGTTGTGTCAGTTACGTAAGCTAGTGAAACATCGGGGAAGTTCAAACGGTAACCCACCGCACCACCAGGATGCTCCAAATCAAACCAAGTACACTTAGCCTTGCCCAGTTCAAAAGACTCCCCAAGCGACTCTAAAGAGTGCCATTGAAACGGCGGGATCACGGGAAACAATGACGGATGAAACAAATGCTCTCGTATCGCGTCAATCTTCTCTTGCTTGGCATAAACATCAATTTGCTCCAAAGGAGTACTACCACCTAGCAGATCCCAAAAGAACGTCAGTCCCATGACATGATCCAAGTGCGTATGCGACAAAAGGATCGAGAGCGACTTGGTCTTGATCAACGGATGCAACCGGAACACCGAACTGCCAGCATCCAACGCAATGCCTTGATCAGGAAGAAAGAAGCAAGCAGTATGCCTGTTGTCGCTGGGGTGATAACCCGCCGTACCCAGGCAATGTAGTTTCATGATGGAACATCCACTCGATAAGATAATAAGTCGCTAAATGACCTAAACACCCACCTCATTAGCATACTCAATAATTGCTCGATGGTTTCCAAGCGACCTAGGTTAACTCGCAGAATTTCAACGAATAATTCTCAGGCCATACAGCCCCAACAATTCGTAGGATCGCTCTAACTCATCCAGCCGATATCACTTGACCCCAAGCCCGTTCGGACGCGGACTCAAAATCCCCCGAACCCCCATCTGCGCCGGATCCCGTGCCAACTTGTCTGCAGTGACCCGCACATCTTCGATCACCGGTTGAAGCCGCCTTGTGATAAGCTCCACATTTCCAGAGACCAAACGGATGTTGTCGAGCGTATCGTTCAACTTGCCATACATGCTCGGATCGTCAATCAACCTCGCTAGTGTCCCTTGGGAACTATTGAGCTTCCTGGTGAAGATCCTTAGGTCTGACGCTAAACCCTCAATATTTTCTAAAGCATCCCCAAGATTCTCTGCGATCTGGTCGCTCCGTTGCGAAATCGGTTCGGTAATCTCTGCTAAGTTGCCAATCGCTTGGTCGGCGTTGGTCAGTGCTGATCGAACCGTATCGCCAATCCCTTCGAACTCTCCACCGATGCTCTCAAGGCTATCGCTGAACTCCTCAAACCCCTTGAGAGTGCTTTGCAACTGCGTCAGCGTACCCTCGGCTTTCTTGATCAAACTAGGCAGGGTATTGAGCGCCTCGGCCACCAAATCCGGAATGTTAGCCCTCTCGATCTGAGTCCCAATCCGATTGATCGTTCCGACCGTAACGTTGATGTTGTCCAAGGTCGTTTGCATGCGACTGGTAACATCTCGTATTGGAGTATTATCTCCCCCGAAGGTGTCCTGAGCCACCGACAAGATATTGTCGAGCTTTTCGGCGACGCGTTGAAGCGAGTTCGCAAGACCCGCCATATCGCCGAACGCTTCCAACGGATCCGGAACGACCTCCCCCTTGGCGATGAAGTCTCTTTCCCCGATGAACTGCTGGGAAGCTTGCATTTCCTTCTCGTCCAAAACTCCATCTCTGGGTGAACCTGAATACCCATCGAAACGCGTCAGCAACTCCTTGGAATCGGGTTCAACAAATTCGATGATCGAATCGCCACTGATGAGCGATCCGGTTTTGATCCGAGGAACTTCCCCAACGAGCAATTTGTAATCGCCATCGATCTCAAGAAGCAGGTCAACTCCACCCCCACGCTGCTGGCGAAGCTCTACCTTTGCGACCCGGCCGATAAGCACACCGTTTTTGCGGACCGGTGTGTCGATGCCCACATTCGGAGCACTCGGAAAATTAACGGTAAATCGATATCGCTCTCCCCAGAACTTAGGCACAGCACCAAAGAACGCTATGAGCAGCACCCCGATGATCGCCGATGCCAAGACCAAAACCCCAACCCCAAACCGGTATCCGTTATCGTCCATGTTTTCTACTCAGCTTCCCGTCTTGCGATCGTATCATGCAGGTGAGGTGTTTCATCAACATGCGAACTTGTGCTATTCGTCGAGAGCAACTCCATAAGCCTCTCTCCGGCTTCCCCTCGTACAAATTGCCGAACCCGACGATCCTTGGATTGCTCGAGTTGCTCGGGCGGCCCATCGTACAAAACCTGAGACTCCCCAGGCACCAGTCGGCTAAAAGGATAGAGCATAATGACTCGGTCGGCGATCTTACATGCCGAGTGCATGTCATGTGTCACAACAATGCTCGTGACCGAATAACGACGCTGAGTGCGCAAAATCAACTCGTTGATCACGTCGCTCATGATCGGATCGAGACCGGTCGTCGGCTCGTCATAAAGCAACAACTCCGGTTGCAGTATCAACGCTCTGGCCAAACCAACCCGCTTGCGCATCCCACCCGAAAGTTGCGACGGTCGCTTGGCTAAAACATTCGTCGGTAAACCAACTTCCATAAGCCTCTGCTCGATAAGCTCCTGGGCCTTCGCACCCGAGGGAACCCCATGCTGGCTCAACGGAAAAGCGATATTCTGCTCGATGCTCATCGAATCGAACAATGCTGCGTTTTGAAAAACGAAACCGAAACGCCTTCGCAATTTGGTCAACTCCCGCTCGGACAAAGACTGCAAATCGCATCCGTCGAATCGCACGGATCCCTGCGATGCTGGCAAAAGCCCAACCAGCGACTTGAGCAACATTGTCTTGCCGCATCCACTCTCGCCAATAATCGCTACGGTCTCCCCTCGGGCAATCGACAAATGAATGTCGTTGAGCACCACCTGACGCCCAAATCGAATGCACAGCCCCTGAGTCTCAATGATCGGACTACTGCTGCGATCGCTCTGGGATATCACTGTGGTTACCACGACACTACCTCTAGATTGCTATTGCTAAAGTCGCACTCACAAAAGCTTCGAGCCGCTTGTCGGCCAAAAAGTATAGTAAATGCCGTCGAGGAACATGTTCAATACGATGTCCACAGCCAGAATCATTACAAAACTTTGCACGAAAGCCGCTGTCGCCGCACGCCCCACGCCCTCAGCTCCCGCTTGGCAATGAAACCCTCGGTAACAACTCACAATCGCAATGATCGCACCAAAAAAAACGCTCTTGAAGATACCTGTAAAGAAATCAAACCCACCGACAAAATCCCGACTGTTCTTCAAGTACTGTGCATGGTCGATCCCAAAGACAATCACACTGAAAAAATACCCTCCAACGATCCCCATAAAATCAGCCATGATCGTCAGCGCAGGTATCAATAAAACACACGCTAAAAAACGGGGTACTACCAAATAGTGAATCGGATTGGCTCCCATCGCAACCAACGCATCGATCTGCTCGGTCACTCGCATCGTACCAATCACCGCAGCCATCGCGCTGCCAACCCGACCGGCTAACATCGTCGCCGCAAGCACAGGGCCAAGCTCTCGCACCAGCGACATCGTTATGACCGCACCTAGCTTGCTCTCCAAACCCATCGTCTTGAACTGATGGTAGCTCTGGATCGCAAGCACCATTCCAATAAACGTTCCAGTCAGCGCCACGACCGGCAAACTCAAAACACCCACCGAATAAAAGTTCGGCATGAGCGTCTCGCTGCGCGGCCGCGCCGAAACCATCCACAAAACCATCCGCCATGCAAAAATCGAAATGTCCCCCAAGGTGTTGATCCCCTGGATCACAACGCTCCCCCATGCGTTTGCGACTTTTTCAAAGCCCAAACTCAAACGCCCAAAAAGCGAATCTCGACTTGGATGCGAAGATCTTCCCATATCGCGTACCATCGGCCCACCCCCTGGAGAACTTGAGCTGACTTTGCCGGACAGACAAAGATTGACTGCCAGGGAAACTTTTCTACCCGCCAGTTTTGCTATCAAACCGCGAAAAACTACCCCCAAAGCCAGACTATTGCCGAAACTCCCCTGGGTCGGTTGCTTGACAGACTCCCGGCCCGGTACATAGCATTGAGCATCCTTGACTAAGCAATTCGTCAGGACCCCTCCCAAAATACCTGCTGCTTGCCCTCCGAGCAGCACAAGCAAAATCGCAGCCTCAAGGCCCGTCGAGCCTCTGCACTCCGTCAACCAGCGACCCCCACCATGCGGCACCCCAAGCCCTTAGGCTCCTTGCGAGCGATCCGTATCTTTCTTGCTGCCTCTTGTTGGACACTGCCTATTCTCTTTTGTCTTGCTTGCTCGATTGGATTTGCCCAAGACCACGAACTCGGAAAATCGCTTTACGAGTCGAAGTGTGCTTCGTGCCATGGAAAAACAGGGCTGGGGGTAGCAGAGCATTACCAAGAGCCACTCGTTGGTGATCTTTCTATAAAAGAACTAGCCACCGTCATCCACGAAACGATGCCCGAGGATGCCCCAAAGAGCCTGGCACCCGAACAAGCCTCTGCAGTGGCTCAGTTCATCCACCACGAGTTCTACTCTCCCTACGCACAGCTTAGAAACTCTCCACCGAAAATCGCCTTCAGCCGACTCACCGCAGATCAATACCGACGGAGCATCATCGACTTGATGTCGATCTGCACGGGGCGCGCGCAAGCTTGGACGTCTGAGCGAGGACTCCAGCGAGTTATCGCCCAAGGGGAATGGAATAAAGATCGCAAGGAGATCGAGAAGAAAGTCGACGGGAAACTCATCTGCGATTGGCCTGATGGAAAACCAGTCCCAGAGGTCGATCATCAGCGATGGCAAGTTCGTTGGTCTGGAACTCTCAGAGCCCCAGCAACCGGCATGTATGAATTCATCCTGGATTCGACGGTCAACACGAAATTCTTTCTCAACGACGAACGCAACCCGCTGATCGATGCGGGTGTTGTCTCCTACGAAAAGAGCACCAATTCAGCTAGCATCTTTCTCGTTGCCGGCCAAGTTTATCGATTCGTTTTGGACGCATCCAAACACAAAGAACCATCACCAAGACTCAGCTTGACTTGGAAGCCCCCGATGGGAGTCCCTCAGCCGATCCCTGAAAGATACCTTTCTCCGACATGGGCACCCCAAGTTCTTGCGATCTCGACTCAATTCCCTCCCGATGATGCCAGCGTTGGTTACGAACGCGGAACGAGTATCTCTAGGGAATGGTTCGAAGCCGTAGTCGCTTCGGCCATCGAAGTGGGGAACGAGCTATCGAGTGATCCAAAACGATGGATGCCCAAAGAAGCAAACGACCCAAGCAACCTTGAACAAGTCAAAAAATGGTGTGCGCTTTGGGTTTCCTCTGCACTGCGCAGAAACCTCAACGATGAAGACATTAAACGTTGCATCGACTTGCAGTTCGAAGGCGAAACATCGATCGAAAACGGGATCAAGAAGGTTTGCATCCTGACTTTGGCATCCCCTGAGTTCCAGTATCCAGCCACCACTGGGACTCAAGACGAAAAGAACGTTGCACGCTTGGCCCTGGCCCTTTGGGATTCGCTCCCGGACCCTTGGATGCTCGAAAAAGCCACCAAACAAGAAGCCCACACGCCCGAGCAACTCCGTCCGATCATCGATCGGATGCTCAAGGATTCTCGCTTCGAAAACAAACTCTTTCGATTCTATCTTGAATGGCTGGGGCTGAGTTTCAACAAGGAGTTATCGAAGTCCAACGATCGTTTTGCGATGTTCAATCCTTCCATCGCAGCGGATCTTCGAACAAGCCTGGAACTCTTTTTAGAAGATTACTCGAAATGCGAGACCGATCTTCGTGGTTTGCTCAACGCCGATACCATTTATTTAAACGGCTCCTTGGCAAGCATCTTTGGTGGAGATCTCGCTGCAGATGCTCCTTTTCAAAAAATCGCGATGCCCGAGCAACGTGCAGCAGGTGCTTTGACGCATCCTTATGTCCAGGCTTATTACGCCTACCACGACAGCAGCTCACCTATCCATCGGGGGGTATTTCTCGCTAGGCGCATTCTCGGACGAACCTTGCGTCCACCCATCGATGCGATTATTCCGATCTCGGAACAGACCGCTCCTGGCTTGTCGACAAGAGAGCGGGTGGCTCAACAAACCAGTGGAGCGATGTGCCAATCGTGCCATAAGATCATCAACCCCCTGGGATTCGTCTTCGAAAACTACGATGCCATCGGTAGGTTCCGGGGTGATGATGCCGGCAAGCCGATCGATGCCAGCGGTCTGTATGTCACGAGCCTGGGGGATCAAGTCGAATTCCAAAACATAACCCAGTTCCGTGACTTTATGAGCCATTCGCCTGAGGTCCATCAAGCGATCGTCAAACAGATGTTCCAATTTATGACCAAACAACCGCTGGCCGCATACGGTCTGGATCGGACCGAAAGCCTAACGAAATCGCTTCAAGACAACACCTACCAAGTTCGATCGCTGCTGATCGAGTTGGGGCTGATCATTTGCCAACCCGAGACCTCCGACGGCATCGCTCAAAGCGGTGCTTTCTGATTTCCCAAGTGACTCGAATTTCGACAAATCGCCTGAGCGAAGTTATAATTCAGTTTCCCATCCGTCCACGAAAAACCAAACAAAGAGATCCACTCGATCATGAGTAGCTACCTTTCACGTCGTGAGTTTGCCAAGTCCCTTGGGATCGCTTCGGCAAGCGTGCCATTCCTACTGAACCTAGGTAGCCTGGTTCGAGCGAATTCTCAAGCGACCAAGCAGAGGCTGATCGTTGTCTTTAGTCCAAACGGCGTGATCCCTCCGAATTTCTGGCCCGACGAGGAAGGAGAAAACTTCTCCCTCAAACGAATCATGGCACCGCTGGAGCCCTTCAAGAATCGATTGCTGACTCTCCATGGTGTCAGCGACAAGATTCGAGGCGATGGGGACAGCCACATGCGAGGCATGGGTTGTTTGCTCACAGGTATCGAACTCTACCCAGGAAACATTCAAGGTGGTTCGGACACGCCAGCCGGATGGGCAAGCGGCATTTCCATCGATCAAGAGATCAAGAACTACCTGCAGTCCAAACCAGAAACCCAAACCCGGTTCGGTTCCTTGGAATTCGGCGTCGGGGTCCCAAGCCGAGCAGATACTTGGACACGCATGGTCTATGCAGGCCCAAACCGTCCGATCGCACCGATCGACCAGCCCCAGGCGATGTTCAATAAACTCTATGGCCAACGCAAAGATCAAGAAACCGTACGAAGCATCTTGGATGATCTCCAAGCAGATTTAGCAAAACTCCGGTCCAAGGTCAGTCAAGAGGACCGAAGGCTGCTCGATGAGCACGAAGCCCTGGTGCGTGAATTTGAAAAGCAATTGACTCCGGTCTCCACCGAAAGCCATATCGTCCCCGAAATCGATTCCAAGGTTGAGGACAGCAACGACAACATCCCAACCCTGACCCGCCAGCAAATGGATCTGATGCTCCATGCAATCCAAGCCGACTTTGCAAGGATCTTTACCTTCCAGTTCACCAACTCGGTTGGTCAAGCCAAGATGCGGTGGCTAGGGATCGAAGAGGACCATCATGGTCTTTCCCATGAACCGGATTCCAACGAACAAGCTGTCGAGAAGCTGACCAAGATCAACATTTGGTACTGCGAGCAAATCGCATATCTAGCCCAAAAATTAGCAGACACCCCCGAACCCGGCGGCAACGGCTCGCTCCTGGATAACACCACCATCCTTTGGACCAACGAACTGGGCAAAGGCAACTCCCACACGCTCGAAAACATCCCGTTTGTTCTTATCGGCGGTGGGCTAGGGTTCCGAACCGGTAGATCGTTGAAATACAAGAGCACCCCGCATAACCGCTTGCTCATGAGTTTGGCCCACGGTTTTGGGCACCAAATTGGCCGATTTGGGAACGAAAATTACTGCAACGAGGGACCTTTGGCACTATCCTAGATGCCTGTAGCAATCACTTGTCGGGATACAGCCCGGGTGTCGATTTAGGTTTGTTGCAAATTTCAAAAGGATAAAACGCGATGGCAGCGTTTGTCGTAGTCTCCGGTTCAGGGGTAGGTACGCGGTACGTCCTATCGGAATCCAAGCAAAGAATCGGCCGAGATTCTCGTTGCGAAATCCATCTAGACGATACCGAAACGTCCCGCAAGCACGCAGAAATCGAATTCGCTAAAGGCGAATATTCGCTGACGGATCTAAAAAGCAGCAATGGGACGATCGTCAACGGTAAAGTGATCCAATCGAAAGTGCTGTGCGATGGAGACCGGATTCAAATCGGTAAGCTCCTCTTTGTGTTTCGACTGCGAGAATCCAACCCCAGTTCGACAGACAAAGATTATCTAACGCAAAGCATCGCCATCGTCCCAGATGGGGCAATGGATAGTTCTCAGATCCGCAGTCGAGCAGATCTAAGCGATCCTGTCGGTGAAACAGAATTCTTTGATCCAGAGACAGCCAATCCGTTGTCGGTCAATAAATCCCAATGGGAAATCATGTACCGAACAAGTTTGGCCGTCAGCCGGACTCTCGATATCAACCAACTGCTCGAACAAATCGTCGATCTGATTTTTCAGTGGGTTCAATGCGACCACGCTTGCGTGATGCTCCAGGATGCATCGACCGGTGCACTGAATCCTGTCTACCGAAAAAATCGCAAAATACAGTCAAACCACCAGATCACCATCAGCAAAACGATCCTCGATTACGTGCTCAGCAAAGAAGAAGGTGTCTTGACTAGCAACGCCAAAGAGGACCGGCGTTGGAATTCCAGCGCGAGCATCGAAGCCAGCGGCGTGTGCGAAGCCATCTGCGTACCGATGCGAGGTAGATATGGTGTCGTAGGTGTCCTCTACATCGATACGATCGTCAGCGCTACTAAACAATCGAAGCATTCAGAACTGAATGTCTTCAACGACGAACACCTTAAAATGATGGTCACCATCGGCCATCAAGCCGCTTTGGCCATCGAAGATACCAGGTTCTACCAAAGCACGCTTCAATCCGAAAAACTCGCTGCCGTCGGACAAACCATCGCTAACTTGTCCCACCATGTGAAAAACATCCTCCAAGGTCTTCGCGGTGGCGGTTACATGGTCAACGAAGGTCTCAAATCTCAAAACGTGGACACCATCCGTTCAGGCTGGGAAATCAGCGAAAAAATTCACGGGAGAATTGAATCCCTCGTTCTGGACATGCTCACCATGAGCAAAGAAAGAAAACCTAAACTTCAATCGATTGATCTGGTACAACTGATCCAAGATGTTCTTGCTATCGCCAAAACCTCCGCAACCGATGCAAAGGTTGAATTGACTTGGCAACCGGCTGAATCCATCGAGAATGTCTCGGTTGACCCTGAAGGTATCCACCATGCACTGCTGAACCTGGTTCTCAATGCCATCGATGCAACCGGTGGACGACCTGACGCAAAAGTTCTCGTGAAAGCCACTCAGGATCCAACTTCCACCCAGATCGTGATCGAAGACAACGGCATAGGCATCCCGAAATCGCAACTCACAACCATTTTCTCTCTCTTTGAATCGACCAAGGGAAACCGAGGAACGGGACTCGGGTTGCCCGTAAGCCAAAAAATAGTCAGAGAACATGGAGGTGAAATCTCCGTAAGTAGCATCGTCGACCAAGGCACGACATTCACGATCAGCCTACCGAATTCAAACAACGATTGATTTGCGTTTGGATCGCTCCAACTCAACCGATGAATCTGGCGTCCAAGACGATCGCTTCGCGGTCGTTGACCAATACCGGATTCAAATCCGACTCCTTGATCCACTCCTGCTGGAGAATCAGTTCAGAGTACTTCTCGATGATATCCGCCAAAGCCTCGATCTTGACTTTAGGACGTCCTCGATACCCATCCAATAGCGGCCAGCATTGGAGCGACTTAAGCATCCTCATGAGACGCGCAGGACTCACAGGTGGCAATTCCAAAGCCCTGTCTTTGTAGAGTTCAGCCGTTACGCCGCCAAAACCGACCAAGATCACTGGTCCAAACACCGGATCCTTCTTGGATCCAAAGATCAACTCAACCGAGTTCTCCAATCGAACCATCGGTTGTACCGAGATACCTTCGACCCGAACGTCCGGCCTAGCCTTGCTCACATTTTCCATAATCCTTTCAAATCCTTCAGCCACCTCATCGGCATCCGTGAGCGACAAAAGCACCCCTCCTACATCGGTCTTGTGTGTGATCTCTCCGGAGTGGACTTTCAATACAACCGGGTAACCAAACGAATCGGCAAGTCCGACGGCCTGATATGCGTTCGTAGCGATCTGGATCCCTGGTGTTGGGATCTGATAGAGACTCAGGAGTAATTTAGAATCCATCTCGGTGATGGTCTTTGCTGCCCCTGATGCAGATTCATGCATACGTGTAAAGTTGCAGAAGTTCTTGGGATCCAAGACTGGATTGGATTTGCTTTGATTGGCGGACTTCTTAACCAAGACCTCTGCAGCATACTGCGCATCGAGCCTTTCTAACTCGCCGATTTGCAAATTGATTTTCTTGTAGTCGATCAATCGCATCAAACCTCGAATCGCTTGCTCGGGACTATCAAAGTTTCGTATACCACCAGCTTGCAACTTGTCGATCCCGGCTTGCATCGACAGTCCACCCATCCATGTCGACACAACTCGCTTATCCGGCGGGATCGGAATCTGCAAAACACGCTCGGCAGTCTCGGTAGGGCTGGTCATCGCCTGCGGTGAAAGAATCGCTAGAATGGTATCGACGTTTGGATCGGCAAGCACGATACGCAAGGCCTGCGAGAATCGCTCAGGACTCGCATCGCCAATGACATCGACAGGATTCCCTCGCGACCAATTCGATGGCAAACAACCATCGAGCGCCTTGAGCGTCTCCTGGGAGAGTTGCGTCAAGCTCCCACCCTCTTGGATCAGCATATCGCTTGCCATCACCCCAGGCCCACCTGCATTGGTGACGATAGCGATCCGCTCTCCGATCGGAGGTGGATTCGAACTGGCCTGTTGGGAAAGCAACTCGGCACACTGAACCATCGACTCCATGTCATAAACGCGCACGATCCCACATCGCTCCATGACCGCTTGATAGACCTCGTCGACACCTGCAAGCGAACCGGTGTGAGAAGCCGCCGCTTGAGCCGAGGCCGCAAACCGACCAGCTTTGTAAGCGATCAGCGGCTTTCGAGAGGTGAACCTTCGAGCCGCCGCGATAAACTCCTGTGGCTTGGTGATCGACTCGATATAAAGAATCGCAGCACTGGTCGCTTTATCTTCTGCCAAGTAATCCAGCAAATCGGAAAAGCCCACATCGAGTTGGTTTCCAAGCGACACAAAATTCGAGAATCCAATTCCCTCGCGAATCGACCAATCTAAAAACGCCGTGCAGAGCGCTCCGGATTGAGATAGGAACGCAAGACTCCCTGCTTGGGGTATCCCTTTGGCAAAACTCGCACTCATCCGCGATTCAGGATGAATCAACCCTAAACAGTTCGGTCCCAGGATCCTCAATTTCGGATACTTGGATCGAGCTTCATCGAGTTGGCGTTGAAGCTCCATCCCTTGGCTACCCGCTTCGCGAAATCCCGCAGTGATGATCAAGGCAGCGGGTATTTTCAAATCGCCGCATTGCTCGATCAGCGACGGAATCGTCGCGGCAGGGGTGCACAGCACCGCAAGCTCCACCGTTTCGGGGAGCAACGACACCGAAGCATAAGCTCTCTGGCCTGCGACCGCCTTGTGCTTGGCGTTGACCGGATAAAACGATCCAGTGAAACGATGTTCGAGCAAATTTCGATAGATGCTCGTGCCTACCTTGCCAGGCGCATCGCTGGCTCCAACGACGGCAATCGATCTTGGCGAAAGCAACGGCCTTAGACTCTGCTTGTCATTCATTCGATACCCCCTTTTAGATCCTACGGGCCCCTATGGATCCTAAAGGCATGCATCAAAGAATGCGAACGGCAACTTGCACCCAAGCTGGTTCCCCGAGTAGCTCTGGGAAATGCTTGCGGCCCTCTTGGATGTGCGATGACTGACCGTGTTTGTTCAACGCGTCGCGACTCGCCCACTCTTCGATGAACGTGAACTTATTAGGATGATCCAAATCGACAAAGAGATCATACCTTATGCAACCCTCCTCCAGACGCGTCGGAGCAACGAACGACTCGAGCACCTTGCGAAGCTCTGATTCCTTACCCGCCTTGGCGTGCAAGTGAGCGACAACATCCACTTTTTGATTGGTCATGGTTTCGGGATTCCTTAGAACAACACCCGGAAAAAGATGGTATCATAGCGGGCCGGAACGATTCTTTCTACATAAGCATTTTGACACGGAAATCATTGTGAGCAACGCCAGCGGTCCTAGCGGCAAAAACCCTCGTAGCATCGGCGATTTGCTTCGCGAATTTCGCGAACACCACGAACAGATGAAGATCGAGCTCGGTAAAGCCATCGTCGGCCAAGAGGATGTCGTCGAACAACTCTTCGCTGCCGTCTTTACCCGAGGCCATTGCTTGCTCGAAGGTGTCCCCGGGCTGGCAAAAACCCTCATGGTTTCTTCGCTCGCCAAAATCCTCGATGTGAACTTCAAACGTATCCAGTTCACACCCGACTTGATGCCCTCAGACATCACAGGCACCAACGTTCTTGAGGAGGATGCCCAAGGTCGCCGCGAATTTCGATTCGTCGAAGGCCCAATCTTCACGAACATCTTGCTCGCAGACGAAATCAACCGAACACCACCGAAAACCCAAGCGGCCCTCTTGCAAGCGATGCAGGAACGCGAAATCTCCATCGGAAGGCAAACCTACTCGCTCCCAGATCCATTCTTCACCATCGCGACACAAAACCCAATCGAACAGGAAGGCACCTATCCACTTCCCGAAGCGCAACTCGACCGCTTCATGTTCAACATCAAAGTCGGTTACCCAAGTGCCGACGAAGAAGAAAAAATCCTGACGACCACCACCCGAGGGGAGAAACCAGAGATCGCCAAAGTCCTCTCGGCTCGAGCCATTCTCAATATCCAAAAACTCGTCAACTCCGTCGCCGTAAGCCCGTTTGTGATCAAGTATGTCGTTGCCTTGGTGCGAGCCACACGACCCGGGGAATCCGATTCCCCCGAAGTCGTCAAAGAACTCCTGGACTTTGGCGCAGGACCCCGCGCCGGCCAATTTCTCATCCAGGCCGGCAAGGCCATGGCGGCCATGGACGGACGATTCAATATCGCCATCGAAGACATCAAACGAATCGCTGTACCCGTCCTGCGACACCGCCTAAGCACGAACTTCCAAGCACAGGCCGAGGGGATGACTACCGATAAAATCATTCAGCGACTCTTGAAGGATCTCAAGGAACCCGCAATCCCCAAGTATGCTGGGGTCGATCCAAATGCCATCCAAATGGCTCCCCCTCCAATCCAATAACAAAACGCATAGGCTCCCTGTCAGGATCGATCTCGAAACCTCAGCCAAAGGACGCTTCGGTGCAATGGGATGTTTCAGTTAGCCAAGCGACCCTTCTGACGCTCTGTATCGGTCTTTGTGTCGGACTCCTTGCAACGTCACTTGCGCTGTGGATAAGCCTTGCGACCTGCTGGTTTCGAATCGCCGGATCAAGACTCGCGATCGCACTTGTTTCAAGTTTTCTCCTCATCCCGTTGTACGTACAAGCCACCGCTTGGAGCGCTGGATTTGGATCCAACGGTTGGCTCCGACTGAGCCAAGTCGACGCATCGAAGCACCCTTGGATGGGTTTGGCGAGCGTCATCTGGATCCACACTTGCTCTGCCACACCCTATTGCTTCTGGATGCTCACTCTGGGCTTGCGTAGAACCTACGATCCGATCGTCGATCAATCGTTGGTTGAATCGGGACCATCGCGGACTCTTTGGTATCAGATCCTGCCGAAACTCAAACTCTGGCTCTTAGCCTCCTTTTTATGGGGCTTTGCCTCAGTCCATTACGATATGGTCGTAACCAATTTGTTCCAAATCCCAACCCTTTGCGAGAGTGTTTATCAGCAAGTCCAATTCGGCAAGTTAAGAAGCCTGCCGATACTGCTTGCCTGGGGCATTTCTATCGCAACAGGGTTAGCGTTATCGCTCGGAGCAATCCTTCCGAGAATGTCAACCACGAATCGATCTCAGATGGTGAAAGACTCAACAACCCATCTGGCTTTCTCGAAAACCCATCGGGCATTCCTGAACCTTGTGACTTGGACTGCTTTGCTGGTGTGCTTCGTCGTTCCTTGGCTGAACTTGATCTCTCGGATGGGCTTTCGATCCTCGATCGTCGAGGGCAAAGGAGTCAGGATCTGGAGCCTTTCGGAATGCGCTACTTCGTTGTGGCATATCCAAGACTTCACAGGCGAATTGGGCTGGAGTTTGCAACTGAGCCTCTGGGCCACAGCCCTGAGTATTGCTCTTGCTTCGATCCTTCTTTGGATCGGTCGCAAACCAAATGGCCAGGTTTTGGCGATCGGATTGCTCGGGTGCATGCTAGCGACCCCAGGCCCTTTGATCAATTTAGCGATCGGGCAACTTCTCAATCGATGCTTACCTGCCTCTTTGAGTTTCCTGTCAGATCGAACCTTGCTCGGTCCGATCCTGGCACTGCAGTTTCGAGTTCTACCGGTCGTCTTTGGCTTGCTCTGGATCACTCGGCAACAATACCAGGATCGCTTGGGCGACTTGATAAAACTCGAAAGACAACTGCCAGCTATGACTCGCATGTATTCTTGGGTGCGTTATTCGCAGTGGGGCTGGATCACCACCTTTTGCATCGGTTTTTCTATCGCCTTTGGAGATCTTGCCAGCTATCTCCTGGTTCAACCCCCTGGGGTCACAACCCTTGCGATGCGTATGTTCGATCTGCTGCATTATGGAACTAAGAATCGCGAAGCCGGACTTGCCGTGGCTCTTGCAATTCTTGGGGCGATTTCTAGTCTCCTATGGATCCGCTCTATGCATCGAGGTCGCTGAAGAGTCTATAATCCGAAGATCGCTCAGGGATGCTCAAAACCAATGTTTTGAATTTGGACAATAAGTATGAAACTTAATCTATGGCTACCCATACGAAGCGCAATCTTCGCGATCGGTTTGGTTGTTACCGCGATGCATCTAGTCGATTTCTCGAAAGCAAACGCACAATCTACTGACATGTATCGGCTAAGCAAAAGGGTGATCGACAAGGATACCAGCGGCAAGGTTCGAAACCAGACAGCAGTGCAATGGGATCCTAAGTCCACAGCGATCATCGTTTGCGATGTATGGGACTATCACCATTCGATCAATGCGGTGCGGCGACTCGAAGAGATGCTGCCGGGGATGGAAAAACTCCTGCAGATGGCGCGCAAGTCCGGTTCGCTCGTGATCCATTCACCCAGCGATTGCATGCCTCATTACCAAGGGCATCCTGCACGGACACGGGCCGAGCAAGTAGCCAAAAAGGACCTACCCCTAAACATTGCATCTTGGAATTGCAAAACGACCAAGGAGGAATCGGGAATCTATCCGCTCGATCAATCCGATGGTGGCGAGGACGACGATCCTGCCGAGCATCAGCAGTGGGCAGACAAGCTCAAGGGTCTGGGGCGAAACCCAGGCCTTCCTTGGAAAACCCAAAATCCTGCCCTTTCGATCGACCCGGATACCGACTATATCTCCGATCGAGGTGACGAAGTCTGGGCGATCCTGAAAAAGAACCAAATCGAACATGTGATCATGATCGGTGTGCATACGAACATGTGCGTCTTAGGGAGACCCTTTGGACTTCGGCAATTGGTAGAAAACCGATTGGATGTCGTCCTCGTACGCGATCTGACCGACTGCATGTACAATCCTAAACGTTGGCCGTTTGTCGATCACTACACAGGCAACGACTTGATGATCGCTTACGTCGAAGAGCACATCTGCCCTACGATCACCAGCGATCAGATCATCGGTGGCAAACCCGTCGTATTTGCCAATGACAAACGTAGTCGCAAGGATCAACCCACCTGGGACGTCGAGAAAATCAGCCAAAAAGATCCCGACTGGGAACTGACCACCTGGAAACGGTGGATGGAGCAATCTGGATCGCAGTCCTCAGCCAAGGCCCTGGTTCGATGTTCGCTGAGACTCCCTCCGGAGTCATTTTCTGATGCGGTCACGCTCAGCCATCCACGGATCAAAAGTGCGTGGATCAACGGCCATCGACTACAACTGAGCAAGGACTCCAGTTCGGTAAGCAGTTTTCAGATCGAGGTCTCGCAAACCTTCGGAAACGATGATGCGAATGTTTTGGTTTTGGAAATCGATGCCAGCCAAGCGACTCAGAATCCGCAGACGCTTGCTAATGATTCGGCACCGATCGTGATGTCCAAATCCGGTGCGATCACACTCCAGGGTGGCTTGCAGGTCAAGAGTTCTAATCGATGGGATCAAGCCGATACGAACTTGCCATTGCCAGCCAAATTTGCGTTACCCCCTGCGGTCTACTACACTCTGCCTTGATTTTTTCGTGCATTTTTTCCTTTTACACTTTAGAATCCATTATGAAAAAACTCTTTCGTTTGACATTCCTAGCGGTAGCTTCTCTAGGCTTTTGTGCAGATGCAATCGCCCAAGACTTCTTCTTTCGCGATGGGGATCGCGTGGTGATGATCGGAGATAGCATCACCGAACAACACCTCTACTCGAATTATGTCGAGATGTGGACCGTGACTCGATTTCCAAATTGGAAAATCACTTTTCGAAACGTAGGCATAGGAGGAGATCGATCCGTCGGTGGAAACTCGCGATTCGCCCGCGATGTCTTGCTCCATAAGCCAACGGCGATGACCGTCGATTTTGGAATGAACGATGGCAGTTACCGCGAGTTTTCCGAACAAACTTTCAAACCCTATATGGATGGGTTGCAAGGCATGGCAGATCAAGCCAAGGCGGCTAATATTCGTACCGCTTGGGTAACCCCGCAACCCCTCGATAACGACGAACAAGGCAAAACGGCACTCACGGGATACAATCAAACCCTTGAGAAATTTTCCGAAGGTGTAAAAACCATCTCCGAAAAGAATCACGGCACCTTTGTCGATCAGTTCCACCCCTACCTTCAGGTACTCGATTCAGCCAGATCCAAGGACGATAAATACAATCGGATCACCGCCGGAGATGCCGTTCACCCAGGACCACCTGGCCAAGCACTCATGGCCGCCTCGATCCTCAAAGGGCTAAACTTCCCGCCCCTGGTCGCTTCGGTTTCCATTGACGCAAAAGAGAAAAAGATTCTCGCTCAAGAAAACTGCAGAGTCGAAGGTCTCGAATCGACCGCTAAAGGTGTGAAATTCCAAAAGCTCGACAAGGCGTTACCCTTCTTCCCTGAAGACGCAGCGAGCATCTTGCCCTGGACACCGATTCTCGATGAATTGAACGACTACAAAGTCCAAATCACCGGTTTGGCTCCCGGCAATTATCAAGTTCGAATCGACTCTGTCGCCGTCGCTGAACTAAGCTCACAGGAGTTGGCAAATGGAATAGACCTTTCGGCCCAGGTGCTCAAAACCGGACCAATCGCTCAGCAAGCCAAGAAGGTCAAAGAAGCCATCGAGAACAAGAATCGTTATCATCACGACCAAATTTTTCGTGGCATCGTCCTGACGGGTGTTCCCGAGTGGGTCTATGCAGTGCTGCCTCGCGAGCAACTCGAGGAAAAGAAAAAGGAACTGATCGCACAGCGTTTGCAAAAGGTATCCGAACTGGACGAAGAAGTCGCAAAAGCGCTAAGTCTTAGTCCACATACATTCGAGATCTCAAAGGCCGATTAAGTCGTTTTGCCAGTTCTCGTGCATGAGAAGGAAGTTTTTGTTCGCTAGGCCTCCTCCATAGCCAGTGAGGCTAGCGCTCGAACCGATCACGCGATGGCAAGGCACAATCAAGGAGATCGGGTTGCGCCTCGATGCGTTGCCGACGGCTCGCGAAGCGTTTGCGTTTCCCAAACCGACGGCGATCTCTTTGTAAGTCCTTGTCTGGCCCCTAGGTATCCCGAGCATCGATTGCCAAACCTGCAACTCAAACGGCGTACCTCTTTGGTCTAATTGCACGTTGGGCAACTGATTCCATTGGGACTCAAAATAAGCCGCAAGCCACTGCTGGCAATCCGTAAGATGTGGATGGTCGCTCGATACGAGCTTGCTATCTGGAAACCACCGATTCTGACGCTGCTCCCAAAGTCCTAGTCTTGCGATTTGGCAGTACTCAAGCGCACAGAGCCCCTTGCTGGTGGCCAGTGCAAGCATTCGTCCAACCGGTGTTGAAATCTCCCTAGAAAAAATCTCGTTCACTCTGTGGCCTCGCCGCTAACGCGCACATACCTATGGAACGAGGTCATCCCTTTCTGGCTAAAACAAATGGATGGGGATCATTATTACTCTTCGTGACAAACATAGAGATCTCAATGTCATCAAACCCAAGCTTCGGAAACTCCTCATAAAAAAAGTCGACCGGATACCATAATCCGCGCATGATCGGCTTACCCAACCCAAACTCCATAAGCGATCGTCTCATGCTAGCTCGAACATCACTCAACTGTTTTCGGATTGCATAGAGTTGTTTAAATCCCCGAGAGCTCGAAGGCCATTTATAAATCGGCAGATGGATCATCATCGTTCCATTGCGTTTCAAGACTCTCGATATCTCCTTGAAATAATTTCTTGCGATATCCAAAGTATCAAGGTGTTGAAACACATGGGTTGAAAACACCGAATTCACGGACTGATCATTCAAGGGGATATTTACCCCTGTCGAAACATGAAACGATACCGATGAACTTGTCACATGCGTTTTGGCGTATTCGATCATCTTTTCGGATACATCGACCGCATGCACTTCTTTAAAGTAAAGAGCCAGTTGTTTTGTGATGCGGCCAGCACCACAACCGATTTCCAAGCAACTATCGTTGCTACTTAATCCATAACGCTCCCAATGCGTGCGAAAGTCACGCCAGTCCGACTCACCAAGTTGGTAGAAATCCTCGTTCGTCCAAGGGTTTGATCCGTCCTTGTTTTTGTTATTCCATGATGCAACACCAAACAGAGGATCACTTTCTCCCCATTTCTTCCATTCCTTGTTTGAAGCTAGTTCTTTCATTGTGAGTTCACCTCTGTTGGAGACCAAAGCCCATCCCTAGTAAATCCCTTGATCGCATTCCACTTCGGGAACTCGATCGGTTATCTTCGTATGGTTAAGAGTATAACAGTCATCGCTTGAGCGTATAAGGGAACCAAGAATCTTAATTACCCGATTCGGATTTCGATACTGCGATGGCCAAGGGACAATTCGCATCGCCCAGATCTCCTTTGCGATAACGAGCCAGTAGTTCCTTGGATCGTTGAGCGAGCATACGACGCACTTCTCTTCGCTTTCCTTTGATTCTCGGGATGACCATCGAATCGTAACCGGTTGTTTGATGACGCATCCAAGCGATCACGGCCGCTTCAGCCCGCTGCTCGATCGGTATCCGTTTGGTCCGAGCCACTGTTCCACTCCCGACTGGAGTCGCATGCGCGGAGATCAGCTCAGCCATACGACGCGCGAGCCGTTCGTGCCGCGCATGAAAGTCCAGGAATTTAAATACCGATTGCGTAAAGTCCTCGACGTACTCGGTCTGAGCTTTTTCGCGCCTCTGAGCGTCGGCTTGCTTTCGTTTTGCAAAGCTCTCGGTGGAACGCTCGGCTTCCAAGTCCTTCTGAATCCTCGCGATGGTCGCCGTGGGTGCCCAGATCCCCTTCGAAAAAACCTTACGTCCCTTCTTTTCCTGAACCATCCAGTATTCGCCCGCCGCCTTGACCCGCCTTGTCAATGCCGCATCCCCAGGTGCCAAAAGCTCCCATCCGGCAGGAACGTTATGAACCTTACCATCAGCCGATCGAACACTGTTTGCCGATGGGCCCTGAGCAAAAGTACCCTGCAAGAGAGTACCTTTTCCGATCGCTTTTTTTGGCGAACTTTCGCTAGAATGCATGAAACACAATTTTGATGACGAGGTTGCTGGAAAACGAAGACCTGACAGTTCCAGTGGATACCAAGAATCCCTTAGACAATCAAGACGGGAGCGATGCTACTTGGTCTCCGCGCGTTTTTTGTCTTTAAAGAATGCCCAGACTTTCTCTGCACCGGAGAACGACTGGATCGGTCCGTTGCCTTCCCGCCGATTGCGAGAGCCTGGCCATCCGTGCCCCCCAGCCGAATCGACGACACTTACCGTTTCGGCCCCATCTTGGCTTGCGGCATAGACGCTCGTCGTTACATCACCCTCTTGGCGCACCTCGGGTTTGCTCTGGGATTGATTGACCTGCGCCCAAAACTCAACAACATCCTTGAGGGGTTTAAAGGGTGCTTCCTGGGCAACGCTTACCAAACGGTTCTTGCTCATCCCACCCTCGATCGGTACCTCTTGATCCTTGCCCCCGTTGATCATCAGGATCGGTAGGGGCACCGAAGGTTTTTTGTCGAACGTGAACATCGAAGCGACCACCGGGGCGATGGCGGCTAGTTTATTAGGTCTCTCGACCGCATAGACAAATGTCATCATGCCTCCATTCGAACCTCCAGTCATGTAGATTCTTGTCGGGTCGGCTCCATGCTCGTTGATTAGCTTGTCGATCAAGATATCTAGATAAGCAATATCATCGGCATCACGAACTTGCCTGCGAAGTAGAAACCCTGTGTTCCAAGCGTGCCTGCCATTGCCAAACTCGGTTCCCTCCGGATAAACAACCATGAAGCCTTCGGACTGCGCCAAAGGATCGAAACTAGAGTTGGCACGCATGACCTCGGCGCTCCCTTGTCCTCCGTGCAGCGCGATCACCGCAGGCCGTCGGTTGCCATCGGTCGGAGCGTTGACCACCAAGGCGCGGCGGTCCTGCTGCTTGACCTTCAATGCAATTTCGAAGTCAGGCTTTGGATTGAATTCTGGCTTATCCGTCGATGGAGTGAACACCCTTTTATAAAAGTCCCAATTCGAGTCCCCGAGGGCTTCGATCGTTTTCAAAGGATTGTGGTCGACTCCCTCGAGCACCGTCCAACTGTGGGGGATCGAAAGCTTTTCCATGTACAAATGAAAAGCCTTATTATTCTCGAAGGTTTCGTCTTGATCGCCGCAGACATGGCGAATGATCGACAGTTCTCGAATGCTTTTAGCATGCTGCTCGGCCAGACTCCTTGGGCTTACGCTCCTGAAGTACTCCTGGTCTCCTCCATAAACTTTGTCTAGAACCTCTTGAGCTCGCCGACGTCCTGCCCTGGGTGTTTGAACCAATTCGGCTTGCAGGGGGCCTCCACCCATGATCGAGATCCCTCTAAACAACTCAGTGTATTTGAATCCCAGACGCGCTGCACCATATCCACCCATGCTGTACCCATCTAGCAGCCTTGCTTCCCGCTTGGCGATCGTGCGGTAGTTCGAATCGATGTGCGGGAGGAGCTCCTTGATGATCATCGATTCGATCGGCGCTGAACCATCTTTCCAGTCGACATACATCCCCTCTGGCAATCCGTTGACGAAGACGACAAGACACGCTGGAGTCTTGCCCGCTTGGATCGCGGCATCAAACATGCTTGCGACTCTTGGGATCCCCGGCAGTCCACCCCCGGAACCATGCAACCAATACACAACTGGAAATCGGCTCTTGGAATCCGCATCATAAGCAGCCGGTTTGTAGATGTGATAACTGACCTTGGACTCAACAAGTTTGCTGTCGAAGGTCTCGAACGAAACACGGGTCCCAGTGACCTTGGGTGTGACCCAAGCCAACTCACGTTGCGCCGCCGGGGCATCTTTAGCGGCATCTTGGGAAAACCCAAGATTTACAAGAAGTGCCAGAAGAAAAACGCAATGAGAGTGACGTGTCGTTGTCATCATTTTAGGTCCTTCAGGTATTTTAGTGGGTGGAAGCTCGGCTTTCTCGTACTCAGCTTTTCGGTACTCGTACTCGTACTCGAAAACGCCTGAATCGATTCAAGACGATTAGCTTTTTAAGGAAGCTTTACCTTAACTTGTTGAAATCCATTAGTCGTTCTCAGCCTGCAACGGAATGGTTGCTCGTTTTGGATAGTAAGTTCAGGATCAATACTCCGATGAGGATCAGCGACATTCCGAGCAGCCCCCATCCATCGATTTTTTGGCCAAATAAAATCCATGCCGTCAGCGAGATCAGCACGATCCCCATCCCGGACCAAACGGCATAGGCTATGCCCACCGGGATAGCTTTGAGCGTTAGCGATAGAAAGTAGAACGATATTCCGTAACCAAGTAGCACAAGTACCGAGGGGATCGGTTTTGAAAACTCCTCGCTGGCTTTCAACGCCGAAGTTCCGATGACTTCCGCGACGATCGCGGCCAGCAGAAACAACCAGTTTTTCATAGCGATGACTTACTTTTTGACAGTGGGGTGAACTCCTGGCATTTCATGCTCTGGAGAGATCCTAGATCATAACCAAAATCGCATCAAAGAACGCCCAATACTCCTCGGGAGCGGAAATGTCGTTCGTTCCCTTACCGACACCCTCGGTCCGACCTCGTTGCTGTTGTGGCCTCTTACCACCTAAGCCTTCGCGGCGACTCGGAGGTTTCGGATTGCCTAGAATGTGGCTAAACGATGATGACTTGCAAGCCCGATCGGACCTTTGGATTCTATTTGGCCGCGATGCTTTCGTTCCCGAAGACCATCACTTTCGGTTCGGAGGGTCGATAAGCGGGCCAGTCGGGCAGATCTTTGCCGCTAGGCTTTCCGTCCTTCATGAATGCTATCCAGTAGTCCATCATCGCAGCGCTGATCTTTCGTCCTTGCTCGGACTCCTCGACTGGTTGAGAATCATCCTCACGCCCGCCCCCGGCGTTTCTGCCGCCACCTCGTCTGGATTGCATGGCCTTGGTTGCAACCTGTTCATTGCGAAATCCGTACTGGCTAGCTATCGAATGCCCGATGGTTCCGAAGGAATAAGCGACCGTTTCGCCGTGCTGGGCTGCGATGCGATTGTTGCGAGATTGAGGTGGAACGAAAGTCAACTGAAACATCCAAACAGGTTGGCCCGATTTGTGCATCTGTTCTACTAACTCGCGCTGGAAACTGAACGCACCCCCCGTTGCAACCTGATCACCCAGTTGCCTAGCTCCGCTTTCACCGTTTGCGCCACCAATCAAAACCGGTATTCGCGTTTGTTTGCCCTGAGCGAAAAGTTCCGAAGGAGTGAACTTGACCAACCGCCCGTCGACGATCGGTTTGACAGGCAGATTCAACTGACGAATCGCAGCGACTCCCACAGCAGCATCGCCCGCAGCGATTTTTCGCAGATCACTGGCTGAGGCGTTTGCACCGAGCCCCAACTGCTCGGCCAACCGAACCCCTGCAGCTTCCGCCTCAGCCAGCGTTTGGATATTCTGCATTCCGCCGCTGCTGTGGATGATGGCTTTATGAAACAATCCCTCGGCTTGTGGGATCCCCATCAGGAACAGGCAACTGGTACCTCCGGCCGAGGATCCAGAGATCGTTACATTGTTGGGATCACCTCCAAAGGCAGCGATGTTTTCGCGTGTCCATGTCAATGCGGCCATCATATCCAGGAGGCAAAAGTTGCCGAGAGGTTCATTGGGGGCACTTTCGGCCGTAAGCGCCGGATGAGCAAACAGGCCCATCGGCCCCAATCGGTAGTTGATCGTGATGACGACAGCACCACGCCGAGCCAGTTCAGTTCCATCGTAGCGGGGCTGTGCCCCGGAGCCTTGGATGAATGCGCCTCCATGAAACCATACCAACACCGGCAATTTGGAGTTTGCATCCGCATTGTTCGGGGTCCACACGTTAAGAAATAAACAATCATCACTTTGAGCGCTGCGTGGCCCGAAGGTCTCCCCCTGCAGGGCCTGCGCACCGAACTGGGTCGCTTCCCGGATGCCCGTCCAAGTCCCAAAGGGCTTTGGGGACCGCCATCGCAATTCGCCAACCGGAGCGGCTGCATAAGGTATCCCGCGAAAAATTCGCACGTCGGATTGCTGCTGGCCAACCAGTTCCCCACTTTGAATTCGTACGGGAGTTGCTTTTGCAACGTCAGGATTTGGCGAGGGTTGAGAATCGTTCGGCGATTCTTCTGTCTTGAGATCTTCTCGCCCAAAATTCTTGGTAAAGAAGTCGATGATCGTTCGCCTTGCGATCAATTCCTCGTTCTCCTCTTCCTTGGTTTTTTCGCCGCGTAGATCTCTTGCTGCGCTGACGCTCCGAGCCCAATAGAAACCATGAGGACTTTTCTGTGCCGTATAGACCTGCACCTCCTTGTTCTTGGCCTTCATCTTTTCGATCATCGGCTCAATCAGGACATGGGGCGCTTGATCGTCGCCGCGACTGGTGACGAAAAGTGTCGGTATGACAATCTTGTCCGAATTGGCTTCGATCGAATGCTCGGTAGCAAAAGCAATCAACTCTTGATCTGACATTTGACGTCCGCGTTTCATACCGTTGAGGATTCTCTTGCCGTTTAATTGCAACTCCTCGCGTGCCTTGGCCGGCACCTTCGAAAGCGGTGGTTGGTTCGGGGCACCCATCATGTAGACGATCGGATCGGTCATCCAAGGCGATCCAACCGCGACACACAAAAACTCGCGTCCCATTTTCTCGGCCGCCACGAGTGCTAGATGCCCTCCGTGACTTCCTCCAACGACTCCTACACGGGCCGTATCCACCTTAGGCAGCGTTTTAGCAAACCGGATACCGGCAATCACATCGTCTTGTTCCATGCCCAAGAGGGCTCCATTGCCAGCTCGGTAACTGATGGCAAGGATCGCCCAGGGTTGCTCATTGAAAGCGGAAATCGTCGGAGAAAGATTGTTGGGGGCAGCCATGGATCGAATGTAGTTGTAGTCTCGGTTACCCTGGCCTCCATGGATGGTTACCAATATCGGAAAAGGCCCTGGGCCTTGCGGCATCGACAAAACACAAGGGATGAGCTTGCCATCGCTCGATGCAAATTGCATGTCGGTGATCGTTCGATTTCCGATCATTTTCGGTTGAGCCGAGGGAGTCATCGCCCCAGGCTTGTTCTGCATCTGTTGCATTTTACTTCGAACCGCCCGACGTTCTTGTTCGTCGATCTTACCATCGCCGTTGGTGTCGAACCGCTGGATCAAAGAAGAGTTTGCTCCCTTGTCTGCTCCGGATCGATCTTGTGCCTGGGCGATATTTAGCAGCAATAGAAAAGGTGCCAAGACGGTTGAAATGCTCGACAGGTTTGTGGAGTCGAAATGAGTTCGGGGATGCATCGAAAGATCCTTGCAGGTAGTTTCTAAAGGTTAGTGTTCAGCGGTAGTTAGGGCTTCGAATGAGCTGTAGAAAATCGCGAAGCAGTTCGGCACGCTGCCCCCGACGCGCCCCCAGTTCGAGGACTTCTGCATCGCTTCGCACGTGGCTCTTCCAATGATAAAAGTCCCCATCATGAGTTGTGATTTCTTCGAGCTCGAAGCTTACCTTGGCCAGTGTACGACCTTGAAACGCGCGATCGAGTTCTACTTTGTGAACGAGCAAGGAGACTGGATCGATTTCCATCTGAACCTTGTTAAATCTGGGTTGATTCGCTTGCGGTTTTGGTACCGCAGTGATCGTATCGCGATTCGCCGAATGCTCGAATCTCTGGAAATCATAATCCTTCAAGAGCGACTCGATGAGGATTCGTAAATCGAGGGTTCTAAGATCGCAAACCTCCTCGAGCGCTGAGGGGATTTCGTACTCTTGAAAAACAGCAACGGAATGCCCATCGATCGTAAACCAAATATCTCCCGAGGAAGACTTGCCCCATACAAGCTTGCGTCCTGCGGTTTCGAAGGACTGGACAAATTGCCCGTTGCGAACCGACAGCATCGATGGCTTGGATCGCTGCCGTTCAAATTCAACGCGAACCGAGTACCGTCGATCGCTCGTTGGACGATTTGCAACGAGTGTTCTCTTGAGCACTCGCTCGGCACTGGCTTGAACCGTTGGCATTGAAACCCAGGGGCTCAGGATCCCGAGGATCACCAAGAGAGCGCAGGCGACCAGCAGGATCGGTTTGGCGATCCGAAACCGCCGCCTAGCTAGCGGCTTGGAGATCTCAGGAGGCGATGACCAGATTGACTGCGATAAAAGGGTGTGGAGCAACGCTCGATCGGCCAGATATTCAGGGGCGTTTTCGGTTCGTTTGAGCGATTCGACAAGCACCAATGAGTCTTGCTGGCTCAAATCGTCATCAAGCCATCGGTCGATTTGCATCGCTAAATCATTCGGGATCATCGATCGGACTCGCTCAGTAATCGTTGCTTAATGCAATCGGCAAGCAAGTTTCGAATTCGATGCAAAGCGACGCGAACTGCACCTGGGGTCGAATTCATGCTGGCGGCTATCTTCTCGATGGAAAAACCATCGTGGTACTTAAGTTGAATCAACGACCTAGAGTGTTTGGGAAGTTTCTCCAAGCAGACTTCTAAAGCTCGCAATCTAGGCGAAGTCTCGTTTTGATTCTCAACCAACCGCTGTGCGATTTGATCGAGGATCACCTCGGAGAGAATCTCCTGCTGGCGACCTTGGGCGCGATAAAAGTCGATGATCCTTGATTTGGCTAGCCACAGAGCCCAAGCCAGGAAGGGACGTTGCGGATCGTACTGTTCGAATCGCCGAGCGACGGTCAAGGCGATTTGCTGAACGACATCATCTCGGTCGGCTGGAGCTCGGATCGCCGCTGCCACATAAGCGCGGATCGATGTTTCGGCCGAGAGCCAGTGGCGGGCCATACGTTCGCGAATTTCTGCAGCTGGGTCGTTCTCCATGGGAAACTTGCCGACGAGGAACTCGATTTGTTAGCAAGAAATGATCAGATTAGTTGAAGTTTTTCATCCCATGGACGGCTTGGCAGGAATTATTGAATCGATTCAGGCGTTTCCAAGACGAGTAGAACGCATGTCACTTATGAGTGATTGTCACACCACCTAAGCCATTGGCGATTTCGGACGATTGGAGCGCAGACTTCGCTTGCTGGTCATCTTTCAAATACGCATTCCAAAATGCCAATGATGTTGTCTTCACCGCTCGAGCAACATCGGTTTGGCGCAGACCCAAACCGCCGAAGGAGAAGTGGTTGGCCCCTTCGATATAAACAAGATACTTATCCCCCGTTGGACTGAATTTGAAAGGCTCTTTTTTCCAATCCGGCCCCTGGCCCGTGGCCCCCTGGTCTTTCGAACCTGTCATTGTAAGCATCGGCAGTTTGAGGTTCGCCCAGCTTTCTTCGGTGAGCCCTTGCTGACCGGTCCCTTGTCCACTGATTGGCATAATGCAGCGCACTCTCTGGTCGCCAAAACTGCGAGCTTTAGCTCCGTCCAGATCGACCGTTACACCACCGAGTAGCATCGATGTGTATGCACCATAGGAATGGCCCCCAACCCCAATCCGCTTGTTGTCAATGCGGCCACTCAATACGGGGATCTTTTCATACAACTGTTCGATGTTATCGATGACACAGAGGACATCCCCAACTCGCCCCTCGATCTTTGCCGGGTCATCAAGTAGTCCCGCCAGACCTCCGCCGGAACGGATTCCTCTAAGCCCTCCGTTGCCCAGCTTTGTTCCGCTTCGTCCGAAACCGTCGGTGTGCGACGGATGCACTAGTACATATCCACTCTCGGCAATGTGCTGGCTAATCGCTGCAAAGGCTGTCTTATCCCCTCCAAAGCCATGCGAAAAGACGATCAGTGGCAGATCGCCTCCCTGCTTGGGGAAATAAACTCGGCACTCGAGCCGCTTGTCCCGTTTCTCATCGACAAGTGTAATGTCTTGGGTTTCTACAGCACCAATCGCCTGAGCGAAAAATGACAACCAAGAAAAAACAGTTATTGCGGCAGTAGATATAGGTTTCATTCTTATGGTTCTTTGCGAATTATCGTGGCTGAGAATTGATGCCACTGGGTCTGTTCGTACTCGTCCTCGAAGGGATGTATGAGGATGTCGTTGACATACGGACCAAATATTGGGGTTACAGATTCCTTAAAAAGCTGATCGTCTTGAATCGATTCAAGCATTTTCGAGTACGAGTACGAGTACCTCGAAGCTGAGTACGAAAAAGCCGAACTTTCACCCACAGAAAAACCTGAGGAACCATTCTTTTGCCCCTTGGAACAATGGTTAACACTATCGCCCTATAAGCTCACTCAGCTCTTTGAATTCCTCTGCCGTGAGCTTGCCATTGCGATCCTTATCGAGCCGATCGAAGATCGTCGTCGATGCGGCGGGATTGTTCGGATACCTGGCCTTGACCTCATCGCGAGTGACATTGCCATCTCGGTCGGTATCCAATTGCCGAAAAAGAGCAGCTCCCATATTCAATCGTCCCGAACCTGCTCCCCCCAATGCTCCACGAACCGCTCCACGCAATCGATTGCGTGCCGACAGTGGGTTTGGATCCCCAAGCTCAGCCCCAGGGACGATGTATTCGACATACCCAAGGTGCATTTCGTCGTAAGTCTGTGGGCCCCACCGAACCTCCTTGTTCGGGTCCGGATTGGCTGGGTTGTTGCGGCTGTTGTCGTACCAAGCCGTGTACTGGATCGTATCGCCCGCTTTGACGCTCAGGGGCTGGGCATAACGGTACAGAAGTTGCCAGTTGAAATCATAGCGAGGGACATCGAGCAACGTTTGAGTGTTTCCGCCCGAGATCAATTCATACTTGGCTGCCTTGCCACGCAAATGCATATGCGGCAGGAATGCCAAGACTTGTACATCGGCAGGGATGTTCTTGATACTCCCGACGACCGGATAGTTTTCCTCACCCGGCGGAATCCTAAACCCTGTATTGACGACACTTGCAACGCGGACCTCGTACTTGGGCTCCTCTTTGGCGAATACCAATCCGATGCGAGTCCTGTCCTCGGTGGCCGTACCATTAGGTGTGTAGTGCATCTGGAAACGCAACCGAGCCCCTTTCGGAATCCTTTTGGCATACCCTTCTGGGTAGACTAGCGTGCTGTTTCCTGGAACATAAATTCCCCAGTAACCACCCCGTTCATCGGCAGCATCGTCCCGAGGTCCATCGGACTCCTGGGTCTCCTGGACGAAGACCAACACGTGATGGACAACTCCTGCATTCCCCGGGCGTACCTCGATCGCTTGCACCCATCGGTCTTGATCCAGATGAGTATCGACCCAGACATTTTGATAAGGCATCGTGCCTGTCGCTTTGACCGCAACGGGCTTATCAAATTCAAACACCGCATCCGGCTTACCGATCAACCAACCATCGGTATAAGTTTTTGGTGCCGGAGACTCCTTGGGATCTCCCGAGGGCATCTTATTGCCAATCCATTCACGGAGTTGCTGTTTCTCAGTAGGTGACAACGATCGATCGTTGACCCACGGGGATCTAGACTGGTCTTTAGGAGGTGCGGCAAACCAAGGTGGCATGGTGCCTTGCTCGACCACTTGGCGAATCATGGGCGCATGAGCCAGAGCATCGTCATAGGTGTCTAGTTTGAAAGGTCCGACGCCACCCTCGCGATGGCATTCGACACAATGCCGCTGCAGCAGGCGGGAGATTTGATTGTGATAAGTGATCTGAGCAGCAGCGGCGGGTGGATCGAGTTTTCTATCGAGCAAGCAGCCCGGTGCACCGGTTGCCGACAGAAGAACGGGGCGGCCATCGAGGGATGCTAACAAGGCGTCTCGCAAGTAGCTCGTTCGAGGTGCATCGATCGAATAACCGAAACCATATTGATCATCGATCGCGCCGTGGTAGAGGATCGTGTTGGAGCGATCGAGCACAAACACATCCGTCGTGCTTGTCGCTCCAAAATGGCTTGCAAGCTTCGAGTCTTGGTCGTTGACGTACTGGACCTTGGACTTGAATCGATCCGCAGCAGATTTCATCTCATCGAGATTGTCGGTCGCAATGCAATTGACCAAAATGAAGCGGACTTGCCGAGCAGAAAATTCCTCATGCAGATCGATGAGTGTCGGCAAGTACTTCTTGCTGATCGGACAACTGGTGCTGGTAAAAGCGACGACCGTCAGATCGCTTTTCGGTTCTTGGTGCAACTGATGGTTTGTACCATCGATATCTTGATAGGTGATATCTGCCACGAACCGACCGATGCCGTGCTCACCAGGAACTAGCAGTTTTGGCCCTCGATCGGAACTTGTCTGTTGCTGGGCGTTTGCACAAAAAGTGGCCGTCCAGACCAGGAGGATCAAGAGGTTAGAGCTAAGGTAGAAAATGATTTTGCGATGGATGTGCATGTTTTTTGGTTAAAGGGTTAACACAGAGTCACCAATTTTGTGCTACATGATAAACCTATTTACATTGCCGTCGCTCTCAGAACTAGAAAAACGATTCCTTATCCATAGGAAATATGCCGATCGAAAACTTGGTTTGTTAGCCATAATCCTTGGATTGTTTACAGATTCCAAACCATTTCGAACCGGGAAACGCCAGGTTCTCATCCTTGTGAAGCCCCAACGCTAACGCAACCTTATGCACCCCAGCCCCTCACCCCCGGCCCAAAGCGGCATTGGAGTTGCGCGTTTTGTCTTTTATCGTACTCGATGCCCTCACTTCGAGTACGAGTACGAAAAGCTAGGAAAAACATCGATTGACAATCCGAAACACCCGAATAGCGCAACTTCAAAGAAGCGGGTCGAGGGGAGTAAGAGGAGGCATGTTTGGTTTGATTGAGTTACACTGGTGACCGGAAGGTATTTAGCGTGAAAGACTTGTGGCGAGCTGTGACATGGATTCTCTGGGCCTTTTGGTGGGGAGGCCTGAGTTTTTATGCGATCGTGGTCGTTCCAACCGGAACTGAGCAAATTGGGAGTGTGGCCCAAGGGTTCATTACCCAGCGTGTGACTCAGTGGCATAACCTACTGTGCGTCTTGATGACACTTGCTCTAGCCATCGAAGCTTATCGCTGCTCGAGTCGTTTCCTTTGGGCCGCATGCGGGACTCTTGGAGTATTGACCACACTGCTATTTGCAGGACATGCTTTTCTTACGCAGCAGATGGACTTCCGCAGCGAAACCGTTCCAGCGAACTTTTACTCTCAGCATGCAATCTACTTATGGCTTACGGCCGCCGAATGGGGACTAGGGATCGTCCTTCCTTGGCTTTTACTAAAGCCACCCTATCGAAGGTGAAGCCGTAATCCCTTGGATGAACTCTTGGAGGGCTGCAAGGTACTCTCGACGATTTTCGATGAAGATCGAATTGTGATCACCGACTGGAAATTTGACGAGTCGTTTTCGCTCGGAGAGGGAGGATTTGTAGTTGGTTTCCGCTTCGGATACGTCAATCAAACCGTCATGCTGAGCGTGTAACAGCAGCAGAGGATTTTTATAGCGAGAGAGTTTGGTGCGATGGTCTAAGTGTTCGAGGATTGCAGCTTCGAGGTCGGCCTTCGAGATGCCTACGGAATTCAAATAGTTGTCATTGAGGAATCGCTTGCACGGATGCGCGATACCACTGTCGAGGATCAGTCCAGCGATATCCGGTTGTCTGGATGCAAGCTCGATTGCATAGAGAGACCCCATCGAGCGTCCAAAGACGATCGCCTGTTGGGGTGCGAGGCCAACGGCTTGCATGACCGCTTGGCCATCCCCAAGCATTTCGAAAACCTTTGCTTGTCCTGATGAACCGCCATACTCTCGATACTCGATCAATAGTTGATTGAGGCCGAGTGACGCGTACAGGTCTGCCATGTAAGGGACATAGTCGGCGACGGCTTCGCCGTTGCCGTGGAAGTGGACCAGAGTCAGTGATTTAGGATCAGTGACTCGGTAGTAACAAGCGAGTTTGACACTATTGACCTCGGCGATGTAGGGACGCGCGAGCCTTCTGTCTTGTGGGAACAAGTACCGGCCACTGATAGCAGGATGGTCTAGGAGGCTCGTCATGCGAATCAACCGTAAATACCAGCAGCAGAGTCGGAGGTCAACTCAGCGGTTTTGCGGGTTGCCATCTTACCGGTCGCGCTGACTGCATATTTTTTGGCCGTCGCTGGAAAGGATGACCAAAGTGTAAACGAACTTGTTGCAGGCTCATAATCAACCCGAGTGACTTTCGTGTCGGTGTAGGTCAGAGGCGAGGTCAATTGCTGCGTTCCAGCGGCCACGGTATGTTCCATAAAGTAAACCGATCGGGGCAAATCGGTGGTACTTGTCAGTCCGTTGCCAACCACAATTGCACTGCCGCTGGGCTCGATGAGCAAAGCGGTTTGCTCATTGATCCCGATCCCTTTGACGCTTGCTCCTGCACTTTGTTTCACGAGGTCATCGGCATCCATACGAGCCATTAAGGTCACGAGACGACCAAGTCGATCCCGCTGTCGGAAGTGCGAGTCGGTGATTGTGTTAGCCAGTAGCCCGAGGATGCTCGTGACGCTCGAATCGTTAACGATAGTCGTGTCGCGAGGGGTTAAGAAACCGTCAGCTTTGTTGGTACCATCAATCGTAATGGCCGAGTTATAGGGGTTCATCAAGGCGTCGTTCGATACGATCGTCTTACCAGTCGAGGCTGTGAAATCATAGTCACCTAGAACCGCAAGCCCGGCACTGGTTCCACCGATCGGAACATTGCGTTTGATCGCGTTGTAGATCGCGTCCTCGACGGGTGTTTCGTTCCAATAGTTGAAGTAGTCGGCTTGGTCCCCACCGGCGATGAAGATCGCTTCAGCCTTGCTGATGATGTCAAGCACCGTTGGGTTGCTGGCGCTAGCCCTGTCTGGTAACAACAGCGTTGCTACTGAATTCATGCTTACAAGTGTTTCGATGTAAGGGTTGTAGGCTTCGGTTCCTGCAGCGCGCAGAACGAGGAAGTCGCCTCCTTTACCAGTAGCATTGCCATTGCTATCTCTGGGGTAGCTCTTCTCGCCCATCCATTGGAACAATCGGTCGACATCCAATCCGCCACCCATGAGCCCCAAGCCACCCGAGCTAGAGACTGCTAGGGAGTCAGCCGACGAACCAGATCTCCAGTACTGATAAGTGACCTTGGTACTACCTCCTCCGCCGTTCCCACCCCCGGGGGCCATACGAGCAAAAGGTTGAGTGATATTCGAATTGAATTCATTGGTGAGTTTCATCAGGTCTGATGCCGAAACTTTTCCGTTTCCATCAATATCCATGCGCGCACTGGAGGCTCTAGCGCCATTGAGCGCATCGACGATGGCTAAAGGGTCGAGGCTATCGATGCGTCCATTGGCATCTATATCGAAATCGATCGCAAAAAGGGTTCTTGAATCCAGTTGTTCAAATCGCAATTTTCGGGTCATGGAGATGTCTTTCTATGAATCAGATTTTCATAAAGTAGATAGCCGGCGGCTTATTAGAGCCCATCGCAGCAGTTTCATGATACAAAAAATAGAGACTTGAGTCGAGCCTGCCACCGCTGCGCGGCGTCATCACATTCAGCACTTTTGCGTCCGAGAACTCGGCACTAGGAGCGAAACCTTATCTAGCAATTGCGCTCACAGGGGTCAGTGAGGCTTATACGCTGGTTCGATGATTCAATTACTACTCTTTCGATGCTCGGTTTCTATTCAATCATGCTTCGAACATGGCTATTTTGCGGCCAGTGCGCAGACGTTGAGACAACTGCCCTTACAAATCGAATCTGTTTATGGCTCTCTCCAATCTCACATCCTGTCTCGTTGGGTTTCTTATCGATCTGAATGAGTACATCCACCTTCACACACTTGGAACAAGTTACGGCGTGGTTCCCCGCTCAATCATTTGACCATTCTCGTAATGTGCAACGAACTGATAAGGATTACCCAAATCTTCGTTGCTATAGACGATGACGTGTGGCAGCCTTTGGATGGCTCGCTGGCTCACCAGTCCCGTAGGGTACGTGCAGCGGTCCTCTTGATGCTGTCATGTAAGCCCACGACATCGACTAGCTCCATTACTCTTGCATGTTTGACGATGAAGTCGGGACCGCGGAACGTACCTTGACGCTGTAAACGTGGCTAATCGCTCCTTGGTACGTTGCGCGGTCCTTTGCCCTTCCATGGTTCGCGAAATAATTGGCAGGGATAAGCGATGACGGTCCAGGCAATAAATACCAGGGACCGCTTCACGTACCCTACGATCGAAGGTCCCGTAGGGTACGTGCAGCGGTCTTCTTCCCTTCATTGGTTTGCGATATGATTGCAAGGGCAAGGCGATGACGCCCCTCTGGGGCCGGTGCATCTGCGCGGCGAGCATCGCTTGCTACCTATATGTCGGCCCGCTGAGCCTGAAAACCCAAGTAGCCACCTAGAGTCTTCAACAAAACCCAAGGATATGCTTTACCGATGCTTGAAACCTGCCCCTAAATTTCCTCTCCGATGAAATAAAATCAGACGAGCGGTGACATCTCCTAGGCGGCAAGTACCTCCGCTGGGCGAAGACCAACTTTTTCCATGTTTTTCTCATGCATTGCAACAACCTCCAGGAGCTATTTGCCAGTCTCAGCAATGCCCTGGTGCTCTACGCCCGGCAGTGGTGCAAAACCCCAGAAGATGCTGTCCAGGAAGCCTTTATCGACCTGGCTAACTGCTCCCCTGAACCAACTTATCCCAAGGCTTGGCTCTACACGACAACTCGCCGTAAAGCACAAAACATCGCCCGAGCCGAATCCCGACATCGCAACCATTTGGAACAGTTGATTCAGGAAAGCGGCGTGGACCGTGCTGGAGAATATTGGTTGGAACCAAATACCCAAAACGGGATCTCGGCATCGGAAGTACTCGAGGGGCTCGAATCGCTACAGCCTGACCAACGCGAGATGATTATCGCCAAAGTCTGGGGAGAACTCACGTTCGAAGAACTTGCGGTACTGATGAACTGTTCACCTGCGTCCGCTCACAGACGATATGTCTTGGCACTTACCGAACTCAAGCAACGGGTGCTCGAAGCAAGCACCCAGTGCGGCGCAATCACAAAGTGCGTCAACAAAACCAATTCAGGGCAACGACGATGATCGAACCAGATTTTCCTATGCATGAGCAGCTTGATCGATTCGAGCAGGACCTCAAATCCCTTACTCCAAAACCCTTCACTGTCCTCTTGCCAGTCCAGGCGAAGATGCCTCAAGACGACTTGGGACTCAGTTCCATGCCAGATGTTGGTCTGCTCACTGACAAGCAAGTGCATCGATTGCCATCGACGAATTACCACTGGTTCAAAATTGCGTCGGTCTCTTGGATGATGGGCCTAGCCGCCGGGGTATTGGTCTCGGTACTTTGGACTAGGCTCATGAATGAACAAGTTCCCATCGCTGAGCCGAATCTGATTTCTCAAAAGATGGCTACCTCTGGGGCGACGTCTGAGACGCTCGTGATGGCACCAATCACAAACTCGCCCTCAACGAACCGGTTTGGCTCGCAGCATCCGAGAACTTTCGGAGACGAGAACTTAGCAGGGCGTAGCCGAACCATCGCGACAGACTTGGCCTACGACTATGTTTTGCAGCCCATGATGCGACGAAATCCAACCGACCTGACAAGATTGTTCGCCGGAATGGAGATAGCCAAGCAACCCAAGAGGCCTCAAGCCGATGCGCCGCATTCCACTGCAAAAGATTCAACAACACCAGAGCCCAACTCATTCCCAAAGTACCAGGGGCAGCGTCAATTGCTCAAGACACTGATGGAATCCAATGACCTGATCTCCATATGAGCCATAACGATAAAACCCCTTTTTCAATTCCAATCGGAGTTCTATTGATGCCGAACAAGATACTCGTATCCAAATTTTTGAAACGCAGCATGTTGGCTGCAGTGCTTATTTCCAATGGTCTCTCTACTAGCTACTCCCAGGAATCGACGGCGACCTCTACAGAGCAGATCGCTAGTCGCGAAGGAGCGTGGGAGTTTTTAAGGGGGAGGATCACGACCGCACGCAGAACCGTTACGCTCGGTCCCAAAGCTGAGCATAAGCCAGCCCTCTCCATTCGGTTTATCCCGGATCCCTTTAACGCCAAACCAGGCAACGCTGCCATTTACTATCTCAAAGCGGGCGGATTCTTCGAGCAAACTGCGGCTCTGCAGGCAAAGCGAAAGTTTGAGGACGATTCGAGGGCAGCCGCGCGCGAGGGAGATTACGCTCCCTATGTTTGGCTAGAAACAGAGGTCAAGGATCTCCCTGTTGAAAAGATGAAGGAATATTTGACCTACACGTCTTTTCAACCCCTTTTCCTCGAAGAAGCTGCTTCGAGATTGCATTGCGATTTTGACCGCCAGATAAAAAGTGTTGAGAATCCCGTTGGCTACTTGCTGCCCGAGGTTCAGGCCATTCGCGATACTGCACGTATCCAAGCGATGCGATTCTTGCTGGCGATGGCGGAAAATAGAGTCGACGATGCCGTCAAAATTCTCGGGCAGTTGATCGCCATGGGACCGCACCTTTGCCAAGAGCCGTTTTTGGTTTCGAATCTCGTCGGAGCCGCATGTGTCAACATCGGGTTAGAGAAAGCTTACTATCTCTCCGAACACCCTGCGGCACCGAACCTCTATTGGGCGATTGCTCAATTGCCCAGACCTTTGATCCAAATAGAGCAATCGCTGGCCTATGAGCGAGAGTTTTTGTTTGAACAAGTCAAAGCATTGCGAGAGGTCGACACGATTCCAAAGCCGGATGGATACTGGAGTGAGTTCATCGATCGATTCACCGCTGCAATCCAAGGGATAGGCGCACCGTTCGACCAGTTAGAGTCGATTGGAAAAGCTGGCATCACCCTGGCCATCGGTTCCAACGTCCCCGTAGCCCGTGAGTATCTAGTGAAGATCGAGGGGATGAGCAACGATGAACTAGATCGGCTACCCAATGCGCAGATTTTCTTTCTTGCCATGCGTCGTTTTTACGAACGCTATCGGGACGAGGAATTCAAGTATAGCTTTTTGCCAGAAAACGCACGCAATAAGGTGAATGCAACTTCCTCGAAATTCACCGAGCTGAGTCAGCGATATGGTTTAATCGCTGTTCCTACTTCGGTTTTTCTGCCTGCGGTGCAAGCGGCACAGGGAGCCTCGCTCAGAACACAGCAACAAATCGCAATGTGGCAAACTGTCGAAGCTATCCGGCACCATTTGGCGACCCACGACAACAGACTTCCAGCGACACTCGATGAACTGGAACTTCCTGCACCCCACGATCCACTCACCAACGTACCGTTTGAATATGCAATCCATGCCGCAGGTGCAACACTCAAGGGGGCTGAAAATCCAGGACTTCAATATCAACTTGAGCTTCGACCTCAACTTGCCACCCCATGAGCACCAACCTGCGGTTTTCCATCCAGGTCAGGAAAACACATTCAATTATCACCATCCATGATTCAGTGCGATTCCCGGATAAATCTACGAGAAACCCGAAAAACCAAAGAAAGAAGCACTTCAATGAATCTCAAAAAAGCATTTTTATACCCACTGGTTTCCGTGGCCTTAACGCTCGTTAGTGTGTCAAACAGCCAAGGCCAGGACAAATCCAATCCAATCCAGCAATCTCTCAATGCATCTTCGATGATGTTGCTCAAGGTGGACACCGATCAGCTCGCAATTCCAGAGAAGATCAAACAGATGCAGGAGGAGCACAAGGACAAGCCCATCGCAGCTTTCATCGACGAATCCCATCGCAATATCGCTTCTATTCGTGAACTGACCAAAGGCCAGACGGTGTACTTGTCGGTCGATATGCCCTACACCTCGGCAGTGCTTTTGCATGCCACATCTGCTAAGGCTGTACTGGCTTCCGATCTGGAAAAAATTGCAAAGCTCTTTGCGCCTCAGATCGCTATCGCTGATCGATCCACATCCGAACTAACAAAACTAGAGATTGGTACCGATCCGGTATCGGCATCTACGCAGGGATTGTCAGCCATGCCTGCGGAGCAAGCATCGAAATGGCAGGCTGGGTTGGAATCCACCAAAGAGTTTCCCGTCCAATGCGTTATGCAATTGCCAGCTTATGTGATCGAGACATTCCGGGAAATCAAACCCGAGTTGCCTGAAACGCTCGGTGGTGGGTCGGCAGAGTGGTTGCTCGACGGCGTCCGATGGATCTCCCTGGGGCTGGACACCAAGAACGCGACGGCCCGCATTGTGGTGCAGTCGGGCTCTGAGGAAGGGGCCAGAATGTTTGCCAAGAATCTACCCAAGCTGATCCGATCGTTTGTGAATAAAGCGGTACCGGACAAAGAATCCGCATTGGCTCTCTCGGTTTTGATTGGGCTGATCAAACCCGAACTCTCAGGTGATCGAGTCGTCGTGTCACTCACAGACGATGAGAACAACCAATCGATTCTGCAATTCGGAGCCATGGTGGCAAGTTCGATCATGTCCCCTATCACTGCCAACACAACGTCGAATCGTATGCAGCAGTTCGCGTTGGGTTTCCACAACTACGAAAGCGCCTACCAAGCGTTTCCGACTTACCTGAACATGACCAAGACAAAAGCAAAAAGCGGGCTTAGTTGGCGTGTACATATTTTGCCTTTTATTGGATTCCAAGAGCTGTATCAAGAGTTCAAGCTCGACGAGGCATGGGATAGTCCCCACAACATCAAGCTACTGCCCAAAATGCCAGCGATTTACCTCCCGACCGATGATATCAACCAGAACACACCACTGAAACCCTTTCACACCACCTATGTTGCACCGATCGGCAAGAAGACTGTTTTCGGGCAGAGTGAGCCTATGCAATTCCGAAACATCACCGACGGTACGAGCAATACCATCGCTTTTGTCGAGCTAAAGCGGGAGCACGCCATTCCCTGGACTAGTCCTGAGGAGTATCCGTTTGATGAGGCCAATCCGACCGCCAAACTGCGCGATTACAATGGCAAGAGCGTCATCGCAATGTTTGATGGGTCGGTCACCAACCTGAAACTTGATTTGCCGAAAGAAACCTGGCTAGCTCTGTTCTCTCGCAACGGAGGAGAGGTTGTAAATCTGGAGTAAGATCTTTCAGCTGGCGAGGCCGAGCCCAAGCGGCATGAGCGCAAGAACACTTCGGAGCCTCTCATTGCGATTTCGGTTTGAAGTCCAGTGAAGGATCCCAAGAGATCAATTCCGCGAAACAACCATCAGACCCTCAGAAAAATTTTCTGCCGTTGTAGGCTGCGTAAAAACAGCCAATTGATCAAGCAAAAGAGAAACAAGCCGGTGTAGGCGTACCACATCGGAGAGTCCTTTGGAAAAAACGGCTGCACAGCGTTGGAGACTAAGTCATGCAGGACGTAAGCGACTAGGGCGTTGACACCAAATGTTTTGAAAATAGGTAGCTGAAAGGATAGTACGTCGCAAAGAAAGTAAAACAGCACGAAGACCGCCAGCGAGAACCCGGCCGCGAATGTAAGGTAGGAAAGGGTCCCTGCTCGCTGGCTCATCATCCAGTAATTCCACTGCCGTTGCGAACGCCCAGGAGGCTTGATAAAAGGCGGCTCGGCCAGCCAAGAGCCCAAGGAGTTTGTTTCGATCTTTGCTTGTAGTCGTGCACGATCAGGGATCACGGGGTCTGCAGGGATTTTTTCAAGTATCCTTGAATCTGCCCCTGATGCAGCCACGTCGTAGAACCGCGTTCCACACGAAAACGCATAGCCCAAGACCATCAGGAAGATGGCCATGATGATCCCCCACCCAATGGCTTTTCCGCGTTGGATCTGTGGGGCCTGCTGATCCTTGCTCGGAACAAACCAGTCGCAGGCAAAAGTACCCAGCAATGCGGGAATTGACCAGCTTAGGAAGCCCAGTGGACCGCCATCGATCGCATTTGGATCCGTGTTGCACCATGTGAAATTGAAAAGGTAAGAAAGAACCACGTGGAGTCCAGCCGACCCGATCAACCAAGCCGATCGAATCGGCATCGGTCGATGGATCACCGGCACGATCCACAGAGATGTCACGGCAATGTGCATCAAGGTTTGGAACCACTGCCGCTTAAGCGGTTCTTGGATCGCCCCCCAAAAACCGATCTCCTTGAGTTGCTCCCAGTTGGCAGCCCGAGGCGAAACGTTGTAGACCACGAATGCGACTAAGGCTAATCCCAGCAGGCGCCTGATCACACGACTATAGGATTCGAAAGAGCCTCCTGCTTGCATCTGGCGTCCGACGGTCAATCGCAAGGAGAACCCGACGGCAAATAGAAACTGAGGCATGATCGTATCGGCGTAGCTGCAATAATCATGCGTGTGCTTGAGCACCTGCGGGCAAGCTTGGTAGCCGCCGAAGTAATTAACGATCAACATGCCCAGCACCGTGTAGCCACGGAATTGGTCAAGCGAGATAAGCCGCCCGTTTTGACTACTGCTTTGAACCGATGATTGATCGAGGGTCGAAACGGTATTCAAAGCGTTGGTTCCTAACGGGGTTTCACGAATTCCGGAAAAGGCTAAGCCCTAGAGCTAAGCTCTCGCAGCATCTTGGATTTGAGAAAACTTTATTGGGCAGGGTCAACCTTCAACTCAAAAAAGTTCTTCTTTCCTGACTCTACATTCACTGTCATTGGGCTATTTACCGCATCAAAATACTTGGTATCGATGCGACTCTTTTTCCCATCGGACTTATCGACCCAAGCTCCACCTTCGTCCAGATAATCGTCTTTCGTGGGCCAGGTATCCCGCAAGGAGACCTTCTGCTCACCAACAACCACCCCTTTCCTGGCTGATCCGTCATCGATTTTGAGTTCAAATTTCCCCTCGGTATCAGTTTTACCGTACGATCTCGGACCGTTCTTGGACCAGAATTCCACATGGATCAATTCCATCGGCTTGCCGTTCATCGTCACAACTCCAGTGACTTCTGTCACACCAACTTTCTGGTTGCAACCGATCATCATCGAAATCACGCAAGCTAAACTTAGCCATGCCATCGTTGCCCGATTCGTCTCAAGGGAGCTCTTGCCGGCGCTCGAGTAGGAATGAATCTTCCGAACCATTGTAGAATCCTTTATTGGGTTGAATATAGTCTTGGCATGCAACAGGTACAGATCGAGAAACGATCCAACCGGAACTGAAAATCGCTAGCGGGAACATTCCCCGCTAGCGACCAGCAAATGAATCGTAAGGCGTCTGAAGGCCAATCAATCAGGCATGTTGACGACTTCGGAACCAGCGCGAGTACCCATGGCGTTGAAGGTGATCGCATCAATGGTCTCGCTCACGTAGCGAACCGAACCATCAGCCATGGTGAATTGTGCGCCACCGCCGTGCAGACTTCCGAACGCATTGATTCGGTCGTCATATCGAATTGGATCTCGGTACTCGACGCAATCGCGGATCCGATAGTTGATCGGTACGCCCGTTCCCAAGAAAACATTTCCCTCGGCGCCAAACCAAACCCAACCCCAGTTACCAATCTTGGTTGTGCTCCATCCTGTCTCGGGTCCACATCGATCAAAGACGGGATCAAAATAAGCTCGTTCACCCATGAGAATGGTATTGCTTAGCCCGTCTGTAACAGAGCTCAGCTTACGCGCCACATTGCGGGTGAAAATACCGTCGGATCGAGCTTGGTTCGCGGAACTTGCAGTTCCGGGTGGACGTGGATAATCCGCCCCAGGACCAAACGGATTCCAAAGGCTCGGAAGTGTGTTGCTGAACCCGGGGTATCCTCGTCGTCCGGCGCAAGCGAAATAGTCACCACGCGCATATCCGCCGCTGGAATTAAGACCGGTCGTAGGGTTCGTGTGTACTTCGTTGTAGGGACTACCTGGGTTCGATGGGCAACGCAGTGTTGGCATCACGAGTTGACCAACGGCCGAAGTGCCATCCAATGGAGGGGAAGCAGTGTTGGCGGGATTGCCACCGTAAAGAGGATTCGAGAGGGTGTTTGCACCGAAGTTTAATTGATTCCAGTTGGTCCAAAAGGATTGCTGTTCGACAAAAGGCATCAATTGATGCATCAACGCGAAACGACGAGCCTGTCCAGCAGTGCCCCACTCTGGGTGCCCCCAACCAGTCCCGTCAGCTCGTAGCATTCCGAAAGGAAGTCTGCGGTTTGCCGACTCGAAATTGATGTTGGCAAGCCCCCATTGTTTGAGATTGTTTGAGCATTGCATTCTGCGAGCAGCCTCTCGGGCGGACTGGACTGCGGGCAGAAGCAAACCCACCAAAACACCGATAATTGCGATCACTACTAGCAGTTCAACCAGGGTAAAACCCTGCGATCTTCGTACTCTGTACGCCATTGCTATGAACCCTTTGATGAGAAGAGGGAGAAGTCACGTATCTTTTTTTTACCGATGGCTGCATCAACTTTCAAGCTGATTTGATCGATGAAACATTTTTTAATACTTTTAAAAAACTAAACCTTTGGGTGCTTCGTTAGGAATTTCCAAAACGTAGATTGAGCGATCCTATGGTTATCGCGATTCGCTGTCTTTTCTTGCAAGAAGGGCATCGATTTCAATCAGTCGAAATCGATGAGCTAAGAGCAGGCTCGTCTCAGAGTACAAGCCGAGGAGTTCTTACCACAAAACACCATTTCACCGTAAGCAATCAATGCGTGGAAAATCGAACAGATGCAGGCTTTAGGGGAACAGCCCAACAGCCAAGTGGTTTGGCTGTTCCCAATTAGCGTTTATCAGTGTCTATAAGCGGTTGTTCTGCATTAGCGAATATAAGTGTTCATCAGCGGTCAGAAAAAGAACCGTGATCCGATCCATGGGCCAGTTACTTGGGCTGGTTATCATCCACCGAGGCTAGGAACTGATCGATCAGGCCGTCGGGTGCTTTGACGATGTGTTCGGGCTCTGGGAATCTTCCGTTTTTGACATCCTCAATGTAGTCCCGAAAACCTCCAATTCGCTCTTCTTGAAGTGCTTGCTCCAACTTGAAAAGGTTTCGGTATTGCTTGGTGTGTCGTGGGAAAGGCGGAGCGTGATTGCCTAGGATATCTTCGGCGAACATGAATTGAATGTCACCGCCACTACCGGCACCGATCGACGAGGTCACCAAACGCGTGCGACTTGAGATTTGTACAAGCAGTTCCGCCGGTACGACTTCGACTTCGACAGCCCAAGCACCTGCGTCCTCGAATGCACGGATTTGTCGGAAGACCCATAGGGCCTCATCGAGAGTTTTTCCAACGGCTTTGAGTCCACCTGTCCAGGTGGACAATCGTGGCACGAGTCCCGCGTGGGCTTCGACAGGGATCCCTACACTTGAAACCGCTTGTATGAATTCCGGGCCCCATTGGCACATGATTCCATCGGCCCCGATTTCCATCGCGTCGTATCCAGCGCGAACCGCTTCTGCCGGCGTAGCAATCTTGGTTAACCCGATGCAGAACGTCATGAACGTATGAGGAGCTGCTTTTCGTATCGCGATGGCAGAGGCCGGGTTGTTTGGATCAAATTTGACTTTCATCAGATCGATACCTGCTTGTTCGGCGGCTGCCGCTTCGCTGGTCGTAAAGGGCATAGTCTCTGTCAGAACCCTTTTTCCCTTTAAGTCTTGCAGGTGCTTAACGGTATAGTTTCGCGTAGCGTAAGAGCCACCGAGCGTCATCGTTCGATGCAAACCTCGCTTGTGTGCGTCTTTAGGTGGCAGTGGGTTCGAAGGTGTTCCGTCTGGATTCATCGTGTTGTTTGTGTGCTTGAGAACATGGGGGCGTTTCGTAGATCCTACCCAATTTCCGGGTTCTTCAGGTAATTTAGTGGCTATTGCGATTTGTTAGGGGCTTGGCTGTGGATAGAATAGTCGAAAGACTGCATGAAGTTGTTTCGCTTAACATGACGGCCAGATGCGCATCGCCAGATTCTACACTCTTTGTATCGCATCGCTGCTAGCCGCTTGTTCCTGCGCCCAAGAATCTGACGAGCAAGCATCGGATCCTGCAAACCGGCCAGCAAGGCAATTGATCTCCAAATACTGCTCCGATTGCCACTCGGAGAGCTCTAAAGAAGCTGGCCTGGATATCGATGCGATGCTCTCTCATTCGCCCTTCGATGGGACTTTGGCGTTCGAAAGAATCATCACCCAGCAGATGCCTCCATCGGATGCCGAGCAACCCACAGCCTCCGAACGGCAAACGATTTTGGACTGGCTGGCAAGTCACTCGAAACAACGTCCCACAGGTTCCTACCGACGCTTGAGTCGACATGAGTTCGTACAGAGCCTCAACGATCTGCTCGGAGTCCGTGTCGAACTTGCAGACCAGATTCCGGAGGATCGCGGCACAAATCTGTTTGACACAGACAGGCGAATCATGCTCTCGAAGGAGCAGCTCGGGTCCTACTTCAACACTGCGGAACAACTACTCGAATTCGCACTGCCAGGAGCTGGATTCCCCCAAGAGCAACTGTGGACCACAAGCACCATTAAAGACAGTCACGAAACTTACAATATCTACGCGCGCGATTATAAGAAAGGATTGCTCTACTCCTGGACTCGTGCAAATAACGGCAATAGCTACTCGTATTTCTACGATAACTTTGAACCTCCCACCGCCGCTTGGTACGAATTGACCTTCGATGCGGCCAAAGTCGGTGACTTCGATGGGGATGTGAGCATCTTGGTCTATGCAGGAAAGTACTATTACGCCGACGACCGGCCTCAACCCCAACGCCTTTTAGGTGCACTATCGGTCGGCAATACAGAGGTTCAGTCTTTCAAACTCGAAGGCTGGCTCTACCCTGGCGAGAATGTTTCGGTTCACTGCTATTCTAGGCACACTTGGCGGCAACAAGGGGGCAATCAAGGAGCCTATATCGAGCGAGTGATTATCCGTGGGCCGTTGCTTGAAAGCTGGCCACCAAAATCCATCGGTCAGAACTTCGATGGACTTCCGATTCAATACCCAACCCGCGAGACCAAGATCGTTGCATCGGGACCAACCGCTTTGGAGCAGATCGGAGCAGCGGTTTCGGTTAGTAGTTTTCAAATCGGTATGGAAATGGAGAAGATGCTCGATCGTTCGAGCAAAACCTTTTGGCACACTCGGTTTACGCCCGATGTTGCCAAGCCTCCTCACTACGTGGTGATCGCAAACCCCAATCGCCGAGCCCTCTCGGGTTTAGCTTACTCGACATGGACCGGAGGGAATGGAAACGGACAGGTCAAGGCTTATGAGGTCTCCGTATCCCAGGACGGTAAGCAGTGGAGCGAGCCGATCGTCCAAGGCACCTTAGAGGTCATGCATGCGGCTGAGCAAGTGATCCGATTTCCGCAAACCGTGCACGAGCCCTATCTTCGATTTCTCGTTACCGATTCTCTCATGCTCGATGGCAAATCACTTGCGTCGATTGGCGGTCTGGATGTGATCCTCGAAACTTCTGAAGTCCAACCCAGTCTCACCGAAGCGCCTTTAAAAATTACTGTCGATTCGAATTCCGATCGCGATTTAAAGCAGGTTATCCGGCGATTTGCCGAGCGAGCTTTTTCATCGGAACTGTCCGATCAAGAGCTGGAACCCTACTATCGCGTCGGCTTGGATACCTGGCAAGATCGCCCCGATTTCATCGACGCTTGTCGCGCTGCATTCAAAGCGATCGTCTGCTCGCACCGATTTGTGCTTGTACCTGGAGTTCACCGAAATGGTTCGTATGCAAGAGCTGCTGATCTTGCGCGATGCCTGTGGCTATCGGTGCCCGACGAGCGACTTTTGGAGCTCGCAAAAGACGATCGAATCGATGCCGATACGATTCGGCTTGAGATCGATCGGATGCTCGAGGATCCTCGAGCCAAGCGGATGATCCATTCGTTTTGCGATCAATGGCTAAGCCTGCGAGGTTTCAATAAAGTATCACCTTCATTGAAGCTGTACCCAGAGTACAACGACTTGCTAAATCACTACCTGCCGCTTGAGACCGAGCAGTACATCCACCATTGCTTGACGGAAAACCTGCCCGTCTCAAGGCTGATCGATTCCAATTTCGCGATCTTGAATCAACGACTTGCTGAGCACTATGGTATCGATGGAATCGTTGGCCAAGAGTTGCGACCGGTCGTGCTTCCCCAAGGAAGCCCACGAGGTGGACTGCTGACGATGGGAAGTATTCTCAAAGTCACCTCCGACGGATTTCAAACCTCTCCGATCCTCCGAGGAGCATGGGTCTCGAAGAACATCGCCGGCAACACGCTCTCGCCTCCGCCACCGAACATCAAAGCGATTGAACCCAATTCGAACCATGCAACGACGCTCAAGGAGCAGATCCAGGAGCACAAGCAAAACGGGGCCTGCAATGCTTGTCACAAGAGCATCGATCCGTATGGGTTCGCATTAGAGAGCTTTGATGCCACTGGGCAATGGCGCACGAGGTACCGAGCCGAGTTGCCGCACAGAGGAACGTTTTCGTACAGAATCGAAGGTTACTTTCAGGAGGCGTCCGAAGTCGATGCATCCGGGGAGATTGCAGGAGTCCCATTTGAGAATGTCGTTGGGTTGAAGAAAGTGCTTTTGTCGAAACACAAAAACATCGCTTACAATCTGGCTAGAAAATTCTTTGAGTATGCGAATGGGTACGAGCCAAGCTTGCAGCAACGAATTGCCCTCTATAGGATGATTCCAGAGAATCCTGAAGATTGCGGATTGAAGGATCTCATCGCAAGGGTCCTCGTTTATTCTATCTTCGAGAAAACGCCATGACTCACAGCAAACCGACGCAATACCCCAGTCAAAGCGAATCGTGTGGAGAGTTGGAAAGACCCGATCCGATCCGCCGAAGGCTCCTCAAGTTCGGTGTTGCACTACCGCTTGCGATCGAGTCGCTTGCATTGCGGGGATCGTTGCTGAAGGCTCGGGAGATACCCAAGCCCGCTCCGCGTCGTATCTTGTTCATCTGCAATTCACTCGGATTCCACGCTCCTTACTTCTTCCCAAAGAATCCCTCGGACTTATCGACCTCCGAATACCTACGCGGTCTGCGCTTGCTTAACAAGTTGACCGTGTTTGGAAATGTATTTCATCCTGGCATGCAAACGAGTAACCACGATTCGGAGAAATCTTTTTTAACGGGCAAGCCGAATCCCGAGGCCTCGAATTTTGTCAACGGAATCTCCTTGGATCAAGTGCTCGTAAGCTCCATGGGCTCTCAAACGCGATTCCCGTTTCTGAGTTTCAGCATATACAACCGAGGTTGGGGCTGTAGCTGGAACGATCGCGGCGTTGCGATTCCACCGATGCACAACGAGGAAGAGATTTTCGATATGCTCTTTGGGCCTGAAGATCTGCAGGCCAAACGCCAGCAACTGGGAAGCGACACGCTGGTACTAGAAGCCCTCCGCCGAGATCTTGATACACTTAGAAGAGATTCCAGCGGTTCTGAAAAACTTGAGACTTACACCAAGGTAATCCGCGAACTTGAAACTCAGTTAGAGCGAGAGAAGTTTTGGTTGAACGCTGAAAAACCCAAGGTGGCCAATTCGCTTAGCACGGATAAAGAATACGAGTTCTCGACCAAGATTCAGAATCTCTTCGAGCTTGCCAAACTTGCCTTTCGTACTGATTCGACACGGATCATCACTTTGTCGATGGACTGGATCTACGGTGCGATCAAGGTGCCCGGAGCGATTGGCGGTTGGCATACGTTATCCCATCACGGGGGAAACCCCGAAGTGCTTTCGAATCTCAGTTGTGTTGAGCGAGATATCTTGAAGCACTTCGATCAGTTCCTTTGGGACATTGAGCAAATCCAAGAGCCAGGTGGGAGTTTGTTGGATCATACGACAATTGTTTTTGGGAGCAACTTCGGCAACTCGTCCGATCATACTTGCGATCATTTGCCCATCATGGTTGCCGGTGGAGGCTACCGACACCAAGGTTACCGTGCATTCGAGCAGGCCACTCCGCTGTGCAATCTGTACCTTGAGCTACTCCACAAGCACGATGTCGATACGGGCAAGTTTGGAAGCAGCCAAAAGGATATGGGCTTGCTCTAGTTCGATCATCATGAATGTTCATCGCGATCTTGCTCGGGTTGGGCATGAACCGAGACATTCCCTCGATCGTCAACATCCACAAAGATGACATTGGCGTTGCAGCAAACGGGACAATCCTCGACGTACCGCTGATGGACTCCTTCAGTCAAATCTAACGGAATAACGATTTCTTCACCGCAGGAATCGCAAATGTAAGTTGCGTCGTCTCCGATTGGTTTGTTTTTTGAACTCGACTCTGGATCGTCCTCAGTCCAAGGTAGTTTTTCGCCCGACGCGGACAATTGACAAGCCCAAAGCATGACCGCAAGCGATTCATCATCGGCAAGTCGATGATCGTGTCCACATTCGATCAGTGTAGCATTCGACGTTCGAGCAAGCTCGACGGAATCCTCGTAGGGGATAACATCATCGGCTCTGCTGTGGAGGATGACCGTGTCGGAGCGAACTTTGGTAGCAAGTCCCCATTTCTTCCATGCCGGGCACAAAAGAATCAGTTTGCTCTCGGAGCGATCGAGATTCATCGCAAGTGCACCACCGCGAGAGCTACCGACGACTACTTCTGGACGATGCTTATCGAACTCATCCCGAGCGTGCTCGAGCGCCGCTTGAAAGTCGTCGTCATCGAGTTTCGGGTTAATCACCTCGATGCCATGATCTTTCAAGTACGTCGGCTTGACGCCCCCGGGTAGGCTGTGCCATCCATGAAGAAACAGGATTTTCATGATTCAACCAAGTTCACTGAGCACGAATGGCTATTGGAGTTTCACGCGGGGATAGAGATTGTACACGGTTTTTGCGAAATAGCGTAAGAGACGGGTGTGCGTGATGGTAGCGTACAGCGGCCTAGCAAGGATTTATAGGCGCTCAGGCTTGCAGGGGTTGATTGGGTTTGTTATCGCGATGATTCGCTTGGATGGTTTGTGGCCCAGCGGGCCAGGATATGGGTAGCAAGCGATGCCCCCCGAAGATGCACTGGCCCAGGAGGAGCGATTGACCACGTTGACGCTCCAGAGGTACGTTCCGCGGTCGGTCTTTGTTGGCGACTGTACTTGGGTAATTGAGATCGTCGATGCCAATGCGGTTACTTAGATGCGTTGCCCCGACCGCTGCACGTACCCTACGGGACCTTCGATCGTAGGGTACGTGAAGCGGTCCTGGCATTTATTGCCTAGACCTTCAATGCCTTGCCCTGCCCATCATTTCGCGAACCATGGAAGGGAAGAGGACCGCGCAACGTTCCTTGGAGCGATTGACGACGTTGACAGCGCCAAGATACGTTCCACGGTCGGCTTGATGGTCGGCGCGAATTGGGTAATGGATGTGGTTGATGCTATTGGCGGTTGTTGGGATGGTGACCCCGACCGCTGCACCTACCCTACGACTTACGACCTACGCCCCCCGCGGGACTCGCTAGCCCTTGGTTTTTCATACCACTGCCATAGGCCATTTTCGCTAAAACTTCGATTGGCGGCAAAATCGCGAAAAGCCATGTATTCATTGGACTTACGTCGTGTGACCCGTTTGGGGGTGAGTCCCGCGATTTAGAGCCTTTTACCCCGAATTGAGCCTTTTGGGTGCGTAATGCTCACCAAGCGCGTCCCGAGGTTTGGCCACGTGAGAAGTTGGCTAACTCGCAATCCCTTTGAATTTATTGGGTAGAAACGCAAAGACCCGCTGGGGTTAGCCAGCGGGTCTTGAGCTCTATGGTCACGTTGCGGTGACCGACTCGATGGAGGCGGTTTCCTAAACTCGCAACCTTGCTCTGTTTTAGGAGCAGCGGGCGAACCATGGAAAACACTGATAAAGGACACTGCTATGCAGATAAGTTGAGAGCCTCGGAGGAGTTGGACTTACTGCGGCAACTAGGGTTCCCAGATTCTCGAAGGCTACGCTCGCTCCGCTCCATCAGCACAGCGAAGACAAACCTTTTACCCAACCCGTACTCTCATAACAGCTGGATCAAAAATGGGGACATTCCATCGACGCCATAAGACCTATGCGACCAAGGGCGCAACGATCGTCGCATGGATGGCTAATTGGATCAGCGATTTTCTCGCGTTGACGGACGCTGAGCATCTCCGCATCATGCGGCGGAGCTTTCACCGGAAAGAATACTGCGATCATCGCGACCAATATCGCACCGATGATTAACGGTGTTGCAACCCTCCAAAATGCTGCTCGCCGATTGCGACCGCTTGATTCCTGACGCAAATCACGCCACGCGCCTGCTGCTGCAAATGCGGAGAACGTGAGACTGTAACATGCAATGTACGGTACTTCGGCGATCAACGGGCCAAGATTCATTCTTCCTTCTCCGCCTGCATGCGCCGAATCTCTTCGATGGCTCGTTCCAGCGCCGCATCGCGGCCGGGGACAGGGTTGACTTCGATATGAGGCACCACCGGACCGACATCGGATTCGTCGCCGCTGGCGCGGAGGTACACCCGCTGGGCGAAGTTCACGACGATCCGCGAGCTCGGCAGCTGGAACGGGCCGATGTGGC
>Ga0315904_10000701_pt1 | contig 53593 bp, 46 predicted proteins | sample LakEriMetagenome_6_FD_203529 | JGI IMG/M metagenome (GOLD analysis project Ga0315904, IMG submission 203529) | Freshwater fungal communities from buoy surface, Lake Erie, Ohio, United States - Buoy 12 MA120 | ecosystem: Environmental > Aquatic > Freshwater > Lake | place: USA: Lake Erie, Ohio...
CAAGCGCGTAAGAAGTGTTGTCATTTCTGACTTGCAGTTTCAGATTTAAGAGCTATCCTGCAAAACGCTCTGCATGCTTGCCCAGCTATTCTTCTTGCTGTCAAATCCGGGGAACGGGCCCAAAATTTTTCTTTGTTTATCACGCTTTCAAAGAAAACAACGCAATTCGAATAATGTCAAAGAACGCCGCAAAGATAAGTAGGCTTTTAACCTTTGACCTCACAATTAACACTAACCCGTGTATTCTGCCGCTTCCCTTTGTCTTACAAATGGCGCGAGCAAAGGGTATTTTTGCCCAAAATTGATTCAATGACAATCAAGAAAATCGGAATCATCCGCGAGGGAAAGGTGCCACCCGACCATCGTGTGGCCCTCACTCCACAACAATGTGAACTTGTCAAGGCACAGTTTGATGTGGACGTCGTAGTGCAACCAAGTCCCATTCGCAAGTATGCCGATTCAGAATATACCTCTGTCGGAATATCACTCCAGGAAGACTTGTCGGATTGTGACCTGATTATCGGTGTGAAGGAAGTGCCCATCGATATGCTCATACCGGGAAAATCGTATATGTTCTTCTCGCACACCTTTAAGAAGCAACCCTACAACGCCAAGCTTCTAAAGGCTATTCTCGATCGTCGAATAAGGCTTATTGACTATGAAGTTATCAAGGGAACAAACAAGAAACGATTAATTGGATTTGGCCGATATGCCGGAATTGTCGGTGCTTATCATGCCTTCCGTGCTTTCGGAATGAAGCATGACCTTTATGCGATAAAGGCACCGCATGAATGCCACGATAGAAGAGAACTCGAGGAACAATTGTCTTTGGTGAAGCTCCCTCAACAAATGCGTGTGGTGGTTACGGGATTTGGACGAGTAGGCCATGGTGCAGAGGAAATTCTGAAATTACTTCCACTGAGAAGAGTCACGGAGGCGGAGTTCTTAAGTGAGAGTTTCAACGAGCCTGTTTACACACACCTCGACACGGAAGAGTACTATGTGCGGAAGGATAAGGGTGGTTTTGATAAAGCTGACTTCTACAATAACCCTCAGCTATATCAGTCTTCGCTGCCGGAAACCGTTCGCTCGAGCGACTTGTATATTGCCTGTCATCTTTGGGCATCCGGTAATCCGGTTCTGATTTCTCAGACCGACCTTCAGCATCCGGCGTGGAAGTGTCGAGTTATAGCCGATGTTAGTTGCGACGTAGGTGGCCCTATTGCCTCCACGCTCCGCGCATCAACCATAGCCGATCCACTGTACGGATACAACCCGGATACGGGCACCGAGTCCGATTGGAACCTACAAAATGCAATTTGTGTCATGGCTATAGATAATCTGCCATGTGAACTTCCAAAAGATGCGTCAGAAGATTTTGGAAACGAGTTGATTTCAAAAGTCTTTCCCCATTTGTTCAATGGTGATAAAGAGGAGATAATATGGCACGCAACCGAAACAACCTTAAATGGTGAACTAACTCCGCATTTTGCTTTTTTAAAGGAGTACGCAAAAAGCGCGTCTCTTTAATTACTGTCGGTTAAAGGTGAAAGTAATGGTTCCGTCTTGCTTGCGCTTGGAACTGCTGTAATCAAACCGCCATTTTCTGGCGTAGTAAACCGACTCTTCTCGCAAGCATGTGTTGGATGACGAGCTACCCTCTTGAATACGCGCATCTACTACTTTCCCAAGCTCGTCGATTGTAACCATGACTACAACTACACCGTTGGTTTTACAGCGATACGTGGGAATAGGATTTTCTATAGGTTCGCGTCCCTTCATGTTGAATGACGCTGTGACCGGTCCGCTATAACTTTTATTTTGCTGTTCTTTAAACCAATCATTCTCTCCTTTTTGATAGGTGCTTTTTTCCTGTTTGGAGCCGGTGGATTTTGGTGCAATGGTATAATCATTAGAGCCATCGTTGAGGCGCGCAAATTCCTCGGCTTCCATGGTCTTTAGGTCATTGTAGACCTGCTCTTTCATTTGACTGGAGCTCATGCCACGGTAACTCCTGGCTTCCGATGAACGCTCCGAGTTTTCGTTGGCCACCAAATTGCGTAACTCGGCGTTGCTCTGGGGTTGAGGTTGCTGCTGCTCTTCCGGCAATGGATCCTCTTGAAGCATGTCCATTTCCAACTCCTCATAGATCACATCATCTTCGGCAACCCTATGATCTTCGGTGAGCATTTGAGTAACAAACAACAGGAAAATATGAACTACGAGTGAAACAATGATGGCTTGGTATACAAATGCCCATTTCTCCTTCGGACGTGCATCCAATGCACGTAAAAACTCTTCCGCACGGGTCGGGTTTATCTTCAATACTGAAGACTCGACGGAAGCGTCTTTGTGAGTGTGGTTACTTTCAGACATCTTAGAGAATACAAAACGAAATTACAAGTGGCAAGGTAGTCTCTGTACAGGGATATGATAGTAGCGTTCAAATAGTTATGAAAACTGCATCGTAAATTATCGTTTTCTGTTAAAATTGACGCTTTCTAGACTGAAAGCGTTGTGCTTATCCGTTTGGGCGTATATTAGCGTCGATAAAGTTTTAAGACCTTATCTCCAAAAAAGTACAGTTAATACAAACCAATACAATGAAAAAATTCTTCGCTCTACTGGCTTTCGTAGCAATCTGCGGACTTGCCAATGCTCAATGCCCACATGCTGCTGCTCAAGGTACCGCAGCTAAACAAGAAACAGTAAAATGCTCTGAAGCTGATAAGGCTAAGTGCGAAAAGGCTGCTGCTCAAACAGGTGCTAAGTGTGAAACAACAGCCACAAGTACTGCTGCTACCGAGAAGTCTTGCAATAAGGGTAACGGTGGTTCTTGCTGCAGCAAGGGTACAACCAGCGCCGGTAGCTCATGCTGCCAAAAAGGTGGCACTGCTGAGGCGGCACCTGCTGAAGGAAAGAAATCAAAGAAGGTGAAGACACTAGCATTGGCTGAAGAGCCTAAGAAATAATCCTCACCGAGGAAATAAAAAAAAGGGGTCATCAATGACCCCTTTTTTATTTCAAACCGAAGTGCTTTTCGGCCATTTCTCTCACGTTATCTCCTATGGCTAGCGCGGCTGTTGCCGCAGGAGAAGGGGCATTCAATACGTGAATACTGTGATCCGTATACTCGATTCGGAAATCGTCGCGGGTGTCACCATCCTGACGCAGAAGCAGTGCTCGCACTCCGGCTCTGCCCGGATGAATATCATCCATCGTAAGCGATGGAACTAACGTTTGAAGTGTTTTCAAAAACAATCGCTTCGAGAACGCCCTTCGATACTCGTCAATGCCAAATTTCATATTGTTCATGAAAAGTCTCCAAGTTCCTATGTAACTCAAGGCATCCATGGTGTCGCGCAAACTGAAATCGGTTTTGCCATATCCCTCGCGCTTGAATGTAAATACTGCGTTCGGCCCACATTCAATTTCTCCGTTGACCATTCGGGTGAAATGCACCCCTAAAAAAGGAAAGTCAGGATTAGGTACAGGGTAAATCAAGTGTTTTACTTTATGCTTTGCCTGCTCAGTTAACTCATAATAGTCGCCACGGAAACCTACCACTTTCTCTTTCAGGCGAACGCCATCTTTTTTAGCAAGACGATCGGCCTGAAGACCGCCACAGAAAATCATATGCTTTGCACGGTATTTTCCTTTATTAGTAACAATTACTGAAATTTCACCTTGCCGCTCGAAGGCGATTGCTTCTTCGGCTGTGTGCACTTCACTGGCAGGTTGAAGAGCTAACGAGAGCTCGGCCATCTTTTCTGTCGCTCCGCGAAAATCAATAATACCCGTGCACCCTATGTGCAAGCCTGAAATTCCTTCGCAGTAAGGCTCAATCTCCTTGATCTGGTCTTTGGTCACACGGGTCATATTTTCAATGCCGTTCTCAATACCGTGATTCCATATTTTTTCCATGTGTGGAAGCTCAGATGCTTGGGTAGCGACAATGAGTTTCCCGCATATGTCATGCTTCACACCGTATTGCTTGGCGAATTGCACCAGCTCTCTTCTGCCATTCACACAATTCACAGCCTTCAAAGAACCGGGCTTGTAATAAATGCCCGAATGTATCACGCCGCTGTTATTGCCGGTTTGATGGTCGGCAAGATGCGGCTCCTTCTCGAGCAGCAATATGTTCAGATTTGGATGGGCTGTTTGGATTTTATAGAGCGTTGCCGCACCTACGATGCCCCCACCCACTATTACGAGATCGAATGTTTTTTCCACGGGTCGAATATAATCCGACCATTCACAAAACGAAATAAGTCGATGTATGTTTACCCTATGAAATCCACGACCAAAGCACAGCATGCATGGGCAATGTATGATTGGGCGAACTCTACCTACAATCTCGTTATCGGTACCGCTATTTTCCCAATTTTCTACAGTAAGGTAACCAGCACAGTCGACGATGGGGCAGAGGGTGATTACGTCATGTTTTTCGGAGCACAGTTGAAAAATACCGAGGCCCTATCCTATTCGTTGGCTTTTGGAATGCTGCTGGTTTGTTTGTTGGCTCCTACCATTGCCGGTGTGGCGGATTATCTGGGAAAAAAGAAGCTATTCATGAAGTTGGCGTGCTATCTGGGCGCCGCGGCTTGTATCTCTCTTTATTTTTTTGATGTAAAGCACCTCGAGCTAAGTATGATCAGTATCGTGACGGCGAGCATAGGCTTTTGGTGCAGCTATGCGTTGTATAATTCTTTTCTTCCGGAAGTTGCAAAACCTCATGAGCAGGATAAACTGAGTGCAAAGGGATATTCGCTTGGTTACATCGGAAGCGTTTTGCTGCTGCTGCTCAATCTGGTCATGATTATGGTTTTTGAAATAAGTCCGCGTTGGTGTTTCGTGACGGTTGGTATTTGGTGGGCTGGATTCGCTCAATACACCTTTTATTTTTTACCTGAACAGGGCACAGGTAAAAAGTTTGAGCGCGGTGTGTTGGCAAAAGGCTTCAAAGAGCTTTCCGGTGTTTGGTCGAGTCTCAAACATTCTCCAAGATTAAAGAGATACCTGGCAAGCTTTTTTGTTTTTTCCATGGGTGTCCAGACCATTATGCAAATGGCATCCCTCTTTGGAACAAAGGAAATTCAACGTCTTGATGAGTCGGGAAAGATTGTAATGGGACTTGCCGACGGGCAGCTTATCGGAGCAGTTTTATTGGTTCAGCTTATAGCTATTCCCGGTGCTATGGTTTTTTCGTTGTGTAGCAAAAAGTTGGGTAATCTTCTTACACTCATAGTGGCTCTTATTATTTGGGCCGTCATATGCATTGTTGCTTACCGTTTTGTGCATACGGTGGTGGATTTTTACTTCGCTGCCGGTGCGATTGGTTTCATCATGGGTGGCACACAGTCGCTCGCCCGAAGTACCTATTCGAAACTTCTTCCTGAAACAAAGGACACAGCTTCTTTTTTCAGTTTCTATGACGTGACTGAAAAGGTTGGTCTCATCATCGGCCTGCTCTCATTTGGCTACATTGAAGGGGCTTTTGGGAATATGCGCACCAGTATTCTTGCGCTTATCTTATTCTTTATCGTGGGTCTTCTTCTATTGTTGCGTGTGCCGCGCAAAGAACCTCTAGGCGAGAATAGCTAAAATCAGCACCAAGCCCCCGAGCATTACAATTTTAATCCATCGACTCGCTTTACCAAAATCGATTGGCTTCTTTGCTTGGAGAACATAATAAAGAGCTGTAACCATTGGAACAACAAGGCAGCAGGCCAACCAAAGCATATCGGTTGTTGATGTGATACGCGTAACACACCACCCTGTCATTAGAAAGAAAACAGTAATCCACACTAACACGTAGCTTTTAGTGCGCTTCATTCCCCAAATGATTGGAATGGTTTGATATTGCCCTTCTCGATCACCCGGTTCATCTTGGGCATCTTTGATGGCCTCCCGAATCATGGTTAATGTGAATGCAAATGCGGCGACACCGAAAATCCAGAGCCAGGCATACGCATACAGGGAAAGGCCTTGCCATGCCACTGCCATCAACGAATCCTTCAAGACATGAAGATCGGCAACTACCGCAAAAACCGGAACAGCCGCAGTGCAGAAAGCCACAATCAGGTTTCCAACGAGAGGTTTCTTCTTGAAGACGGGTGAGTACCACCATAAAAAGAACATAATGAGCAACGGGAGAATGAGAAGTTGCCAATAGGAAGCCTGCACACTTACCCATGCTGCAAGTCCGAGCGCTAGCAGATTCATTCCTTGGTGAATGAGAATGGCTACTTTTCTGCTCACAGCCTTGCCGACAATTACCTTTTCCGGTTTGTTAATTTTATCAACTCTTTGGTCGAAATAGTCATTGATAACGTTGCCTGCTGCTGTTATCAGCAATGCCGAAAGCACGAGTGCTCCAAAGTGGATAGAATTCAAGGCCAGTTCAGTGTTTCCTCGCTTTTCCAATACATCTACCAACACAACGTACCGTGAAATGTACATGGTGACTGCCACTATGAGCAGGTTTAATGGTCTGGATAGTAGAAAGATGGATTTCAGTCGCACGGATTGTTGAATTTTTGTGGACAAAGTTGAATACCTCATTAATTACATTCGCAATATAGTCTAAAACAATATGGAACTTCATTTGGTAGAAACAGCTCCCGTACAAGTAGATACTGTGCATGCACTCGTGTTTGGTAAGCATGATTACATTGTAAGCAATGTCAAGTCACAGTTGGAAAGAGCAGAGTTCAAATGTTCAGGTTCTGTGGTTTTATCTCAGGCTCTTGAATATCTCAAAGCTAACCATCCGCAACTTATCGTCATCGGTGGCGGAGTGGATCCTCACGATCGGATTAAAATTCAAAAGAGCATTCTGGAGTGGTCACTTACTACACGCATCGTAGAGCACTTTGGCGGACCGGCTACAGTTCTGTCAGAAGTAAGAGACGCCCTCAGTAAGTTCTGATTAATTTTCAAGTAGACTCTTCGATTTGTACACCTTGTTTTCGCCTTGTTTATGCAAGGAGTAGGTAAATCCGGGGTGAATCGCAAACGCTCCAGTTTCACCTGCTTTATTGACGGCGAGATAACCCACTTGAAAATCTTTATAATTGGTGTGTTTTATTTTGATTCGATTAATAGCTTCTTCGCAAGCTTCTTGTGGTGTTGCTCCTTGTCGCATCATTTCAACGACTAAAAATGAACCGCACGTGCGGATGACGGCTTCGCCTAAACCGCTCGATGTGGCCGCACCAATTTCATTGTCAACATAAAGCCCTCCGCCAATTACAGGACTATCGCCAACACGTCCTCTCATTTTAAATGCCATACCACTTGTGGTGCAGGCGCCCGCTAAATCGCCACTGGCATCCATAGCAATGAGACCTATTGTGTCATGGTTTTCAATATTGATGATGGGTTTATATTGACTGGTTTTAAGCCAATCCTTCCATGCTTTTTGGGATTCCTCGCTCACATATGCATCATGCTTGAAACCTTCTGAAAGTGCAAATTGGTAAGCGCCTTCGCCTACGAGTATTACGTGCGGAGTTTTTTCCATCACACGTCGCGCCACGGATGCAGGATGTTTGATGTGTTCTAAAAACATAACACTTCCGGCATTGCCCAGACTATCCATAATGCATGCGTCTAACGTCGTGTGTCCATCCCGGTCAGGAAAGCCACCAAGACCCACCGTAAGATTCGAAAGATTAGCTTCTGTATCATTAACGCCTTTTTCTGCCATATCAAGCGCATTCCCTCCATCAAGCATTGCTTTCCATGCGGCTTCATTGGCAGGTATGCCCGCATCCCAGGTAGATAAAACAAGGCCGTCCTTATAGATGTCATTTGATACAGGCTCTTGCGAGGTTTCCTCTGCTTGTGAAAATAAACGTGTAAAAGCTCCTATACCTAGTCCTAAACCTGTGGCAGCAGATGCCTTAATGAATTTTCTTCGATTAGTCATACAAATAGTAAAATGATGCCTGAAAGATAGGAATTTGCGAATGACTAACCCACCATTTCACGCTGGAGTGTTTCAATGGTATCTGCAGGCAAGTTTTGCATATCAAGATACATGAGCCCATCCAGCGCATTGTTGAATTTTGGGTCGCAATTGAAGGCGATGATACGCGCGTTTTGTTGCAAGTACTTTTTCAATAATACCGGCATTGTATAACTGGATGGTTCAATTTCACTGATAATGCGATCCATCTTTTTTATGTCGCTTTGAGTAGAGTCGAGCAACGCTGAAGTATCTACTTTTTTTACCTGCGGTTTGAATGCATTACGCGGTGAAACATGCTCCGCCAATTCATGGTCGAAATAATGTTTGGTAATGAACTGAATAATCAAATCCTTACTCACTTCTTGGTATTGATTGCTGATAGAAACAGGGCCAATTATATAACGGAAATGTGTATTTGATAAGAGGTAATACAGTATACCCTTCCACAGTAAAAACAAGGATAAGCGATGGCGCTGATACTCGGTTACAATGAAAGAACGACCCAACTCAAGTGACTGTTGCAGAATGGGGTCGAGATGAGCGCCCATGCGGAATAGCGATGAAATATAAAACCCTTTTTTACCATAGAACTGCATAATCTGTGCGCCATTCCCAACGCGATACGCACCTGCGATTTTCTCGGCTTTGTTGTCCCACAAAATGAGATGACTGTAATACAAATCATACTCATCCAAGTCGATACTCTTGTTGGTCCCTTCACCGACCGCTCGAAATGTAACCTCGCGCAGACGCCCGATTTCTCTTAATAGGTTTGGTATTCGTTGACTACTAGCTACGAAGCAGTCGAAATGATCGTAGCTCAGTGTTTTACAATCTGCTATTGACTGTATTTCCGATTTGATGAGCGAATGATCTACTGCTTCAATAATCTCTTCCGGTGATTTGGATATGCGAAAAAGCCTGAAATAGTCGCGCTTTACGTCAAAAGAACTTCCAAGCGCATAGGTCTTCGCTCTTAAATAACGGCCATATTGATCGAGCGATATAAACATGTCCGTGTCTTTGGGCTGTATAGGTTTTCCTATGCGCATCTTTATCGTATCACCCCTCTTCCGAAGCATCTCTGAAGGTAAAGCGAGCGTGCGCAAATTGGGATGTATCATGCCGAGCAAATGGAAGAGGCGCGAGTTGCTTCCATCAAAATATAGGGGCACTACAGGTACCCCGGAATTGCGCACAATTTTAATAGCAGAGCTAGCCCAGCGTTTGTCGGCCACAGTGTGAATATCACCTTGATACGTGCTTACTTCTCCGGCAGGAAAAATCCCCAACGGTCCTCCGGATTCAATGTGATGTCGAACGGCCTTTAATCCGCTTACGTTGGAATAGGCTTCTCGCCTTGCCTCAAATGGATTGACTGCAATGAAATAATCCTTGATGGGCTCAACTTGTTGTAAAAGGAAATTGGCCATTACCTTAAAGTCCGGTCGTATGCGTGCAATAGCCAATATCATTGCTAATCCGTCGAGCGCCCCGAATGGGTGATTAGATACAATTACAAATGGACCGGAGCGCGGAATGTTTTCCAACTCTTGCTGATCGATGTCCAAGTCTACATCCAACTTATCGAATAGAGTTTGTATACTCTCTAAGCCGGGCGACGCACACATGTGAGCATACAACTCGTTTACTTCGTCGATGCGGGCTACTTTACTTAAAAGGCCGACTAACAGATTGTCTTTCGGCAATCGAGTGGCAGTTGCCAACGCATCATCGGATATGAGTTTTTTGGTTGTCAATTTTAATCAATAAGAATCGGCATGGAACGGATACTCGTCGGTGTTTGAATCGTAACCTGATATACGCCGGAATCGAATTGTTCGGCATTCATGAAGAAGTTCGAAACTCCTTGGCGAACAAAGCCGTTATGAATGGTTTGCACGGTTCGACCCATCAGGTCGACCAGTGTGATACGGGCATTTACTGCGTTCTTATTATCGATTTCAATACATGTAATGGCAGAAGCAGGATTGGGATAGACACGGCTGACAGAGATAGATGTGAATTCTGCAATTGCATTGGGAGCGCCCAATACTTCAAACGACCAGAAACCCGAAGGAGCCGGCATAGGACGCACTTGTATTTTGCCACTCAACGATTCTCCTTCCACGTAATATTCAATGATGGAACCAATAGACTGGGCCGGTATATAGGTCTCCCAGTTATCGCCGTTCGAAACCATTTCCAAAGTGTTGAAAACACTTGCCCCTTGAAGTCTCCAATAAAGCGTCGCGCGTGCAATGCCTGAGCGATGGCTTAAATAGGCTGTAACGAAATAGGGGTTGAGATCATCATACGTATCGATTAAGGGTTGATGCGATATTAGCAGCGGATCGGCAACACCAATCGTATGGGTAATACAGTGAATGGCTCCACTTTGAGAAATGATATTGTTGTTGGTGTTATCACAATCGATTCCCACTAGCGTATAACCCGGACATACTTCCCCCCATATGCGCAGAGCGGTAGTGTCGTATTCCTCACGATAGGTCGGAATGATGATCGTATTGTTTGCAAACACGGCGTTGGTGTAGGTTCGGTATGCTCCATTGTCGTCGGGGTAGTTTCCTCCTGTGCTCGGAGGAGCAGGTATCCGAACAACTCGGAATGGAGTCCCAAATTTGCTGGTGTAATTATTCAGTACATAATTTATGTTGGCATTGATTTGTGGTCCATCTGCAACGCCCTGAGGATATTCCGATACCAGTAAAGTTTCTTCATCTATCAACTTCATGTGCATATCAATGTGGTGTATTCCGTCATAGGGGAGCGTTGGCATTTTAATGTAGGTGTGAATACCCATGAATGTTTCCAGAATATTATCAATTTCTTGTTCGCTGTGGGTCGGGTAAAAGATGTTATAGTTGCCATTACCATCGTTTTCTTCAAGCACAAGCTCAGAAGCGAAAGCAGTCCCGAATCCATCGCTCATATAGTTTCCTCCGGTGTTAACCATATCATATGGGGCATCTGAAGTTTCATACAAATCGAGATCAAGCGCATCGGCAACATATGCCGGAGAGGTGTCGTCGCTCGGTCTGTTGCGGTTGTATAGCCAGTCAACCAGAATGAGAGAGTCAACCTCGTTACCGTAGACAGGGTTGGCAGCATAGTCGCGAAGCCAAATGCTATCGTAGTTCGCGTCTACAATCAGAATATTATCAAGGTTAGTAAAAGCGCCTCCGCCGGAATTGGAAGATAGTAGGTAATCTTCCGTCCCCTCAATATCATCGCTTAGAATGATTACCTGTGTTTCCAGTCGTGCAGCTGCAACAATCTGTTTAAGTATTGCGGGAAAGGAGGTCCACGATATAGTTAGCGCTTGAACCTCCTCCCATTCGGCCATAGCCCGAAGGTTGGAAAAGGCCGGCGGCGTGGTAATCTGCGCAGTAAGCGGCGAAGTAAATGACAGTGCGATTACTGCTGCTATGATTAATTTCCTCATGCGGGTAAAGAAAAACGTCGTGTGTGAATTCATAGTTAACTCCGAAAGTAAAAAAAATTAATATTGAATATCGCGTGAGGTAGTGACAAACGCATCGCAGAAAACACTATCGACGAAGGAACTATCGGTGAACCCGATAAGGGTTTGAACCTGATACTTCAGCCATCGATTTCCGTACACCCTGCAAGTTATAGTTGTGTCAATGTTGCTTGCTTGCCACGTGCGCCAGCCATTGGAGCAACAATTACAATTGAAATCGGCATTAGAAAATGTAAAGGAAAGTCGATCGCCGGAATTGCCATTGGTATGGTAAAACCTAAGCGACACAAATGCTTCTTTGTACAACTGAATATTCTCTGTTACCGTTCCATTGCTGAATGATTCTATATCGAGCGATTTATCTGCCGGTATATAATAGGATTTATCTGCCAGCACGCGCAATGCTGCAAAGTTTTCGCGAGCCCAGCTTCCTGAGTAAGTGCCGGAGCCGTCGGTTGTGGTTGTCATGGCATTTTGATAAGTGTTGCCGTACACACCGTTTTGAACTACCTGTTTTTCTATTTGAATACTCACATCTTGCAAAGGAGTGCCGTCATCGGCATCTGTAACCCGGCCTGTGATGCTATAGTTAACTGCCGTGTCTTTCCTGCAAGCTGAAAACACAAGCGGCAGGGTCAACAATATGAAATAACGCAATAGGTGCATCGTATTTATTTTTCGGAAGACACGCTTTTGTATAAATCGTATGTGCCAATAATCTTCTGAACAAAAATAAAGGGTTCACGAGCGTTACAGTACCCATGCTTGACACAACTCATGGTGTAATATTTCTCTTGCTGTTTCATGAGTAGTGCTTCAGCAACATTTCCGTCCCAGACGGAGTCTTTCATCCCAAGTTCTCTGGCAAGATTTTGTGCATCGATAATGTGACCCTGTCCAATGTTATAGCTCGCCAATACGAATTTCGTTCTCTCGGCATCATTAGGCACCCTTTTTTGCCACATGTTCTGCAAATACTTGATGTATTTTGTTGCTGCTTGAACACTGCATTCCGGTGTAGGTGTGGATGTGCACCCAAAGCGAATAGCGGTTTGTGGCATAAGTTGCATGAGTCCGTAAGCCCCGCTCCATGACTGTGCTTGCGGATTGAAATGCGATTCGTGGTAGGCGATGGATGCCAGCATACGCCAGTCCCAACCCAATTGTGGGGCGTACACTTTGAAAAGTGAATCGAACGGGGATATGGCACCGGGGCCAACTTTCGGTAAAACGAATCCCTTCGGTCTCGCCAGGTTCGCTTCGTTGAAGTATTTCCTATACAAACGCTTTGACCTTAGAACTCCTTCTTTGGAAGCAAGCCATAAATTGAGTTCAGCAAGAAGAGAAGTTGATTCTTTGCGAACAGCCCATGCAATATCTTGTAGGCCGCTTACAGGAACGCCTACATCAATGTTGTCGTAATTGCTCAGTTCTATTGTCGCAAGATTTTCATCGGTAATGGTTGCCGGTATGGCCCCATCATCAACTAAGCGGATAAGATCATCGGTACTTATCTCTCCGGGAGCCTCTTCAATGCGTATGCTCTGACCGCTGCCTGCAGCTATCTCTTGTAATCGCTCATAGAACGAAGAGTAACGGTGCACCCAGATGGGCATCAAACCGAGTTGAGTACTGTCTTGAATGGCAAGCGTGCTTTGGGATTCGGTCGGTTCTATTTTGCGTTGAACTAACACCTGCCTCGTTTGGTAAAGCGGTTTACTAAAGCTGACCGAGTCTGAGCGGTGTGGTGTAATTGTAAGATTGCTTGCAACAAGGTCAGCATTTCCGTTGCGGAGCATTTCAAACATCCTATCCACATCATCTATCAGCTTAACCTCCAAACGGACTCCCAAATGTTTAGCAAAAGCCAATGCAAGTTCATAATCGAAGCCGCTTTGCTGATTGCGATAAAGAAAATAGGTGGAGGCGCTGTTCTCTGTGAGCATAATTAACGAGCCTCTGCGTTTGATAGAGTCAAGGTCCACGATACCCGCATATTCCTGCTTCCGCTTTTTGCGTCTGCTTGTATTGTCACACCCGACGGCGAACAGAAGCAAACACAAACACATGAGAAGGAAAAGTGTATTGGACGAACCAAAACGCATAGAATTATACAAGAGCGGTTAATTAATTCCTCTAAAATAAAAAACCCCGGGCAAACCCGAGGTCTTTTACGTAAGCGGTTTGAAGTTATTATAATTTATTTCTTGTAAAACTTTTCAGTTTGGTTGTCGAAGCTTACCCAATAGTCACCCCTGACCAATGCAGTGCAGTCGATCGAAGTGCCTCGGCCTCGCTTCACAACCTGGCCAAAAACGTTGTACAATTCATAGTTGGTTTCGGTAGTGAAATATACCGACTTTGATTTTTTGTCGTAGCGGAAACTGACCGCTTCAACATTGCTGGTTACTTCGCAGACTAACGACTTTCGCAAATCACCTTCGAAGCTCTTCTGAACAACTCGAAATTTATTCTGTCCGCTGGTAAGCTGGGTTTGAAAACGGTAAACATTTTTTACATTCGTGCCGTTGCCTAGCACTTCACCAATGTTTACCCAACGATTCCACTTGTATTGCTGAACGACGAATGGGATTTTACCCATTTCACCGGTGGTTTCCCACGTAAGAGCCCCGTTAATGCCACAGGTAATAGAGGTGCAAACAAAAGTCGGGGAGGGCTCCAGTGCACCGGGATTCAAAATCTTGGGTGTACAACCATCCTTGTGTTTAATGAGAATGTTCACCGGGTCTCCCGTCTTGAGACCGAAAATAGTTAAATCAATTTCGAAAGCCTGGGTGTTAATTTCATCTGTTGTGATGAGTCCGTTAACCAATACTTCGTAGATACAGTATCCGATACCATCCGAAGAGGATGCATTGATAACAAAAATATTTCGCTGCTGGTAACGGCCTTCAAGCATGATAGTGCCTGCCTGTGCCACCACCTGGATGGTAAGCAAAGCCGCAAACACGAACCATTTTTTTAGCAAACACGACTTCATAAAAATAAACTCGGGCAATCGGGTGCTTAAAGTTCAACTTTTGGTTAGGGCGCAAAAATATCTAATTTGTCTTGAGTCGCCGAAAGGATTTGAGGAAAAAATTCATCAAATGTGGAAATGATATATTTTTCATGTGTCAGATAAACCTGAAATGAGTCCTTCAAGGGGTTAGCAAAGGGTATGCGTTGGGACATTTGATTGAGAATAAGTGAGGTGCCTTCCGCAGTCATATACATATTCATCCAGTCATGCTCAAACATCTTCTCGGAAATGAATCGTCTTTTTTCGGTCATTTCTATTTGTCGATTCCGAAGCTGATCATACGTTGCTTGGATCCACTCCTGTCGCGAGTGCTCGCAGTATTTATTCCATTGTATAGAAAGAACATGATCGAACAGGACATCTAGCACTACTCCTGAAAACTTGCCGAGTGATGGATAGAGCTGTTTTTTCAACTCAAGCAATAAAGGGTGCGTGTCGGTGTAATCATCTACAAAACGATGCAGTAAGATACCTACCTGCACATCACTGTCGAGCAGCTGCCATTTGTTTCCCTTAATGTCGTCTGCGATGAACTGACCGAACAAAACAGGCTCGCGGGAAAATGAAAGGAATGAATGGGCAAGATAATTCATGTGCTTTCGCAAAAGTAGTGTTGAAAGAATGGCTCTTCGATTCGTATCCGAACCACTTACTTTGCGCATTCATAAAACTCTTACAGAAGTGACTCTTATTAAATCTATCTCAGGCATTCGAGGCACCATTGGCGGCCCGGAAAACGAAGGTTTGACCCCTATTGATGTGGTAAAATTTACTGCAGCATTTTGCGCGCTGATGCAGCGAAAAAGCAACGTTTCTAACATTAAAGTAATTGTTGGTCGTGATGCACGCATTAGCGGAAACATGGTCAATGCTCTTGTATGTAATACGCTTGTAGGTATGGGAGCTGACGTGATTGATGTGGGTTTAAGTACCACGCCAACAGTAGAAATTGCTGTGCCGAATGAAAAGGCACATGCGGGAATTATTCTTACAGCAAGTCACAATCCGATTCAATGGAACGCACTGAAGCTACTGAATGAATATGGTGAATTTATTTCAGCTGCTGAGGGTGCTGAGGTTCTTCGACTGGCTTCTTCCGGTGAGGTGTCTTTTGCCAACGTGCACTCCCTTGGTTCAATAAGCGAAATCAGTTACCTCGATTACCACATCAATCACATCCTTCAATTGCAATTGGTCGACAAAGGAGCTATTGAATCTGCCAACTTGCACGTGGCAGTGGATGCAGTGAATAGCAGCGGTGGTCTGTATGTTCCTGCTTTATTGAAGGCGCTCGGTGTGCGACAAATTGAAACGATATACTGCGAGCCGAATGGACACTTTCCTCATAACCCGGAGCCTTTGCCGGAACACCTGACCGATCTTTCTGAATTGGTTCGCCAAACCGGTTGTCATATGGGAATAGTGGTTGACCCGGACGTTGATCGATTGGCGTTTGTCTGCGAAGATGGTTCTGTTTTCGGGGAGGAGTATACGCTCGTGGCTGTTGCAGACTATGTGCTCTCGCGAAATCCGGGAAATACAGTGTCTAACTTGTCTAGCACAAGGGCTCTTCGCGATGTTACGGAACGTCACGGCGGAAAATACACAGCTGCAGCGGTGGGTGAAGTGAACGTAGTAGCCGCCATGAAGCAAACCGGAGCGACCATAGGTGGTGAAGGAAACGGTGGCGTAATCTATCCGGAAACCCATTATGGACGAGACGCGCTAGCAGGGCTAGCTCTATTCCTGACGCACTTCGCAAAAAAGCAACTCGCCATGACAGCACTGCGCGATAGCTATCCACGTTATGAGATATCGAAGAATAAAATTGAATTGAACGACGGCATAGATGTCGATGCTATTCTGGAAAAGGTACAGTCCATGTATCCCGAAGCCACCGTCAATACTGTAGATGGAGTTAAATTTGATTTTGAAGACGGATGGGTGCACTTGCGAAAAAGTAACACAGAGCCCATAGTGCGTGTAATTGCCGAGCATACCAGCAAACAAAAGGCTGATGCTTTGGCGCAAGAAGTCATTAATACGGTGAAGCAAGTCGCAGGAATTTGATTCTACATTACAATTCTTACTTTTTTTTTCGGAAATTTGACTATCGAAAGCAATGTCCTCTCGATTCTATTTGATATGAACGTGTATCTCGATAACGCTGCAACCACACCGGTTTTACCCGAAGTGGCTCATGCTATGATGCCTTATTTGACGGAGTTCTTTGGCAACCCATCTTCATCGCATGCTTTTGGACGAAAGACTAAATCAGCTCTGGAGCAATCACGCCGCACCATAGCAAAGCTTTTAAATTGCGCTCCGGCCGAAATCTTTTTCACCAGCGGAGGTACTGAGGCCGACAACCTGGCAATGCACGCTGCAATTCATGATTTAGGCTGCAAGCATATCATAACTTCGGCAATTGAACATAGTGCAGTCATCAAAACAGCCGAGGTAATGTCGAAGCAACATGGGCTAAAGTTGAGTTTGGTTAAGCTCAGTAGTAATGGAGATGTCGACTTAGAGGATTTAGAGAATTTACTTGCGAATAATGATAAGTCCTTTGTGACCTTGATGCATGGTAATAATGAGATAGCGAATCTGCTCCCTTTGAAAACAGTGGGTGAGATTTGTGATAAGCATGGAGCAATACTGCACAGCGACACTGTGCAGACAATGGGACATTACGCATTCGATCTCCAGAATTTACCCATCCATTTTCTGAATGCCTCTGCGCACAAATTTCACGGACCTAAGGGTGTTGGTTTTATTTATGTCAATAAGAAAATCAAAATAAATCCTGACATCACAGGCGGAGGGCAAGAAAGGGGTGTTCGCGGAGGAACAGAGAATATCAGCGGAATTATTGGCATGGCTAAAGCGTTGGAGTTGTGTTATTCTGATTTACCAGACCATCAAGCACACATATCCGCGCTCAAACATTATATGTCAAGCGAATTGGAAGCATCCATACCTGGAATCGTTTTTAATGGAAATTCACGAAATGTGGATAGCTTGTATACCGTCTTGAGTACAACCATGCCGCCTACCTCAAATGCAGATATGTTACTCTTTCTACTTGATTTAGAGGGAGTTGCCTGCAGTGGGGGAAGTGCGTGTAGCAGCGGTGCATCCAAGGGTTCGCACGTGCTTGACGCAATTGGTGCGCTTAAAACCGGATGCGCAAGTATTCGATTCTCTTTCAGCAGGTTAAACACCAAGGAAGAGGTTGATTTTGCGTTGGAAAAAATTAAAGCAGTCTGTCAAGAGCCGGTAATGGTTTGATAAACAAGGCTTTGATTGCTCTTTTGATCTCCGAGGATTTTTCGTCTGATTATCAGTTTATTAGAAGGTAATTTCGTGCGATTCAAATTTTATTGATTTTTTAAGAATGCGTTAGCCTCATCCGGACGTATCTTGCGCCCCATGAACGGTAAAAAGTCAGCCGGCAGACCGGCAACCAAACCCGCTCGTTTAAAGAATGGGTTTTATGTGGGTGTGAAGAACAAGGGTATGGCTACCCCGGTGATGATGTATAGCCCCACACGTGAAGGTATGATGCTAATTGCCCAGCGATATGGTGTTTTCCCCGAGAAGGAAGTAGTAGTAATGGGAGAACATAAAAACGATAAATGGGTAGATCAGGAGCAACCCAAACGTGGCCGCAAAAAGAAAGAGGTCGCAGAAAATTGATCCTGATAGGAATCTAAAAAGCCCGTTTAAACGGGCTTTTTTTATTATTGCTCTCTATGAAAAACAAAATCCTTCTTCTATTTCTTGTCGGAATACTGATTGGTTCTTGCAAAAAGGAAAACGAAAGTGATAAGCTGACGCCGGTATGTGATGGCTCTCATCCAACTTATCAATCGGAAATCAAAAGCATTATCGACAGCCGATGCTCAACCTCGAATTGTCATCCGGGTTATAACACATACGAAGGATTATTACCTGATTTGGAAGGAGGCGATTTTAGACGGGAGGTTTTGGAAAATCAGTCCATGCCGCAAGGTTCATCACTCACCCAGCAACAAATCAATTCGATTCAGTGCTGGGTAAATGATGGTTATCCGGAGAACTGATGATTACAGGTGAATCACCTCTCCGTATGCTGCCGCTGCCGCTTCCATAATGGCTTCACTCATCGTGGGGTGAGGGTGAACTGTTTTGATGAGTTCTTCGCCCGTGGTTTCCAGTTTACGCAATGCGACGCACTCGGCAATCATTTCCGTAACATTATAGCCAATCATATGTGCACCAAGTAATTCTCCATACTTGGCATCGAATATCAACTTTACAAAACCATCTTTATGGCCTGCAGCACTTGCCTTACCGGACGCAGAGAAAGGGAACTTGCCGATTTTAACCTCAATGCCTTTTTCCTTACAGGCACGTTCGGTAAGACCAACCGAAGCAATCTCCGGTGAACAATAAGTGCAACCCGGAATGTTTCCGTAATCGAGAGGCTGTGGATGATGACCCGCAATTTGCTCTACGCAAATGATGCCCTCTGCGCTTGCAACGTGTGCCAAAGCTTGACCAGGCGTGCAGTCGCCGATGGCATAATATCCGGGAATGTTAGTCTTGTAATATTTGTCAACTACAATTTTTCCCTTGTCGGTGATGATGCCTACATCTTCTAATCCTATATTTTCAAGGTTTGCCACTACGCCTGCAGCTGAAAGTACCACATCGCATTCGATGTGCTTTTCTCCTGCAGCATCCTTCAAAGTCACTTTACATCCTGCTCCTGACGTATCCACTTTCGTAACCTCTGTGCCTGTCATTACATCTATGCCCATGCCTTTGAATGACTTGGCAAGTGCTTTTGAAACGTCATCGTCTTCCACGGGTACAATGTTGGTCATAAATTCAACCAACGTAACTTTCGTTCCCATAGCTGCATAGAAATAGGCAAACTCGGAGCCGATAGCTCCACTTCCAACGATTACCATGCTCTTTGGCTGCGAGGGCATGACCATAGCATCGCGATACCCTAGTATTTTCTTGCCATCTTGCTTCAGCGCAGGAAGTTCACGCGAGCGGCCGCCAGTGGCTACAAGGATATGTGCGGCTGAATATTCCGCCACTTTGCCATCGGCTGTTGTTACTGCTATTTTCTTTCCGGGCTTCAGCTTTCCTGTGCCCATAATTACCTCAATCTTGTTCTTCTTCATGAGGAATTGAACACCCTTGCTCATTCCTTCAGCAACACCACGGCTGCGCTTGACAACGGCTCCGAAATCCGCTTTTGGAGCACCTACCTCAATGCCGAAGTCTTTTGCGTGATTGATGTATTCAAATACAGATGCACTTTTTAGCAGAGCTTTTGTTGGAATGCACCCCCAGTTCAGGCAAATTCCCCCAAGAGCTTCACGCTCAATAATGGCTGTTTTCAATCCGAGTTGGGAAGCTCTTATAGCAGCTACATAACCGCCCGGGCCGCTTCCGAGTACAATAACGTCGAAATTCATTTTTATAAAAATTGGAGTGGCGAAGGTAGAATGAGATTGAAAAAATACAATCTTTTTCTTGTATTGGCTGCCTCTGCTGATTTGGACATGTGCTGGTTGGCTATTCGCGTTATTTTTGCAGCCAAACAAACTATACCCCGAATGCTCAACGTCGTGTTATTTGGTCCTCCCGGTGCCGGCAAAGGCACCCAGTCCGAAATACTCCTACAGCGCTACGGCCTTGTCCATTTGAGTACAGGCGATATTTTTCGTTACAACATTAAAAACACCACGGAACTAGGACAACAAGCCAAAGCTTTTATGGACAAGGGGGAGCTAGTGCCCGATAGTCTTACCATTTCCATGCTGGAAAGCGAGGTTGTGAAGCACCCTGACCCTAAAGGATTTATTTTCGATGGTTTCCCGCGAACTTCCGCTCAAGCGGAGGCTCTCGATCGTTTTTTGAATACACGTAATACTTCAATAACCTGCATGCTTGCCCTTGAGGTTGACCAAGAGGAGCTCATCAAGCGTTTGCTGAATCGTGCGATAACGAGCGGTCGATCAGATGATGCCGATGAAGCCATCGTTCGAAACCGTATTGCAGTATATAACCGCGAAACGGCCCCGGTTGCAGGTTACTACCAGGAATGTGGAAAATACAGAGGCGTGAAGGGTGTGGGAACGGTTGATGAAATAACCTCACGTTTGTGCGCCGAGTTGGACGCGTTTGTCCAATAGTTTTAGAGAATTAAATATCCTTATGGCTGAATCCAATTTTGTCGATTACGTAAAGATTTGCTGCCGATCGGGCAAAGGCGGAGCCGGAAGCCGTCACTTTCGACGCGAAAAGTTTGTACCGAAGGGTGGTCCGGACGGCGGCGACGGTGGACGAGGCGGTCACATCATTGTTCAGGGAAGCAAGGATGTTTGGACATTATTGCACTTGAAATATCGAAAGCACGTGATTGCTGAAGATGGAGAGTCGGGTGCGGGAGCCAATCGAACCGGCGCACAAGGTCAAGATGAAATATTGAAGGTTCCCTTGGGCACTGTAGCGCGCGACTTTGAAACCGGAAGATTCGAATTTGAGATTACAGAGGAGGGTCAGGAATTTGTTTTGGTGAGCGGGGGAAGAGGTGGTCTTGGAAATGATCATTTTAAAACATCGACGAACCAGGCTCCCGATTATGCGCAACCGGGTGAATCGGGAAAGGAAGAGTGGAAGATTCTTGAACTTAAGGTACTTGCCGATGTCGGGCTTGTGGGTTTTCCCAATGCGGGAAAATCAACTCTTCTTTCAGTTGTAAGTGCTGCTAAACCCGAAATTGCCGATTATCCATTTACCACGCTGGTTCCGAACTTGGGCATGGTCCGTTATCGGGGTGATCGTTCGTTTGTGATGGCTGACATTCCGGGTATTATCGAAGGCGCTGCTGAAGGTCGTGGACTTGGGCATCGATTCTTGCGTCATATCGAACGCAACTCAACGCTATTGTTCATGATTGCATGCGATACCAAGGATATTCAAGCCGAATATGACGTGCTGGTGAATGAGCTCAAAAAATACAATCCTGAGCTGCTACATAAGAAAAGATTGCTGGCCATAACCAAATGCGATATGCTCGATGATGTTATGATTGAGCAAATGAGGCCCTCGTTGCCAAGCGCTATACCTGCTATTTTCATTTCTTCGGTAACCGGGATGAATATCGACCGTCTAAAGGACATGATCTGGGAACAGATTAATCAAGGCTAAGACTACTGAATCAATTCGAATTTCTTTTCGAGAATCTGGAACTCTACGCGTCTGTTTTGATGGCGACCCTCATCGGTCTCGTTGTTGGCTATCGGCTGTTCTTTCCCGAAATAAGTGAGTTGAAGTCGCCCGGAATCAATGCCTTTCGCAACGAGATGATCAATAACCTTTTGAGCGCGCCGTTTGGAAAGGCTGAGGTTGTATCCGTCGGGCCCCACCACATCAGTATGTCCCGATATTTCCAGGTACATTGCTCGGTTCTTTTTGAGTAAAACAAACACTTCTTCGAGTTGATTCAAAGCTTCATCGGTGAGCACATCCGCATCGAAATCAAAAAGCACTGCATCGAGTCTGATTTTTTTGTACTCGCTGAGTTCCAAAGGAGGGTCGACTGCAATACTTGCCAGGTATTCATTTTCGCAACTGCATTCTAGCTTTCTTTCAACCGGACGAACTTTAACGTCGTCGATATACATATAGGACCATGTTCCATAGCCTTTGTCGCTCATGTCTTCAGTGCGTCGAATAACCTTGAGTTCTTTATCGGCTTTGAAATTTCCTATTGTCAAATATTCTTCACCACCCTTTGCAGTGTATACGTCGGAAAGTAATTGCCACGCATTGCTCTCGTCGAGCATGTTCAGTCGAGGGTTGCTCATCGTTGCTGCATAGGCAAGTTCCGTTTGCAGATTACTCTCTACTTTTTTTTCTGATAGGAGCAGACCGACACCATCCGTAACGTAGTTGCAGTAGTCTGCAGCACTAACATACATTTCGATGCAAACCATTTCTCCGGCAGTAAGCGGACGTGTCAATTTTGTTTGGAGGTACTCGCGATAGTTCCGCTTGTTACCTACGCTGAACGTGACGAATCCGGCATAGCCTTCTCCATCTTTTGCCAGTTGTTGGCCGAACACATTAGTAGGAACTCCTACCTTGTCGCTGCATGTGTGAAAATAATCCGGGGTACCGTCGGTCGCTTGCCACCATCCTGCTATTGTGTTCAAGCTTTGTTGGTTGAAGTTGCTCGGGCAGTATGACTTGGTTTCGAAACTACCGTTGCTTACCAGGTTTTGCGCGCAAATCGAATTTGCGAAGCAATAGCTCAGTAGTATGAATGCCCAACTCTTATTCATCAACACGAAGAACTGAAAACGGCCGCCAATATTTCAATATCTGCTATTCGCTTTATTAGGATTGAAGTGTGAACAAAAAAGGCCCGCTTATCGAGCGGGCCTTTTTTGTGACTAAGTCAATTGATTTATTTTACCTGGAATACCACCCTACGGTTTTGTGCTTTACCCATTGGAGTGGTCTTGTCGGTGGCGGGCAAGGTGTTGTCCTTACCAAGTACGGAAATATTCGTTGCCGAAACGCCATTGTCTACGAGGAATTGCTTAATGGCTTCCGCTCTTCTTAATGCCAAGCCTACATAGATTTTTTTCGTTTTTGTTTCGTTTTGCTCATCATTGTCGGTGTGTCCAGTTAACTCTATCTTCATACTAGGGTTGGCCTGCATCAGTTTTGAAACCTCCTGAAGCTCGGCCTCGAACATAGCGGGAATTTCTACTGATAGATAGGAGAACCATGTGGAGGTTGAATTCACAATTTCACTGGGTTTCATATCTACATTTTTAGCTGACGAGCGGCTGTAGATTAGGTCCGGGTCGCGGTCTTCGGTTTTTCCGCAGAAACAGCCGTCAACAGATTCTATTTCAACAACCTCGACGTTATCGATATAGTAATAGGCATCTGCCATAATCATTCCTTCCTGGGTTGCCGGTTTTATGACCTTCTCAAGCTTTATGTTATCTTCTTCACCAAAGCAACCGATGATGAAGTATTCCTCTTTTCCGCTTGAAAGAAAAGTTCCGCATATGGTTTCCCATCCGCTCATTGTCACGATTGGGGCATTTGTTTTTTCGGTAATCTGTGGTAAGAAAGTCAGGGCATTAGAATTGGCGTTCTGGAGTTTGCGATCGCTGAAGTAAATGCCAATGTTGTTCGTTCCCCACTTACTCAAATCGGAAAGGCTCACATTAAATTTCACACAATACAACTTATCCTTAGTGAGTTTTCGGCTAAGTTTTGCCTGCAGGTAGGTACGTGTTTTTTTGGGGTCCTTTGTGAAGGCTCGGAAACCACCATAGCCGCTTCCTTCGAAAGCCTCCTCTGTTCCCAGGTCGTTTTTGGGAATGGCAACCTTGGTGGCTTTGGCCATGGTGTTGAATAAGTCAGCTTTGGCTTCGTTCGGTGAACCCCAGTTTTTCAGCATGAGGGGAAGCTGACCGTAGGTTTTGAGCAGTTTCACATCGTCGAGCTCGAAACTTGGGTCCAGCACCAAATTGCTGGGTGCCGCAGGTGCTTCTGCTGCGGGTGCTTCTTTTGCCGCGGCACCGGTTTTCGCCGTGGAAGGTTTGGAAGTAGTTGCAGGCTTTTTCTGCTGAGCAGTGATGCTACCACAGAAAACGAGCAACAAAAGAAATAAACTGTATTGTTTCATGATCGGTTGAATTGGTGTTCTTGTACGGTTTGAATAAATAGCTTGAGCTTTTCGGGGTTGATGTCGGGATACACTCCGTGCCCAAGGTTGGCAATATAGTTACGGGATCCGAATTGGTCAAGCATTCGCTTTGTTTGAGAAACGATTAATTCGTCGGACCCGTAGAGAACTGCAGGATCTAAATTTCCTTGAAGTGTTTTATCGGAGCCTGCCATCTTCCGCGCAAAATCGGGCGCAGTGTGCCAATCGATACCTAAAGTGCGACAAGGTAATTTGCCCATTTCTTCAAGCGAGAAGAAAGCACCTTTAGCAAATACAGTTACAGGCACAGTATCAATTGCAAGGCATATTTCTTCGATGTAGGGCAATGCAAACGTGTTATAAGTGTCTTTGTTCAGAATTCCGGCCCAGCTGTCGAACAACTGAACCATGTTACAACCACAGGCAATTTGTTCTTTCAAGTATGCGATGGTCGCTTCGGTAATTTTCCGAAGCAAGCTATGTGCCAGTTGTGGATTTTTCGAAAGCATCGCTCGGGAGAGCGAGAATGTTTTTGAGCCTCGTCCTTCTACCATGTAACAGAAAATTGTCCATGGCGCACCTGCAAAACCAATTAGCGGAACACGGTTTTTGAGGTCTCGTTTTATAGTGGTGATGGCATCAAATACGTACTTCAAATTGTCGAGAATCTTTTCGGTAGATAGTTTATCGACATCCGCTTGCGACTGAATGGTGTTTTCGAAGGACGGTCCTTTGCCCTCATCCATTCGGTAAGGCAGACCCATAGCCTCGGGTATTACGAGAATATCACTGAATAAAATCGCGGCGTCAACACCGAAAATATCCACCGGTTGTATCGTTACCTCTGATGCAAGTGACGGGTTCATCAATAAATTCTTGAAACTTCCCGCTTGTGCTCGCGTAGCGCGGTACTCTGCGAGCACGCGGCCTGCCTGTCGCATAACCCAAACAGGTACTCGTTCGGTTTGCTCACCGCGGGCCGCTCGCAGAATTAGGTCGTTCTCTATTTTCATGCGGTGCAAATGTACAGGTGATAGGCGTGTCCGTACCTTCGACCGTCGATTTGACATTCTTATGACCGCTTCTATTCTTCAAACGTTCATTTATCCCATCAAATCTCTGGCGGGAATTGCTTGCGATTCACTGGTTTTAACCGACCGGGGAGCGGGTGGTGATAGAAGATGGATGCTGGTGGATGAGCAGGGTCGATTTATTTCACAGCGCGAGTGGCCGCGCCTATGTCTTCTTCGCGTCGAACTCTCAAATAATGGGTTTGAGGTAAAGGCTGTTAACGGAGAAAGCGTTGAGGTGCCTTTTTCCCTCTCACACGGATCAAATGTTCCTGTCAGTGTATGGTCTGACACTATTTCTGCGATAGAGGCGCCTCTGGAAGTGAATGGATTTTTCAGCCGTGCATTGGAAATGCCTTGTCGGTTGGTTTATATGCCGGATGAGTCGCAACGATTTGCGGATTGCGTTTATGCAGGCGAAGGTCAATTGAATTCCTTCGCGGATGCGTACCCATTGCTTCTCGTTGGCTCAGCGTCACTGCGCGAGTTGAACAAAAGGTTGTGTGAAGCCGGAGAGTCCGAGTTAGAATGGAATCGCTTTCGCCCCAATATTGTTGTGTCTACGGATGAGCCGCATGTTGAAGATTCCTGGGCGGAGTTTACCATAGGAAATGTGGAGGCCCGGGGCGTTAAACTGTGTTCTCGCTGTGTGATGACGACGGTTGATCCAACATCGGGAGTGGCCGGTAAGGAACCTTTGAGAACGCTAGCGCGATATAGGACCATGAAAAACAAAATCATGTTCGGACAAAACGTTATTGCCAATAAAGGAGTGGTTAGAATTGGAGATACTGTGAGTGTATCGAAAATAGCCTTTCCGCCTAATGCAGAATTTTAAAGACGAGCTCTTTCATTAAATCACCATCTTCGGCAGAAGCATTGTTAACTCCTTTCGATTTTTTATCTGTGTCGCGGATGTAGCCAATGATACGCTCCACTTTTTGTGCATTGAATTTGGTCGAAGCCTCCTTATAGTCGTTGAGCGCCCACGTAGTCATGCCGAGCTCGGCTGCAGCATTGCGTTTGTCGGGGATGGATATATACGCTGCCAGTTTTGCGAAATAATTATACAGCGAAGGAAGGACCATTTGAATAGGATTCGATTTCGGGTTGGCCTCGAAATAATGGATGATTCGATTGGCCTTCATGACATCTTTTTGTCCTAAAGCCTTCTGCAATTCCCATACATTGTAATCTTTGCTGATGCCAATGTTTTGCTCGATATGCTGGCCATTGATTTCACTACCTGTGGGTAAAATGATCGCTAGTTTATTCACGGCGTTCACAACTTTGCTCAGGTCGGTGCCTAGGTATTCAGCCAGTAATTGAGCAGCGCCTCCGTTTATTTTGAATCCGCGTGATTTGACGTAGTTCTCGATCCACTCGGGGAGTTTATAATCCTTGATTTTCTGCGAATCGAAAACGACTCCAATCTTTTCTAGTTGTTTGTATACTTTTTTGCGCTTGTCGAGTGTTTTGTTTTTGTAGTTGAATACGAGAAGTGTAGAAGGTGTGGGTTGTTGTAAGTAGTGCAGCAGGTGTTTCATGTCTTCGTCGTCGTCTTCTTTCTTTCTGCTTTTCCATTCTTTCATGTCTTGAGCTTCCTTCACAATGACGACCTGCTTGTCGCCCATCATGGGAAAACTTTTGGCTAAAGACATAACCTGCTCCATATTCACATCACGTCCGTAGACAATTGTTTGTCCAAACGCTTTGCTCGCCTCATCGAGAACATTGTTTTCAATGTACTCGGTAACAACGTCAATGAAATAGGGCTCCTCACCCATCAAAAAATAGATAGGTTTGAAGTTTTTGAGTTCTATGTCGCGAAGAATGCGCAGGTGTTCCATGGTTTGGTGAAACGGTGACGTGGTGAAATAGTGAAATAGTGAAGTTAATCCCAGCGCAGGTGACGAACTGATTGTCCTTCGTCACGAATTTCCTTCAAGGCAGCTATTCCCACTTGAATGTGTTTGTCGACGAAATTGCTCGTGATTTTTTGGTCGCTCTCGCTGGTTTTCACTCCTTGTGGAATCATCGGTTGGTCGCTAACCAATAAAAGCGCACCGGTTGGGATTTTATTGGCGAACCCAACCATGAAAAGTGTTGCAGTTTCCATATCGATAGCCATGGCGCGAATGCGGCGCAAGTATTCTTTGAATTGTACGTCGTGTTCCCAAACCCGGCGGTTGGTGGTGTATACGGTGCCTGTCCAATAATCCAGGGAGAAATCGCGAATGGTTGAAGATACAGCTCGCTGCAGGGTGAAGGCCGGCATGGCCGGAACTTCTGCCGGAAAATAGTCGTTACTCGTACCTTCTCCACGAATAGCTGCAATGGGAAGTACAAAATCTCCGAGTTGGTTTTTCTTTTTCAACCCCCCACATTTTCCTAAGAAAAGAACAGCCTTGGGCATGATAGCACCGAGAAGATCCATTATGGTTGCTGCATTTGCGCTACCCATGCTGAAGTTGATCATTGTTATACCGTCGGCAGTAGCCATGGGCATGGCTTTGCCCCGACCAATAATTTCCACATTGTGCCACTCAGCAAACTTCTGCAGGTATCCATCGAAATTGGTCAGCAGTATGTAGCTGCCAAATTGTTCAAGCGTCGCTCCGGTATATCGCGGTAGCCAGTTTTTTACTATTTCTTCTTTCGATTCCATTAAGCGGTGTTCTTTGTTTCTTTGCTGAAGCAATTTACTTCATCGTCAAAAGTAAACCTAAACGTGCAGAAGCTTCATTTCCCTCAACCCGATTTACGTGTGCGTAAGCTCAATGATGGGTTACAGGTATGGGATGTGGTGCGAAAAAAATGGGTGGCGCTTACGCCCGAGGAGTGGGTGCGACAGCACCTTATTCACTTTCTGCGCGACCACAGGGGTTGGTCAGAATCTCTAATGGCAGTGGAAAAGAATCTGAAATTCAATGGGCTAAATCGAAGGCCGGATGTGGTTGTGTATGCCTCCGACATGAAACCTTTGTTGCTGGCTGAATGCAAAGCCCCTGAGGTAAACATCAATCAAGCTGTGCTCGATCAGGCTGTCATGTATAATCGGGCACTCGGCGTTTCCTTTGTGCTTGTAACGAACGGTCTTCACACATCATGTTGTTTCATGCATTCTGAACAATCTGAATTGCGGTGGCTCGATGATATTCCATTTGCCGGGTCCTAGAGTTTATGCACAAAACCAATAGAACGATGTTTCGAGCATCCACTTCTACGATATTTGCCGCCAAATTTTGATTTCTTTTTATGAAGACTGAGTTGGAGAAAATCCTATCTGTTTCCGGAAAACCCGGTATTTACAAGTTGATTACGGGTGGCCGTGCGACAATTATTGTGGAGTCTTTGATAGATGGTAAACGCCTTCCTGTACATCCTACCCAAAAGGTGAGTGCTTTGGGCGACATCACTATGTTTTCGTATGAAGATGATGTTCCATTGCGCGAGATTTTTTTGAAGGCCAAGGCAGTTTATGAAGGCGGACCAGCCCCCGACGCGAAGAGTGAGGGCAAGGTGTTGCGAGAAGCCATGAAGAAAATTCTTCCTGAATACGACGAGGAACGCGTTTACGAATCAGACATTCGAAAACTTCTGAGCTGGTACAATATTCTTCAATCGAAGGATATGTTGGATTTTGCCGAGCCTGAGGCAACTGAAGAGCCGGGAGAATAGTTTTTATCCCTTTAAAAAGGATGCTGATACTACGGGGTTTTTAGGGTCTGCATAGTTGTAAAAACCTTCTCCTTTTTTATCGCCAAGTTTTCCGGCCATTACCATGTTAACCAATAAAGGGCACGGTGCGTATTTCGGATTGCCGAAGCCGTCGTGCAATACGCGCAGAATAGAAAGGCATGTATCGAGTCCAATGAAATCAGCTAACCGCAGCGGACCCATCGGGTGGGCCATGCCGAGTTTCATAATCGTGTCTATTTCTTCTACGCCCGCTGTTCCTTCATAAAGTGTGCATATTGCTTCGTTGATCATCGGCATCAAAATCTTGTTTGCTACAAAGCCCGGATAATCATTAACGGTTACCGGAATTTTTCCTATCGCCTTTGATAGCTCGGTTACTTGTTGCGATACTTCGTCGGTGGTAGAGTATCCACGAATTACTTCTACCAATTTCATGACCGGAACCGGGTTCATGAAGTGCATACCAATGACCAATTGAGGACGATGAGTGGCTGCAGCAATTTGAGTGATGGAAATGGAAGATGTATTCGTTGCCAGTATGCAATGCGCCGGCGCGAAAGAGTCGAGCTGACCGAATATCTTCAATTTTAAATCAATGTTTTCTGTTGCTGCCTCGACAATCAAATCGCGATCGGAGCATGCGGAGGCCATATCGGTGCAAAGGCTTATGTTCGCCAGGGTAGAAGCTTTGGCTTCTTCGGTAAGCGATCCTTTGGCAATTTGTCGATCGAGGTTTTTGCTAATGGTAGCAAGCGCCTTGTCCAGCGCATCTTGCTTAACATCAATAAGGTTTACCGGATATCCTGTTTGCGCAAATACATGCGCAATGCCATTGCCCATTTGTCCTGCACCTACTACAGCGATTTTTTTCATAGATTGAAAATTTGACCGCGAAAATAGGACGATTGACTGAATTTAAGGGAACACTAGAATATTCGCACCGCCTTCAATAATTTTACCCAAAACGAATGCCCTATGATTTCACCCAAACGACTGTTTGATTTTGTCTACTACCAACAAGAGCGATATCCGCTTGAGCGTATGATGACTTCCAAGGCAGGCTCTGAATGGGTCAGTATTTCAACTCATGATTTTATAGATCAGATGAACATGGCGAGCAAAGGCTTGCTGGCCCTTGGCATAAAGCCGGGTGACAGGGTAGCACTCATCACGCACGCTAACCGACATGAATGGGATATTATGGATCACGCCATCATGCAAATTGGGGCAGTGGATGTTCCTATTTATCCTACTATGACTCCTGATGATTGCGAGTATATCCTGAAGCATGCAGAGGCTCGCTATTGTTTCGTCTCAAACGAAGAGCTATTCCGTAAAATCAAATCGATTCAGTCAAAGTGTACATCACTAATAGAGGTGTACACTTTTGATAAAGTGCCTGAAGCATCCCATTGGATGGATCTATTTGACAAGGGAAATGATATTGCTTATACAGAGGTTCAACGGTTGAGCAAGGAAGTAAAGGAGGACGATCTCGCTACGATTATCTATACTTCCGGTACAACAGGATTGCCCAAAGGAGTAATGCTCAGTCACCGCAACATCTCTACTAATGCCATTAATTGTGAGGAGCGTCTGCCGCTGCTGGAAAAGGGCAAGAGTCATTGCTTGAGTTTTTTACCGGTGTCGCACATCTATGAGCGCATGCTCCATTACATGTATATAGCCAATGGTATTCATATGTATTTGGGTGGCATGGATACAATAAAGGATGATCTTGCTGTGGCTCGCCCTCATATTTTCACGGGAGTGCCCCGTTTGTTTGAAAAGTTCTATGACGGCATCTATCAGAAGGGCATGGCGAATACTGGTGTCAAGAAAAAACTCTTTTCTTGGGCACATGATCTGGCCTTGCAATGGGAGCCTGACGGAGCCAATGGAGCATGGTACGAGTTTCAGTTGGGTATTGCCCGCAAGCTTGTTTTTAGCAAGGTTAAAGCGGCGTTGGGTCTTACGGAAATCCGTGCAGTTGCCTCAGGCAGTGCGGCCTTGCAAATGCGTTTGGCTAAGTTTTTTAACGGAGCAGGAATACCGGTTCTGGAAGGATATGGGTTGACGGAAACGTCGCCGGTGATATCGGTAAATACGCTGCGCAAGCCGCATATGCTGCGACCCGGCTCGGTGGGTAAGGTGATTACTGACGTTGAAGTGCGTATTGCTGAGGACGGTGAGATTTTATGCAAGGGGCCAAATGTGATGATGGGATACTACCGTGAGCCTGAAAAAACTGCAGAAGTCCTCAAGGACGGTTGGTTTGCTACCGGTGATATAGGAGAAATTAAAGACGGTTTTCTTCGCATTACGGATCGCAAGAAGGAGCTCTTTAAAACTTCCGGAGGTAAATATGTTGCTCCACAGATATTGGAAAATGCACTGAAGGAGAGCATTTTCATTGAGCAAATTATTGTAATAGGTGATGGACAGAAGTTCCCCGCTGCGCTTATCGTTCCGGAGTATGTGGCCCTAAAAGCTTGGGCTGAACGTGCCGGTGTATCCGTGGATCTGGAGCTGAAATGGCTTCATGACGTGCGTGTTATTAAAATGATGGAGGGAGAAATTAATCGCATCAACGCACGCTTTGGCAACTGGGAACAAGTGAAAGCATTCCGCCTGTTGCCGCGCGCTTTTACAATCGATGCTGCTGAGATTACACCTACGCTTAAATTAAAGCGCAAGCAGATTTGTACCAATTGGAAGTCTGAAATTGATTCAATTTACAATTAGGTGACTTGCAATGGTAGATGCAATTCAACGCTTCGACGAAGGTTTGTTTTTGTGGCTCAATAGCCACCATTGCACTATGTGTGATGTGGCCATGTGGTATATCAGTAAAATGTGGTTGTGGATTCCGGTGTATGTATGGATGATTTATATGCTGGCCGTTCGCAAATCGAAACCTAATGCAGCAGTCGGGTTGGTGTGTATGACTTGTCTTCTTTTTCTGACAGACTATGTTGCAGTTAAGGCAGTGAAAGAAACTGTGATGCGTCTGCGTCCCACGCACAACCCGGAATTACAGCATCTGGTGCATATGGTACAAGATGAGATGGGTAATTATTACAAGGGAGGTCGCTATGGTTTCTTCTCAAACCATGCGAGCAATTTTGCGGGCGTTACATTGTTTTTTGTGCTATTGGTAAGGCCACTTTCAAAATGGATTCTGTGTATGCTTGCGGCATGGGTAATACTTATTGGCTATAGCAGGATTTATCTGGGTGTACATTACCCGTTGGATGTCTTGGCCGGGTTTGCATATGGATGTGTGGTTGCGATTGTTATGCACTGGGTGTATCGAAAGTTTGAGAAAAGGTAGGAGGTGATATGAAATGGGTTGCTGTATTTCTAGGTGGTGGTTTGGGTTCATTGTTGCGATTTGCGTTGAGTTCATGGTTAGCTCCTGTTACCAGTCTTTTTCCATGGGCTACGCTGGCGGCAAATGCATTAGCGGCTGTGACCATCGCGTTGCTATTTGCAACCCAGGTGAAAGAAGACAATGAGTTAATGTGGCAGCTGGCAGCTGTAGGTTTTTGCGGAGGATTAAGCACTTTCTCGACCTTCAGCATGGAAACGGTGCAGTTGATGAGGGCAGGTCACACAGTTGTTGCATGGGCAAACATTCTACTCAGTCTTTTGCTGAGTATCGTTTTGTTTTACTTTACCATTAGCTGGTTTCAACGAGCTTAGGTGAGTAAAACGCTGTCTAAAGTTGAACTTCCGCGTAATTCTATGAAAGGTCAATCTTAATTTAGGCCCAATGAAATTCAAGTTGCGTTCTACGTTTGTATTGCCTGTGGCATTGTGTTTTTTTACTCTTTTCGCATTGTGCTCAAATGCACAGAAAAAGATCGAGAATATGCGGCCATCACCGCGTTTGATTGTTGGCATAACAGTCGACCAAATGCGATACGATTACCTGCTGCGATATTGGAATGACTTCGGTGATGCGGGTTTTCGCCGTTTGGTGAATGAAGGATTTCAGTGCCATAACCTGCATTACAACTATATGCCAACTTATACCGGTCCAGGGCATGCTTCCATTTTCACCGGTACAACACCGTCATATCACGGTATTATTCAAAACGATTGGTACGATAGGTCAAGCGGTTCCATGATATACTGTTCTGCGGATTCGACGGCGAAGGGAGTGGGCACAAATTCAAAGTCAGGACAAATGTCACCTCATTATCTGACGGCTTCGACTCTGGGAGATATGGTTCGGATGCAAACAAACGGAAGAGGTAAGGTTATAGGTATTGCTATGAAGGACCGAGGTGCCATTTTACCGGCCGGGCGCACGGCCGATGCGGCATATTGGTTTGTGGGGAGCGATGAAGGAGCATGGGCAACCAGCAATTGGTATATGAGTGTTCTTCCGGATTGGGTTGTTGAATTCAATAAAAGAAAGCCGGCAGATACATACTTGGCGCAAAACTGGAATTTGCTCCGCGATATTTCGGCTTACGATGAGAGCCAGGCAGATAATAATGCTCATGAAACACCTTTTAAGGGAACTACTAAACCCACTTTCCCTTACGATCTGCCAGCGCTAAAGGGTGCCAATGGAAACTATGAACTTGTTAAGGCCACTCCATTTGGTAATACCTTGACGCTTGATTTCGCGCGTGAATTGATTCTGCAAGAACAAATGGGCACCGATATGCATACGGATATGCTGTGCATGAGCTTTTCTTCCACAGACTACATAGGGCATCAATTCGGAATTCATGCAATGGAAACACAAGATTGCTACTTGCGCTTGGATGAAGAGTTGGGTTCTTTTCTTCACTTTCTTGATGATCGCGTCGGTAAGGGCAATTACACTATTTTCCTTTCGGCCGACCATGGAGGCGCTCCTACGCCAAGTTTAACAGCCAAACAAAAAGCTATCGGTGGTTATTGGAAAAGCGATCGACTGGAGCTTTTTCTCGAGGATACCTTGGCCAAACGTTATGGCGAGGGCGATTGGATAGTGAACGAAAGCAATCAGAATGTTTTTTTGAATCAGCGGTTAATTCAAGCTAAACGACTGCGATTGGATGAAATACAAGACGAGGTTGCACACATGTGTTTATTCTTTCCTGAAGTAATGGCGGCATACACAGCCTCCGATTTGAATCAGGCTCGTGGTGGTGATTTAGTCAAGAATATGATACAACAAGGGTATGATGCGCAGCGATCGGGTGATGTCATTTATACGCTTGATCCAGGTTACATTGAATACGGCATGAGCGGCACAACGCATGGCTCCCCCTATGCATATGATTCGCATGTGCCTGCCATTTTCTTTGGATGCGGGGTGCAACCGGGCGAATCATTTGGCAGATATTCTGTTACAGATATTGCTCCTACCGTGAGTATGATATGCGGAATTGCATTGCCCGACGCTACCACAGGTATTGCTATTGAACCTGCAATTCGAAAGAGAAAATGATTAAGTACACGGTTAAAACAGTTCACCCGCACAGGCATTTTATAGCTTTTGAAGCAGAGTTTCCAACACATGGCAGAAATACAATTTCCCTGCGGTTGCCTGCTTGGAGGCCCGGTAGATATGAACTAGGGAATTTTGCCAAAAATATTCGAGCATGGAAGGTTGAAGATTCTATGGGCAATGCACTGAAGTTTGCAAAGACATCGAAGGATAATTGGTCTGTAGAAACAAACGGAATAGATGTGGTTCATTTGACCTATCAATATTATGCAGCTGAATTGAATGCGGGATCGTCCTTTCTTGATGAGGAACAGCTCTACATAAACCCGGTCAATTGTTTTTTCTTTGATGCGGAAAATGCTCACGTTGCTTATGAGGTTAGGCTTGATGTGCCCGCTGACTATAACGTGGCAACCGGACTTCGTAAACTATCTGATCACACTTTACTGGCTGTTTCATTTGATGAGTTAGCAGATTGTCCATTCATTGCCAGTAGAACACTAAAGCATCTGACCTATCAGGTTCACGATGTTCCTTTTCATGTTTGGATTCAAGGTGATGTTAACCTTAATGAAAGCCGCTTAGTGGCTGACTTCGCTGCTTTTACCAAAGTGCAGATGAATATTTTCGGTGATATTCCATGCAAGGAGTATCACTTTCTTTTTCATTTTGTGCCTTATTTCCTGAGACATGGAGTTGAACACAGCAATAGCACCGTAATCACGATGGGACCCTCGGCCGATTTCCAGCAGGAGGGCTTGTATCTTGATTTGCTCGGAATCAGCTGTCATGAATTGTTTCACACCTGGAATATCAAGAATATTCGTCCCGTAGAAATGTTGCCTTATGATTTCACACAGGAGAACTATTCGGAACAGGGTTATGTCTATGAAGGTGTAACTACCTATTATGGCGATTCACTTTTGTGGAGAAGTGGTTCTTTATCTGCCGATGATTGGCTGGAGGTTATACAGGATCACATACAGGATTATGTCAGTAATCATGGTCGTTTCAACTTCTCTGTAGCTCAGAGTAGTTGGGATACCTGGCTCGATGGATATGTGGCGGGTATACCCTGGAGAAAAGTTTCGATCTATAACGAGGGCTTTTTAATTGCGTTGATGTGTGATCTTATACTGCTGAATCGAAGTAATGGATTAAGTTCTCTTGATATCGTCATGAAGAAGCTGTATGAACGATTTGGCAAGAAGAATACGGGCTACACTCGAGAAGACTATCTCTCTTTATTAAACGAATCAGGTGACTATGATTTTTCGAATTTGTTTCGCGCTTACGTGAATGGAACGGAAGATTATCTGCCCAAAATTCGTGAGGTACTCGCAATGGCAGGAGTTGAATTACAAGAAGCGCCCTCATCAAAATGGAGCGAGTCCTATTTAGGGATTTCACTGGATGAAAGCAATCAGCGTGTTAGTGTAAGCGCTGTTGTACCAAATTCACCCGGTGATAATTGCGGACTGTGGTATGGTGACGAAATTGTTGCCGTGAATGGAATAGCACCTTACAAGAATGTGCAGCAGCTGTTGCGCATGTATGCTGCGCAAACTGAATTGACGGTGCTTCGCAAGGGTAAGCGCGTTATGGTAAAAGTATTACCGAATGGAACATCATGGGTAACAAAGTATCGATGCGTGCGATCGGTTGAAACGACAGAGAATCAGGACAATGTATGGAAGCGCTGGCAAGTTGGTTTGGCCTGATTATACACCCATCGCGGCAGGCAATTGACCGGCCATATAGTCGAATAGATTTTTCAGTGGTGCCTTTACCATCATTTCCAGAAAGGGGTTTATCTGAGCATCGCAAATGAGCTGTCCTGAGGTGCTGGATCCGGACTCTTTAAGCAGCACTTTCAATGTGAATGCAAAGGGTGAACCCGCAGTGCTTTCATATGTGATTTCCTCGTTGGGCTTGCTTTCTTTGATTCGCAAACCAATCGTGTAGGCGTTTTGAATCTTAAAACTACAACTGTCTTTTTCAGCTTTCCAGTCGCTGTATTTCCCTGATGGCAACAATTTTTCAATGTTATTCATATCGCAGAGAAAGGAATATACGTTTTCCGCTGAAGCGTTTACCAGAGCAGATTGACTTTCGATGTGGGTCATGTAAGGGTAGAGTTTAATGGGTTTGGCTTGCGGTGAACTGCTCACTCCACGCTTCGGGATTCGATTTCCAGTGGCTGAGAGTTGCCTGTTGAGCGGCAGAAATATAGCCCGACATGGACGCCTGTTGAAGTAAAAAGTCGTAGTTGCTAAGCGTTTGCACGGCGCAGTTGGCTTCGGCGCAGCGCTCTGCTGCTTTGGGAAACCCATAGGTGAATATTGCAACCATTCCTTCAATGTGCGCTCCTGCCTCGCGAAGCGCTTCAACTGCTTTTAAACTGCTGGAGCCCGTAGATATTAAATCTTCAATTACAACAACACGCTGCTCAGCTTGCAGCACGCCTTCTACCTGATTGCCAAGACCGTGTTTTTTGGCTTCGCTACGCACATAGATAAATGGAAGATTAAGTGCCTCTGCCACCAGAGCGCCAATGGCAACACCCCCTGTAGCAACACCTGCAATTACTTCTGCTTTCGGAAAGGACTCATGAATCGTTGCTACGAAAGCATCTCTAATGAATGCTCTGACCTGAGGATAGGAAAGAGTTTTGCGATTATCGCAGTAGATAGGGGAGCGCAAACCGGAAGCCCAGGTAAATGGATTTTCCGGACTCAGTTTAATGGCTTCGATTTGAAGCAGGAATTCTGCTACTTTTAACGCTCGATCTTTTTGATTCATGCTTCAAAAGTATAAAGTTTATTTTGCCAATAAGCCTGTTGTCTTTATCGAGGACACCGAAACTCTTCCTATGATTCAGGGACATGAGGTTATTGTTTCGCAAGGCAAGGCTGATACGATGCTAATTGAGAGTGCTATTGACCGGGGAGCCAAGGTTATTTATCTCAAGTGTCGAAATCTAGAATGGTCTTGGCAACAATTTGTTTCACAGTTTCAGCTTATTCGAGCTGCCGGTGGTGTTGTATCCAATAATCAGAACGAGCTATTGTTCATTTATCGATTGGAAAAGTGGGATTTGCCCAAAGGAAAGGTTGAGCAAGGTGAACCGCTTGAAATAGCTGCAGTTCGAGAGGTTGAAGAGGAATGCTCCATAAGTAAGCTGGAATTATTGAGTCATTTGATGACTACTTATCATACCTATTCATTGAAAGGAGAACAGGTGCTAAAGTCGACGGATTGGTTTGTAATGAAACATTTGGGAAATGATCAGCCCCAACCACAGGCTATTGAAGGCATTACGGAGGCAAGATGGATTGCAGCGTCCCATCTGGATGAGGTTGAATCCAATACTTTTCCTTCAGTAATCGATGTTTTGCGTGTGTATAGCGCTTCTCGTTAGGCAGTTATTTTTTCAGAATAGGAAGGCATCTCATTCTCAAGTTGCCATCATAAACATGCACGATATACATTCCAGAAGGCCAATTAGAAGCATCAATTTCCCCTTGCATCTCTAATCCGGAAACAGTTTCCATGATACGCCCCATACAATCGAATACCAGCGCGTGGCTCGGATTGTTGCCGGAAAATGCTAGTTGGAAACCGCTTTCGAATGGATTGGGATATGCACTGATTGTTGCAAAGTCGGATTCTGTAATTCCGGTAACGCATGGCCCGACTGTGTAGGAGGTAACACCACCGTAATAAGTTGCCTCGCATGAGTTATTGTAGGTAACGCCATTGCACCCGCATACCGGATCTACTACGGTTGCGCATAATGCGTTAAGATCTATTTGGCTGGAATCGACACACGTACTATTTCCGTCGCATCCGGCCTGACAGTCATCTTCCGATGTGAAAAAGAAAGTGGAATAATCGTATCCGTTCTGTCCAACGTAACTGCAACCGCTCAGCATCATGCATCCTTGTTCCATGCGCGCCCAACCCAAAGCCATGGCGCATGCACCGAAATCTATTATCGAAGGAATTCGAAGGCAATCATTTTCAGAACATGGACTATTGGTGTAACTCGTTACACCTCCGTAATAAAAGGCGCTGCAAGCATTATTGTATTCCACCCCGTTGCAGCCACAAACGGGTTGGAGATCAGGCGCGCAATCCACCAAAAATCCCTGCTCAATTTGCCAGAAATTCACACAGTCGGTTAGCGTATTTCCGCAGATTTGTTGACATTCCCATTGAGTGCTATAAAAATTAGGACTATAGTCGATATTGCCTATGGTGTAACCGCAGCCGCTCATGGGAGAGCAAGAGCCATTGAGCCACGTAAAACCTAAAAACATATCACATAAACCGAAGTCGAGCCCCGACATGTCCATGCACCCACCCATGCATTCACCGGGTGTCCAAGAGGTAACACCTCCATAAAAAGTAGCTTCGCAGTCATTGCCGTATGTCACCCCGTTGCATCCGCACACAGGCGACCAAATGAGAGGACAAGCTGCGTTCAAATCAATCAACGAAGAATCAATGCAATTTTGCGATTGAATTGCGGAAAAAATCAAGGTTGAAAAGGCTAGTATTAAGGTGATATTCTTTTTCATAGGTTAAAATATTGGAGGCAAGACAATAGTCGATTCGGTTTGGTTGCACCTTACATGGACGTTTGTATGCAGTGCGAAATTATCAATCCTATACAGACGGTGCTATGACATTTATTTGAAAAAAGTGTTTACATTAGCATTGCTTCATGAACCAAAATTGAAATGACTCTCAAGTGAAACGTGTCGCTTTTCTTTTCGCTCTTTTCCTCTCATTAGGGTTGAATGCTCAACTCGATCGGAGCGGCACGCCTGTTTCCTGGAATCAGCAATTAACGGTGCCTATTGCCAATGAGTGGTTGGGTGAGGCCAATGTAGAAAGCTTGCTCGCGGAAGATGCAACCCAAGTTGAAGACCGCTCGGTGCCCTACCGTTTTGCATATGCTCAAACGGTAGATTGGAACATGGAAAACAGCGGCAGCTGGTTCAATCTTGCCAATGGGGATCGGCTCTGGATATTGGGTATTCGGTATGAAGGGGCTCAGTCGATTGCAGTAACATTTGGCCATGTAGACCTTCCCAAAGGTGGAAGACTGTATGTCTACTCAGAAGATCGCACGGATTATTTAGGGCCTCTCTCTGAGGAGGATAACCGAATCTCAGAACTTGGATTACCCCACGTGAGAGGAGAGAGGATATTTCTGGAGTATTACGAGCCACGCGCATTTCGGGGAGAGGGCAGTCTTGAGGTGAACTATGTAAGTGGTTCTTATCGCGATTTACAAGCAGAGTTCGGTCCTATTGAGTCTTGTGCAGAATGGTTGTCTGAGGCTGAAGCGGGTCTTAACAATGCTCGCGTAGGTTCTTCGGTTATCCGAGTGTTGATTGATCACGGCCAACGGTATGCTACAGCAGTGTTGTTAAATAACTCTCTGAATAATGGTGATCCATTGGTTGTTGTTCCGACTCAACTGTTGGTAGGAGGAACTGAATCAATGGTGTTTCAGTTTGGTCTCACCGATTTGGAATGTATGTCACCACTATCGAACTGTGAACTGCAATCGATATGCGGAGCTGAATTGGTAAGTGTCGATGAGGCCGCCGGCTTGGCATTATTGCGTTTACACAGATCACCTCCAAGCGATTGGAATGCCTACTATGCCGGATTGAGTTTAGATAATGCAACGGATGGAGATCGTATTTGTATACAACATCCGAAAGGTCTTCCAAAGAGCTATGCACGTTACGAAGGAAGCTTCATGCCCTTAATACAGGGAGATGAGTCATTCATTGGTCTTGGAGGTCTGGGCATAGGTCAAACTGATGGCGGAAGTGTTGGGAGCCCGCTGCTCGATGAGGAATACAATGTTGTGGGGTTTTTTACGGGAGGAAACACGCGATGTGCTATGCCAGGTGGTTTGGACCGATTTGTTCTTCTCGAAGAAGCATGGACGATATTCCGTCCTTTTTTAGATCCACTTGAATCATCTTCGAGTCGTATACCGGGCATGGAGACACCGCAGTCAGAGTTCGAATTGGAAAGCACCATGGAAGTAGTTCTTTTTCCGAATCCGGCTGAAAACGTTGTGCAAGTTGCCGGATATAGTGACCTTAAGGTTTTGTCGCTTGAATTTTATGATTCAATGGGACGCCTTCAAATGCGAGTGGATAATGCGTTTTCTGCTGATGTGTCTTCATTGACAGAAGGCGTATATGCAGTCAGAATTGTGACGGAGAGTGGCACGGTCTCTAAGTCGCTGCACATAACAAAAAAATAAGCCGAAGAAGCTAATCTTCGGCTCAATCCTTATTCTTTTTCGATTGTATTAATCTTCGTCATCGGCACCGCCGTCATCATCGGCCATGTCGGCGTCCACATCATCATCGTCATCATCGCTGTCGCCAATGTCGTCTATGTCATCATCCCCGCCTCCTTTGAAGCTTTCGAATTCTGACATCGCAGCGCCTTCGTTTTCTTGATTTTCCTCATCATCGACCTTCATATTCTTGTCGATTTTGAAAAGGTAAATCGTGTCGTCGGTGCGCACTTCGAGAGCCTTAATGAATTGTCCCTTCGGGGTGACGAAGGAAACCAGGTTTTCATTTTCAAACCCGTTTGGATAGTGCTCATTGATCAAATCAATGTGCTCTTTAGTAAGCGTGTTGTAATCTTTGATGACTCTTTTCAGGGGTGCAGCCATAACCGTTGATATTGGTAATTATTGATTTAATATCCATGCAAATATGAGGGGAGCGACGATAGTTGCATCACTTTCTACAATAAATTTTGGAGTAGTGATGTCCAGCTTGCCCCACGTGATTTTTTCGTTTGGTACGGCACCGCTGTAACTGCCGTAGCTGGTGGTGCTGTCAGAAATTTGACAGAAATAGCTCCAGAAAGGAATGTCGTGCATTTCCATGTCTTGATAGAGCATAGGCACTACGCAGATGGGGAAGTCGCCTGCTATACCGCCACCTATTTGGAAAAACCCAACCCCTTTTCCGGCCGAATTATCGATATACCACTTAGCGAGCCACGTCATATACTCGATACCGCTTTTCATGGTTGAGGGGTTTATTTCTCCCTTGATACAGTAACTGGCGAAAATGTTACCCATTGTGCTGTCTTCCCATCCGGGAACAATGATAGGTATGTTGCGCTCTGCGGCAGCCAACATCCAGGAGTTTTTAGCGTCAATTTGATAGTATTGTTCCAGCACACCGCTCAATAACATTTTATACATGTATTCATGCGGGAAATAGCGTTCACCCTTATCGTTGGCTTCTTTCCATAACGCGTGAATATGCTTTTGTAAACGACGAAAGGCTTCTTCTTCCGGAATACATGTATCGGTCACACGGTTGAGACCACGTTCCAATAAATCCCATTCTTGTTGGGGGGTGAGGTCGCGGTAATTAGGCACGCGCTCATAATGGTTGTGCGCGACCAAATTCATCAGGTCTTCTTCCAGGTTAGCGCCTGTGCAGGAAATAATGTCGACCTTACCTTGACGAATCATTTCAGCGAGCGAAATACCCAACTCCGCTGTAGACATGGCGCCGGCAAGTGTTATCATCATTTTACCACCCTCGGCGAGGTGCTGCTCATAGCCTTTGGCAGCATCTACCATGGCCGCGGCATTGAAATGCAGATAATTCGTCTGCATGAATTGCCGTATTGAATTGTATGTACCCATTTTTTAGAATGCGGAAAGTCCGTCGGATTGACGAAATAATTCCGCGGCAAAAATGAAAAAATCAACGTGGATTTGAACAATTTTTTTCGGGGAAGTTGGAAATTAACTTTTGAAATCGAAAATCAGCGTCTGGCGCGGGTTTGCAGCGAATAGCGCATTACAAATGATATTACCTGTCGCTTCACCTTGTTATCGTGCTCCTTATTTAAGGTGTCATTCAGAATGTACTGGAACTTAAAAGAACAGTATTCGTGTCTAATACTGTTTACTTTCAACACCATGCTGCCGGGCTGAATCAGATCCTGAAGCTCATTCAAAGCGAAAATGATTTCCTTCTCAATTTTTTCAAGTTGATCAATTTGTGTAATGTCCAATTCGAAGTCAATGCTACTTTTCTTTAACTCCCGACGCGTATAGTTGATGATTTGGCTGCTGAATACATTGTTGTTCGGAATGTAAACGATATCGTCGTCTTCATTGAGCAGGTGTACGTTGGAAAGGGTGATGTCGATGATTTTCCCCTTGGTCTCGGTTATCATAACCGTATCGCCAATATTTACAATGCGAGCAAGGGTCATGTACATACCATTAATGAGATTGGAAATGTAGTCTTTGGTGATCAATGCCAATGCAGCTGCCAACACACTGAGCGTGGTGATGGTCTCTTTCATACTGATACTGAACATCGATAATACCAATATCCCAAAGATTAGCCCGTATACTATACGTGCTATTTGGGAAAGCCCAGCGGTAAAGTTGTCCTTTTTGACGCCACCTTGGGGTCGGTAAAACGCTATGGTCATAAGTCTTGCCGCCTCAATAGTGAGAAAGACCACAAGGGCATGATATAACGTAACAGCAAAACGCTCCGGAGGCTCGAGCGTGTTAATGAGCGAAATAAAACTCTTCCTCAAGCTCACCAAGATGATGAGCATTACCGATGCATTAACAGCTTTGGAAAACGTGAGTAGCTTCATGCAATTAGTCGTAATAACCAAGAATCTCGAGTACTTCTTTTGGCTTTTGTTCAGGTGCCCACAACTTGTATTTCAGTTTCCCTTTGCTGTCCCGGTCAATTAAAACATGTTTGGGTTGAGGCATTAGGCAATGATGAATACCACCAAACCCGCCCAGTGTATCCTGATAAGCTCCCGTATTGAAGAACCCGATGTATTGAGGTTGGTCCGGGTAGTATTTCGGAAGATAAATAGCGTTGGTGTGCTGCTCCGAGTTGTAGTAATCATCGCTGTCGCATGTGAGTCCACCTAAAAACACACGCTCGTAGTTTTCATGCCAGTTGTTGATGGGCAGCATGATGAAGCGCTTGTTGATTGCCCAGCTATCTGGAAGGGTGGTCATGAAAGACGAATCAATCATATTCCACTTTTCACGATCATTCTGTTCTTTTTGATAAAGAATTTTGTAGAGCGCACCGCCGCTTTCCCCAACCGTAAAGGAACCAAACTCCGTGTAGATATGAGGCACAGGCACACCTGCATCATCGCATGCATTTTTAACCTGACGAAGTATCTCGGTTACCATGTATTGGTAATCGAAAGAATAGGCAAGTGAATTCTTAATCGGGAAACCACCACCAATGTTGAGACAGTCGAGCGTTGGACAAATTTCACGGAGCTCACAATACACTTTCAGACACTTCACCAATTCGTTCCAGTAATAGCTGGTGTCTTTGATACCAGAGTTAATGAAGAAATGAAGCATCTTCAAATTCAGATGGGGGTTGTCGTGAATCGATTTCTTGTAGAAGCGCACGATTTCACGATATCCGATACCAAGACGGGATGTATAGAATTCGAATTTGGGCTCCTCCTCGCTGGCTATGCGAATACCAATATTCATAGGCTCTTGCACGAGCTCTTCGAAAGTCTGGAACTCGTATTTGTTATCGATTACCGAGATGATGTCTTTATAACCATCTGCATGTAAGTCAAAAATGCGCTTGACGTATTCGTCTTTCTTGAAACCGTTGCAAATGATGCGCTGGGTTTTATTGATTTTGCCAAGCGTACCTAGTCGGCGAATAAGATCGATATCGTAGGCGGAAGACGTTTCAATGTGAATGTTGTTCTTCAAAGCTTCTTCCAGCACATAGCGAAAGTGAGAGCTTTTTGTGCAATAGCAGTAGTGATACTCGCCCTCGTAGCCAACTTCATTGCGGGCAATACGAAACCATTCTTTCGCCCTCTTAATGTTTTGACTGATCTTCGGGAGATAAGTGAATTTGAGGGGCGATCCGTATTTTTCCACTAAATCCATAAGTGGGATTTCGTGAAAGAGGAGATTGTCTTTATCGAGTTGAAATTCTTCCTGGGGCCATTCGAATGTCTGTTCTACCAGGTCGATGTATTTGGTCTTCATGGATTTTTAAATGATTCGGTTAACAGAAATAAAAACAAACGCGTGCTAACGAAAGCACAACGCACTACCGAATCAGCATCAGATGCGAATGAAAACATGCTCGGGCTCGAACTGACAATTTTTCATGAATGTATTCCGGCAAAAGGCCGACGCAAGTTTACGTAATCTTGAAAGGAACACAAAACGAAAATGTATTAGGTTTTTTTACTTGGCATCCACATGTTACTGTCGGCCAGATGCCGAACGGTTGTAGGATGCAGCATCCTATGTCCTAAGTTGAGCATAACAGGTTGTCGGGTTTCTTTGAAATGTCGCAGCAACCTGCGTCCGTCATCAGCGGGAATGACCTTGTCGTGAGTGCCGAAAATCAATTCAAAGGGAATTTCATGTGCTTCAATGTTGGCGGCGACGATCGACAGTCGCGGAAACAACAAACGGTGTATGAGCCATGCATCGTAGACTAATTGTCGCTTCGCCCTGGTCTCCAGTTGACCATGAACGAATCGTTGTATTTTGGGGTGTAGCAACCCAATCAGTCGAAGGAAGTCAACAGTTCGAATTAACCAACCGGGATTACCAATGATACTGCGGTATAAAATACGGCCAACGATAGTTTCGCTTACAAAACGATAGATCCAATTCACCTTTAATCCATCGGGCGCAATGAGTATCAGCGATTTTATTTTTTCGGGGCTATGCTCTGCCAGAACCATGGCTAGTCTTCCGCCCATGCTGTACCCTATTAGATGAAAGCGCTCAACGTCCAGCGATTTTAATAAGGCAAGCAAAAGCGATGACCATTCGGATTTAGAAATAGGTTGCTTATTGATTCGCTCTTCCGGAAAACTACTGTTGCTGTGTGCCAGGAGATTGATGGAAACCATACGCTGACCGGTTTGAAGCAGAGGTGTGAAAACGGTAAAGTCCTCTGCTTCCCTGCCAAATCCATGAAGACATAAAATCGCATTATTGCCTTCGCCTAGGGTCAGGTACTCAAGGGTAATTTCGTTATATGTGAAGGTCGATTTCAATTCGTGCTATTTTCCTTCACCCAGTTGCGAATGAGGCTCCTGCCGTGTGTTGTCATGATACTTTCAGGGTGAAATTGCACCCCTCTGATGTCGTATACACGATGCCGGAGTGCCATAATTTCTCCGGCTTCATCGGTAGCGAGTATTTCCAGACAGTCGGGGAGTTGATTTCGGCTGACAACCCAGGAATGATATCGCCCAACCAATGAGTTATCGGGCAGGCCCTGCCACAGGTAATCATTTTTTGAGAGAGAGAGGTTCGAGGAAACGCCGTGGTGAACGGTTGACAAATTTTCAAGTGTTGCGCCGAAAGCGAGACCAATGGCCTGATGGCCAAGGCAAACGCCTAAAATGCGTTTACTGCCCGCGAAGTGTTTGATGACATCCATTGTGATTCCCGCTTCTTGCGGCAGTCCGGGCCCCGGTGAGAGCACGATTTGATGGAAGGCCTCAACTTCTTCCAGTGAAATCTCGTCGTTGCGCACCACATATACAGCAGTATTCAGTTCGGCCTCCAGGTAGTGCTGAAGGTTGAAGGTGAAACTGTCGTAATTGTCGATGATGAGCGTTCGCATTTCTATCATTTCGAATGTCCCGTCAAATGTACTGATACGCGCGACAGCCAGGGCATTGCGTCACTTATCCACAGGCTTTTGAAATCTTAATGCAGATTAGCCTTGGAGCGCAACCTATCTTCGCGCCACAAATCCACTTTCATTTTTGTTTAACTGGTCACATGAGTGGTCAGATAAAAAAAAAATGCCCAAAGACAACTCCATCCAGTCCGTTCTCATCATTGGTTCGGGACCCATCGTAATAGGCCAGGCCTGCGAATTTGACTACAGCGGTTCACAAGCGGCCCGTTCACTCCGAGAAGAAGGAATCACCGTAACCCTCATTAACAGCAATCCAGCAACCATCATGACTGATAAGGTGGTTGCCGACAACGTGTATCTGCTGCCTCTCGAGCCGGAAAGCATCCTCCGCATTTTAGCCGAACATAAAATTGACGCTGTGCTTCCAACCATGGGCGGGCAAACGGCCTTGAACCTTGCTATTCAATGCGAAGACATGGGTATTTGGGAAGAACATGGAGTACGGATGATAGGCGTTGATACGAAGGCTATCGAGATTACGGAAAACCGGGAGGCATTTCGAAAATTGATGGGGCAGATAGGCGTGCCTATGGCTCCTCAGCGAACTGCCAAGAGTTTTTTGGAAGGAAAGGAAATCGCGCAGGAGTTTGGATTCCCGCTTTGTATTCGTCCTTCATATACCCTTGGGGGCAGTGGTGCCGCCCTTGTGCATGTGCAGGCGGATTTTGATAAGCTTCTGGATCGCGGGCTGCACCTTTCGCCGATTCATGAAGTTATGATTGATAAGGCCCTCATGGGTTGGAAAGAATTTGAGCTCGAGTTGCTGCGCGATGCGAATGATAATGTCACCATAATCTGTTCAATCGAAAATTTTGACCCAATCGGAATCCATACCGGCGACAGTATCACGGTTGCCCCGGCAATGACGCTTTCTGATACCACCTATCAGAAAATGCGTGATATGGCCATTCGCATGATGCGCGCCATTGGCAATTTTGCAGGTGGTTGTAACGTGCAATTTGCGGTGAGCCCCGATGAAAAAGAAGATATAATCGCCATCGAAATTAATCCGAGAGTTTCACGCTCATCGGCATTAGCAAGTAAGGCAACAGGCTACCCCATTGCGAAAATCGCTTCAAAGCTTGCCATCGGATATCATTTGGATGAGTTACAAAATCAAATTACGAAATCTACTTCTGCGTTTTTTGAGCCGACTCTCGATTATGTGATAGTTAAAATTCCACGATGGAATTTTGACAAATTCCCTGGCAGTAACCGCGAACTCGGATTGCAGATGAAGAGTGTTGGTGAGGTTATGGGCATAGGCCGCAGCTTTCAGGAAGCTCTTCAGAAGGCATGTCAGTCATTGGAAATAAAGCGCAACGGGTTGGGTGCCGATGGCAGAGAAGTGCGTGATCAGGCGCAGTTACTTTCATCACTCGAAAGGCCAAGCTGGAATCGCTTGTTTCATGTGTACGACGCTATTAAGTTGGGAATACCCTTCAAGACTATTCAGGAAAAGACGCGCATCGATGCTTGGTTCTTGCGTCAGATTGAAGACATGATTCACACTGAGCGACGGATTGAAAAGTTTGATATCAATTCTATTTCGCATGAACTCATGTTTGAAGCGAAACAAAAAGGTTATGCCGATCGTCAGGTTGCGCATTTGCTGCGATGTCTGGAAAGTGAAGTGTATAAGAAGCGCAACGAAATGGGAATTCGCCGCGTGTACAAGTTGGTCGATACCTGCGCTGCGGAGTTTGAAGCCAAGACTCCTTACTACTACAGCACATTTGAACAGGAGAATGAAAGTGTAGTCAGCGACCGCAAAAAAGTGGTGGTGCTGGGAAGCGGCCCCAATCGCATCGGGCAAGGCATTGAGTTCGACTACTCATGCGTTCATGGCGTATTGGCAGCTCGAGAATGCGGCTACGAAACCATTATGATTAACTGCAATCCTGAAACGGTTTCGACCGACTTCGATACAGCGGATAAGCTTTATTTCGAACCTGTTTTCTGGGAGCACATTTACGATATCATTCAACACGAAAAACCGGAAGGTGTTATTGTGCAACTCGGTGGACAAACAGCATTGAAGTTGGCTGAGAAGCTCGATAAGTATGGAATTAAAATTATCGGAACTGATTTCAAATCGCTCGATTTGGCAGAGGACCGTGGTAGTTTTTCAACGCTGTTGAAAGAGAACAAAATTCCCTATCCCAAATTCGGAGTTGTAGAAAGCGCTGAGCAAGCCATTGAGCTTTCCCGCGAATTAGGTTTCCCTTTGCTGGTTCGCCCTAGCTATGTTCTAGGTGGCCAAAAGATGAAGATTGTCATTAATGAATCGGAACTCGAGCAGCATGTGGTGAATATATTGAACGACATGCCTGACAATAAGATTCTGCTCGATCACTTCTTGGAAGGGGCCATAGAGGCTGAAGCCGATGCTATCTGCGATGGTGAGGATGTTTACATAATAGGTATCATGCAGCACATAGAACCCGCCGGCATACACAGCGGTGATTCATATGCCGTGCTGCCTCCATTCAACCTTGGCGATTTTTTGATAACACAGATCGAAGAGCACACGCGTACAATTGCTAAGGCACTTAATACGGTAGGACTTATCAATATTCAGTTTGCGATAAAGGATGACGTAGTGTACATCATCGAAGCTAATCCAAGAGCTTCGAGAACGGTGCCTTTCATTGCAAAAGCCTACGATGAGCCTTATGTGAATTATGCAACGAAAGTCATGCTGGGAGAGAAGAAAGTACGGGATTTCAAATTCAACCCGAAGCGTAATGGCTATGCAATCAAAATTCCTGTTTTCAGCTACGAAAAGTTTCCGGAAGTGAAAAAGGAACTCGGTCCAGAAATGAAGAGCACCGGCGAAGCCATTCGGTTCATAAAAGATTTACGCGATCCATTCTTCCGTCAGATATATACGGAGCGAAATCTTTATCTCAGCAAATAGGTTTTTTATTGCTTGATGATACGGCGGTTGAATGCACCGGTTCTAGTTAGAATTCTCAGTGTATAAACTCCACTGCTCGTTTCGCTAAAGTTAATTGCAGTTGTTGATTGGTAAGGTTGATAGGCTGCTACCAAAGCACCTTGCGAGTCTATGATTTCGATTATTTCAATTACTTCAGCCGAGGAGATTGTTAAATCGGAACCAGCTGTTATGGGATTGGGATAGACTAGAATTTGATCGTTGGATGCCTTTTCGTTTACACCTGCAATAACAATTGTTTCCGAATACATGCAGCCATTCCCATCTGTAATAGTGTAGGTGAATGAGCCATTATCACTTATCTGAACGTTAGATTCATTAAAGATTGTCGTGGTGGGAGTTATCCACTCAATGTTGTAACCAGGAGTGCCCCCGGAAACAAATACGGTTATGCTATCTCCTATGCTCGAGTTTGTTCCATTTAGATCATTTATAGTATAGGAAGCAACGAGTTGTGCAGGTTCGAAAATTTCAAATTGAGCAGTTTGATTGAGTGGGCATGGAGCCTCGGAGGAAATAACTACGGAGTATATGCCTGCTGATAATTGATTAATAGAGGATGATTCTGCTCCGTTGCTCCATGTGTAATTAATGCTGCCAAGCGAGGTTTCAGCGTCGATTGAAATGCTGCCATTGGCTGCACCGAAACAGGTAATCTGATTGGTAACAAATCCTGTAATTTCAATTGTGCTTTCCGGCAGAATGTCCAATACTATGGAAGCTGTATCGCACATCTGAATCACACCATTGTCGCAAACGTAGTATGGAATAATAACGTGATCTGCAGCAAATGGGCTTGCTTCATAAATCAATTCCTGAGTTTCTGCATCGAGCTGATAGTTGCCGCTGTTAGCAGTTCCAAATGATAGATTCAAGTCTGCTGATGCATCTTCCGCATCTACAATTAGATTGAGCAGATTGATTGCGATTGTGCCTCCGGGGCAAATTTGTCCTGAGTAGTTGAACGCCAAGGGTGGTGTGTTCGCCTCTTCTTCCGCCACAACAAAGATTGTAAGGGTTCCGTACTCGCATGCATTGCAGGGGTCGCATGCTGAATAGCTTACAGTGAATAGACCCGTTGTATCGGTAGCTGGGGTGTAGGTGTAACTGCCATCAGCTTCCAGTATGAATGTGCCTCCTGAATTATCCTCCACTAGCGTGTAGATGAGCGTTTCGAAATCAAGTTCAACATCATTTATTGCTACTGATCCATTATTCGAGTTATTGATGATTACCTGAACACCCTCGTTGTTAATTATGGGTAGGTCGTTTACAAAAGTGACTTCAAAAACAATATGCGCTGTATCGCAGATGCCTGTCGGGTCACATGCTGAATAGTACAAGGTATCCGATCCGAAAAAGTTTGCTGTTGGCGCGTATGCGAAAGCCCCGGAACCCGAGGTTACAAATGTTCCATGTTGTGTGGTTTGAAGTATGTTGTAGAAAAGTTCATCATTATCCGCATCGGCTGCGAACTCATTGAAAAATCCTTCAGTAGCTGAATCTTCCGAAAGAGTAATTTGAGCATCCTGCGCTTGAGGAGGGTCATTAACAGGTACAATGGTTAACACGATAAATGCATCCGCACACCCGCCTTGATCATCGCACACGGTGATGGGAAATTGCTCTGATCCGTTATAGTTTGCAAGAGGAGTGAAAGTTAAAACACCATTGGTGTCGAATTCTAAATTCCCGTTTATGGGGCTTTCTGAAACTGTGAAGTTGAGTTGGCCGGGCTCTGCGTCGCTCGAGTAATCCATCAGGTCGACCGTTATTTCAGAATCTTCATCGAGATAGAAGGGCTGTATGGTTATAACCGGCAAATCATTGATTGGGTTGATGGCAATTTCTAATTGAGATTCGCTGCATAGCCCTTCCGCATCGCAAACCGAAATGGCTAGGTTCTCTGTTCCGTATAGGTTTTCTATGGCAGTAAAATAGAGCACGCCTGAGGCAGATAGGCTTACGGTTCCAAGTAGTGAATTACCCATTAGTGCGTAGCTCAAGGCCTGATTCTCTATGTCAAAGTCGTTGGCGGCTATGTTAATCTCCATTGCACCATCTTCATCAATCTGAAGAACGTCACCGTTGACTAGTGGAGCGTCGTTTACAGAGTCAATTAGCATTATGATTGAAGCTGTGTCGCATGCTCCTGCAGGGTCGCAAACAAGGTATGAGAACTGATCTACTCCGAAAAAGTTTGGGTTGGGTGTATAGGTGTATGCACCATTGTTTTGGATAGTGACGATGCCGTTGGAAGGACTTATCATCGTACCAAAGAACAATTCCTCCTCATCGTAATGGACTACAAGTCCCGTTAATGAGCCTTGCAGAAATTCATCCTCCTGAATTGAACTTGAAGAACCTCCGGCTTGCGGATTATCATTTATGGGAGTCACAATGATTTCTAACGTGCTATAAGTGCAAGCACCCGAGCCATCACATACTTGATACAAGATAGATTCTATTCCGTAGAAATTGGAAACAGGTGAATAGACCAACTCTCCGCTGTTGTCTAATGTAGCTATACCATTAGTTCCGGACACGATAAGTTCATACGTGATAGCATCGCCTTCGGCATCATAAACATCTGCGCTAATGTTTTGAATCAGAATAGCGTCTTCTTCCATTTCAATAGATGAGATAGTTGTAATAGGTGCATCATTAACCGCAATCACGGTAAGATTCACTTGGGCGTCTGCGCATAGTGATCCGTTATCGCATACACGATAGGTGAAATAATCGGAACCAAAGAAGTTTGGATTGGGGTTATAGATGTAATTACCGTTTTCCAACCATTGAAGTGTTCCAAATTCGGGCGCCTCAAGCGTGGTAAAGGTGAATGAACCTCCTTCTGAATCAATAATATTTTCTAGTAAGCTAGCAGTGGTGAGTTCGTCTTCATCGAGTGTTAAAGCGCTCGAAAGTGCTGTAGGCGCAGTGTTGGAAGTGAGAACGTCAATACTCAGCGTTGCTGAGGCGCAATTTCCATTGGGGTCGCAAACGAGGTAACTGAATGATTCATTGCCCAGGAATCCTAAGTTTGGCATAAAGCTAAAGGTGCCATCTAAGTTTAAATTCAGGATGCCATTTTGCGCGGTTCCGAAGGGAGTGTATGATAGAGGATCTCCGTCGCCGTCTGAATCGTTTGCACTCAAATCACCCGTCAGCAAGTTACCCTCAACCACAGCAACAGACTCTCCCTGGACTTGAGGAATATCTTCGATGGAGGATATTTGAATTGTGATTGCACCGGTGGCGCAGAGGCCTAGTGGATCACATACAGAATATTCAATGCTTTCCGACCCAAAATAATGGGCAGTTGGAGTATAGGTGTAGGCACCATTATTCAAGATGGTAATGGTTCCGTTTTGTGCTTGCTCAGTAATTGTGATTATGAGGTTGGGATGATCAACATCGGAAATACCGCTTATTAGGCCAGTTGCAGCTTGGTCTTCATTAATGGTGATATTCAAGTTCGATGCGACGGGTGCATCATTTATACTTGAAACAGCTATCGTTATGAGTCCGGTTACACAAGCATTGGACGCATCGCAAGCCTGATAAGATGTGCTTAATGAGCCAAAGTAATTGGGTGATGGTGTGAACGTGAAGGAGCCGTTGGAGGCCAAATTGAAAGTGCCGCTTGACGGCATTGATTGTATGGTGTAGGATAGCTGTGAAGTCTCAACATCCGACACATACGAAGCTAGATTACCGTTTATAGCCACGTCCTCGTTGGTGTTCAGGCCGAAAGGTGTTGCAGTGGGCAGGTCGTTCATCGAGCTAACAGTGATTAGGAGAGTCGACGGAGAGCATCCATTTTGTCCGTCACATACACTGATGGATAATGCCTCTGATCCAAACCAGTTTGAATTTGGTGTGTAGGTAAACTGGCCATTCGAATTAAGGTTCAGTGTGCCGTTAACGGGAAGCTGTGAAGCTGTATAACTGAGTATATCACCTTCAACATCGTATTCACCACTGCTGAGATTTCCCGTTAGAGACTGATCTTCATTGATGGTAAAGCTGTCGCTCGTTATAACGGGTAAGTCATTCACGGAATTGACTACAAGAGTGAGCGTAGTATTAGCGCACAACCCTTGAGGATCGCATCCTTGAATATTAATGGTTTGTGTGCCGAAGTAGTTGGCTGGTGCTGCGTAGCTATATGTTCCGTTGTTGTTAATTGTAAGACCTGAAATCGTATTGCCACCGGGTGTTGAGATACTCAACGCATTAGGCTCAGCATCGGTAATAGAGTTGATGGTGCCACTCGAATTGCCGTCTTCATTAATGGTAATTGTAAAAGGCGTTGCCAGGGGAGCGTCATTTATTCCATTGATTTGGACGTTCACGGTG